>Ga0233410_10000001_pt1 | contig 167832 bp, 223 predicted proteins | sample Na_anoxic_1_MG_FD_179869 | JGI IMG/M metagenome (GOLD analysis project Ga0233410, IMG submission 179869) | Seawater microbial communities from Saanich Inlet, British Columbia, Canada - Na_anoxic_1_MG | ecosystem: Environmental > Aquatic > Marine > Inlet | place: Canada: British Columbia...
GGGGATATAATCCTCCGTGTCGCCAATCTTCACCCTAAAGCCGCCAGCTGGATCCTTTTTGACACGCTTGATCTTCCCGCTCGAGGTGGCGAGGGTCGCTGATCCCTTGACCTTCTTCTTGAGATAGAGGAGTTCGGTGGCTCGATTGAGACCACCAGATGTCAACGACTTTTCGCCCTTACCCTCATAGACACCGCCAGAGTGGAATGCCTTCATAGCCAACTGAGTGCCGCGTTCTCCCAAGGCCTGAGCCGCCAGAACACCCACATTGGTCCCCTTGTCGGGAAGCTGCCCAGTCTCATCGAGCCCCATGCACTTCGCGCACACACCCTTCGGGTGACTGCAACGCATCGGGGAGCGGACTACGACCTTGGCCGTCGTCTTACTGTTCTTGATCTTCGTGAGCATGTCGGGGGTCATCATGGTGCCAGAGGGGATCTTCTTCCCACGCCCCAAGTTGACATCAGCTGTCGTAAATCTTCCGACCACGTCTGGCTCGTCCACGGAGAGATTGATACCACGCTCGGTACCGCAATCGTTCCTATCGACCACAGTGTCGATAACGCTGTTGGTCATCATCTTGGTGAGGTAGCCCGGCTCACTAACCGATTGAACTTTCTGGACAATACCCTTACGGCCGCCGCTGGTGGACGACCAATAACTCGTAGTGTCTAACCCCTCAGAGTAAGACTTACCCACAGGGTTGGGGATGACGTCGCCTTTACCGTCGACGAACAGGACAGGGGCGGCGGTGAGCTGACGATAACCGTTACCCTTGACTCCCGCTGCGACCTGGAGCACATCCAAATTCGTATTCAGCTTCTTGGCCTTGTTCTTGACGCCTACTTCCATCTTGTCCATAGCGTCGCCATAGACATCCACAATCTTTTGGGCATCGGCCGGCTTGTTAGCATCCAGCTTCGCAACTTTGGACGCAGCCGCCCGTAGAATAGGATCTCGCACATCCTTGTGTGTCTTGAAATCCTCGAGACCGAAGCTGAAACCCTCAGTAGATGCTGTCTCGTTGCCGAGCTCTTTCATGGCGTTGGCCATGTCGGGGTACGCCTTCGGATCAGCCCTGGCGACCTGTTGGAATAATTTGCCCTGCTCCTTCTTGGTGAGCTGGAACTTGAGATCCTTCAGGATAGGACCACCCTGCAAAGACTTCGGCAGTGTCTTGTCCACTCGAGCTCGACCGAGCGTAGTCTTGACACCCCCCACCTTCACGACGTCGGTGAGCTTCACGTCACTGGCATTGAATGCCTTCTCGAGAGCGGCCTGGTCCTTGAAATTCTTGCTCGTAGCCTTGCCCGTCTGTGCCGCCATGAACAGGCCAACCTGCTGCTCGTGGCTGGGTGTGTACATGACACCGTGGCTAGCCGGACTGAATAGGTTCTTCGAGGGGTACATCCCCTCGGCCTCCTTGATGGCGTCCTGACTTATTGGAACGAAGGCGCTCATGGTGTCGCCGTCGAAGTCAGCGTTGTACCCAGAACACACCAACGGATGGATCTTGATGGCCTTGCCCTCAGTGAGCTTTGGCTTGAAGGCCTGAATGCCATACTTATGCAACACAGGGTCGCGCTTGAGGATGAGCGGACGTTCGGCAACCACTCGATCAAGTGCCTTACGCGCCAACGGATCATCCTCCTCAATCATCTGCTTGGCTTGGAGCGGGGTGGCACCCGCAATACCACGAAGCTCTTTGACGATGAAGGGTTTGTACATTTCTTTGGCGGCCTTGCGCGGGATGGCCGCCTCATCGAGAGACATGCCAGGATCCGGAACGATAGTAGAACGGGCCGTCATGTCTTGCTTCCGCTTGATCAGTACGCTCTGAGCAAACCCATCCTTCGGTCCGTTCTTACCTGCGATGGTGTCGAGGATACCGGGGTGCTTCTTGTTCAGCGTTCCGCCAATGCCAGTCAGCGCCTTGAGGTGGTCATAGGTACTGGCGGCGATGGGGGCCTTCATAGAGTCGGGCGTGCCCTTGGGAAACTCACCCATCTTCTTGTTGACGATCCCGAGTCCCTTGTAGAGCTCGTTGAGGTCATCAGTCTGGAGGGAGCCATCCTCCATCACTGAGATAGGTCTCATCGAAGGGGGTAGTACGGGCACGTTCTGCGTCATGTACGCGTCACGTGGACTCATCTTGAGCTTCTTCAGGTTTCGGAGATACTTGATCTTCCGACGAGACTCACTCTGCGCTTGACCCTTCAGCCCCTTGATTCGCTTCTCCTCCTTTGCCAAATCCTTACCGACGTCAATCTTATCCAGCATCACACCAACGGCCTTCGGACCGTAAGTTACTCCCTTGACCCCAGAGCCGGTAACGATCTGACCATCCTTATCAACGCCGTCCTCCCCATCGATCAACCTACCGAACTGAGGCCCGCGAATGCCGGACAGATTCATCACAGCCTTCTCAAACAACGGGTTCGGCATAGGCTCACTGAGCTTGATGTGGCTCCACTTCTTGCCATCCATCCCGCCAGTGATCTTCTCGTCGAACAGGCCGCCCTTCTCCGGCTTGAGCGTCCGCATCTTCAAAATGCGCCCAGCATCCTTGAGCTCACCCTCGCTCATGTCCTTGACCTGAGAGTCGAGAAGCGGCACCAAATTGAGACTGTTGCCATCCTTCTTCACGTCAACGCCCATGGCGTTGAGGTAACCGTTGAACTTCTGGTAGGCGAAGGTGGTCTTCGGAGGCGGCAAGACCTCACCGGCCTGGAGAGCCCCCCAAAGCTCATCCTTCTCCCCGCCTTGAGCCTTGTCTGACTTCGTGACCTGCATCTCCCGCAGGTTCGCCTTCGCACCATGGGCGAGCATGGCATAGACACCGAGAGACCCAAGAGCCTGCGCTCCGTGTTTCCCGCCCCCTCGGGGGACCAGGTTGTGGTCGTAAGCATCCCGATCTCTGGAGGCCATCTTCTTGCCGACTTGGTGCTCCATCTTGAGGATGTACTGGTGACCCGTCTGAATATTGGGGATGATCTTGCCAGTACTCGGATCGACCAAGTCCTCCTTGTCCTTGATACCGGCTTTCTTGAGAGCAGCCCCCACGTGCTCGAGGTTATTGTCGTGGGCAAAGTTTTCGATGACGAAGGGTTTGCCTTCTTTTCGGGCCACCTTAGATGCTGCGGTCTCCAAGACCTGACCCACGTTCATACGACCGGGCGTGCCGATGGGATTCAGTAGAATCTCCATGGGCTTACCCTTCTTGGTGTGCGGCATCTCGTGGTCAGGCAAGATACCAGTCACGATACCCTTGTTCCCGTGACGGCCGACGAGCTTGTCACCCACCTCCATGGGCTCGAGCGTTTTGACGTGGACCTCTACCTTCTTACCCTGTCGGTTGATCTCGACAACTTCCCCCTCGAAATCCTCCTCCCAGGTGACGGCCTTGTCCTTCTTTGGCTTGACCAAACTCTTGTGGAGCAAACGAAGCTTCTGTTGTTCCGTAGTAAGCTGCTGATCGGCTAGTGCTGCAACAAGGGTGTCGCCAGGCTTGACCTTCTGCCCCACCTGGACGATCCCACCGTCATCGAGCTTGTCGAACTGCTCCTTGTTCATCCGATCGGGGTAGTAGGCCTGGTACTTCTTCTTACCGTCGAGCGTTGCCTCCCTAGTGGAGAGCCCCTTCTTGTGCATGTGCTCACTGGTGAGCTTACCGGCGGCCGTCTCACTGATGACCACACCGTCTTCAAAGTTGAGACCCTTCCACGGGGTGTACCCAACTCGGAGGTTCTTACCGGGAGCGTAGACGCCGCCCTTGGTGAAGTTCGTATCCGCAATCAGCTGACCCTTCTTGACCACGTCACCCTTCTTGACGGTTGGCTTACTGTGGATGAACCCTTTCTTGTCGTTGAGCGGGTAGTTGTTGTAGAGAGGGACGTCGGTCTTTTTCCTGCCCTCTTGAATCGTCATCGAGTCCGCGCCAACCCGAGTCACTTTGCCTGCGACGGGGGTGTGGTGGGATGAGAACCCACCAACACGCTCATCGAATGTCTTCTCCCCGAGTGTAGACTGCACCAGTGGGGGCTCACCATCCTTGAGCGGAATGGCTTGCTCCATGTGACGACCAGCCATGGTCGCCCGGTTCGGAGAATCGGAATTGAGGAATGGCACCATGTTGGTGGCCAAGGAGAACATCTGACTCGACTTCGGCACGACGTACTGGACATCGCTCATCTTGACCGGGCGCATCTCGTTACCCGGAGTGCTGGCCAGAACCTTACTTCCCTTTTTGGGAACATACTTCCCCGCCACGCGCTGCACCGCGTCAGGCAAGGCCACCGTCGAGTCATGAACCTTGGCGGTGTCCACCATCTCACGCTTGCCGGTCTTCACGTTGATGAGGGGTATGCGGATCTTCTTCCCCTTCTTTTGCGCCCCCAACGACATCTGGAGAGAGATGCCGGTACCGGAACCCTCCGGAGTGTGGAGCGGGTCAAGGACTGCGAAGTGTGATGGGTCGACGAGCTTCGCCTCCTCAGTGATGCGGTTAGCGTCTGCCACACCGCCCTCACCCGCAATGGTGGTACGCATTTGACCACTGATCATCTTCAGGGGATTGGTCTGCGTTGGTGTGTTCGCCAACGACACCTTGCCGAAGAACTCTTTGATCGGACGGTTGAAGGTATCAGGAGAGACGATCTCCTTGATTGTGTCCCGGCGGTCGAGGTTGTTGCCGATACGCCGTTGGATGGTCTGCTGGTGACCCGTAATGCGCTCGCTGACGAAGTCTTCTACGCCGTGGAACTCCTTGAACATGAGCGAGTCCCGGACGTCCTGCTTCTCAGTACCCCGAGCTACACCGAGCAACCTACTCGAGCTCCGAAGAAGGGCGTCCTGACTGATGTGATCGATAGGCTTACCGAGCGTCCGCTCAGTAACATCCGGACTGAGCTTGGAGTCTTTGAAGTTCTGCTGAATGAGAGCGGCGGCCTGCTCATAGTCTTCGACCTCAGCCCGCGGGTCCAGGCGCTTGGCAAAGTCGATGGCGACCTTCTCGTGCTTGACAGGACGACCGCGACTGTCTGTTTTGTTGGCCTCGAGGATGTCCTTGCCCCAGGTCCGCTCGAGTGTGTCGTCGCTGATGCCCATCGCCTTCATGATTGGGTACATCGGAGGCTTGGATCCGCCGTGGGCGGCTTTGAACTTCCGCGTTTTGGGGTCAAACCCCACGTGCAACGGGCGCCCTTTGATGTTGAAGAACGAGTCAAGCTCCCCGTTCGCCTTGACCTTGGTGTAAACACCGGGCTTGAGGCGCCACTGGTTGTCCACCTGGAACTCTGATCCATCGACGATGTAGGAGTAGCGGTTGGTCACCTTAGGAAGGGTGGCCACCTTCTGCCGCTTCTTCTCGATGACCTTCCCAGTCTTCGTATCCTTCAAGACCATCGTGGCGTGGATAGGCACACCCCAGGTACGCCCACCCAGCTTGGCCTTCTTCTGTGACGTGTAATCGGCCGAACTCTGCTTATCGGCAATCTCCACATCCTCGATCTCGAGGGTGTGCTTATCGCCGACTTGGGGGAAGCTATCCTTGATCGACTCTTGTACGTTTTCTTTGAGCGCTGAGAAGCTTTCCTTGGGGTCCAGTCTCGACACATGCCCTCCATCATTGAGGAATCTAAGTTCCTCTCGGAGCCAGGATCACTGTACCAGGACCGTGCAAGAGGGACAACTAGACTGGGTATAAGACCCTTGAAGGTCGGACAATTTAGCCCCCGGCCACGGAGACCCGATGGAGCCCAAGTTTAGAAATGTGGACCCAAGCAAGTGCACAATCCGAGCGGGAGGCGGCGACGACGACGACGATCCCTGTGATGACCTAGATACGGGGATTGACGAGGATCTTTACCGGAGTCCTCGCTGAAGATTCTCCTGCTGGCGGCACTGATCAGCTTTGCTGTGAACGTGACTCGCCAGCCAGGAGACTGGCTGTTTGAGGGTGAGGAACCTCGACGGCCACAAAGACCGGCGTGGTACTGATCACGCCGGTCGACGGGTGAGGCGACTTGGGATTCTCCCAGGTCGTCTCGCCCACTCTTTCTTAGCTGGGTATCAGATGAGGGCGGCGTCGCGACGAGGAGGCTTCTGTTCGGGGAGCGGCTTGCCCGCGGACCCTTGCTGGGCTTGCGGCTGCGGGTTGAGCTGCTGCTGGATCTGCTGTGCAAGCTGGCCATTCTGTGCCGCGATACGTTGAATCACCTGCTGCTGGGCACCAGGCTCAAGAGCACGAATACGCTGGACCATCTGCTGGAACTGACCGCCCGGTTCCGGGACTGGCCCAGGAGACACGCCCTGTTCCCCGGCACCCTCACCGGGTTCGCCTGGGGCAGTGCCGTGCTTACCTTGCTGGGCCTGCTGCTGTTCACGAGCCATGACCATCTGCGCCTTAGCCTGCCACTTCGCTTGCTCGACCTGAGCCTTGCCGCCGATACGGGCCTCGGCCATCTGCTGCTCCTCGACACCCTCGAGACGGCGCTTGACCTCCTTACGGAGAAGATCATCCTCCTCTTCGGGATTGAAGTCCGAATCCTGGAGCAGCGTGGTGTCGCTGATGAGCTTGGCCTGGTTCATCTGGAACAGGTACGCCTTGCGCTGGAGGTCATCTGCCATCTTGAAGGGCTTGAACCTGACATCGATCTCAGGCCAGTCCAAATGAGCTGCCGTGCGCCGAATGATGAAGTACCGGATCATCCGCTGCAAACCCGAGACGTAGCGAAGGAAGGTGTTCTCCAGCATCCGAAGGCTGACGTTGGAACCGGACCAGGATAGGCCGCCGAAGATGAGCTCAGGCGGACAACCCATCCCAGCGATGATGGTATCGGCCACTTGACGCATCTCAGCATTGAGAAGCAGAGCTCGCCCGTCACCACCAATGGTCTGGTGCTGAACCGGGATGGGCATAACCGGCATGTAGAGCGGGTCTCGCCGCCACTTCATGATCTCGCCCATGGTGTGGTTACGCCAGTCCGCCAGGTTGACGAGCTCGTAGGGGTTGGCCCCAGGAGCCGACATCCCAGGTGAGAGAATGTTCATCGGGAGCATTCGCTCGAGCAGAACAGCCTCTTGGCTCTTTTTCATGAGCTGGAGGTAGAAGGTGTCCTTGAGCACCGGCATGATCATTGGAGTGCCCCAGCCGCGGTTCAGTTTCCCCGTAAGGATAGAAGGGCGGCGGAGGTGATAGACGTTGTCCGGATCGAGGACCACGGCCTTCTGCTTCTTGACCGCATCGATGAACACCTGCGGAGAACGATCGACGACCTCCCGCTTGCCGACCATGATGGCATTCTTGACGTGCCCAGGCAGTGAGTAGAAGTAGGTAGTCTCGGCGGTGAGCTCGTTGTAGCGGATGTCGATGTCCTCTGGGTTCCAGAGAATAAGTCGGGTGTTGTGCGGGGTCTTGAGGAACTGATCACGGACCTCGGCGTCCCCATCATGACCGCAGTGCGAGCACTTCAGGTAAAACTTGCAGCTCCGGAAGGTGTACTTTGCCTTCGTAGCCTGGACCTCACCCTTGCACTTCTCACACTTCAGCCACTTGATGAACGGGTGGGACAACGAAATGATCGCGTTCCCGTAGCACATATAGAAGAGCCCAATGTCGACGAGCGCCGAACGAAGATAGAGGTCGCGCTCGAAATAGTTCTCCCACTTACTCTTCAGCCCCGCGCTATCCGTATCGAGCACGATGTCGGTGATCGGATACTCGGCCATCTTGTTGACGACCGTCGCGATCAGTGCGTTGGTGAGGTAGTAAAACCTGCACCACTGGAACATCTGCTTGACGGTGCCGGGAAGATAGGTATGGGCCAGGTCAAAGAACGGATTGGGGTAGGAAATACCCTCCGCACTAGCTGTCCCGCCAATTCTTCCACGAAGCCTAGAGCTTCGGACATTGCTTGTTGGGGCTCCGCCATAGTTGAACATTTAGCCCACCACCTGCCCAACTTGCCCAGCCTGTTGAGTCGCCTGCCTAGCTAGCACACCAACTGGCTGACCGTACTGTTGGGTCACCTGCCGGTACCTTGAAGCGGTAGACGGGGGCTGCTGAGGTTGCTGGGGCTGCTGCCCAGAACCGCCGCCAATTACCTTGCCAGCCAAAGCCGAAATTCCAGTTCCAACGCCCATGGCCGCCGCTATGGGAAGACCACCAGCAAGTGAGTACCCAGCCGAGTCAACAACACCCCGAACCGCAGGTCGCCAATCCTTTTGCTGAACACCCTCTACCACACCGGGCGCAGCAAATGCCAACGGCAAACCCACACCCATCGCCAACCCGGGAGCAGTCAAGTTTGTCTTGGCGATATTGACTCGACCAAGCTGCTTCCCCGACGCACCTCGCCCAGTGGCGTAACCCTTGGCCACACCAGGGACCGAGGTCATGCCTTCTTCAGCAAGTAGTCTCTGTGAACGCTGGGCGGCAATTCGCCTGTTGAGCAGGGCACCGCGTAGATCAGACCTCTCCCACTTCTTACCGACACCTGTCTCAGAAAATCGCTGCGAAAGGCTGTCTCCCCCAAAGAACCCCTCTTCACCCTTCCGCTTCTTAGCGATAGTGTCCCTGATATTATCTAGCGCCTTCTTTTTGTCGGTAACGTGTGCGTCTGGAATTTTCCAACCAATTCCCTTGAGCGCCTTGACTCGCGCTTCTTGGCTAGTGCCCCCGGGAGCGGCCTTGAGATTCTGCCCGCGCCACCCCTGTCCCGGTAGGTAACCAGTAGCTCCGTGCAGCTGCCGCTGACCGAACTGCTTGATCTGGATACGGCCGGCCTTAGTCGCAGCCTGCCCACCGGCAAGACCAGCAAGACCGCCAACAATGCCACCTTTTACGGCGCCCTCAAATTTTTTATCTGGTGCTGCTCGAGAGTACCCAGTAGCCCCGCCGACAGCGGTACCAAGACCGGCGCCGACCCATCGACCCATACTGGCCGATACAGGTGCAATAGCTATCTTTTCCATCTCGTCGAGTTGAGCGTCGATAAATGCGAGATCAGCGCTGTAGTTTCCTGCCATTCTGTACCACCCTCAGCTGCTCGGAGAGCTGTCGCTGACGGTACAGAACGTAGTCCCGGGCCACCAGCAGTTTCGCTACCTGGACGTCGACTACTGTCTCTTGGAGCTCATCCCGGTCGTCCCCCAGCGATACACACTTGCGATACCGGGCCTCGACTGGGCGGTGGTCCCGCTCGAGCTCTTTCGTAAGCTCGGAATCAGGCGCACCACAAGAATCGCAGACATCATTGTCGTCATCCCGGTCGATCCTACCACACTTGCGGCACCGATAACGGGGACGGGATGCCCAGTCCTGGGCAACGTTCACTGGGGGCGGGAGGTAGTAGACGCCCTCATCCAAGAAAGCGGCAGCGATAAACATCTCCACCTCCTCGGACAGCGTCTGCGTATCAATCTTCCCCATGACGTCGAGAGCCATCATGATTTGGGCGACCGTCGGCTTCTGCATCGTGTGGAAGCTGGGGATGTTGTTGTTCAGCGCCTGGAGTACCACACAGAAGACCTCCCACGCCTTCCATGGGGATGGTGTGACGTGGCAGGTCTTCACTGCCTGAATCTGCTGCCAGTTGATTGCGCTGATCGAGGGCTGCCGGAAATCATCCTTCAGCTCAGAGGCCAGTGTCTCAGCCTCCCAGTCCAACCACTCCGTGCCGTACCTGTCGAGAATGACCAGGTCCAGCAGGAGCGGATGGGTGTCGTGGTGCGACAGGAAGTTTGTAGCGGTGAAGGGGTGGGGAGTGAACTCCGTGTCTGCGGAGTCCTCCCCCTCCTCTTCCGGGACGTCTTCGACGGGAGGCTTCTCGTCTTCAGCGCCCCGAAGCTGGCGGTAGAACCGCTCTTCAGAGGTTTGACTCACCAGCTACCTCGACTACGCCAGCGTTAGGGTGAGGCTAGACTTCGAAACGATGCCATCACTTTCGATGGTCACGTCGACGATGTCCGTCGCAGCCTTCGCCGGGGAGTCACCGGTGAGATCGGGCACGGCGACAGTGGCTGTACCATCATCGATGGCGGCAGCACCTGTGGTGCCTGTGGTGTTGGCCGGCAAGCACACCGTACCGCCACAACGAGCCACAAAGCCCTCACCAACGCCACCGACCATCGGTGCAGCCGCCGCGATGGCGTTCGTGACACCGGCACCGCCAGAGGTTGCACGCAGGTAGCCGTCAGAGGCGGCAGCGCCGAGGTTGATGGCCGTAGCGATGTCGTCGGCATCCGAGACGCCAACCTGGATTTGGATGCCCCAGGCGCCGCCGGATTCCGACACGACCTCGGCACCAGCAGTCGCACCATCAGTGATCTCGATGGTGTAGCCCGTGTCACCAGGCGAGAGCGCCGTGATCACGACCTCGGAAGTGGTGAGCCACAGGGTCAGCTCATCGAAGGTCTGGTTCTGGAGGAGGTTGCGCCCCTCGAGAATGATGTCGGCGCCCGTTGCGGCAACACCGGTGCCGTCGAGCCAGTCGACCTCGGGTGGTGCACCGACCGACGGAACGACCGTGGCCGAGAACTGGTTCGACCGCACACCGTCAGAGGAGATCTCCACGAGGGTGGGGGTTCCGCTTGCGACGGTTGAGATGTCGGGAACGGTGACGGTACAGACTGCTTCTGCCAGAGCCGCAGCACCAGCAACGCCAGCCGTGTTGGCCGGAAGCGCCTCTTGGCCGTTGACGAGACAGGTGAAGCCCGCTCCGAGCCCACCAGTCAGAGCAGTGGCGGCCGCGATAGCGTTGACCGCAGCCGCACCACCGGCTGCCCGCAGGTAACCATCGGAGTCAGCACCAGCAAGGTTGATCGCCGTAGCAATCTGTTCCCCCGTGGAGACAGCGGCTTCGATACCGATCACGAACGCGTTGCCGGTCTTCACGACAGTCTCGGCACCAGCAGACGCGGTGTCAGCGATCTGAACGGTGAGATCGTTGCCGTCAGTGCCCGGCTTCAGCGCCGTGATGACTACCTGCGACGTGGCGAGCCACAATGTCAGCGCCGCGAAGGACTGACCTTGGACGAGATCCGCCCCGGCGATGACGAGGTCCCCGCCGTACTTCGGCAAGTCGCTTCCCAGCGAATTGATTTTGGGGAACGAGGTCCGGTCCTCGAGCTCCGAGATGGCGTCTTCGACATCTTGCCGAAGGTCACCGACCTCACCAGCAATCCCACCCTTGGCTTGGTGAACGAGGTGGCTCTTCTTGGCGCGCTGAGTCCCAAAAGTCTTACTCGGCATCCGACTCTCCTTTTCTGGCGACCCTACTGGGCCATGCTGGCGATGATACGTTGTGTATCCATTGGAAGGGAATCGAAGATCACGACAGGGTTGTCCGCCAACCCACTCGCCATGTCCGCCCCAAACTTCTCTTTCAAAAGATCCTGCTTGTCGGTGGCCAGCTTCTTCAGCTGACCTTCGGTGAGGCTCTCATCGCCCTTCGCCCAAGACCACTCGGCAGACGCACGCTTCTCACCGAACGTCGTAAGCCAGGGGTCACAAACGCCCTGGTCCCAGCGATGATCGATCTGAGTAGCCGCGTCAATCTCCGCCAATGCTTCAGCGAAACGCTCCGGATGGAGGCTGGCCCTCTTCTCCATGAGAAGGTCGAGCAGCCCTGGACCTTCTTCGTTGTTCGTCTCGGCCCACACCTGGCGCCGGGTGGAGAGGGTGGCCTGCATCTCACCGGGGTTGGCGTACTCAGTCGAACCGTACTTTCGGATGACGGAGGAGACCGGAACACCTAGAGTGTCCGCGCGACTCGCTAACTTGGTACACATCTCGTGACGAACACGGGGGTGCATCTCGCCGACCGTCTCTTGGAAGAAGGTGACTGCGTCCCCCACCTCGTCGTAGGTGTTGAGCGGGAACCGCCCATCGCCGAACGCTGCTGTCTTCGTCATGCCCCCAGAACTCTCCGGTACCCACTCGTCTACCAGGCGGACGTAGGGACTGTCCATCACAGCAGCCGACTTCTTCATGCTGCCCTGTCCGGGGCGTGCGGATCTCGGCATGATACCCGTACCAGATAGATCCGACTCTTTCTCCAGACGACCCACCGGTACGGTGATGTCGGCGCCGTCAGTCTTGATCAACCTTTTTCGATTGGCAGCGGTCTTCACAAGCGCCAACGGGGGTTGGACGCTGAAGTGCTGGCACATCTTGGAAAGGTTGGACGCAATCTTGACCCGAGCAGTGGGCGGAATCTCGTCTTGGTGCTCAAGGAAGTAGAGCACGTTCACCGCAGTGTGCGCCTTATCCGTACAGGCGTACTTCCGCATCTGCTCATGCTCGCCCACAAAAACAACAGCAAAAGCGTGGTCTGGGAGTGCGTCGCGCTGCTCCACGTCCATGATCGCTGCCGTCTTGATGAAGTCTGGTACGGCACGTTTTCGGAAGAAGGTCCCGAGAGACGCAAAGCCATCGTCATAAGGATCGAGCACTGCGCCCGCCGAAATTTTCATGTGTTTCCTCGTTTGGTGCCCACGGATACTACCTTCGGAGGTCGATGTCCTCAAGTCTACCACCCCGAACCCCCACGGCAAAGACACTGCCTTGGTGGGTATAAGGGCTTCCCCACGGCAACCAAGTTAGGTGTACGCAAAAGGAGGGCTAGATGGCCAGTTCGTACTCCATAGACTGCGATTATGGAGGACTAGGAAATTTCCAAGAAGACGACACGGCGTGCATGCTATGTCCACACGAGCTCGACTGCTCACACGAATCCGAACTCGCCGAACTGGAGGCGGCCAGGACCCGCCGCACAGGGAACAGCTGGCGCTACCCCGGCAAATCGTCAGTCGAAAGACGCGGAACAACGGGCGGGACTGCGGCACGGTTCGGCAATGGGGCATTCCAGTCGTCTGAGCGGCGGAAGTCTCGTAGACCGATGCCAGTACCCGGAGAAAATGCACTCGCAAGGGGCGGAAAGAACGTCTTCATGTCCGCGCTATCGGCTGGATTCCGTGAGGCCGCAGACTTCTGCGATGACCACAATCTCGCTCCCGTAGTCGGCGGTGTCGTGGTCCCCGCGGCACTCCCAGCACCCAAGAAAAAGGAGTAAGCTCCAGGCATGATCGAGCTACCAATCCGAAAACCAGATGTCGCGTATCGGGACACCTGGCTCTGGGTACCCAAGAGCCGGGTCAACACTCGAATGTTACGGCACAGCCTCACCCTACTCATCAACGGTGGACGAGATGAGCTCACCATGTATCGAGAGTCTGAGCATCATCTCGGTATCCCAAGAGCCCGACTCGACCCAGACGAGCTCAAGTACGAGGTGGTGGATCTCGCACCGACAAAGTTCGAGTCGGTCGACATCGTAAGCAAGGTTGTGCTCGATGCGCAGGACATGACCGACACCATACAACGAGACTCTTTCGCCGACCTTATGGCGTCGGAGAACGGCATCCTCAACATCAGGTGCGGAGCAGGCAAGACCGTCATCATGCTCCACCTCATCGCAGAGCTTGGTGTGCCCGCCCTGATCATCAACGACCGGGGACACATACTCGAGCAGTGGGTAGGTGAAATCGAGAAGCACCTCGAGATCAAAGGTGGGGTAGGTTGGATACAGGGCAACCCCAAGAAGTGGAAGTGGAAGAACCACCCCATCGTCTTGGCGAGTCTCAAAACACTCACGCTCTACGCTGACCAGATCCCCACTGACCTGTGCCAACGTTTCGGCATCGTGGTCTGGGACGAGATACACCACCTGGCTGCCCCGGGGTACGCCCTGACGGCAGACATCTTCCCCGGCCGGCGCTATGGGGTGACCGCTACGGTCAACCGACCTGACGGTCTGGAGATGCAGTATCTGTGGCACGTCGGCCCAGTCGTCTACCGCAACCTCGAGCATGACCTCGTCCCAGAGGTGGTCTTCAAGGAGTCACCGACCGTAGTGGATTGGAGCTGCGAAGAGGACAAACCCGAGTACTGCGACAAGTTCGGCGAGATCCACATCCAGAAGTTGTGCGCCTACGTAGGGCAGTGCCCCTCTGATATCGCACTGGCCAGGGAGGTCATCGACAAAGAGGTTGCCGCCGGTGGGGACATTTTGGCCCTGTCGGTATCGAAAAACCACAGTCGGGCGCTCCACGCACTCTATCCGGACTCTGGGGTCATTGACGCCAACGTCCCATTCAAGAAGCGGCTGGCCGTACTAGCGGACAATAAGCTCACGTTCGCCACGGTCCAGATCGCCAGGGAGGCCATCAACAAGAAGGCACTGGACGTACTGATTTTGCTGACCGAGTTCAGCTCTGACAACAACCTTCAGCAGGCTATTGGCCGGATACTCAGGAAGTGCGAGGGCAAGGTCCCGAAGGTGGTAGTCATCTCACACAAGAACATCGGACCTATGCAGGGCATGGGAATGAATCTGCGGAGACACTTCCGCGGATGGGGAATGGAAGTCAAAGATGAGCAGTGAAGAGGAACGAGAGATACAGAAACAGGCCAATGAGCTAGTCGGGGTTACCTCCGGCAAGCACAGCTTTATTGGGAAATTTACTGGTCCCTGGGACGGGGGTGCCATCATACTAAGGGACGCGATAACCCACGAACTGCTGCAAAAAATAGTAAAGATCGGCGGCGAGCCCCAGGCGGTCCTACTCCCAACACCCGGACTACTACCCTGGTTTATCAACGCGACCGTGTCCGAACTCGAAGTCGTACCTGATCACCTCTACCGGGTGGGCAAGCAGGACAACGACACCAAGACGGCCATCACAGGAGTGTATCTCGACTTCACGGAGTTTCTACGCAACGAACGCGCAGGCGGCAACCTCGTGCAGGGGGCCAAGCCCGATGACATGGCCAAGATCAACGCAGCTGCCAAACAATCGGGGAGCATTCTCCCCTTCGGTCGTTGATTATCGAACCACACCCGTTCGCAGCAGAAGAGTACGCGAACTGCACCCGCTGCTCTTTGTGTGAAACACGGGAGAGGCTCGTCCTCGGAGTGGGTAACCACTACGCTGACGTCATGTTCTTCGGACCAGGTCCTGGGCCATCGGAGGACGACGAGGGGTTACCCTTTGTCGGCCCATCGGGCGCCCTCCTCAATAGAGTGCTCAAGCTCATGGAGTGGTCACGCGACGAAGTCTTCCTCGACAACGTCGTGGCCTGCTGGCCCTGTCAGGAAACCGAAGAACGTTGGATAACCCGGGCACCAACCAAAGAAGAGATCATGCAGTGCAGGCTTAGGGTCACGGAGACCATTCGCCTGATTGACCCCTTGGTCATTGTCGCACTGGGACCCCGAGCACTCTACGGACTTACGGGGGATCCTACCAATATCGCCAAGGCTCGGGGCAGGCTGTACTACGCCAACATCCCAGGTGTCGTCAAGAACATCTGCTACCCAGTCTTTCCGACGTTCCACCCATCGCACATCCTGAGCATGAACAAACGGGAAAACGCTGGAGAGATTGACGGGGACGCGGCCCCAGTACGCGGTCCCGAAAGCCCCATGCGCCTGTTCAAGAAAGACCTGATCTACGTACGCAACTATCTCAGAAGCGTCACAGCACTCTACAGGAGGTAAGAATGGCACCTAGAGGGAGAGCCGCTGCCGGTAAGGCAGCACAAAGGGTTCGAGATGCAGAGGCGAACTTCGCGGCAGCGCACGAGGATTTGATCGTGTGGGAGGAAAACAATGAGGAGGTAATGGACGAGTTCCGCGCACTCGTCGACACTCGAGAAACGGCACGAGAGGTCCTCGAGCTGGCCGTCTCCGACACCGGCCTACCCGGTGGTGGCATGCAGGTCGTGCCCACCAGCAAGCGAACCTTCGACGGCGAGAGGCTCCACTACCTCATCGAGGATGACGAGCTCCGCGATGAGGTCGTCGAGATCGTGTACAAGGTCAAGACCAAGGGCTTCGACAAGGCGCTGAAGAGCCGCCGACTGGACAAGGACATCGCCAAACAGTGCATTGTCGCCACAGAGGCCGGCATGCAGATCCGAAAGAGGCCAACCAAATTCGTGCTGGGGTAGCCCATGGAGAACGAAGTACAGATCCGCCGGGTACGGATTACTCGACGGAAAGGAGAACCAGAAGTGGCAGAGCGGAAGACGGCCTACAAGAAGACTGACGTGTTGGTTGGCGACGCACTAGCCCGTGTCGAGCGTACCCGCTACGCCAAACACGGCATCGGCTACGGAGACTTCGCAATCAGCGGGTCCTGCACCGTCAGCCTTCACTGCAACCAAGATGACGTAACCATTGTCGGGGCCTGTCGGAAGGCTGGACAAATCGCTAACGCAGTGATGAAACAGGATGACGAGGAAATGGCTAAGGTCGTCGAACTGGTAGCCAGGGAGCTAGCGGAGAATGCGTGAGTCGGATGGCGCCTGCCGCATTGATGCGGTAGCTGCCACAAAGATTGTCATCGAGGGTGGGGGTTCCTCCATCGGGGTCCAGGCAGCGCTTCTGGGCAAGATGGGCAAGGACACAATGACATTCGGAAACACTGTGGTGAGGACCGGTTGGCCTGAGGAGGTCACCGAGCTCACTTCGCAACTGTGCGAGGCCATCGAAGAGCACATCGCACAGGTGCTGTTTGAGGAGGATTACAATGACGGAGATCACTCTTCCAATCGAGGAAACTCAATCCCTGCGGGGCTCGTCCAATCTGGACTGGTCACCTCAGACGATGGCACTGAACAGCTATGAGGAGCTGCTTGAGCAAATCCAGTCTGATGAGGATCTGCGTATTACGCCCAAGCGACTCGACCTGAGAAGCCGCGGTATCACGAAGGATGACGATCCCGGCTACGAGTGCTCCCACATGGGGAGCTGGCGCTGGTGGAAGAACGGATCCATCTACATCCCAGGCATAGGGAACCTACTCCCGACACGACACGCCAAGCGCCAGATCGGGAGCCAATTCGGCATCAAGTACGATCAGTTCCTCGGACCGATGGACAATGACCCAGAGCTCATCCAGCGGGCACTTCAACCCCACGTCAATGCCAGACGCGACGATCCCAAGCTCATTACCAAAGTCGTAGCCCGCACGCTCCCCAAAGGTGAGGAGGTGCTAGGTGTCGATGGCATCCTTCGTGGAGTTGTTGGCCCGCGCTATGCGGAGATCAGAGACGTTCAAGTATTCGATACGTTGCGCAAGGTCGCCGGTTCCGCGCTCGATGAGATGCAGACATCGCTCACCAAACGTACCGATGAGGCAACCTTTGTCAGCATCGTCTACCCGGAGGCCAAAGATCTCGCCGCGGTTGGTGATGAGTGTCTCGGCGGCTTCAAGGTCTGGAACAGCGAAGTAGGCGGACGCTCCCTCGGCGCATCCGAGTTCGTCCAGCGGATGGTCTGCGCCAACGGGCTGGTCATCAACGTCCCAGGTGACCAACTGCTCTACCGCCGACACAGCGGTATCACGCAGATCGAACTCGAGCAGCTCCTTCGTGACATGTGGGAGAGGCTCCCAGGCCGGTTCGAGCGTATCGCTGTCTCAGCGCACACACTCGGCACCATCCCCATCCATGACGCTGACGCAGAGATTGATCGCTTCGTCGGCTCACAAGGGCAACCGAAGTACATCCGTGACGCGGTCAAAGAAGCGTTCAAACTGGAGCCAATCAACACCGCCTACGGCGTACTCCAGGCTATCACCAGGATGGCGACAGCCGCGCACATCGACCCAAGCCGCCAACTCGACCTTGAGAATCTGGGCGGTAAGTACATGCTCCAAATGGCCCCCCCTACAACAATCGCTTGACCCAAGATGTAGGCCCAACGAGTACGTTGGGCACAACATCTGGTAGTTGAGATGTACTGTAAATACAGTATGATGGGAGTCTTTCCTTGGAGGCATGTGTGTCAGACGGAAAGGGTTCCGAAGGTGGTCGTCTCACCCTCGGACAGCGTGTACATCAACTCGAACACGAGCAATCCAAGACCAGGAAGGAGGTCAAACGAGTACGAGCAGCCACCGGACTCGGCCCAGACGATGAGGACGTAATCGCCTGGGTAGGGAAGAGGGTTGTCTTGGTACCGGCAGTCGCGGGCATGGGTGAGGAGACCGGCGTCTTGAAGCGCGTACACCGGTTCACCTACCTACTCGAAACCGCAGCGGGTCTCGAATCTTTCAACAAGGGGCAAGTCCTGAAGATGCGGCTCTCGGGGTGACCGATAGCAACGCCAACAGGAACGAACTCCGCCTCATTAGTAAAATAATCGGGACACAGGACGTCAACACTGCAATCCGATCTGGTATCACCCCCAATGTTCTGCTCAGTCCCATCGCACGGACAATGTTTCAGGACATCCTGAACTACTTCCATAACCGTGAGCACTATGGGCGCGTCCCCCCGCATCACTGGATGAAGTCGCGCTTCCCCGGCAGCTATCACAAGAGAACCATCAAGGAGACTACTGGGGAGCTGTGCGCGGCCATACGTGAAGTGGCGATGGCAACCGAGATCGATGCGGTTATCGAAGATATCGGCGCGCTCAAGAAGACAAACCCAACCCTCGCTCTCGAGAAAATGCGAGCCGCCGTTCTCCAAATTGGAAGAATGGCACCGAAGTCAACAGACCGAACGCTCGCAAATGATGCTGACGATATCATCGCTCGAGCTCGTGCCCGACGCGACACGGATACCATTCTGGGTATCCCATTCCCGTGGGATGAGCTCAACGACCTGACCCAAGGAATGCAGAGCGAGGACTTCATCGTCCTGTTCGGCAGACCAAAGAGCATGAAATCGTGGGTTGCGGGTAAGATGTGCTCCCACGCCTATCTACACGGTAATTGTCGTGTACTGGTCTATTCCTGTGAGATGAGCACGGCCCTGTTCGAGGACCGTGTTTCCTGCACCATCCACGACTTGAACTACGAGTGGTTGAAGCAGGGCACCCTGAGTAATCTCGACTGGGACATGTACCAGGAAGCCCTTTACGCACTCAAAGAGGACGAACTCAGCGATGCTGTCAATGGACGACACCGCTCGATCAAATTCTGCTCGGCCTTCGATGACCCCACTGGTGGTGGGGTAGCGCATCTGCTGGCCAAGGCAGAAGAGTTCGACCCAGACCTCATCATTGTCGACTCCTTCTACAAAATGAAGGACGACAGATCCGGCAAACGATCCGTGAAGTGGGATGTTCAGTACAACATTGTGCAGGATCTGAAGGGGATAACTCAGCTTCTACACATTCCAGTCATAGGGGTGACGCAACGGCATAGGCAGAATAAAGAGGAGGAGGCCAACGGAGACGACGAAGATCTAGGTGATATCGCCTACGCCGATGCTGTGGGGCAGGAAGCGGACGCAATCTACCGCATCCGAAAAGACGGCATGCTGGCAGACGGTCGGACCGTCCAACTCAGGATCAGTATGGCAGGCTCGAGAGAGACTAGAGTGGGCGGGTTCCTACTCCACGTAACTCCCTCAACAAGCTGGCGACTCGACAGTTGGTTGGACGAGAACGGCAAAGAGGTAGATGACCCACTCAAGGAGAGGGGCGTCAAGGATCCGAGCAAACGAGGAGGCTCACTCAACGCATCCAGAAGAGGGAACAAGAAGAAGGCACCGGAAGAGGGGGCGAAGGACGTAAAAGCAGGAAAAGTGCCGGCAGATAGTGCGGATAGTCTGGGCATAGAGTACGAGGGTTTATGAACGAGAGAGGACCCATCGTCGACATACTGGAGCCCTACTTACGCAAGACAAAGCCCAGCGGCCGAGACAACATCATGGCTCTGTGCCCCCTCCCGGGACACGACGAACAGAAGCCTAGCTTCGCCGTCAACATCGAGAACGGGCTGTGGATGTGCCATGGGTGTGGCCGAAGTGGTGGGCTCGTAACGCTGCTACAGCTACTCGGTATCTCCGGACAAGTCATCGACACGGTGGTTGCCCCGATCCGGCAGGATCTAAAGAAGCACCAGGAAAGGGAGAAGAGCAGACGAGAAACAAGGTTCCAAACAAGCAACCCACTCGAGGGGGGCAGGCTGCTCCCAGAAGAACTACTGGGCATCTATCGCTGGAAACCACTCGACCTAGTCGAGCAGGGATTTGACCCCCAACTACTCAAGGAACTCGGCGTTGGTTACGACCGCGCCAAAGACCGGATTATCTACCCCATCAGGGACACCTACGGCAATCTGTTGGGTGTCTCTGGGCGAGCTACCACCGAAGGCGTGCAGCCCCGGTACAAGGTGTACACCGGAGGTCGGCGAGGTGACGGGGGCGTTTGGATAACCGGAGACTTCGGTGAGGAATTCGACGAACAGTTCGGGGGGTATAGCCTCGACAGCCACAATCACCTGTGGAACGGGCACAGTGCCTACGCCCGCATGCTGCTTGATGACGAACCCACCCCGCTGTACATCGTGGAGGGTTTCAAAGCGTGCATCTGGCTCATTCAGCACGGCTACCCAAACTCGGTAGCACTGATGGGCTCGTTCCTCACACAAGCGCAGCATGACCTGCTGCACCTGATCGTCAGTGGGCCCATCGTCCTGCTTCTCGACAACGACCCAGCAGGATGGAAGGCAACGAGAAGAATCGGGAAGTGGCTTTCCCGATCACTACAAGTGGAGATCTGTTCCTACTACCCCTCGTGGGCAGAGGAACCCGATGCTCTCAACATGGCCGGCCTCAACGAAACCATCGAGGCCAAAGAAAGGTATGTGTCATGGAAAATTCGGCAAGACGAGCAGCTCGCGCTGGACGAGCTCTGAAGAAGAGTGGCAGAAACAAGCAGCGCAAAGGTGGCGCTGGTTATGGTGCGCGGTACAAGCCCCCGAAGGCGGGTGAGCCGCTGTCCCCCATCCTCCTGTTCCGTGGGCTCTACAAGGTCAACCTGACCCTACCCGATGGGTCCACTCGAACAGACGAGCTCGACTACGACATCCGGTGCGAGCACTTCTCAAAGGCAGCCAACACCGGACTGACCTGTACCGCGGGCCTCACCGAAGACGACGAGGGTTACATCGGTGCTGGTGAGGGCCCTTGCGTACCCTGCGCCATCACAAAGGATGTGGGCAAAGGACCGGTGGGTTTCGCTCGGAAAATCCACGTGCTCAACGGCGTCCTTCTCGCTGACTTCCACATGGTCAACAGCGACCGGAAGAAACTGAAGGACGGCAAGCCGACCGGAGAGTTCTACCAGGATCCAGTCCCCTGCCTTGGCCGTCGCTGCACACACTGCAAACAGGACGTCGAGACAACCTTCGGCCGCGCGGTCTTCATGCCGCTGAGTAACAACTTCATCCAGCAGCTGGCCGACTTCGATCTCATCACTCTCGCCAGCGAGTGCCTGTGTGGGGGTTCCCTCGAGCCTGTTGGGTTCGTGTGCGCTCACTGTGACATGGAGTTCGCCGACCTCGAGAAGGACAACGTCACTGACGACGAGCTGCGACAACTTCGCGAGAACGAGTTCCGCTGCAAGCACTGCAACGAGACCGACTATCTGCTGGAGGTCCCAATCTGTGGTGACTGTGATGACCCGAGACCCCTCACCATGTGGAACACCGTCATGGAGCTCTACCGCTCCGGTGAGGGAGTCAACACCTCCCTCCAGGTCAAGAAGTACCGACCCGTGACAGAAGACGAGCTCGCGAGAATCAAGGAGCTCATGGTGCCGGCCGACACCGACAAGCTCTACAGGCACCTGACGCCTGCGGAGCAGGCCACCAAGTTCCAGGTTCCGCTTCCCGAGGGCATGGGCTCTGGCGAAACCAAGGGTCGGGGTTCGAGCCGCTGGGATGACTAGCTGATCCGCTACAACCCGGGGCCCCGCTTCGGCGGGGCCCCATTTTTGGAGGAAGAATGCACGCTGGATGGAGTCTGGATAGGCCCGAACCCGTCCACATAAAAACCGACAACGACGTTCAGTGGCTCCGCGACAAGTTGAGCGAGCACGACCTGATAGCAATCGATACGGAGACTACGGGTCTCGACATTGCTCGAGACGTTGTCGTCTTCTGGTCCCTCTCTACGGGAGACGACCGTTACTTCCTAGAGCGTGACAGGCTCGAGGACTTCCGCGACATCTTCGCTGACCCATCCAAGACCTGGATTGGTTCGCAGATCAAGTACGACGCCAACATGCTCGCCAACTCTGGCTACGAGCTCGCTGGTGGGCTGCTGTGCACGCTCACCATGGACCGCCTGGTCGACGCCGGTCGGCTGCACGGTCTGAAAGATGCCTACGAACGAGAGTTCAATGAACGGATGATGTCTTTCGGTGAGACCTTCTATCCGAGGACACCCGGCACGAACAAGCCGCGCAAGCCCCCGAAGAGGGCCATGCACGACATCCTCCTCGAGGCGTTCGAGCGTGACCCCAACAGGGTGATCGACTACGCCAGCCTTGACGCCTGGACCGTCTACCGACTCTACGAACGACTGCGGGAGCAACTCGAGCAGATTGAGACGTGGTACGGCTACACACTGTTCGACATATTCACACGCTACGAGATGCCGTTCACCCGAGTTCTACTTGAGATGGAGCGTCGTGGAGTTCTGCTTGACGTTGGGTACCTCAAGGACATCGAGCCGATAGTCGTAGCCAAGCAGCAGGAAGTCGGTACTGAGCTCAACCAGATCGCCGGCTTCCCGGTCAATCCCAACTCACCAAAGCAGCTCCAAAAGCTGCTCTTCGATATTCTGGAGCTAGAACCTCTCGAGAAGACCAAGAGCGGTGCCCTGTCTACGGCAGCGCCTGTTCTCAAGCAATATGCGGCGGACGGTGTCAAGGCAGCCGGACTCATCCTCGAGTACCGGTCCTTGGGCAAGCTGCTGGGAACCTACATCCGGGGCTTGACGGTCAGGGCTGATGACTACGGTCGTATTCACACAACGCTGAACCAGCACGTGGCGGATACCGCGAGACTCTCCTCATCCGACCCGAACCTCCAAAATCAGACCCGCTCGGGGTCAGCACTATTCGATATCCGTAAGGCGTTCATCGCGAGCCCCGGCCACAAGATGCTGGTGGCGGACTACGATCAGCTGGAAATGTACCTCACTGGCCACTACTCAGGAGCTCCGGGTCTCGTGCAAGCTGCATGGGACGGCAAGGATATCCACACCGCCAACGTGGAACTTGTCTACGGCGAGCCTTACGACGACGTGGTCGCGGCGAAGAAGTCGAAAGACCGCACGCCCCGTCAGACCCACCTGGCCGATCTTCGACAGGCTGTCAAGTCAGTCGGCTTCGGTCTCATCTACGGAAAAGCCGCCCGCTCTCTTGGTGTCCAGCTTGGCTACGAGGCTGAGTACCGACAAAGTCACCCGGAGTGGCCCGACCGCCAGGTAAGCAAGGTAGCGACAGAGAAGGCTCAGGGGGTCATCAATGACTTCTTTGAAGGGCTACCCGAGGTCGAAGACTTCATCTACGGCACTCACCGCGAGGTTGCAGACACGAAGTACACCGAGACCTTGCTGGGACGGCGGCGCTGGTTCTGGGACATCGTGGACTGGGACGAGCACATCGAGCACCTGGAGGCGGCCAAGAGGAAGCACCGGAAGCTCTGCTGGTGCGGCGTCTGCAAGCTGTCTCGTGACGGTGAGCGTGCTGCGGTCAATCATCGCATCCAGGGTAGTGCCGCTGACGTCACCATGCTTGGCATGATCAAGTGTGATCAAGACGCCAGGCTCAGGGAACTCGGGGCAAAGATGCTGCTTCAGGTTCACGATGAGCTCGTCTTTGAGATACCAGACGAGAACGTTGAAGAAGCGGCTGGCATCATCCAGTACCACATGGAGCACCCTGGCCTTGATCTAAGGGTGCCTCTTCGTGCGCCACCGGGTATAGGCGACAACTGGGAAGAGGCAAAATGAGAAAGCCCGTCGTCATCTCAGCGATAAGCGACGAGCTGGGAAGACGCGACATCGAGGTCAGCGAAGACGTTGTCAAGCTGATCGTCAATCTGCTTCTGGAGATCATCATACAAGAGACATCACGGGGCGTTTCAATATCTCTCGGAGCGTTTGGGACGTTTCTCCCCAACGTAAAGCGGTACAAGGAAACCATATATTGGGGAGTGGTGCTGCGACGCGGCGCCGGCTGGAGGAAAAGATGCCTCATCACAAGAGGAGCGACGATGGATAAGTACGGAGTCGAAATCGACAAGAAGGACTCAAAGACCAAGGAGGCAGCTGCACGGGGCCTCTGCCCTCTGTGCGGGTCGAAACTAACAGGCTGGCCCCCCGTCTGCCCCGAGCACGGGAGCAAGCCATTCGAGAGGAGGCCTGATGGCGAAACGGAAGAGGGGTAGGGCAGACCTCTTTGAAGGCCGGCCAGCCATCTTCTCTGAAAAAGAGGTGATCCCAAAAGACCTCGTGGAACTCACGGCTGAGATCAACAAGAGAATCAACGAGGGCCGCAAGATAAAGCGCGACGTCATCCTTCCGGCCGACGAGCACGGCAACCCGTTCGTTCTCCGCCGGCCTACCGGACTCACCAGCATGGACATCGGTACCGGAGGTGGGCTCCCTGCCGGCGGCATCACGCAGATCGATGGAGACACCGGCGTAGGAAAAGACGCCCTGTGCAACCTGACCGCTGCGATGAACCAGCACATCCACGGCAAGGACTCTCGCATCTTCTGGGGGCAGCTCGAGCTCCCATACGACAAGGGTCACGGGCGAACACAGGGTGTCGCTGTACCCTCCTCGCCTCTCGATATTCAATTCGAGAACGCCCGTCTCGAGGCCGAGGGTCTACCAACCATGACCGAAGATGAGATCACACGTGCCCAATTTTCCATTGGGTCGTTTATTTTCGCCGATGCAGGAGACACCGAAGACAGACTTCAGGCTGTGCTCGACATCGTGGAGAACAACGTCTGTCAGCTCGTAGTCGTTGATTCAATAGCCGCAGCCACGAGCCACTACCGGATCGACACCCCTCTCGAGAAGGAGACCGGGCAGGCGGTCAACGCCAAGATGCTGACTGACTGGCAGCACATCCTCTGGCACAACTTCCTCAACCCTCTTCGGGGCCGGCTCAATCTGACGACAATGATCGTCACCAACCAGGTGAGGGCCAACATGAACCGCATCTCGAGGCGGTCTGCTGCTACGAAGGAGCAGAGTCCCCACTCCATCAAACACGCCAAGCTCCTAGACATCACCCTGAAGCCGGGCGAGTTCATCAACAAGGACGGCATACAGGTCGGCAAGGTCGTGAAGTGGCGCATCACCAAGGGCAAAGCCGGTGTACACGAAGGGGCTTTTGGGGAGGTCAAGTACTACTTTGAAACTGGATTCGACAGGATTGATGATCTGGCCAACGTCATGATGAGCATGGACATGATCCTGCACAAGCCAAGTGCCAAAACCTGCGACATCATCGACAATCACGGCGAGATCGTTGTTGACGGCTGCAAGTGGGGTACACGAGGTGCGGGGGTGCGAGACGCACTGTACGCCGACCCCGAGCTGATGGAGCGGATGTACTACGCCTGCCTCCAAAACGCAGGAGTGTCATGTCTGCACAAGCTGTAGCTCGGCTCTTCGCCAGTGACGACATCTGCCCCGAGTGCCGACAGATCTGTGACCTGATGCGCCTCGTGGTTCTGGTCAGAGATCGAGAGGGCGAGGAGCGCCACCAGACCTGGGAGGGGTGCTGGGAGTGCTTCGTCAAGGAGGATCAGTCACTCGAGCTCACTGAGGAGATCCAGACCAAAGACGTCATCAAGCTGCACACAGCGGCGCAGAGGCGGGGCCAGAACAAGAAGGCCCGAAGAAGGGAGGAGTGCGCCGGTGAGGACATCGGCGGAAGAAGAGTGGCCGGCTCGGGCTCCCAAGAGGCTAAGGGGGACGCCAGAAATGACTGCTGGATGGTTGAGGACAAACATACGACGGGAAGGGGTCTCACACTCTCCCGGGAAACGATGTCAAAAGCTGTAGGACAAGCCAGCAAAACAGGAAGGAACGCAGTGATAAGGGTCGGCCTCGCAGATGGAACTGAACTGGCCATCTGCTTGTGGTCTGACTTCGCGGAGGAGGTGGCCAATGAGTAAGACAGCAGTACTACACACCCACGAAGACCTCGTGGCGCAACCTGAGCTGGCAGACAAGTTGAGAGAGGAGTGGAACGTAGTTGAGGAGATCGATGAGTGGGTCGGCCATTTGCGCAACCACCCGGTACCGTGGAAGACCGAGATCAACTGGGGCGCACCCCGCCAGAAGGGAGTCTTTCACCCGTCGTCTATCAGCAAGACATGCGACATGGCGCTCTACCTCGAGCTGCTGGCAGCCGACGAGTGGGAGAAAATCAACGCCACCACACTTCAGATCTTTGATACCGGGACAGTCATTCACGAGCAACTTCAGTACTACCAGCACACTCGAGCACTAACGAATGACTACGAGTACCTCGACGAGGTCGCCGTAGCCAAGGGCAGTGCGCTGGCAGAGAAACTGAGAATGGGCGGCAACTGCGACGGCTTCATGAGACGGGTGCTCCGGTTGCGAGGACTGGACATCGATCTGCGCTGCCTGTGGGAGTACAAGACGATCAAGTCAGAGGGTTTCGCCAAGCTGAGGAGCAGGCCTAGCAAGGACTATGTCCGCCAAGTGCACGCCTACATGGCAGCAACGGGCATCCCGTTGACGATCATCCTGTACTACAACAAGAACAACAGTCTGAAAAAGGCGTTCTTCGTCTTCTTTGATCCGGCAGTGTGGGGCCCCATTCAGAAGCGACTGGAACAGATCGTCCAGCTCGCCGACAACTACGAGCTGCCGGACCGCAACGTCAACAGAAGCTGCGTCTACTGCAAGTTCTTCAAAGAGTGCGACCCACCCATCTCAAGGAGGAAGGGAGCGCCGAGGTTACGATGAGTGAACGCGACAGAAGCATGGGGAGGCAGGCTGCCCCGTCCGGTATGGGTGACGTCCTCACCGATATCGAAGAGCAGCTGACCAAGTACGACGCGGTCCCCGGTCGGGCGAACAGGATCCTCAAAAAGCTGGGAATTCCGGCGGCCAGGAGGCCAAAAATGGCAGAGAAGCCCCAACTTACGGGGCGCGTCAGTGAGATGACAGACGCCGAGCTGGGGGACAGGCAAGGAGAGTTCGCCGTTTGGGAGGCGTACCTCGAGCCCCTTATCGGGGACGCGGATACGCAGGCTGACATGTGCAAGGCCCGCAGGGACTACCTGCTGTCCAAGCTCAAACAGAACGCCACCGGTCCGCAAGCTGGAAGAGCGGACAAGGCTAAGACCGATCCCAGGTTCGTTGACGCGGACACCGAGTGGTTGGTCGCCAAGAAGGTAGCTCGCGAACTCCGAGCAGCCTGTGAGGGCCAAGAGACGCAGCGCAAGGTGTGCTCGAGGTACGTCGAGATTCGTCGGATGGAACACGACGCCCTCGTCAGAACCGACAATGTCCAGAAGACGAGACGGGGTACCCCCAGGTTCCGCCGGACCCCCGGCAGGGACGACTGATGCCCCTCCGGATCTCACTACCGATGCCACCAACGGACAACAATCTCTACGTGCCCGTTCGGAAGAAGGGAAAGTCGGCAGGACTCCGTCTGTCCGACACAGCCAGGGTGTACAAGGTCAAGGTCGCCGAGGTCATGGCCGACGCCGCCCTGCTCAATCCTGACTTCGGGATAGAGGAGAACGTAGAGTACGCCATCAGTCTCGTCGTCTACTTCAAGTCGGCCTACAGCAAGAGCTGGCCGAAGAAGGCGAAATCCAAGTTCAGGAAGATCGACACACATAACCGGCTCAAGTTGGTCATCGACTCTGTGATGGGCAGCATGGGCCTTGATGACAACTGTCTCTTCGAACAGAGCGTCATCAAGATGGAGGACCCGGAAGACCCAAGGGTCGAGGTAGAAATTAGGAGGTGGGAGTGGGCCTGAAGAAGAAGTGGGCCTGGGAGGGAGTGGACTGGGATGAGCGCATTCGACGGGACGAGGTCGTCTTCACAGAGGACCTTGTCGAGAACATGAACTCTTCCGAGCTCATCGAGATACTCAACCTGCGGGGTGTGCGTGCTCACCGTGGGGTGGACCGAGACGATCTGCTCGATGCGTTCTATCGATCGATGGAGGGGGAGACAGTAGAGATCAAGCACCCCGTCGACTTTCTCAGAAAACGGATTCGCTGGTTTCTCGATATCCACTACGAGAGAATCCGGGACCAGCTGACCATGCAGTGCGACCAACGCTGCTTCGACGATCACGATGCGGGGGTGCTGTTTTGCTACACGGCACCCATGACAAAGCGGAACATAGAAAAGGAAATGAAGAAGCATGGCTACAAAGACTGATGAAGAGATCGCCCGAGAGGCGTTCAAGCAGGAGCTCCTCCACACCAGCGCCTGGGGACTTCGCCGGCTCGCTGTTGGCCCCAAGGGTGCCAATGTTGGGGTCCCCGAAATGAAGAAGACCAACAACAAGGCAGTGGCCGTGGTCGAGCTCATTATGGAAAAGTACGACGAGGGCTGGCGTCCCGGTGGGCCGGCTCTCAACCCGCAGAGCAGACCGGCCAAGAGGGCGCCCGCCAAGAAAGCCGCCCCGAAGGAAGACCAGGCTACCGACGAGCAGGAGGACTCGCCCGCCGAGGAAGAGACTGGCGGCAATCCGTGGGACGGCCTCGGCACCGGCGGCGGTGATCTGGATATCGACGGAGACAACGAGCCCGAGCCGGAACCCGAGCCGGAACCTGAGCCAGAACCCGCGAAGCCGAAGCGACAACGGCGGGCCGCCAAGAAGGCAGCTCCCACCGGAGAGACCTCAGCTCTCGAGGAGAAGGTCGACAAGATCCTCGACACCCTCATGAAGTTCGCGGCCATCGCGTCCAAGTTCGAGAAGTCTGCGGAAGAGCTCAACGAAGGACTTCTGGAAATTCGCTACCTGCTGACGATGACCAAGGAAACAACCACGGTGGCGTTGGGCGGCATCTTCAACCGTCTGTCCATCAATGGCTACTCCGATGTCGTCAAGACCGCCAAGGCCACTGCGAAGAAAGCCTGCGGTAAGAAGGGCTGAACAGAGCCTACCCGGCCGGTGCGGCCGATCGACTCAATCATATTATCCGAGGATGACCTCGGGAATATGTCTGAGAAGGAGATGCGCAGACTCATCACAACGGTGGGGTTGTGCGCAGATGGCCTCACGACCCCCGCCACCCTCCGACGCATGATCGAACTGTCAGCCTACCCGAAAAACCCCTGACCCTGTGGTATAAGGATATTGCCTACAGACCCTCTTAGGGTGCGGCAACCTAGAGGAATTTACTCCTTTCGCCTCTAGGTAAACCGGCGCCTGGCCGCCAAAACCATGAGTCCACGCGTGCCGGTGACCCCTCCGAGACAGCAGCCAGGAAGGCTGTCTCGGGGGGCGATCCACCTACTTGTGGGCACTCTTTTTAGCTAACCAACCCGTGGTACACTGAGAGATATGGGGTGGGAATGGCGTCCCGGGAGCCGTAAACAGAAAACGCTAGTCTGCCGAACGTGCAACCAATGTAAGGACCCGAACTACCAAGGCTGCGGGACGTGCAACTACCACAGTGCAACATATGACTGCTGCCATTCTCGTGTCGAAGACAAAGACGGCTCGCGCATCAGGCTTCACTGCAAATTCTGGGTACTAGATGGCGGTGACGACGTAGGCAGCGAGGGCGACGAGAGCGGCGGCGACCAAAGTTCCTGAGAGGAACCCGAACCACCACGACCTGTACCACGCTCCAGCACGCCTGACGGCCCTCTCAGCAGCCGTAGCGCGTTCTTGGTGGTACTCGGCCTGCTCCTCGAGCAGCGTCTCTCTGATGGTGGCTGTCTCCCGCGCGTGCGCCACCTCGATACGGAACCTCTCAGCGATGTACAGACGGTCGGCCCACCGGAGTCTGCGGAGAGCTTTCAGCTTCAGCCCGTACTCCACGAGCCGGTCCCGATGTACCAGAGCGCCGTCCCACTGGGCCTCGGCGATGTCTCCCTGCTTCATGGGGACGGATCGCGGTGGATTGAGACGCGGGATAAGCGCCCCCTCCTCGGGCCCGGGACAATCGAAGTTGGGTGCCTGCTTGGAGTCGTAGTTCTGGGGACCGCACACCGTCTGCGTCAACCCCGACGACGGATAAAGGACAATCAGCAGAACAACCGTTGCCGGCCACCTCATCCGAACACGGCTCTCGGCCCCTGGCCGGGCTTCAGCGTGGGGCGATGCTCCTTCTTGAGAAGAATGAACCCCTCCTTGCGGCCGCGCTTCCAGAACTCTTTGGCCTTTGTAACCAAGCCCGGTTTGACGGCTGAAATCTTCTGCATCTCGTCTGAGAATGCACTGAAGTTGATCATCGAGAGCCCCCTTGTGAAGGACGAACTAGAGAACCGCCAACGCCCCCCGCAACACCAGCACCGGCTGTGGCCAAGGCAGCGCCGCCCAAAACCCGCTTGGACAGGTCGCCCCTCGCAGCCTCAGGAAGAGCGTCCATGGCCTTGTTCAGTGGTAGCGAATTCCCGGTCCGCGCAGTGACCGCATAGGCCGAGCCGAGTCCATGCTTCTTGACGGCCCCGCGAAAAAGACGTGACCCACCTACACCAGCACCAGCGCCCAGAGCCCCACCGACCAAAGCACCACTCAGACGGTTACCCTCTCCCGCTGTCGCTGCTCCGCCAACCGCGCCAAGGCCGGCACCTACCGCAGCACCCAGACCTGCAATCTTCTGCATCTCGTCTGAGAATGCACTGAAGTCGATCATAGATTGTCGAACCACGTCACCACCTCTTCGAGCGGCTTGTCCTGAAGCTCATCGAGCTCGGTCTGCTGCTCGTCAGACATTTCCTTGAGACGCTCGTGGTTGCGTACCTCGAGCTCAGCAATCTTCTGGTCACGGACGAGCTCGGAGTTGCGCAACTTCTTCAGCGCCTCACGGGTCTTCTCGTCAAGATCCCTTGGGGGTTCGGCGTACTGACTGACCAGGGCTACTGTCGTAGTAGCCGTGGCGATAGCGAGCAGAATACCCACCGGGAAGATGATCCACTTCCAGTACTTCTTGAACCAGGTCCAGGCCTTGAGCATCACAGTCCTCAGTTGAAGTGGAGCACGCAAAACACGAGCTGGTCAACGCCACCAGCTGGCTTCACCAGATGGGATTTACGGGGTCTCTCCCCACCAAAAAGGACACTCATGACTCACCTACCGCAAAGCGTGCCTGGTGTGCGCTGCGGTCATGCGAAGGCCTCTGCCGGCCGTGGCAGCACCCTCCCCGACTTCGCGCCCACCAAGACCACCGACAACGGCACCGCCCGCAAGAGCCGCCAGCCGAGCCTTCCCCGTCAACTTCGGGGCCAATTTGGACGCACCGGCCGCACCCAACCCGGCCCCGGCGATACCACCGACCATCTTGGCCTTACGGTTAGGATCGGGGTACCCGGCGTACTGGGCAATTTTTTGGAACTCGTCGCCAAATGCTGTGAAGTCGATCATCTCGTTACTCCTGTCACAAGCGCACCGCGCTCCTTGACTCTCTTGATAATAGACGGAACGCCCTCGTAAAGACCATGCTTCACAGCCTTCGTACTAAGATAGCCCCTACCCTTACTCATCGGGGCCCTCTTGTCCTGGTGGACGAGGTATGCGGGGCCGAGCTTGTGCGCGTGCAGTCTCCCCGCCCTATAGGATGTTGTAAGAGGCCGCTCTCCGGGCAACGGAGTGGCCAGCCTAGTCGGCTCAAAGCCCATGGCCTTCATGTCCGGCATCGTGCTCTCGGGTACGACCACGTTCCGATAACCGAGGACCGTGGGCACGTCCTTGTTGTTCAACGCACTGATGAGCTGCCTCTTGGCCTTCCCAGGAGTCTTCGACAGCTCGTTGACGATGGGGAGCTGCGCCTTGATCTGCACCCCGACGTGGCCCGCGCCCAGGGGCTTGAACCCCACGGTAGCGATCTTGACGAGCTCATCGGTGAATGCAGAAAAGTCGATCATCAAAATCCCGTACTCCCACGGCCAACGAGTCCCAAAATCCCACTACCTGGGTTGAGTGGGTTGGCCCCACCGGGCAACGTCCCGACTGTCCTCTTCGCCTTCCGCTTCAGCGTATCGAGTAGAAGGCGCACCTTCTTCGGGTTCTTTGTGGCAATCTTCTCGAACTCATCGGCGAATGCAGAGAAGTCGATCATTAGGCTACTCGGCCCAAACGACTTTCGCCCTCTCGAGCAACACGACGCATCATGTCCCCCTGGTGCTCGCCGCTGAATGCCCCTTCCGCAACCCGCGGCTTCTGCCGCTTGATGCTCTCAGTCGGGAAGTCCTTCGCCTGCTGACGGATCTTCTTGACCTCTGCGCGATGCCCCTTCAATGCCGCCCGACGCTTGAGAGGGTGCCACTTTGAGATACCCTCGACGGCCTTCCTCTTCTCCCCCTGCATCTCAGCAATACGGCCGGGCTTCCGTGTCGCAGTGCCGCCGGGCTTCATCGCCGTGGCAACATCCTTTGAGATGTCCTTCGCCCCCGCCCTGACATCGCCCACTGTGAGACTCGCGCCCCCGGGCTTCCGAGCTCGCTCGAGCTCCTTCAGACCGGCCTGGAACTTCCGACCCTCGGGTGTAAGGCGTTTCCCCACTAGAGACTGTATAATTTTGGTCTGCCGGCGCAGGGCAATCTTCACGAGCTCATCGGAGAACGCAGCGTAGTCAATCACGACTTCAACCTCTTCTGCTCCTTCGGGTCGAGGTCGAGCTCGATGTCGATGCCCCGAGCTTCGGCCATCTTCTTCACCCACTTGACCATGACCATGGAGAGCAGACCAGCGATGCCGTAGACCAGAGCCAGCGTGAGCGAGCTCGACTCAACAAGCTGCGGAGGCCTGGGCACACCGGGGATCCATCCGAGTCCGAAGCCGATGAGGAACATGCTGGGGACCTTCACGGCCTCCATGAACTTGAGGAACTTGCGGACGGGCTTGTTCTTGGTGTCCCAGAGGTATGGCCCAATGCCCCGCCACTTCCCGAGCCCGTTGAAGAAGGCCACGATAATGAAGACCACGCAGCTCATCACGATGAACTGCCAACTCGATACGATCCCCCAGAGGTCGTCCATGATTTCTCCTACTTTGTCATCGTCGGTGCGTTTACGACGTCCAAATGGTTCAATGCTGCCGTGATTCCGATAACGTTTGGAAGGATCACAGGCACGACGGGATTGTTCCCATCTGCCGAAACGACCCTATTTCCAATGGCAACGCCCGTGTTACCGAAGCCTCCACCAGCAGACGCGGCGTTGAACCGAATGACCCCGTACTCGTTCGCACTACCGCCAGTAGTATCCAGGATGTCCCCGTTGATGCGAATAGTGCAGTTGAGGACCGATACCAACGCGGCACTGGTACCCTGCAAATCGAAGATATGATTGTCCCCGCTCTGGATGTCCCCATCCCAAATCACGGTGACGTTATCGATGAGAACATGAACGACATAGTCGTGAAGCAAAATGGCGTTGAGGGGCCGGAAGCCTGTCGCTGGGCTGATGTAGATCCGACCGTTTCGAATAGTGTGGGACTCCGAGTCGACCGTCTCCCTGCACAAGATGGCCGTCTCCACGTCGACCCCACCAGAGTCGTTGTCCAGTACGATGTTGAAGTCCTCGAACACGACGTCCTTGCCATCGAGAACGACAATCGCCTTGGACTGCACCCCGCCGGTCATAATCTCCGATGCGTTGCCAAAAGAGAAACCCCGAACGGTAGACTGTGTTCGCACTGCGAGCACACCACAAACCGGTCCAGGGGTGTCGTCTTCCAACAGGGCCGTCCCCGCCAAGCGGACGTCAACACCCTCCACGATGGTCCTACCCTCCGGAGCGTAGGGGTACGTGGCCTGCGTGTAGTCGCCGCCGAGCACAGAGATGATTCCGTAAGCGTAGGCAACCTTGATCGCCCTGACGCTGAAATAGATGTTGAGCTGCGCTGAGATGTCGGTGATGCGCGACTGGCCGTCGATCTCGATGAGACCGTCCGCATACGCCCCGTAGGAGAAGGGGTCCATCCCGTTGGGTGTGTCGTAATGATGGACCGCAAAGCCGTTGATGTTGCACTTGGTCAGGCGTACCCAGGACTCATCCATGATGAGGTAGGGGCAGTCCACCCGGTCAAAGATGACGTTACGCCCAGTGACACCTTGGAGCCGCATCACTGGGAAGGGGGTACCACCACCGGCCGCGGCCGTTGGCGGGTCGCTGGCGTCATCTGTGCCCTTGCTCCGCGCATCCTGGAAGAAGACGTTGTTGAGCATGAACCCGCTGTTGACGGCCGCAGTAGGAATGACCGCGGTCCCCTCGGGCTCACGCTGACCGTAGATCTCAACGAAGAACACGTCGTACCAACCGGTTGCCGTGTTGATGACTCGGCAATTCTCGAGCACCACACCAAGCTGCTCGGGTGGATAGTTGGCATCGATCAAGCTCAAGCTGCCGCGAAGCTCGCAGTTTGCAAACTTCACGTCCTCGAGCGCACCAGTAATGGTCAAACCCGTCGCGGCCCCAGTCTCGAAGTAGCAGTTGGTAAACGACAGCCTCGAGGACTTGCCGCCCAAAAAGCTCAGACAAGGGAACGCCGTCAGCCCAGAGCCGGGGGTCAACGGACGGACGTTCTCAAACACAACCTCAGAGCAGGCAGCGAAAGAGAACAGTGTGCCGGTCGTGATGTACTGCGCGTCGTAGCGCAAGTTGCGCACCGTGACGAGGAAGTCCGAACTCATGGCTATGATGCTCGACGACCCGCCACTGGTCACGTCTTCGATGATGTTGCGCTGAGATGTCTGGATGCCCCACCCAACGGCAGTCACTCTCCGGAGGTAGGAGTTGGAGCTCATCACGATGGTGGCAGCCGTAGACGTGATGCCACTCTGCGGGTCGAGAGTCAGGTCCTCGAGCGAACTCCCGTTGTTGAGTTCGATGCGCCCGTTGGTGGACGAGGTGTCTACCTCAACGGTCGTGCTGGCCTGATCCTCCCCGACAACATGCACGCCGGCGAGTGTCAGAGTGTTCGTCGGTCCGTAGGCACCAGCTCGCAGATAGATCCGCTTCTCCCCCGCCGTGATGGCGTCGGAAAGGGCGGTCACACCGAAGTAGTCCGCCGGCCGGGCCGGTGACGTGGCGCCGGCGTCACAAATCGCGTAGCCGATCTTGCCGCTCTCGGCCGCACCTTCTTGAAGACCGCGGATGTCGGCTCGAATAAGCGCATCGTCTGGCAACGTAGCCAGCGTCGCGTCCCTGGCATAGGAGAACCGGTAGTTCCCCGTGGGCAGCGTCTTGTTCAGCCTCAGCGTGACCGCAGCTGCGGTGAACCCGGTACCCACTGCGGCACCGGAGAAGACACTAGCGACCTTCACCTCGACCCCGTCGATCATCACCTCGTCATAATTCTCATCGAGGATCTGGAAGAGAGTATCGAAGTTCTCTGGGGTACCTGTGTAGTCCGTGTTGTTGCCCATGTACACGGAACCGACAGGAGAGAACGCCACTGCCAGACTGTGCGCGCCGCCAGCCGGGTCGATGATGATATCCGTCCCTGCAAACCCGCTCAACACACCAACCTGTGTAATGGCGATGTCCGAGTCGAGCGGCAGCTTTATGTTGTCCATGTTCTCGGCGAGCGCGAGGTGTGGACGATTGGCTGCTGCGGTAGTCGCTTCTTCGGCCTGGCCGAGGAACTTGCAGCCCGCGTTCTTCCCGGGAGTGACCGTGGCGAGCGCGTCGCAGGTATCCTGGAGCGTCGCAGCGTCGATGTAGTCTCCGTAAGCCATGCTGTCTCCTACGAGAACCTCAGCTCCCAGTCCACTTGAAGGACGAAGGCTGACGTCTTGCTGAGGGTGTCGAACGTGTTGTAGGCCACCATGTACTTCGTGAGCGGGAGCGCTCCATAAACGATGGGCGGATCCGTCAAATTCGGCAGGCCCGATGTGAACAAACCAATCTCAGACAACGGCACGCTGGTGAAGCCGGCGAAGCTCACCTCGCCCACACCAAGTACCGACGTGAGTCGGATAACCCCGATCTCGGGGAAGGTGTTCGGCGCCGAGATGTCGTCGTAGTAATCCGTGGCGTTGACCAGAACCGGCCATTCCAGACCCAGCACCGTTGGGTTGGTATCTTCTTGCACGGGATCGGCCACCGGGGCACTGCCACCCCAATCCCCAGCGTAGCCCGGGTAGGTTGTGAAAATGGTGGCCGGGAGGATGAGCTGACTGCGCCCGCCGATGCCGAACGCCATGTAGCGAAGACGATCCTCACGGAAGGTCGCGTCAGGAGCGATAGCGGAGAGGCCCACCAAGTGGGCAATCCAGTCACGACCGTAGTTCAGGAAGATGTTGTGGCTCTCACGCTCCTCGACAACCTCATTGCTGTCGGGATCGATCATCTTCAGGAAGACGTTGGACTCCACCTGAATTGGCGGAGCCCCGCCGCCGCCACTGCGGGATTCACCCCCGCCACCACCGGGACGGATAGTCCGAAGACGGACCTGCTCCTGCACCCTGATGTCTTCCTTGAACTTCTTATTGATCATTGCTGCCCCGAGTGCTTCTTACTGGTAGTGGACCGAGTATACCAGCCTGCCGGGAGATCTACATCGAAACGCCAGCTTGTGGTGGGCGTAGCCACTGCACCGTAGCCTGCGTCTGCCACATTGGTGGCCCAGGTGAGCGCCTCTGTCGTGTTCACAGCGTCTGGGTTGTGATACTCGAGCTGCGTCGCGCTGATATACCCAGTGACAATGAACTGCCCGTTGTTGAGCGGGTTGGCTGCCGCAGAGATAGTGATGGTGCCGCCGACCATGTTGGCCACAAAGAGACCCGCCACATCCGTGATCGTAGCCGGCGTGCCTGCCACGATGACTCCTGCTGCCGGGGAGTTCGTCGCCTTGGTTCCCGTGGAAACACCGCCGTCGTAGCCGTTGGCATCTTTCCAGGTCTCCACAGCGTTGCCCTTGTCCGGCCCGTCCCACACCTCACTGGTGGTCGGGTTGCTCCAGCTGGCAGGAGGGGCATCAACAGCAGGACCGGCCAGCCTCTCCCTGTCTGGAGCGCTGGCGGCGTCGAAGCAGAACCCTGAGTCGTACTTAGGGAATCCCATCATGGCACCGGTATGGCGAGCTGGAATACGAGGTCCTCGTCGGGAAGCCCTCCCGGTGTGAACCCTCCAGTGCGCCCCCTGATCGCCCTATCATACCCCCACTGACTCCAGGGCATCTCCTTTTCGTAGACACCAGTCTCTTCCCAAGCATCCGACCCAGCTGCACCGAGATAGAACTCGCCGCCGCCGGGGCCAGTGAGGGCCTGAAGTGTTACGTAGTTGACGGCGAACGCGCTGACCTCCCAGGCATGCAGCCTGAGCTGGTGCCACGTGAGCTGGTTGGTGTGGTGCCGCCACTCGGCCAGCACAGTCTGCGGGTTGTCCTGGTCGAGCAGCCTGAAGTGCGCCTGGCCGCTGACGAGGTAGACCCAGATGTTCACGCCGACCTGGAACCCCTCGGTGAGCGCCGTGAGAGATGCCTGCTGAACACCCACACCGTTCATGGCATCCACGACGTACAAGCTCTGTGCGCTGCCGTGGACCGGAGACCCGACCTTGGTGGGGGTGGTGGCCCCGACCGTGACCCAAGGGAGTACGGTGACGTCCTCGAAATCGCCATCGAGCAGGAGGTTCGACGCCAAGAGATGGGCGTCCCACCGATGAATGACGTGCCCGCTCTCATCGGTGTCATCAAAACGGAAGGAGCCCTCGCTGATGGTGGCGGGACGCGTGCCGGGCGTGCCGCTTGGCCACTCGGTGTCGCTCTCGGATGGAGCCTTGCCGGGCACGTCCGCCAGCCGAAGACCGCCAAACGGAAGACCGAGATTCTCCGGTACCGGCGGATCCGTCACGTATGTTGTCGGGTCCTCTGGATCGTAGGCAGTCACCGCCGCTCGAGGCACCTCATGCGGGGAATCGGCGTAGCCAATCGGGACGGCGTATGCCGGCCAATCATCCGGGTAGGAGTAGGCAGCGTCTGGTACAGCGGGGCCGAGCAACACGGGGTCGTCGATACCAATCGTCAGCGAGATGCTCTTGAGCACCACGAAAAATGGATCCGTGTGGATTGGTTTGTACCGGCGGAGGTACTGAGAGAGGAACAGGACGTTGACCAAGTCGAAGATGTCAGCGTCGATTACGACGCCAAAAGTGTGGAGCTTGTGGGGCTCGTAGATATCTCCCGACCCCACGAAGGTCCCAAGCCACTCCGGCTCCTCGACGTAGTCGGTGATGACTACGCCCTCGCACAAGGGAGCGAACTGCTCCACTGAGTCCCCGAGACCGTAGGACACCCCCGTCGCCGGATTGATTTCAACGGCGAGAGACGATGGGAACAAGTACGACCTGACCTCTGACCGATTGTCCTCACCCTGAATGAGTATACGGTTCCTGGAACCGTCGAACGGGCTGTCGATGCCGATGATGTTCCCACGCTCTTCAGCAAAAGGCAGACCCAAAATGATCTGACTGCTGACGCGGGTCTTGAATACCGTGCGACCATCCCACACGTAGCTCCACAGTCCTCGCACCGCCGAAAGGTAATCGAGATTGTCTGTCCGCTCCGCGAGGTCGTCGAGCGTAAACCCGATTAGCCTACCGAAGTTCGACTCAACAGCAGGCCTGTTGTCCAGGTAGGTGATCTCCGCCCACAGCTGATCTGGCGGGTTATCTACGCTACGTATCCACCAACGCTGCCCCAGGAGACTGAGCTCGAGAGCAGGATCGAAAAGCTCAACCTGCGTCGCAGAGATGACCTGAAACAGCCGAAAACGCCGACCATCCAAGAGCTCGAGGAAGTACCCGCGTAGGTCGGCGTCAGCACCGAACTGTGCCTCAAAGTCGGCTGAAGCATCGAAAAAATACTCGTGGTTGGTTGCGTTGGTGTAACCGGCAAAGCCCCGCATGGCCTGTGCGAACCAAGCGTTGATCATCTGAATGGTGTTGATCACACATCCTCCACAGTCGACACCTGCTCCACGCGGAAGTCGTTACCCTCGATGAGCGGACTGGGCACTCCTGGAACGGGAACCCCATCCTTGTCTATGAGTCGAACAGCTTCCTGCAACCTAGGGATGTTCTGTACCACATCATCAACAGCGATGGCCGTGCGACGTAACACACCCTTGAATCGGACCGTGTAGGTGTCGCTGGCCAAGTACGCTGACATTATTGATGTCGCGTCGTCGAACACCAGTACCTTACCCCGGACCCCGAAGATGGCGGCTGGAATCTCGATGACACCCCCCTCTTCCGTGCGGACCTCAAAGACAGCTGAGTCGTGGGCAGACGCCCCGATGAGGGTGAAGTTCGTGTCTCTGGACAGCACGGTTGGTCGGAGCATCCAGTAGCCGGGCCGGTTTGTCAGCGGCAAGGCGTGCGACGTGATGAAGGTAGCTCCCTCAATCCGTGTCACACGGTAAGCAATTCCCTCGAGGACGAGGTAGTGCCCAGGAAGCGCGTCCCCAGGCATGTCCGAAGCCGTGTAGGTAAATGCCTCGGTCACGAGCACGGCATTGACGTTCTCGTATTCAATCTGAATATCACTGTTCACCGCCGTAATGACGAAGGAACCATTGTTGTCTGGGTCCGTGGCGTCGGCGATAGTAATTTCTTGGCCCACCAAACTGGAAGCAAAGGCGCCAGCCGCGTGGTCGAGGGTAGCCGTACCCACCACAGGTGAGTCCGGAGTAATGGTGTCCCCAGTCCCCGAGAAGCTATTCAAGACGTAGGCATACTCCGGGTCCACTGCCAGGTCACCGACCACGGCCACAGGAGTGGGGGCGTCTGCGAATCCCGCTGCGTTGACCGCGTTCTCGATAGTGGCGGGGAGCTCCTCGTAGTTAGGCTCCTCGTACCACGGATCGAAGTCGAGCCAACGACGCTGAAGAGTGCGCTGAATATCCAGTAGGCTCTTCGAGTAGGACGCCTGCCACAACTTCATGAGCTCGTCGGTAGAACCCTGCGCCGCCCCCGACCAGAAGGTGTCAACCTTGTCCTTGTCATCTACGATGCCCCACACGTCGGGGAGGTAGTTCCAGATGAAGCTGAGGTCCGGAGTGAGCCCCAGCGGGACGTTGGTCTGGTAGATGTTGAGCAGAGCCACCGCAGGCAGGCTGTCCCGCACGCCATCGTTGACCACGAGCTGCACGGTGTAGAGGCCGAGAACGTCTCCGAGGTAGGACCCGACCTGGCTTGTCCGGCCTTCCCAGAGGTCGAGCTCCCACACCTTCGGGTCCGACAGCCGCCAAATCTTGCTGCCAGCCGTCCGGTAGCCGTCGAGCTCGGCCACAACGAAGACCATGAGGCCGGCGTCCAGGGTCTCAAATGTCCAGGCCGCACCGCCCCATGTGGCAATCTGGCCCTCGTGCGTGGCGAAGTCGTTGAGCGCCGTGGGGATGACCAGGTACTTGTCCCCGACCGACGGGCCCACAATCGTGGAGCTGTTCGCGTGGCGGTCGATGACGTCAATCATAGTCGTTCCGGTCAGCCGTGTGCCGCCCCAACCGGACTGGACGACTATCTCCCACTCTGCACTCGCAGAGCCCGCCACCATGGCATCACGATTCAGCGCGATCCAGCTACCGTCGTCTGCCACGCGCATGATGATGGAGTCGAGGGGCAGGTCCCCAATGAGAAGGTCCCCCTCGAGCGCTCCTGTGAACGTGCCGGCGACTCCGGTGATGATGTTGGTGTACCCGGTTGCGTCCGCCGGAGTAGTGCCGGTACCGGTGAGCTTCGCCCCCGAAGCATCTGGAAGGTCAGTGGTGGTCCAGACGTGAGTGAGCGGCGCTGCCGGCGTGTCCGGGTCGTAGCTGTCCCGACCATCGAAGTAACCGTACTGAGTGATCACACGAGCCTGGTCAGGCCCGATGATCGCCACCGGCCTCTGGTTGCCCAGAACGAGGCTCGAGCTCAAGCGAATGCAGTCCAGGCAGATCTGCGTCGTGTCGGCACCCGCCTGACCAACGACCTCCACCCGAACGTTGTCTACCTCAATCGCCGGCGTATCCAGCGGCTCAAAGGTGTAGCGGAGCTCCATGACGCCAGTGGCGTCGTAGACGTCCTTGCGGGTCACGTAGAGGTTGGCCCTGTTGTTGGCCTCGTCGACCGTCACCCTGACAATGTAGTAGTCCGCGCCCTCTGAGAAGATGTCTGCCGAATCGGGGAAGACCGAAGAGACCGTCACCCCGTCAGTCGAGAGAGCGAAGCCGCCCTCCTCTGACATCAGGAGCCCGGCGCACTTGCCGAACTGGTTGAAGGCCCCGACGAAAAACCGCTTGTCGACCGGGCTCGAGAAGTCCTCGGGCAGCGCCGTTGGGAGGAAGCTGAACTGGATGGAGAACTCCGAATGCGGAACCTCGTAGTCAAAACGAAAGCCGGAGTCCATGCCATCGTTACTCATCATGCAGTAGTCGTTCGCCCCGCTGAACCAGGTGTAGATGCCGCCAGAGCGCGCCACCGTGACACCGGACCACGACAAGATGGTGAGCATCGTAACGTCGCTGGGCTCGCAGAAGTCGAAGATGTCCCACGGGTCCGACGTGGGGAACGACATGGCCCCGTAGAAGACCGTGCCGTACAGAAAGGTTCCGTAAACCGCCATCATTCACCCGCTAGCTATGCACTGTATCGTAGGGCGTATTGACCGCGTTGGATAGAGTCCCGGTCACCTACCAGCAGACGAGTTCCAACCGCGGGGCCCGCTGCCGCGTTGGGAAGCACCGCAGCACTAGCATAAGAGCCCCAAAACGGGTGCGAGCCTATTATTCCTCTGTCGCCCATCAGACCCTCCTAGAAACCAGGCCAGTCATTGCGGAGGTTGCCGCCGACCATCCTGCAAGCTCGGCCCGGCATTTGCGCCGCCGAAATCTTCCGACCTACAGCGGCAACACGATGCTCCGCTGTCATCATTTCCGGGAAACCCGAGCCCCACCCGCGAAACGTCAGCGGGATAGCGTTCTCATTGCAGAAGTCAGCTACCGCCTTCACCCAGGCCACTGGGAGAACCGTCTTGTCCTGAATGGGTGCAGTCACGGAAACCCAATCCAATTCCGGCCACGCTGCGAGGTCGATAGCCCCCATCATCGGTGAGCATCGCACCAACCGCCGATCAGCGAGCGAATCCATCAATACCGGAATCATGGCATCTGCGTGCTCTTGGTCCTCCACCGACACAGCAAAAGTCACGTTAGGCAGGGGCCACTCTTTAGTGAATGAATCCCAACTAGGGTCGGCCCACCTATCAGCCTGGACTGCAACCGACGCTGGGGTATTTTCGTCAGCAAGCCACTCTTTCGCCGCCTGGATACGCCTCGTCGTCACCACGAAATGATGTCGAGGGAGCTTAGCCATCACGCCGAAGATCGCTGCTCTATAATCGTCGGTCACCCCAGGGTGGAACATATCGCTGATGTGCCCCACGTTGAAGAGGGCAGGAGGCTCGATGTTGAAGGGGATGTCCAGCGACTCTGACATGAACACCACCTCCCCTGTCCAGTCCCCGTCCCCATCGATCACCTCGACATGATGCTTCTTTACCCAGGGATGCTGTGTGAGCTTCACCAGCCTCTCAGCACAGTGGTCACACCCTGACGACACCTTGGTACACCCAAAAATCGGACTCCAGCCGACCATATTCACATATTCCACGCCTACCACCCAAAGTCCTGAAGCGCGTTATCGAAGATGTTGTAGGCCGACTCAGCCGTCGCCGTGATGTTCGCGCTCAGCGTCGGGTCCGCATTGAATCGGCAGAAGTCCAGGGTAGCGACGGTCCCAGCCGCCGAAGTAAACGGGTTATTCGCCCCACCGCTGGCGTGGACGAATGTCGATCTAGTCGCCCGGAATTTCGTGCTCGCCACCTGAAAATTGATTGCGAAAGTCGTGCGCCCGATCAATCGGCAGTTAGCTATGGACACCGTTGGGTTGGCATGAATCAGCCGGATCGGCACTGGCTCCCCCGCACTCCCAACCCAACCCCTGACATCATCAAAGATAAGCTCCGCACTGGTCCCACCACCAAGGAAGAACACGCCTGCCCCCAGAACAGGGTCGACATCTATGTTCCGATACGTCACTTTCCAGTTAGCCGTCGATGGTGCCCAGGCGCGGAACAGCATGGACCCAGCTACGCGGCCATTCTTGACTGTCACTTGCGGATTATCGCCAGAGACTTCAGCAGCACAGAGAGTTGAACCGCTTATCGTGAAGCCATTCAAATCCAGAATCGTGTGGTATCCATCTGGCCAGCTAGTCCCAGGCGAAGAGGAGTCATCAGACATCAGTTTGATGACAATGTCGTCCTGAGAGACGAGAGCCGCCGACTGCACCGCCTCAGCCGCAGTGTTGTACATCTGCCCGACGCCAGCCAGCTTTGGTGTGTCGGACGGGTCGTGGATGCTGGGGGACACACCCACATCAAAAGTGCAATTCCTGAATGTCCCAGTCTTCAGAGTCCCGGAATACACCGAGAAGTCCAAAGCCAGGTAAATTCCAGTCGGCGGGGAATACCCCAACTGCCCTTCACCGAACCGACAGCTTGAACAAATCAAATCATCTGGCTGAGTGTTGATCAAGAGTGGACGTGCCATCAAAACCGAGCAGCCATCATCCCAACTGACACCTAAGAACGTGCTTCGCTCCAGCCACACCTGGCCAGTCGTGCCCAAGGTGACCACCCCGGCAAAGACCGTCGACATGGACGGTTCATCGTCAAAGAAGTCCTTGGTAGTGACCCGACTCTGGAAAACGTACAGGTTGGCAGTACCCGAGACGCCAAGTTGCTGAAGATGCGTGTCAACCAGGCGCAAACTGCCAACAGCGGAAGACACCGCACACTGCTCACCGTCTACGTCATCCAGCGTGAGAGCATGATCGCCGACTCCGGTAACCTGGACCGCCACCGCCGCAGCACCAGACAGCAAGAAAAATGCTTGGTCCAGCTTGCACCGGGCCAGCCTCACTGACGACGGGCTCGTCCCACGGACATGAATCCCAAGCCGCGCATCAAACGAGAAATCCACATCCCGGAAGACGATGTTTAGCGCCTCGTCGATGTCGACTGCCCAAGTCGTAGGTGCAAGCGCCCACGTAAACGGCTCTGTCACACTGCCGTAGCCAAACCCAGGGTGGGTGTACACAAGCTGCGTCAGGCTATTGACCGCCGTGATAGTGAACGTCCCATTGTTAGCGGGATTCGTGCAGCCTGAGATCGTTATCGACTGACCGATCATCCCCACCAGGAAAGATGCACCGACCGCGTCAAGTGTGACACTACCAAAACCTGGGGAGTCGGCTGTGAGCGTAAACGTGCCAGTGTCAGTAAGACCCGCAGAACCCTCTCGGTCGATGGTGACGTTGTAGTACCCCGCATTGTCGTTCGTCTGCGTGACGATTTCGACATCAGCGGTCTGCGTGATGACGCACGCCTCTTTCGATTCGCCAATCACATACACGTACTCTGGAAGGTCCAGAGCCGACTCTGTGTAGTGCCCAGGCATGATCTTGATTCCGACGCGGTGCGCCACGGTGGGAGACATCGCAACCGCTGCGATAATCCCGGCAGCGATGGTGTCCTCTGGGAACTGGATCGTCCCGTCTTCGGTGTAGGAACTCGTCGTCTTGTCGACGACCACCCAGTTGTCGATGCCAGGAAGCGCGTCGTTCCCGCCCCCACCCCCACCCCCAACAATGTTCCAAGCTACCCCATCGTCAACGTAGAGGCCTTCCCCAGTACCGCTCTTATAGCCAAAACGGCCCTTTGTGTAATCGGTGGGCAGTGTAGCGATGGGGTTGAGCTCCACGACACCTTCGGCACCTACCCCAAATTTCTGGGTGTAGGCAGGGGGCGAACTATCGTAGTCATCCCCGACCGACAGAAGCTTGCCGCCGTTCGTAACGAAACTGTCCCGGGCCACGAGCTTGAAAGCGATGGCACTCGCGCCATCAGCGACAGGACTGACCATCCCGCCGGGGCCCTGACCAGCAGCACCGACACCGATCAACGTGCCAGTCGTACCAAGGAACACCTGGATGGCTAGGATCTGCGAGTCCGGATAATTGAAATCCTCGTCGTAAACGATGTCGACAAGATCTACTCGAGCAACTGCGGCATCGACCGAAGTCGGCCAATCAGTTGTGCCTGGATATGCCACTTCAACCTCCGCGTGCTGCTAGTATACTCTCACCATGCACTTCAAAGAGATGAAGACAGAGGATCGAGTAAAACTCATCAAGGGCCACGACGACGTGCTCACCCCGATGGTAAAAGCTGATGAGCAAATCTACGAAGGCGTGATGTGCCCACGATGCGAGGGGATGGCTACCAAGGAGTTCGACCTCCACCGAACCCTCAACTCTCCCCGCATCATCCCTCGCTACAACTGCCGATGTCTGGAGTGCAGCTGTCTCTTCGAACCAATCACCAGGCTCGTCGTCGAGATGGGGAACAAGGGCCAGCTCCGTCCCGACACCCTGGTCCCGATCATTGACCCCGCCAACGGACATTAGATCGACCTCGACAACGAAATGTAGCTGGCGCCCTCAGAGGTAGTCCCATCGTCATCTGGGATCAGCGCAGACATCCTGCCACTCGAGATCTGGTCAACCGACCGCTCTGTGATAATCGTCCTGTCTCGCTGGTGACCAATGCCGAGCAGTACGACCGGGTGCGTGACCTTCGTCGCCCCAGTGGTGCGAATGGTGTTGGCCATGTCATCCACCTCGAGCATGTTCTCCGGGAGGATGGCGTCTATGAGCGCGACAAGATCAGCGCGTACATCGTCCTCTGTCCCGCCGCTACGGTACTCGATGGCGGCCCGAACAAAGATGGGCAGCAAAGACTTCGCCAACGGACTCGAGACCAGCACCCGGTTCTGCGGGTCGCGCATGTAGTCGTGAACCCGCTCAACGATGGGGTCACGCTCGTAGACAATCTGAATACTCCTGCCTGAGAGCTCCTGCTTCTCCCCAGGGTCGTCGTCTGACCCAACAACGAGGATACGTGGGCTGATGCCCAGCCAGGGCTTCTCTGCCATCGAGTAGGACGTGTCGTCGTCCTCCGTGGTGATCTCCCACCCCTCCGAGCCGTAACCCACGACAGTGGCCTGAAGGTCATCAGCGATATTCCAGAGGTTGCCGTACCCCTGCGAGATACACTCGAGGTCGAAGTAGTAAAGCCCGTTCTCGTCCACCTGGTCGGCCATGGTAGTCGAGGTAATGCGCTGCCTACCAAAACGCTCGATATGCAGATAGTGGCCGAGCTCGTCAATGATGGCCCCGCCCAGAAGCGCCCCAGCCGTCCAGGACGTACCAGCAAGATCCGTAATACTGATGGGCCCCGTCGCCCCACCAAAGACAGTGCTGATGAGGTAGAACCCCTTCTCCGGGGAATCATTATTCGTCTCGGCGTTCGGCCCCGCCCCGCCTGAAAACACCCCGTCGACAAGCCAAGTGTTCCAGGTTTGCCTCGCGACTCCGAAAATAGTATCCGTGGCGTCACTCCCCGCGCCCAAGTTACTACGGATGGTGATACTCCGGTCAGCCCGAAGCATGAGATAAAATTCACCGGGCCCGCTCGGGTTCTCGAACTTAGATGCTACAGCTACGCTGAGTTGCGCATTGATCTGCGCAATGATGGTATCGGTGTCGAGAGACGTACCCGAGAAGGTCACCGTCTCGGTACCGTTACCCACATCAATCAACACCGTAGCCCCATCCAACGTGAGGTACGGTCCGCCGGCCGCCAAGTCCACTGACCCCACGAGGGGGGCGTAGGTAATCTCGAGACGATCCCCCTCAGCGACGCCGTAGAGGGGCACATCGAGAGCTACAGCACCACCGAGCTCGAACGGCGCCAAGAGGACGTCAAGTGCCGCCCAACCTGCCGTTGGCGTGGCGGTATCTGATGGAAGAATCTCATCCAACACTTCAGGGTCGGGACGGAAGTTGAGACTCGTGGCACCGAGCTCGACCGAGAGCAACGCCGAAGCGTAGGTCGCCTCAAACGTCACGGGGTCGAGAAAATAGAGACGGAACGATCCGTAGCTCGGCGGACCAATCTCATACTCCATATCCGCAGGACTCACAGTGGGCCAACGGACGGTGCTGGTCAGCTGAAGTAAGTCGACAGTAGCAAGAAGACCGTGCGTGCCTACCGCCAGCACCGTGTAGTAGCCCTGATTATCCGTAGTGTTGATGTTGACGATATCCCCGGCACGAACGCCGAGAGCGTACAAATCCTCCCCCGTGGCGACGCCATCCTCGTCAACCATCTGAAGGGTATCTGTGTCAGCCGCGGCCGCGTTCAAGTAGGTATTCTGTGAAATGGAAACGTTGGTCCCAACCTTCGCTTCTCGCCCAGGGTTCTGGAAACTGCTGGACTGCACGTCCACTGGGTGGCGATAAGGCACGTAAGCCCCAGTTGGGTCAAGGTTGCTGTCGAGCAACTCCACAGTCTTGACGCGCAACAACGGCAGCTCGACACCATCCTGCTTACGGTAGATCTCGTAACCAAGTGGTGAGCTCGAAGTCGTCATGATTGTGTCGATGGTGAGTTGATTACCGCTCACCCCGCTGCTCACGATCCCGTACTCACCAGCGTCGTCCCCCTCCAAAATCCTCACATAATCGGTGTCGACCACCCCCACAGCGGCGAAGGTCGGTGCGGCACTAACGGTCTCTACGATAGGGAGACCTGCGACGGTAAGAAGATCCTCACCCTCGAACCTCACCTCACGTGGATCAGTCAGATCGATATCGATATCATCGACCAGCAAATAGGATAGATCAGTAACGGTACCCGGAGCAGTCATGGTCTCAGATAAGCGAACCAGCGCCCCGGGCCCGACCCACGATTTCTCCAGTACGCGGTAAGATCCAGCGTCCGTACCCTCCTCGATAACCAGACTGGTCCGCCCAGGCACGATGTTGTCGTACTCGACCTCTAATAGATCATTCAGGGTGACTACACCCGGAGAAGCATCATCAGTCTGGGCGTCTTCGCGCCGTGCAATGACATCCTCATCCGCCACCAAACTCAATGCCAGCGAGTTCTCCTCGATGTCCCCACCGCGCACGTAGATATCCGCACAACCCCCAACGTGAATCTCGTTACTTGGGATGGTCAGCGTCTCACCGTTCGTAACATCCGGGAAAAGAATGCCCCCGGGGATATCTGAAAGGGTGATAGTAGACGCAGTTCGAATGGTCCAGTGACCCTCCAGCGGCGTCACAACCCCATCGGGGAGCGAGGTATCGCCATCGTACTGAGATGCGATACTTAGCTGGGCGGCCCCCATGACTTCGCCGAGAATGAACTCGTGGGGGACGATAGCGACACCATCGTTGTACCAGACCTCAAGAGAGTAGCCCGACAGGTCCGTACCAATGGGTCCGAGAGCTACCGTGAAATCTATTGAGGGGACCGTCACGTCGAAGAGTGTGGTCCAGTTATCCAACGCAGCCGTGGGACTCGTACTACCGTCTGCCCCGGAATGGAGCACGGGACCGAGACTCCCACCGACAATCACGTCACGGTGCATCTCCTCGTCGTTGAACCCAATGGCTTGGATAATAGTGAGGTCGCTGAACTCTGCCTTGAGGGCGGCCACCATACCGGGGAACGTCGTGGCGGAACGCTCACCCATGGAGCTCTCACCGCGGTCGATGAACTCTGCGGTGGTCTCTTCACGAACACCCGGCGTAGCCTTGGCCAGGTTTGTGGCCCGTGTCGCAGCCGTCAGCCCAGTAACACCGATGATCTGTGACGCACCAATGTTGTAAGCCGTACCCGGTCGCTCGGCCTGGTAGTTGACATCAAAGTAGTAGAGGCCGCTCGAGTCAATGTTGAACAACATCTCCTCGGCGTTGATGCTCTGCGCCTGGGCCGGGAGATAACGCAAACCGTTGGCCGTATAACCAACGTTGGTCGTGCCGATGTTCGCCGACAACGGATTCTGGAAGTAGATACGAATCTTGACCCGGGCGTACCCGCCCAACGTCCGCGTCATGAAGAAGTTCGCCATGAGGCGATCAGCCTCAACTGACGTAAGCTGCTCGGGGTTAGCCAGCGAAAGCTGCCGCGAGACACTACGGAACTCTCGACGAAGCGGCTCAAGGAGCGTGACCATTGGCTTGACGAACAAGTCAGCCAGTGCTCCCCCCTCCTCCACGAACAGCTGCGGGTGCTCCTGCTGAAGACGGGTCAGGATATAACTGAGCGTATCCGTCTCGAAAGGGTCCGGCTCTAGCCGCGCCACAAGCGGCTCTATCACCTGCACCGATGCCGGGGCGCCCCTATCCGTGTTGATAGTGGGGTCCATGGCCCGCAGGCGCTCCTGAATAAAGAGTCTCCAGCTGTCGATCGCCATGACTACAACCCCAACCCAACTACCGAACCGTTGCCGGCCTGATTTCCAATAGAAATTCGCCCCTCGAGGGTGAGGGTCTCCGGAAGAAATCGGGCCTCGGTCACCCTCGCATAAAGCAACCGCTCAGTCATACTCAGCCTTGGGTTATTGGCTTGGAGAGACATGATCTGTCGCCGAGATTCGTCAGCAGCCCTCTTGAAATCCGCGACCAGTGTCCCGCTGTTCGGCCGCTTGACGAGCTGCCCAACGGCCCGAAGAAGCCCACCACCGATCTTAGGAGAAAATGCGTCGGTACCAGGAGACTGAAGCATGATTTTCAAAAACGTCTGGATGAGTCTGGTGAACCCGTCAACCGTACCTGGCGTATCTGTGAGCCCGAAAGTGATGAAGCTCCTGTCGGTTCTCGTAAGCCGGTTACTGGTCACGACAACGGAACGAATGGACTGCCCCACCTGCCCGGACGGGATCTGCGCAAGAAGCTCACGACTAGATGTGATGATAACGTCCGGGGACTTCACTTCATTGATGAGCACATCCTGCGCAGAGTTGAAATCTACGCCCCCAACTGCCAGAGTCGGCGGGTTTGATCCCGCCACATGCGCCACCTGAGTGAGCTTGAGAATATCCCGAATCTCTATGAACTGAAGGTCAACCATCGTCCCCTACAGCTTCCACGTCCGGACCTGAACCATCTTCTCTGGTGTTGGTCGCCTGGGAGGAGTCACTACGGAGTTCAAACGCACTGGCTGGCATCCGACGAGCCTGCGCAACGGCATCGAGCACATCATGCTTCATTGATCGAATAGCACCGAGCTTGGAAGGACGAATCGCGCTCACGTCCTCCTCAATGTCCTGAATGGCCCGCGCAATCGTGTGCTCAAAGGTAGCGGCTGACACCCCTTCGGTAACCTCGCTGCCCCTCACAAAAGCGAAGCCCTGCGCCAGCACCTGTCGAATGTTGTCGGTCGACGCCTCGTTCTTACGCTCTTCTTCCGTCGTCATGTGCCTTCACGCTCGTTGACCCCGTGATAGTAATCTATCATCGTGTCCTCTGGGGGTTCCTCCTCAAAATCAGAGAAGTCATAATCAGGATGCTTATCCTCCTCCCAGGACTGGCGCAAACGAACAAATTCCGAGTCAAACCGGGCCTTAGCCCGACTACCGCGATTGACATCCTGCACTACGAATTCGTTCGCAGCAGCCTGAAATGCCTTGCTGAACGACGCGTTACCGGCTGTCGCGGCGAAGAACGTAGTGAACTCTCCCGTGATCAACATTTGCCGAGCTCGATCAAAGCCGTGCTCGAGCAGAGCCTGCAAAGCGGAATCCGCCGCAGCGATGGCCGACACGAAAAACGCATCGAGGATCGTCGTCAAGTCCGCCAGCTTGCTCTTCAGCATAGACACTCTGGTGTACGCCGTGTTTACCCTATCCCGACTCGGGGTCACCAGCAGGATGGGGCCCAACGCCCTATCAATCCAACTCAAGTCCTCCCCGAATGGCGGAAGCGTACCGGCCACCCAAAGATCCAAAGTGTCTATGAATGTCTGGTACATGACGAACGCCCCAGACTGAATACTGAACCCCTCCACACTAAGCGCGAACGAGGGATCGAGACTGGGGGATACGACCAGCACACCATCGCCGAGCTGGGCAGTAGAAGTGATCGTAGCCTGCTCCGCGCTAATACCGTCCAGCACCAAGTCCCCAACACGGATATGAAGACGTGACACATCAAGCGCCCGCCACCCGTAAACGGGATCCCGGTACTCGAGCTCGAGCTCGTTGACCATGGCAGTGTGGGTGATACCGTCGAGACCCAAAAGGTCACGAGCCGAGTCAGTGGGATGGTCAAGCTCAACCACCCCAGTTAGCCCAGCATCCAGGGACGTAATCTCGAGGACCTCATGGTAGACCACAACCGTGTGCATCAGATCCGCTGTGTTGTCCCTGAGCCTCCTGCTGAGGGTCAGCTCAACCGAGCTGGCGCCCGAGTTCCAGGCGTACCCGGCGAGCTGGTAGGCACCCCGGTTGTCCCCGCTGGCGACGTTGACCTTCAATTCAGCAAAGGCCGGCCAGTCCCCGGTGGGGTCCGCCGTGACTGGAATAGACAAAACCGTATCGCTGTCACGCACCGCCCGACCGGAATTGAGAACATCCTGACGCAGCATCCGGGCAACTGCGTCGACCGAGAAAGTGCTGTCATTGTTGAGCATGTTGACGAGCGCGGCCCCGGAGACGTCAGCCTCTCGTGACTCCTGGTGTCGAGTGAGGCCGATTGTGCTCAGACATCGCGCGCTGGGGGTACCGGCAACATCACCCAGTATTGTGATGATCGAACCTTCGCCATCGAGCTCGGAGGTTATCGACACACGATCCCCAGAAGTACTCGCCGTAAACCCAGCCCCGCCAGCGTCGTCGATTGCGTAGGCCACCGTGTCCACGGTACCTACTGGACCAGCTGGGACGAGATAGTCTGGCCAATCCCCCTCCGGAAGATCGACTGCAACAAAGGCTGGATCATCGTTAGCCTTGATCCATATTTCGCTATTTCCGTCCCAACCAGTCGACCTCGTAGCAGGTGTGCTGCCCCCGTCCCCGGAGTACCAAGGTGCGAGACCAGAAGCATAAGAGAAGCCATTGGTCACTACCATGCTCCTCTGCGCGTAACTGGTCGGAGGCGACACCACGCTGTAGGCGATACTGACCTCATTCGCGCCCGTCACGGTTACAGTAATCTCAGGTCGAATACTGTCCGTCCACATGGCGACGTTATCCAGATCCGTCTGGATCTGCGCCCCAGTCCTCGTCCCAGTATTGAGCTCGCACTCGTAATGAGTCCCATCCACGGCAATATGGAACATCTCAGTTCCAGCGGCGATGGTGAAGTCCCCCACCTTCGATACGAGCGGCCACGGGACTACCAAGTCAGGACCAATAGCAAAGTCTCCCGCCACGCTCCCCATAACCGTAGCGGCCTTGATACCGGAATGGTACGACGGCGAACTCACAGGAAAGAGATCTGCAACAAGCGGGGATCCATTCAGGTCCGAGAAGCTCAACAGGTTCGTAGGCAACAAGGCCGCCGAATCGTAAAGCGGGTAGGGCGCACTGATGGTACCCGTAGCAACCGGAGCCGTACCCTCACCATGAGCGGTGAGCCGATACAGGGGGTCCGACGATACCAACTGGGAGAACTTGGCCGTCCCGGGGATAGGCAGGGTGGCCAGTGCCTTGACCACACTCTCATTGGCCAGCAGTGTCAGGAGGGCCTGCCGCGCCTGGAGGATGCGCTCCTCGCCCGTCAAGCCCTCAAGCACCTCGTACAAGTCGTCAAGCTGACTGAAGGCACGCAGTACTTGTCGCTGACCTACCCTAGAAGACAACTTCCCACTGGTGAACTCCGACAGCGCCGACTGAATACTACCCACACTAGAGAGAAGTCGCGTGTGCTCATCCTTCAGGCTGGCAAAACTGGTGGACACATCGACCTTCGCCTCACCGGAGGGTCGAACGATATCGGTCACAGGCGCTGTCGACCCACGCGGAACAAAAGTCATCTTGACTGTACGGGAGAGCTCCCTCTTAGCCCGAGTCAGCGCCTGCTGGTAACGACGGTACTCCGAACCAGCGAGACTCCCACTCCGAGACAAGGAGGAGTCCATAGCCTGCAAACTGTTGCGCGCACTAGCGATAGAGGACACATCGTTGACAGGTCGGTTCGGCATGGCCAGGTCGTCAATAGCGTCGAGGAGGTCGTCACACAACGCGTCCTCTGCATTGATGATTTGCTTGATGCCGTTACGGGCTAGGTAGATCAGGTAGAAGACGACATCGGGGTCGTACAAGAGAACGGAGTAAACAATCTCCATGATCTCCGTGAACTCGGTCGCAGTATCGAGAGGTCCCAGAGAGTCCTGCTGGAAAGACAGGGTTCCCTGGACCAACGACCCAACAGCTGCTGATTTCTCGTCACTGCTGTAGCTCACGTTTCTTCTTCCTCACAGCCGCCAACACAGTCTTGAGCTCCCCGAAACCCTCACCCCTGAGTTCCCAAACTGTTCTGGCAACTTGGTCATGATCCAGGTGGAGAATATCACAGACCCAGACAAAGCTCATGGGCTGGTCCGCATCATCCGGGGAGATCCGAAAGATCCAGCTGAAGGAAGTATCGTAGAGCTTCTTACGCTGCTGAAGGCTACAGTCTTGGTAGGTGTACAGATCCCGTAACGTGCGGAGCAGTATGCTCCAACACATGGTCCTCAACGACTCGAGGTCCCTTTGGGCCTCCCAGCTGTGCTGGTCCCACTCATCCTCGAAGTCCCGCTTGAGCGCAATCATGTCACTGTAATGGCGAGCGCCGTATAGGTCACGGGCTGGTCGGGGAAGGTCACTATGCTGGTGTCGGACCTGGTTGCCTCGATAGTCGTAGCTCCCGAAGCTACACCCATGATTCGGAGTGTTCCGTCCTCCTGGAGCTGCACAGTGGCCACACCAACGTCACTGCTAGTGAAAACCACATCCCGGTCCAGTGGATCCAGAGTCTGCCCATCGGAAGACATGATGGTCAACACCACATCGGAATAGGCACTCACGGCTACGGAGAGTGGGTTGGGTACGAAGGTGATCTCGGAGACCACCGGGAAGAGCAAATCGAGCAAACTCACCGAAGACGCATCGGGTACCTTGATCACCCGACGTGAGTGGGCAAAGCCCTGCACCAACGCAGAAACCTCAGCAACGCGGTACAGATCGATCTCGACGTAGCCATCGGCATCAGTACGAGTGATGATCTTGTCCCCCATGACGCCGATACCGTCAACGACCAGGGGACTGAGGTCCGCTTGATCCTCGTTGTAGCAAACGGGAATGAAGTGGATATCCATGTTGGCTAGCGGCCGACCAGACATGTCGACAAAGTACCCCGAGCAACGACACATGCGGGGATCCGTCGCCGTCGGCAACGACCTGGTCTGCCCTTGAACCGAGAAGTAGTTAGTCCCTGTCGGTGACCCGGCCGCCGGCGAGTAGACATCAATAGACTGGGGCGTCTTGCTATCATCCCCAAGCAAGCCGTCGAAAGACACACCGGTCTTGCTCATGCGAATGGTGTACACCTCCGGAACAACCTCACCATTGAGCATCAGCTCGCAGTAAGACTCCCCACCAGAGAGGGCAGTGGTGTTCTGCGTAACAAAAACGTCAAGAGAGTCATAGGCCTGCACGAGAACACCCTCGAGAGGGGCGTCGACCTCATCAACTGCGTAGACTCGGACTGTCTCAATAGCCATTAGCCGTGGAAGCCCTTCAGCTCCGTGCCCAGCCGACTGTTGTTTACCGCCGCCTGCTGGATATGTGCCGCCTGAATGCCGCCCCCACCGCCGCCCATCGTCAACATTGGGCTCACCCCAGACCCAGCCAGGCTCATCCGAAGCTGCGCGTTTGAATTAGCGCGCATCTGCTGAAGATTACCCTCCTGGGACATCCGCTCCCGCGTGTGCCGATTCTCACGACCAGCCAGCATAGTCGTAGTCCGGAGCTCATCCATTTTAGCTTCCCGAGTCGCCCGCCGGGCCAGCGCAAAAAGGGCACCGATAGTAAAAGCCTTACCCAGCATCAGGTCCTCCTCACGGCCGCAGGAATGTCCGGGACCTGAATCTGGAACACATCATCAGCAGCGGCCACCTCACCGAGCACGTCAAACTCCGTCCCTGATGACGGCACCGTAATCTGTCTGGTAATCCCAGTACCTGCGATGGACACGTCCACGATCGCCCCCTTGATGAGCATCACTTCGGCGTGCCCAGCAGTATCAGTGTAAACCGGTACAACCCCGCGTACTACCCCCACGGTATCCACCACGAGCGCGCCGGGTATGTACACAGGATGAAAGGTTATTCTCCTCTCAGCTATCGGCGAGCCGTCCACAGTCGCGAGATCCAACACTCCCTTGATGAGATAGCTCGCCCCGATGATCGAGCCGATATCACCCTGAATGGGGTCGCTGGTCGTCGACACAGCCGCCGTCGAGCTGTTGTAGTACTGCGTCTGATAGTAGTAGCTGGAGTCGCCGCTCTGGTCGTCATACTCGTAGTCGTCCTGCAACGCGACGAGCAGGATGCGTTCATCCTCACCGTTGTCGATATCGTCCAGCACGAAGCCAAGCTCGGCCAGCGCCGTGCCCCCGGTGATCTCGAGCACCGAACTCGTCCCAGTGGTGTCGCTCGTGAGCCGAATCGCCCCGCCCTCTTCGGAGGCCGTAAGGCCAGTTGAGTTGTCGTTGATGAAGTCGACGGTGTCGTCGGCGTTGATCGGATCAGCTGTAGCGAAGGTGATTGTCTGCTCAGAGCCCTCGTCCACCTTCAACAACAGCGTCAGGGCGTTGAGCGTGAACGAGGCGGTCTCGGTGCTGAGAATGGTCGCTTCGGTATCAGCGGCCGCGGTGATCTCCGTATAGGTCCCGCCCTCGCCGTCCTCCGAGCGATAGACACGCATCTGATCGAACAGGGTCATGACGTTCGCCAGGTTGCCCACGAATATCTTCAGCTTGATGACGGCCATCTACTCCTCCTCCTCCGCCCTTCGGATCGTGGGGGCCAGGTCCTCGGCCGAGAGGATGGTCGGTTCACTGGAGCCCGTGGTCTGGTCAGGGCTCTTCGCTCCACGCATCTCCGGCTTGAGCTCCACGCCAGACAGTGTCACAGGTGCCCCGGCCGGACCCCCTACTATGGGCGGCACCGTGCAGCGCAAGGTGGGCCGAACCTCTACGGTGGCCACCAGCGTGGGTGCGTCACAGACCTCAACCTCTACCAGCCCTGAATGGTGCCAGCCGTCAGTAATCGCTGATAGGGCTGTGAGTGCCATTACTCCTTCACCAACGTCATCGTCTGCAAGCGGTTCGCCCCATAGTGCAGCGAGTCCACCAGGTACTCCGCAATCGTCCCAGTCTCAGCCACGCCACCCTCTGTCGAGGCCAGGGTATTGACCTTCGTATCGAAGACGCGAAGACGCGCCGTGAGCAACATGCTATTCGCGTCGTAGGTACACTTGTCGATCCGCGTGTTCTCCTTGTTGAGCCCGAGGAGCCGGATGATCATGGCGGCCAAGTCGTCGAGGCCCTCCTGGGTCACGAAGATCTGCTCAGCCTCCCTCGAGTAACTGATGTGCTCGATGCTGTGTGCGGCATCTGCATACACGATGAAGAGGGCCGAGTAGGATCCGACACTCGACGGAACCCACGATCCCTCGTACCTCCCCTTGGCGATGTGCGTGAGGTCGACGACAGCGAGCGGGGTGGCATTCCCCGGCTCATAAATCTCAGCCTGGGGGTACATGCCAACGCCGCCGTCAGGCAGCGCCTCGACAAGCGTCACCGTGCCCCCAACTGTCGCCGGTATCGTCATCGCTACTCCAAGCAGCTCGGCGGGAGCCGTCTACCCTGTTTGGATAACGCCCCCCGCATGAAGACCTTCTCACCACGGCTCATGCCCAGACACAAACGATTGTACGCTCGTTCATGCCCATTGGAGATTTCAATCTCATGCTCGAGGTCCACCAGCGCCTGCTTCATTGGACCGACGTTCGAGTTTCGACCGACAGTCTTGATCTGCGACTCAATGCGCTTGTACTGCGCCGAGCGCTGCGTCCGCTCGTGTACGACGTTGGCTTCGAGCTTGGCCAAGAACCAAGCAGCGCTGAAGCCGCCACTGATGAGCACGACGATGACCCCAATCAACCCGTAGAACATCCGACGTGGGGCCTTCTTGATATCCCCGACGTCGTGTATGAGCTGGTTCTGTTGGCTTGTGACTGCCTTGATCTTCCCAGCCTGGGCGATGCCCTTCTGGACGTCCTTCTCGACCTTCTGGGCGGCGTCACGTTGGTTCTCCTTGATGTCCCCGATGACCTTCACCTGGAAGCAACGATGCCCCTCGTCGACCTTGTCCTCCACTCGAGACAGGCGCTCCGTGGTGAGCCCCATCTTAGTGTCGAGCTCGATGACCTTGTCACTGGTGTCGTCTACCTTCTTCTTGATATCTGGGATCTGCTCTGTGAAAACAGCCGTCGCGTTGACGGCGCTAGCCATCTTATCAATGACCTCCCACAGCCGGTCAATATCCACAGAGGCCACGTCACTCACCCTCTTTGGTCGAGGTGTGATGCGCATCTTGCTGGGTTTTTGGGTAGCCATAACGCGAAGTCATCCTTCTCTCCTCCTAGTCGCCCCCCACGATCTGGGCGGAGTCAACAATCAACCACCCAAAACCAATCGGAGCGGAAATTGAACCACATAACCAACGTCGGACAATACGCCGCCGCCCAAAAGTCTACTCAAGGCTCCACCTCGTCGTCGAATGGGTCTAGGGGCGTCGAGTCGCCCTTGTGAAACCATGTGTCGAAGGTGTCGGCAGGGAGGCTGCGCCTCGTGAGGAAGGCGGCAAGCTCCGCGTCGAGGAACCGCCGCATCTTTTGTGGAAGCAACTTCCTCGGCGTGCGACGAAGGAGAGCCATCAAGACGTGCAGCCTTCGATTCGTGATCCTCTGCCGCCTCTGAACGACAAGGAGTAGAGCCTCGACCTCTGCGAGAGTCATCGCCATCAGTCCACCGCCTCTTTCATCTTCGTAACCAAGGCGTCGATGATAGCTTGCTTCACCAGAGGGAACTCGCAAAGCTGACGCACTACAAACTCTCGTTGCCCCCGCGCAGTATGCGAGCCGGGGTCGCACGAAGACGCAGCCGAGACACCCACCTGAAACGTGACGATGTGCCGATCATCGACGTAAGCACTGACAATGGGAGACTCCCCGCCCTTCTCGCAGAAGTTGATTTGAATACCCAGCGACACGCTGGATTCGAGGACTTCGCCTTCTGGATTAGTAGTAGTTGTCATAGTCTGCAACCCCGAAGAGGAGCGCCACATAGTCGAGAGCCATGTGCTTGTACTCGCCAGCGTCGTCATTATCTATCGAGAAACCTGGGACCAATGCCGTGCTCGGGATAGTGGTCGTGTGTGTCGCCTTCAGAACCCCGTCGATGTAGAGCTTCGCGTCGGAAGCAGTGACCACCACGGCATATTCACGCATGGTATGGGGGTCCATTGCGATGTTGTCCGTCGTAGTCGCCGACGAACTTGCCGTGGTCACGAATTTGACCGTGTTAGCGTTCGTCCCTCTGTTGACCCAAATATGGTCAGCGAGAATTCCAGACGTGTCGTGCATCCCGCCAAACATCGTGTACCCGTCAGCGTCACCACCCTCGCTAACGATCTGCGCTCGCCACCTGATAGTGAACGGGTCGGGAGAACCAGCGACGATCCTAGTTCGTCCGATAATCGTTGCGTAACTACCGCTCGCCGTTCCCGTCCGAATCCGCAACCAGTGCGGATCACTGTTCAGGAGAGAGCCTCCACCGACATCAGAATCCCATGTAAACGGTGGAGAATCGTAAAAGGATTCGTGCATGAAATGATCGTACAGAGAGAAGAGACCGAGCCCGCCAGAAGACCCCCCAGGGATGGTGATCAGCGCCTCGTCTGACCCAGCATCAGTGACCGTGACTCCATCACCCTCGAAATTGAGCGTACCGTGTGGCGTATTGGGGATGCTGACGCCCTCATCTTGCACGATTACATCGGAGCCAGAACCAGTCGGCCCGGTGTCGCCATCAGCGCCATCAGCACCAGTCGCGCCGATGCCCTCGACACGACTGATCACAAGAGCCGAACCATTCGCTTGCAGTATCAGCAGATTCGTTCCGCTGTTCCGCATCGCCTGCATCTTGAGTTTGTCGCCAGAGTCCAGATCGAGAACCGCGACACGGGTTGCAGTACCGTGCCCCTGAGTCGCTTGACGGTTGTAAATGCCACCAGCGACACCAGCGACCTCGACGTACCCACTCCCAGTGTCGATCATCAGGCGAGTCAAGCTGTCAGACCGGCTCGTGCCCGACGAGGCATCGACCGAAACAGACGCATGTACGAGGTAGGTTCCGTCTTCTCCGATTGTCACTTCAGCAGACGACGCGACGTGGGTAAAATCCGAAGTCTTTTTTCGCTCAGTGATTAGCGGAACGTCGGTCCACCCAGCGTCGATGCTCGTGCCACCAGTCGAATCGTAAGCATCGAAATACTGCGAATCAGCAGCAGACCCACCACCAGGCAGGTTTCCGATCTGCACACGTTTCTTGCTGTTCGAGTCGGCGCTGTCTTCGATCAGTAGGAGGTCGGCGCTGACAGGAGTCGTCTTCTCTGTGACAGCAGAAATCTCAGCAGAGACATTGTCGTGAATCGCGTCTGCGTCCGCGCCACCCGGAAGGTTCGTGATCGAGACCTTCTTCTTTGCGTAGGACGCTGCACTGTCCTCGATGATGAGGACGTCGGCACCCACTGGGGATGCCTTGTCGGCGATGGCATTGATCTCGGCATCCACATTGTCATGGATGGCATCGGAGTCGGTGCCGCTACCCCCAGGCAGGTTGCCGACTTGGACCCGCTTCTTGTTATTTGAGTCAGCACTGTCCTCGATGACCAATAGGTCAGCACTGATCGGAGACGCTTTTTCGGTGATGGCTGAGATCTCCGCTGCCACGTTGTCATGAATCGCGTCGGAGTCAGTACCGCTGCCCCCAGGCAGGTTGCCCACCTGAACTCGCTTCTTGGCGTTCGACGCTGCGCTGTCCTCGATGAGTAGAAAGTCACCGCTGACGGGCGTGACCTTCTCAGTGACCGCGCTGATCTCAGCATTCACATTGTCATGAACAGCCGTAGAGTCGATACCAGCAACAGTCGTCGTCGCCAGCTTCAGCGGTGTGACTGCTCGGGCGTCATCAGTACCCGTGTCGGTCTCGCCCTGTGTCGCGATCTCGATGACGCCCTTCTGAGCCTCGGAGCTTGCCTGTACGCTCGCGGAAACATTCGTGGGGTCCAGAGCATCCTTCTGCCACTTGACGTTGACCTCACCCGCTGGTGCCGCTGGGAGAGAATCGTCGAGATCGACGTCTGTTGACGCCGTAGCAGACCCATTGACCGTGATGGTGTCTCCACCGCCACCACCCGCTGACGGGCCGGTGCGGTCGATGTACTCGATCAGCAGACGAGAGCCATTCGGAGTCGTCTGTTCGTTTGGCTCCGATGCCACGCTATCCAGAACCGTGAAGCGAATCTTGTCACCCGCACCGAGATCGAAAAACGAGGTCATAGAAATCGCTGTGGACAGATAGCCGTTGTTCTCACGGATATAGCCACTCATGACCTGAGATTGCTGCACCCACCCGCCGCCAGTATCGAGATCGAAATGGAGCTGTGGATTGCCTCGGATACCGGCAGCGGTGTCCACCGCAGTCACATTGAGCATCGCCGTGACTCGATACCAACCAGCCGTAGAAATCGTGACCTCGCCCGGAAGCACCGATGTCGAGTGCGTGTAGTAGTCGTCTTTGATCACCTCGGAGGTGAGCGGTACGGTCTGCGCGACGTTCGTCACTGCCATCGCCCCAGTGACGTCGATGCCTTGGAACATCTTGACTGTGACACCAGAGGGCAGGTTCCCGATCTGGACTCGCTTCTTGTTGTTCGAGTCGGCGCTGTCTTCGATCAGGATGAAGTCAGCACTAGCTGGTGCGACCTTCTCTGTGATCGCTGAAATCTCAGCCGCCACGTCGTCGTGGATTGCGTCGGGGTCCGTCCCGCCCCCACCAGGGAGGTTGCCTACCTGAACCCTCTTCTTTGCGTTCGCCGCCGCACTGTCCTCGATGACAAGGAAGTCACCACTGACGGGCGTGACCTTCTCGGTGATGACGCTGATCTCAGCCGCCACGTTGTCGTGGATGGCCGTGGAGTCGATACCCGGCGTCGTGCCCACCTGAGCAGCCGTCACCGCATGAGGGTTCCCGGTGACGTCAGCTACGTGCGTGTCCAGGGTCGAGCCATCTGCCGAGACGTCGCGCCCGTCGACATTCCCGACGTTCGTGACCGCGTTGGCTCCCATGTCCAGACTGCCAGACATGGCGCGAGTCCCGTCAGCCAGGAGATACTGCTCGTGATCGTCATCAGAGAGACCAGCCAAAGAACCATGGTCATTCGAGGTGCCTGACGCCCCTCGGAGCTTAGCTGTGCGCCAATCGACCCACTCCCCACCCGAAGACGTGAGCACCACACGACCCTGCACCACATTGTCGTACACGTTCGCAGTCTGAAAAATCACCGTGCCTACTGCCAACAATTCTGGAAGGGGCAGCACCCCAAAAGCGAGGTTCGCAATCTCGGTCTCGGCACCGTCCCTTGCTTGGTTCGCCGTCGCGTAAGTCGCTTGACCCTGGATAGCGATGTACTTCGGAACCGTCCCGTCGTCCGCAGTGATATTCGTGGCAAAAACGTGACACAGCACGAAGTCACCAATCGCTACTTCCGCCTGCGTGCCGCCGTCATTCCATGCGAGCCTACCTGTCCCCGTGTTCAGAACCGAAAAGCCAGCGACCGTAGTCCATCGCCAATCCGACCCAACGAGACGCCAGATCTCAAGACCGACTGTCGAGGCAACAGCGGCTAGCTCGATACCGAAATCTTCGTCGTAGAACTCGCCCTCAGCGACACTGAACTGAGCATGTGAGTCAGTGTCGCCGTCGCCGATGACGAAATTGGAAAGAGCCATCCCATCTTCAAAAGCCGCCCCAACGGTGCCATGCAAATAATGATGGGTCTCCGGGCTCATCAAAGCGCCATGCAACTCAGGCATCAGACGCCCGTCGTTGTTCACGGCATCCCACAGGACAAAAGCGACAATCGTGTAGTTCACGATGATGTCGTCGGCCTGCGCGTGCGAGGGACTATTGAGACTCGTCATCGAGCCCTCGCTGTCAATGTAGAACACCCACAGACCCTCGGTGTCTGTGATGGTCTCAGTCAGGTTCCCTGTCTCTGTGTACGGGACACCCTCGAGGTAGTATTTGAAACTCGTCACAGCCGGGGAGACCGTGAGAGTCCTCGTGCCGTCATTCCAAGCCAGGTCTACGTCAGAATGATCCGCAAATCCGTTCTGATACCAGTCTGCACGAGAGACCCCGTCCGCAGCGGCACTGACAAGAGCCCACACCCAAGGCGCACCAGCCGCAGTCTGCTTGTAGGGCTCGTTCTCATCCTTGACGGTGACAATGGAACCTTGCTTCGGAGTCGTGAAGACCCAAGCCGCCGAATTCCACTGAGCGATCTCACCCTCATGGGACACAAAGGCCCCGGTCGGAGAACCCCCTACAATGACCCTATAGCCTGTGGATGGGCTGCCGGGTGGCGTGTTGATGCCCTGATCATCAACCGGCCCCTGCCAAACATTCTCACGACTCTCACCAACACCATGGACAACACCATCCTCGAGGATGACGAGGCCCTTGTTCTGGACGTACTGAGTTTGCAGCTCCGTGGCTGGGTTGGAGGACTGCTCCTCCCAGATGACCGCCTCTTCGTAAAGGGGGCCATCATGCGAGTCTGGGGTACGACTCACTCTACTTCCCCTTGGCCTTCTTGGGGCGCTTCGCAGTTGCCTTCTTGACTGGGGGCTTCGCAGCTGCCTTCTTGACTGGGGGCTTTTCTTGCCGCTGGGCCTTCAACGATGGGCCCGGGTGTGCATCCGGTACACGCCCGTCCTCCTCTATCGAGGCCTTGAGCGCCTCAAGCTTTGACATCTCAGCCTTGAACACACCGTTGACGTATCCGGTTGCGTCATCGAGTCCCTTGGCGCGGCCCTCTGACACGTGAGTTGCTATCTCAGCAGCTGTAGCGAGGTTGTCAATCGCACCAACAGCCCGCTTGAGATACCTCTTCGCATAGGCAGCGACCTTGAGTGGCTCACCGACATACTCGTCAATGACACCCTCCTCGAGGTCCTTGTCTATGTGAGCCGCAAGCTGACCCACCCGCTGAGCTGCCAGGATGAAGGCGTCCTTGCCACCCCTGTGGCCGTGGACTTGCGCCCGAGCCTTGTCGCCCATCTCTTCGATGTGGCGACCAAACTCCTCGGCCATAATGGTTTTGATCTGCGCCTTAGCCGGGTTCATTGCCCTCTCCTATGTCAGCGGGTGGGCGGGAGCACGGGCTGCTTAGCCCCAAACGATCATCGAGATGACATCCGGGTTGCTGCCCCCACGATACTTCAGGGCGTACTCGAACTTGAGATCGCCCTCAGCGGCGGTGTCGCCAGGGTAGACATCATTGTTCGCCGCAGCGTCGACCCCATTCCATTGGAGCTGCCCGTTGACGAAGACGTCCACGTCGGTGAGGAAGGTCACACCGGAATAGTCACCGAGCTGCGCCGAGATGTTGGGCCCAGTCGCGCCAGTGACATTGGTATTGGCTGCGATGTCGCCAGTGACCGTTGCTACGGTCTTGTCCCGCGTCACAGCACCAACGGCTTGAACGATGGCGTTGAGAAGGGAAACCTCGCCAAACTGCGCCTCGAAGGCGATCCACTCAGCCGCTGTGTCCGACAGCAACATGCCGTCGCGTGCCCACGTAGCGTCCTCGTTGCCGTCTGTGAGGATCAGCTCACCGGCACCAACCACACGGAGATCGTCGGAACCAGTTGTCTCGACTGTGCCGCCCGTGACGCCGATGTCGATCTCAGTGGCCTTCGTGTCGACCTTCACTTCGTTGGCGAAGTCAGTCGTGACCGCATTGACGTCGAAGACATCGACAGTGGTATTGATCTCCACTTCGGACGTCCCACCGGCAGAGCCCTCAATAACCCGTAGAAGGATGGCCTCGAGGTCGTCTCTGATGGACCAGACAAGCCCGGCGCCCTTGAGGTTGAGAGTCGCATTGGTGGTCAGATCAACAGCAGCAGTACCTTGGTTGTTGTAGGCAGCTTGGCGGTCAGTGTAGGAGGTACCCGCGTCAGCATAGCCGCCACCCCTCCACTGCCCCTCATTCATATCGTCGAAAGCCATACGCTCGGTGTAGGCGTAGTCGATGACCTTGCCCTGGATGTAGGCAGCCGCAGCGAGCTCGAGATCATCACCAGTCGAGTTGACCACGACGAACGAGAGCTGTGCCCGATTCGCTGTCGTACCCGTGAGTGTCGAGCCGTCCGTGTTGGATTCACTCTGGAGCAACGCCATGATCTCGCGCTCTGTGGCGTCAACAATCGGATCACGAGTCGCGTTGTCGACGATCTGCACGAGGTTCTTCGGACTGATGGTGGTCGCCCCAGCAACTTCGTCGAGCGCTGCCGCAGCGAAGCTCGATGAGTAGGCGCAGACTGCACCCTCAGTGGTCACTGCACCGATGGCTGCTGTGGTGTTGGACGGAAGGTCAGCAAGGGCAAGTACCACAAAGGCCTGTGCTGCCGGTACCGTGACGTCGACACCGACCATCGACACGTAGTCGAGGAAACGCTTTCGCTCGATGCCGTGAAGATCCGTGTTGAGGTCGTTGACCCCACGCTGGCTACCGGCGTCAAGAGCCGACGGCGTGTTCAAGTCATCAAACCAGTCCCCGGACTGTCCGTCCAAGAGATTGCTGGCCATGCTCCGCAGAGAGTTGAGGTCATCCTCAAGACTCGACGTGTTCGTCTCGAAGTTTGCCGCAGAGGGGGTTACGGTATCGTCGTAAGTCCCACTCTTGTGGATCTGCGTATCTTGATCGAAAATGGACCTACTCATCGGTTACCCCTTGCTGATCAAATGTCGGGCGCAAAGTCTACAGCCCAGTTCGACCCCGATCTCGGGGTGAACTCTAACTCTATTGTATCGTACCCAGTACCGGCACCACCAGACTCGGACACGACGTAGTCGCTGCCTGAGCCTTCTTCTAGTTTCTGGCCGTTGTAGAAGACTTTTTCCGAGCCCACGCCAAGGTGTACGAAGGCCATGGCTGTGGTGAAAATCTTGGGGTCACCTGTGGGGGTGAGGGGCTGGTTGTAGTACCGCCCACCGGATGTCCCGGTCTCGCCAACGACATCCATGGCCCGGAACAAGAGCTCGTCGTCGTCAGTAGCAACGCCTATCTGCTGCTTCTGACTCCCAGCCCCTGGGAAGTTGGCGTCCCCAGCGGCGGCCGGCTGACTGTCCGACCCAACGAAGTATGCCTCGCCAGGTGTGAGCCCTGTGTATAGATCAGTGAGCCCCTGGAACCGCACCCAACAGGCGGTTGGGCTCTGCTTCGACAGAATGACTGCCACTCCTGGCATCTTGTCGCCGTCGGACGGATCCGCCGCGCCTACCCGGTAACGTGTGCCACTGAAGACGTCCCTGACGTAGACGATGTCCCCCACAGCATCAGCAGCCAGACAGGCCGCCAGCGCTAGGTTCTCCTGTTTTCGTGGTACGACGGCCATATCGTACTCGGCTAGAAGGCTCCCCGCTTGGCAGCCTCGATATCAGCGAGTCTCGATGCTGCCGGAATGGCAGAACCGAACAAGGCACCCACCGCGGCAGCCCGACCAAGAGCTCGAGGCCTGAACCCTGCCTTGCGCGCCGCGCCGCCCTCAATCAAGGAGCCAGCAGCCTGTGCCCCGGCACCAACAAGCGCCCCGACTCCAGCCCGCCTGGCGTACTGCCCGGTGGTGTACTTCTTCCCGGCAAGTCGCTCGACTGCCTTCTCCTTCTCGCTCTGGGACTTAGACTCGCGGATCTGCCCCCTGATTTTACGAAGCTCTTTGCGCCGAATACCCTTCGTGCCCAGATTCTTGACGAACTTATGGACGCGGCCCTTGGCACGCGCGTAGGCACCCTCCTCAGCAAGCTTCATCATGTATACCTGAACGTTGGTCATGGCACCCCTACTCTACCAGAAAGGCGTTGATCTCATCCTCGAGCAGCGCAGAGGCAGTCTCGGTCGTGTAATCCGCCATCCGACCGCCACTGGTACGGCCAGCGAAGACCGACCGCAAGAACGCAGCCTGGCTCTCAAACTCCCCAATTCTACGGTCAGCCCACTCCGTCACGGCGTTCTCGAGAGCGGTCAGCCGCTCCTCTCTTGTCGTCGTTGTGGTCTCTTCTTCCGCTCCGGCCATCAGGAATACCTCATCGCCTTCTTACCGATACTGGCTTTGATTCTCGACACCTTGGAGGGGGTAAGGTTCATCTTCTTGGCAATCTGACCTGGCTTGAGTTGGGGCTTACCACCCTCACCCAGCAGATACTCGTAGACCGTCTGCTCTTGCGGGGCCAAGTCGTACTGGAGAAGCCTAAGTGTCTCCGCTTCCTTGGACGGCTTTAGCTTCGTCATACCCCCACCCTGGAACTTCGAGGAGGGAATCTCCTTACGAAGCTCGCTCTCCATGGCCACAACCTGCTTCTGTGGCCACTTCATGTGATCCGCAATCTCGGTCGATGATGGATCCCTCTGAAGCTTATCGGCCAACAGATCCCGCTCAGTCTGGAACTGGTTGATCTTGTAGATCCTGGTCTCGGATATACGACCCACATTCTGGTACGTGGCGATGAACCTCTTGCCCTTCTTCAGCTGATGGGTGAGGTGGGTATTGAGTGCGGCCCGTTGGGGGTTGTAGCCCTGCACCGCCCTGATCGCCTGAATCTGGAACTCGGCATGAACCGCCGGCTTTGGGATGTTGACCCGACCTGAATAGACATTCGACTGCTTACGGATGAGGGGCTCGAGCTGCCTCATCAAAGGCTCAAGGTCGTCAGCCTTGCGCCCATTCTGGTCCCACTGCTGCCAGAGCTGGAGATCCTTCTTGGACCTCGCGGTGGCTGCCTCTTTCTCCAGTGCATCTTCGGAGCCCAGGAACTCCTCGACTGGATTGAGCATCGTCGCCATCAAACACCCTTCCCAGTCTGTGCCATCAATCCAAGCACCTGGTCGTTCAAACGCTGCTTCTGCGAGGCCGTGTCGTAGAGGACATCCTCCACACCCTTCTTCGGACCAAAGAACCCACGAGGCCTCGAGGCGTAACGCTCAACCTTGACCGACCGCTCCTTGGGCGGCAAATGATCATGAGACTTGTAGCGCCGAGCTCGACCAATGACCTGACGCAACCTCTCCTCGTTCCAGTGCGGCTCGAGCACCTGGACCTGCCGAGTGCCCTTGAGGTCCAAACCCTCGCCGCCAGCACCAGACACGAGCAAGGCCTTCACCTTCCCTGCATTGTAGTCGCGAACGTTCTGGTCACGGTCCTTCTTCTTCATGTCTCCGCGGAAAGACGTGTGCGAGATACCCTTGTCGGTGAGCTCCTTGGAGTAGTCGTCGAGTGTGCTGAGGTAGTTGGCGTAGACAACGGCCTTGTGCCGGGGATTGCGACCAGCCTCGGACTTGAGTCGGCCAACGGCGCTCTGAATCTTCGGGGACGCCCCGGGGTCACCATCGCCAGAGTACTTCTTCTCCGAGCTCGAAATCTGCCGAGTCTGGGCTTGGAACTGATTGATACTCGCAAGGTCTTTGTGGTCCGGTGGTAGCCCCTTCCCCAAACGCATACGGGTCATCCACGGGAGCTGCCCCCAGGCTTGGTCGTGCAGAGCAGACTGCCGCCGAGTCATCTTGACGTTGACGCGCTCCTCACTGATTGAGGGGAACCCATCCTCAGCGTTACCGTGGTAGTCGACCCACCTGTTCAGGACCCTACCAAGCTCCTTCTTATGAACAATCTTCGGATCCTTCGCAGCAAACGGATTGATCAACGCAAAGAAGCCCTTGTTCGGCTGCTGAACAAAGCGCTTGCGGAACTCGGTACCCTCCGGAAGCGCCTTCCCGCCAGCTGCAATATTCACCAGCGGAGCAACGTCCTCCGGCATGTTGTAGACCGGGGATGCCGTGAGCAGCATGCGCTTACTCGCCTTCGACTGACGCAGGAGCTTGTAGCCCTTGGACTGCGGATTGCGAACTCGATGAGCCTCATCAACAATCAGGAGGTCACCTCGAGGTGGGTTGCCGTCCTTGACCGCCTTCTGGATACTCTCAACCTTGATAGGCAAGCTACCCTTGACGTGCTTCTTGATCTCCTTCTCATAGTTCTCTCGAAGAGCCGCCGGAACAAGTACGCGAGCTCGCTGCGGACCCAGATCTACTGCGGCACCGATAGAGCTGAACGTCTTACCCGAACCGGTACCGTGCGCCACCACAAGACCAGGCTGCTTGCGAATCTTATCGACGACCCGCTGCTGGTGAGGAAGCAGAGTCGACTTCAACTCAGCACCCTCCTTCTTGAACTCATCCCCCTCGCCGCCGGCTAGCCAGGCACCGTACTTCTCTTCAGCGTCGTGAACAGGGTCGTGGAGAACCTCGCTTGGCGTCTTGGAATGGAGATCTTTGCCCAGCAGGGTGTCCACGCGGTACGGACGCGCGCCCGCACGGGTCTGCATGAAACCACCCATCTGCTTACCAACTGCGTCCTTCTCCATGGGTCCATCCTACTCCGCGCCCAACGCTCAACCAAGCTGCCCACGCGAACGATACAGCTCGTCAACGTAAGCTGCCACCTTCGCGGCCCGAGGAGCCCGCTTATCGATCCGTACCAAATTGTCGTTCCGATTCTGCCCCTCTTCGGACCTTTCCCCCGATGCCGTAGGTATCCCCAAGATATAACGCACAGGTCTGGCGCCCTCACCCTCTTCCGGCGGTATCAGGTTACGAAGGTTGGCACCATTCTCCCCGTGACCAAACGCCCGACTATGGAATCCCTCGACACCACTGTTGACCCTCCCGTTGGCGGGATTGATCTTGAGGTCACGACTACCCAACATGTCGACCATGTCCGCAACTGGGCGCCAGTTATACGCTCGGACGAACTCATTGACGTCCATCCCCGACTGGTGCTGGAGCGCACTGTAGGAGCGTACCAACAGATCGACGGCCCGCTCGATAGAGATGGCCATCTCCGCGTCCTGAACCGTAGTCCCGTCATCACGAATAGGATCCTGCGGACCTCTTGCACGAGAAGCTGCGTCCGCCGATTGATCTTCGGCGTCTGCTGTTGGCGTCGCGGAACGCTGACCCATACTGATGACCGTCTGGTCTGTGATGGATCCAGTACCAAAAAACTGATTGTAGGTTCCGCCGATCTGGTCGTTACGCCACACGTCACTCATCCAAGGCGGCCGCATGAAGTCCTCGATTGGAACATTGACCTCGGCGGTCTCCCCCTCTTGGTCCTCCGTGATGCGGTAAGCCACGAAGGTCACCATGGTGTCCTCGTCGCCTACCAACGTCACAACCTCCGGACCGTAAGCCTCAGCCTTCTGGGTCAGGCCTACCTCAGCCTCGAGGTCCGTTCTACGAGGACCACCGCTCCTGAACGTCCCGAACAGAAGATGCTCACCAGTCTGCTGAGTGAGCCGCTCCACTGCCGTGATGGTGCCGTAGTTTGGACCCATCTGCCCGATACGTGGTGGATCCTGCTCCGGCGCGGCCACGGTGAGACTATCGGTGCTGTTGGCGTCTGTGCGGCGCCGAATGGTGTAGCGGTTCGCTCCCAGAAGCTCATCGTTATCCCGGTGAGTTCGGGCGGTCGAGTATGTGTAGGACGTCGACGCACTGCTCTGGTTGATAGAGTGGTTCAGGCCCATGATCAACCCAATGAACTGAGTCGGAGCCGTCTGCCGTAAGATAGCCCAAGCGTCCAAGGGACCCCAATCCTCCCCGGGTGTAACAGTCCCGTCCTTGTTACGGACCAGGCCTGGGTAGTTCTGCGAGAAGGCCTCATCGAGAAAACTCACACCGCGCATACCCGACAGCTGTACCTGCTCCACCGTCATGGGAGCGTCGATGAGCAACGACGGGAAACCGCACACAGCCCAGGGGTTGAACTTGCCAGAGGCACTCATAGCCCTTGAAGACCAACGGTTCTTGAAGAATTGGAAGTTGGCAGCCCGACTCACGTAAGGAACTCGCGCCCCACGGTAGCTCACCTGGCGTGTCCTCGAGGCCACCATGTTGACCTCACTCATCCGCTCAAAGACAGGCACAACTCCGGTGTAGAGCTCGTGATCCATCAACCTCCCGGCGTAGGCCGCCCGTCGAAGAGTTGCGTTCTCAGCGTCGTCACGACGACTGCGGCTTTGCCTAACTCGAGAGTTGGTACCAAGAACCTCCACATCGGGAGCGTAGTAGACGCTGTTCAACAACGCATCCGACCCAAAGATCTCATCAGTGACCGTCAGCCGCATTCGAGTCACCTCCCGCATGTGCTGACGGGAGAACTGGACCTGATTGTACAGTTCGGGGAAAATCACGTTACAGCGAGGAGGAGAGCACATGAAAATATCTGGTCTGATGATCTGGCTGTTGAGCCTGGAAGACTCAATCACCGTCTCGGTGTAGCCCTCACTACGCGTGATGGGGATGGTCGCCTGCCCACCGTGCATTATCCGATGTGCCTCAGCGAGCTTGGTGAGAGCCACAGTTCTTCTGGCCTGCCCAGCATTTGCAAACCAGTACCGGTAGTTCGCCTCGTGTACCGTCTCTTCCTCGAGATTGTCGACACTCGTCCACGTCTGCTCCTGTGTACGTAGCGTGGTAGCGAGAGCCCTGACAGCGACACCGGCTGCGTGCAAAGCGCTGTGTGCCCCCTGGATGCTATACCGGGACTGGTACGGTTGTACGCCGATCTTGGTCGCCCGAATGGCATCGGCCAGACTGTTCAGTTGCCCCGACATCCTGCCGACTCTTGGGTTCAGCGTAGTGTTGACGTAGCTACGCAACGTAGTCATGTGGGCGACTACCTCACCCGAGATCTGCAAACCCCGAGTGGTACTCGTAAAGACCCGCGTAACCGAGGCGCCAGTCGCCACCCTACGCGTCCTCGCCCGCTCGAAAGAGTCTGCCGACTGATACATCGCAATCGGATTCGGGATCGTATTGTGGAAAATGAACTTGTTGAGGAGGTTCAGTATTTCCCGGAAACTGGCGATCTTGCCCAGCCTGCCACCGGAACTCCTGGTCCAACGGTTGAACGCCCGACGCGGAAAGAGCCGCTGACTCGAGGTGTCACTCTCCGATGCAGCAAGCATATCGATCAAATGAAAACGCAACTCGGCCATCGTGAAGAAATCGTTGACCCCACGGAAACCGCGACGACTGTTGTACACCCCACCCACCCGCTCGAGCAGATGGACGATCCCCGACAAAAGCCCCGTAAGCTCAGGCCGAGCTCGAGAGCGCCGGTTGACTACATCAATGATCGTACTGGTGGCGCTGCTGAAGAAAGTATCGAAGAGCGTGGTTCCTGCACCAATGAACTGCGCCGTCCCGTTACCAGTGAGGGAAGAGACGTTGACCTGGTACTGGTAGCAGGTATCCCAGTACACCGAGAGATCCAAGCACGAAAGGATGATGGACCGCTGGCTGTCCGACTTGACGAACTGGTAGCCGATAACCTCCCCAGTGAAGAAAATTTTCCACAACCTGTCCTCTAGCTCTGGCTCCTCCGTGTAGGAGCTCCCGCCGTCATCGGAGCCGGTGTGCTGATCTGAACGAATAGCACCTGCGGCAGTGCTACCGTCAGTGGCCGGGAGGTCGCCTTCGGGCTGTTCGGCCCTGAGCTCATCCGGCAACCCCCGGAGCATCGAGCGACGCAACTCATTCGGAAGCTCACGCAGCACCGAGGTACGCAACTCGGGGGGCATGTCCCGCAATATCTGCATTCTTTGGTTGGCCGACGGGGCAGCAATAACACTCCGGGCCGACTCACTCAGCGGTCTATCGTTCTCCGCCTCCGCCACCTCATCAGAGGTCGCGGCCTGATCCACATTCCCCACCGAGACAGTGGCCGCGTCAGACGGCCCGCCGTAGTAGTCTTTGAAGAATAAGTGAACAAGCGTCCTGGGGTGGAGCTCGTGCGCCTTGTCCGTAGCCGGAATCTGGATCTGACACTGCGCAGGGGCATCCGGTTGGATACTCAAGTTGGCTGAGATGACCGGGACCTCGTACCCCTCCAAGAACAACCGAAGACTCAGGTGCTGACCAACAGCCACTACAGCAACCCCGCCGAATCAACTATCATGCCGAAAGGCACCTCTCTGGGGAAGATGGGCGGTCTGGGCGGGCCGGCCGAACCGATAGCGGGAGCTGGATCCTGATTACTCCGGAGTCGGTTGCCTCCGTGTTCTATGATTTCCGTCTGCGCCCGCCCAGCGCGCCCCATCATATCCCAGAACTTCTGAGTCTCTGGGGGTGGCGGGAGCTGGGTAGTCGTAGCAATGACGGAGTCAGCGGTTGCGGCAACGGTGGTGCCCGCTGTGAGGAGCGCATTGACCCCTACGTCGAAGTTACGATCAGCCGCCAACCACTTGTCCGCCAGAGACAGCGGTGACGCGAGCTCCCCCGCAGACGGGGCAGGATCAAGCCCCTCCAAGAACTCATCCCTGTTGTCCGTGAACTGGCCACGAAGAGGGATCTTCCTCGGATACTCAGAGGCTACCCCCGGAGTCTGGAAGCTGCGCACCGTATCACTGATCACACTAGCAGTCTGGAGCGCCGCCACTGCCCTGTTCATGAACCCAGCTACAGAAGGATCACCCGCAGTGATGAGACCGTTTCGAATCATCGTACTGATCATCGCCTGATGGCCCAGGTAGGCAAAACGGTTCGCCTGAATGACCGCTTCAGTACTGAGTTCACGCTGAAGGTTTCGATTCTGCTGCCAGAGCTGGAGCGCCCTGGAATAGCTATCGAGCTGGGTGTAATCGATCTCGTTGGACGGGACCGGGTAGTTACGCTCGCCGAGCGCCGAGATATCTGTGTGGCCCGTGATGAACATCTGGAAGTTGAAGGGGATGACGTTGGGCTGGTTCGCGTTATCGGTAGCGCTCGCCCCAACCATGTACCCCTCGACGATGACGTCGTCGTAAATGAGGTAGAGTCGGGCGCCCATCTCAACCAGACGTGTGCCGCGAAAGTACCGCTCGTAGTTTGCCCAGAACTCGGAGCGCCAGTTGAAGTCAGCGGTGTTGAGTAGCAGACCGCTGACCCGCAACATCCTCGGGGCCTCACCGAAGAAGAAAATGTAGCTCTCGCCAAAGGTGTCGACGATCTGCTGCTTCTCGTGACGCTCCTCCTGAACCGACTGCACCAAGAAGTTGGTGTACTGAGTAGTGAAGTTCATCCCCTCACTCTCAATGTGCTGCTCACCGGCCGCGTCAATCACAGGCATGAACGCCCCATTGGCGCCCATGACACGAATCATCGCGTAGGTGTTCTCCTTGATCTGTATGCCCCGCAGCGGTCGACGAACCGGCTGCTCATGTCGGGCATAGAGCTCGTGGACCATCTCCTCGCGCTCACGCTCGAACGGTTCGGATTGCGCTTCGATGTAAACAGCCATTGTCCCTCAGATCGTCATGCCCGTTTTGATGAGGGCGTCCTTGATTTCCTTGTCGACCGGCGGCACGGGGAAGCGGGCCCCAGCACCCCCACCCATCAGGTACGGGTAAGCCGACGCCCGAACGAGATTGAGGTATGGGTCTTCGGGGACGATGGTATCACGAACGATCAACGTCACCCGTTGGCCCCCGACAGTGGACCGAATACGCTTCTCTCGGCGACCTATGCCGACGTCTTCGCTAGGTACGGGCCGCTCGTATGTCTTACCGAATCCCTCGCCTACTACAACTGCCATAATTTACTCGTCCCCATCCGGTTGAATGATTTCACCCTTCTTGTTGATGGTAATCTTGAAATCGTGCTTCTTGTTCATCAGCATTGTTGTGAGCTTGACCATGGTCTTCAGGTGCATCACCTGCTTCTTGGCCAAGCTCGGCAGATCCTGATCCTCATCGGGGGCACCATCCTGTCGATACCGCTGCGAGCGATTCTGTGCCAGGTCAACACCCTTCCTAAGAAGATCCTGCCCCGTAAAGCCGTCCGTATCTTGAATATCAGCGAGATTACCCTCAAGGTGCTTAGTGAGACTGGCGGTCGTAACACCCTTGGCCAGATCTATCCCGCCCTGCTCCTGCATGTGCTTCATCAAGTCGGCCGTGTCCACCTGCTTGAGCCGAATCTTCCTCAACCAAGCGTTCTGCTCCCTCGGGGTCTTCCCCAAAGCACTGAGCCCCTCCTTAGTCATGGTGCCGAGAGACGCCTTCATGAGCGCCTTTATGCGCGCACCCTCTTGCCCCTTGCCGCCACTTATCAGCCGGCTCCCCTTCTCGAAATTGCCTTCCCCGACCCTACGAACCCAATCGCGCACACCACGAATTGCCGCCGCCTGATAAACGCCGCGACCTTCGGTATCAGCGTCCAACACACCGAGGACATCCTGCCCAACGTCGGTGTGCGCGTACTTCATGAGCCAGCGATCTTCGTCCTCCTCGGGGTTGTCACCTCGCGCACGCTTGTCGACGATGGCTTGGAACGAGTTTGCGGCCACCTTAGCTTCAATGTCCTTGAGACCGCTTGCCTTACTGCGTAGGTAATCCTGGAGCTCCTCAGCCTGTTTCGCTCGAGGAACAATGGCCAACCCCTCCTGATTCGCAGCCTCGGTCTCGGCCATGTCCCTCAGTACCTCAGCAGTACCCTCCCCATCCTCCTCCGACGACTTAGCAATGGCCTTCATCGCGCGCTTGGTACTGACACTCAACTTGCTGGCCTCCTCGCCAGACATAACCCCGCCACCACCGCCGCCGCCTAGCGTAAGAAGCTCGGCACGAGCCGCCTTCTTTTGCGAGGCGCTGCCGCTGGTCAACGCTTCCAACTGCCCAGCGAACTTCGAGTTCCCGGACATCAGCTTGCGGACACCCTCCAAACCACCACCAAACTTACCGCGCCACTCAGTGTCGTAACCAGATGTCTTCAGCACGATATCTCCGCGCTTCTTGGCACCCGCTGTGAAGAAATCCTGAGCAGCGTTCGTAGTCTTCTTCTGGTAGGCGGCCATCGCCTCCCTGTCGTACGCCAACTTGGAGTACTTACCGGAAGAAGCACCGCCCCCGAAAGCGCCAATGTCGTAGTCAGACCCCTCGAGCTTGCCAGAGCCGGCCTCCATTATGGCCATCTTCTCCATGAAGCTCTTGCCGGCGGTCATCTGCCTGAACTCTGGGCTCTCCTGCTCAAGGAAATTGACCCGCTGAATGTGGGCATCCACAGCCCCGGTGGCCGTGGTCATAAGACCCACAGACCCAGCTGCATCGCCGCCACTCGTCACTGCCTGCTGAATACTACTCTCCAGCGCAGTACGTTGCTCGTTCGTCATATCCACACCTGCCTGAGCGTTACTCCACTCAGACTGCATGGCTGTGAGGTGTGCGATCTTGGCCTTCCGGCTGGTCTTCGCCCCAAGACCGCCGTACTTGTAAGCTCCCATCGTTCGGAGACTTCGCTCGAGACCCTGCCCTCGCATACCCAGATTGCGCCCAGCGTTGGCGAGACTGAACATGGGAGCGTCACCGGGAGCGTACTCCCGACTAATCTTCTGAAGGAGCTGGGCGCTCTGCTCAGAAGACCGCCCGAACAGACCACCCTTACCCGTGGAGCGGAGTTCGATGGCGGCCGCCTTGCCTGCCTCCGACATCCGCAGATCAATCCGACCCTCCATCTCACCAAGAAGATCCTCGACAGCCTCGTTGACAGAATCAAGCGCCTCATCCCCGGCTCGCTTGATACGACCAGATACGTTCCGCTCCCACGACTGATTTACGCGACGACGGAAACCCTGAAAGCCCCCAACCTCACGAGCTTGCGACCTACCCTCCATCTCAATTTGCTGCCGCATCCGAACTTTCTTCTCTTGTAGGATCTCCGGCATCTTGCGGAACTGCTTGATGTCAATGTCGATCTCTTCCCGACTCCGACCTGTCTGCCGCATCAGCCAACGCTTCACCCTCGGGTCCTCCATCTCGAGGCCCTTCTTGCCCGCAATGTGCTGCCCAAGCATACCAATCATCATGCTTTGGCCGCCCTCAGCCATGGCTTGCCCAGCGATCCTATCCTGGTCGAGGAAGAACGAGCTCCGCCTACCTCCGGTCTCTCGAATGTTCTTCCGCCCCGAGCTGAGAACCTGCGCAAAGCTGACATCACCAGCCATGACCTTGTCCAACATGCCCTTGTCGACTCCGCCGTCCTGGTCCCACATACCCGCCAGCATGGCCCGGCCAGCACCACGCTTCATGAAGCGGCCGTTGCTCTGCATCTGTCGAGCTGCCAGAGCCTGCGCGCCGGCGGCACCAGTCAACCCACCCGTGGCCTCCGCTACATCCTCATCACTGAGAACGCCCATCTCCATGGCCAGGCGAGTGTTGCTGGCCATCTCCTTCATCGCGTTGGAGCCCGTGCGCCCGAGCATGCCCATGGACCGACCCATCATCGTGCCCTGCTGGCCGATCTGCTGCATCTCCTGGGTAGTCATGCCACTGGCACCGGCGAGCATCCGCGTCCGCATGAGTGAGGAACTAATGTCCTGCCCACTGAAGAAGCCTTGATTACGCTGACCCTCCATGAGACCGGCCGCCTCATCGAGCGAAGTGTGCATTACCTTGGCAACATCCTTCAGAGTATCGACGGTCTTCTTGAACTTCTTCTTGAACTCATCGATGCCCTGACTTCCGCGAAAGAGCCCCATCTGGGCCGTCTTGTCCAACGTGCGGGTGAGCTCGTCGAACCCAGTGAACATGTCGTTCTCGGACATATCCCGCATCATGGACGACATCTGGCCCATCTCTTGATTGTTGAAGCCCACGCCCCCGCGACCCCCGCCAACACCCATCTTCCCGCCGAACCGTTGCCTCATCACACGATTGACGTCCTGCCGCTCCCTGAAACCCTCGTAAGCCTGCTCCCCGACATAGGCCCCCACGGCCATTGCGCCAGCGGCACCCATGGCCGTCATGCCGCCAGCGGCCATGACAGCCCCACCCAACGGAAGTGCTGAGAGAGCCGCGGTACCGGCACCGTACCCGGCAACAGCCCCAGCGCCCGTCGCCATCCCACCAACCGCCCCAGCGGCACCAAAGCCCAAGGTAGCCAAACCAGCGACACCGGTAACGCCCGCGGCGATATTGGCCATCCCGGTGCCCATGCCCGCCATCGTGCCAAGACCGGCCCCAGTCAGTTGCTCCGAGAAGCCCTGACTCATGTACTGCCCGGGCATCTGGTAGGGCATCTGCGCAGCCATCTGCATCAGGCCGCCCTGTTGTGGACCCCCGCCCCAACTGGTGTTCATCCCGCTGGCTTGTGGGGGACCTGGTGGTGCGCCGGGACCGTACCCGCCGAACATGCTGCCAGGTGGGCTAATTTGTTGGGCGTAGTTCGCCGCATTCCCGAACATGGCCTGCTGCTGCATAGCCATGGCGCTGATCTGGTGGGATGACATCATGAGGACACCTCAGCTCTGCGACTCTCTATCATACGAACCCCTCTGAGCAGATTACCACAGCGAAAGAACGACAGCGTTTTGGGCATAAGAACGGTACAGAAAGGAGGCTTCTATGTTGGAAGCCCTTGCAATTTTCTTCGGCCTCGGCGCGGCCGCAGAAATAGTTGGTGTTCTGGTAGGCACCAACGCAGGCATCAACGCCGCCGGCAAGGCCGTAGAGACGTACGGCGACAAAGTACGAACGGAAACGAGAGCCGAGTGCGACGAGGAGATGGCCAAGAGGGCCGTGGAATCGTCGGCCGCGGCCACAGACAAGGCCAACAAAGCGTGGGGAGAGGCGATGAAAGGCGTCCAGAAGACCCACGCCAAAGAGATGGTCAGGGCAGCAGAGACTGCCCAAAACAATGCGGTCAGGGCGCTGATCGCGTCCGGCCATCTCCGCAATCCTGAGTAGCCGGCTCACCTACCCACCTCCGGCTCTTTCTTAGCTAGGCAAGACGACCACACCAATCGGTATAAGAGTCTTGAGTTGAACTGGTATCAGAATGCGTAAAGCAGACTCACCCGGGACTACTGGCGGCCGACCTTTCTTAGCTGAGCATGTACTGCCGTATGAGGAACGTCTTGATCGCCGCAGCCTCATACGGAATCAGCGGGCTGTCCTTCTTCTCCTGCGTCAGCCACGTGCTGTACTCCATTAGGACCCTGTCCAACGTCTCCGACAACTCCTTCAGCGACTTCGGCTTCCGCGCCAGGTGCAACACAATCTCCTGATTCTGTGGCCACTTCTTCTCCGCCATCGGGTGCCTGCTCCTCTCCGAAGTCCCCACCGAACTCCTGGGTCTCCACTTCTGGTTCGGCTGTTTCCTGTTGCGCGCCAATCTCCTGCGACGCTGCCTCGAGAGCCTCCTTCTTGGCGTTTTCGAGCTGCTTGGCCTCGAGCTCCTTCTGCTCCTCTGCGCGCTTGGAGAGCTCCTGATCCACCAACGCGTCAAAGGCCGCGTCATCGATCTTCAGGTGCTCACGAATGATGCGACGCATAACGGAAACACGGACACCATTCGTGTAGACCATGTTACCGATCTCACGCTCATTCTTGAACAGCAGACCAATGTGCTGGTTGACGCTCGAGATGACGTTATCGAGCTTTTGATCCAGCAGCTTTATTGCCTTTAGAGGCCTTAGTCCCCCGCTTTTTTGCTGAGGCTTTTTTGTCGCTTTTCCGCTTCTTCTCCCCATCTCCTACCTCCATCTTGTCGATCTTCTCCAGCTCCTCGCGCAGCGGAGTACGACAGACCTCGTCAATCTTCGTCAGAACGTCGTCGACAGCGTCTTCCCCGTGCTTCTCCTTGAGCCCCTTCATGTCGTAGGCCAAGGAGAGCACCTCCTCATAGACATCGATCTGTGCCTGGAGACTTCGCTTCTTCTCGAACAGCTCTTTGATTGTTGACATCATGCCACCAAGAAAGCGCGCAACCTACCCTCGAGGTCAGCGCCATTGCTGAGATCCTTGTAGATGCTTTGCAGTGAATAGAGCACGCGCACGCGCTTGGCGCGAGCAGCATTGATCGTCTCACCACCTCGATACTTGTTGACCTCGTTCTCCGTCCTACCTCGGATGTCCAACGGATGCGTCTTCATGTAGATGTCGGCGTCAGAACCGAGCCTGATGAAGTACCTAGCCAGCACCCTCGCCCAATCCTGCGCGGTCAACCTGAAAAGCTTCATCTCGTAGAGCTCGCTCTGCTTGAACTGACGGCGGCACTTCGGACAGACAGCTATCTGCATCATCGACGAGACGAGGTTCGGCGGAATGAACCCCGGGCACCGGTCATCCGGGCAGGGGAACAACGGCTCGTCGCCACCACCGTCGAAAGCTGACCCACTTCGAAAGACGATGATCGAACCCGGGAAGTGTCCCGACGTCGAACGGTCCTTGCCGAAGTTGACCTCGATCTTGTGGGCAGCCACCACCCTCTCGATTTTGAACATCTCGGCCATCGCCTGGCGCTTGCGCTCAACGATGACCAGCTCTTCTGGTGTAAGATCCCGTGTAAGGTGCTTGGGATCAGCCCGAGCCGAATCAAGAACCTTCTGCTGATCTGGCCCGAAAAACTCACCCATCACCCGCCTCCGATATTGTGGGCGCCCTTTTGGCTCTTGCCCTTCTCGAAGAAGCTGCCCTCTGGCTTATTCCTGTTCGCTCCGCCGAGTAACGGTATGGACACCACCTGCCCATTCTCCATGACTGCGCCATCGGCGCCCCGACCAGTGAACATGTCCTCTTCGTCGCTCAAGGGAACCGGCCCCTTACCCTTCTTCCGCACGCCGGCCCTAGACGGCGCACGGGGAACAAGCGGGGGCGGAGCCGGCATATCGCTCATCCGAGACACGAACATATCGATCAACCGACACAAATCACGAACTGCTGTCCGGAGCTCCGGGGACGAGACGACGAAATTCCAGAAGAATTTCATCTTGTCACTGGCCTCGTCGTACATGATCTGCCGACAAACGTGGAGGTTCCAACGCTCATTCTCAGGAAGAGACTCGCCGCGAAGCTCCTCTTTACAAAGAACCCTGAGAAACTGGTGTACCCACACCTCCGGGTCGTACACCCGAAGACGAAGACGTGCCTGTGTGGGGGGACCCCCTCCGACAGTCTTCCCACAAGAGCACTCGTGCTCCGCCATCTCCGGGTCCGACTGACTCAGGAGCTCAACGTAGTGCCCCTTGTCTGACTTGAGCGCCGACAGAGCTACACCCAGCTGAGCGGAGCAAGCCAGTTCCTCTTCGGTCATCGCTCAGTTCCTCCCGAGATCCGAGTCACACTGCTGCGGTACCTTCTGCGCGAACGCTGCCTGCTCCGCCCGCTCCTCCGCAATCTCCTGTCGGCGGACTTTGAGCCCAGCATCCATCTCGGCCCAAGCGGCACGCATCTTCTCCCACGTGTTCGCGTACTCGAAGCGGAATCCGTTGTTCGTCGACGCAGACACCTCGATACCATCTCGCGTTACGACGATAGCCCCGAACTCTCGTTGAGCGTTCTTGTTGAGCAGCCCGGAGTTATAGATTTCACTCGCTTTGTCCAACACTGTCTGCCTCCTCGAACATTTGAGCCACGTAACCAACCGTCGCCTTCAGTGGCCCAAGCCTCGCGCTCTTCGCACAGAGGAGGACGCACTTGTCATCCGGCAACGCCGGAAGTTGAATCAACGGCATGTTCCAGAACATGGTCGGAACGTGATCCTCTCTCACGTCCACACCTAACCACCTCATGAAATTGACGACGCTGCCTGTAACCACACCAACGCCGGCCATCTTCTTCTCCGACGCCCGAACCATCATCACAGTCAACTGGGCAATGGCGCCGACGTTGAGCCGAGCTCCCTCCCCCTTCTCCACCTCCTCGAGGTCGACAGCTTGGATGGCCTGCCAGATGTCCGTCGGGTCATCAGTCTCGACCTCCCCAAACGGTGGCTCACGATTAGGAACCAGCATGTCGACCTCAATGACCGGCGGCTCCGCGGTGAGAACCATCTTTCGAACTACGGCATCCTGCCCCAAGATGGCCCTGACCATCTCCGCAAGAGAGTCCGCCGTCGACTTCTTCGGAAGATCAAACTTCCGCTGGACTGGTACAAGTTCCGCCATCAGAGCTGATCCACCTCCGCTGAGCTCTCATGAGCACCACGGAGCGCCTTGAAGTAGTCCGTGATAATCCGTGTCATCGTCGTATCCTGTTGCCGGGCGAACCACCTCACCCAAGCGAGCAAGGAGGAATCGATACGGCAGCTAAGGTGCCCCTTCTTCTCCCTCTTCGATCGCAAGAATGTCACCCTCGTGGATAATGAACTGGTCATGCCCAATACAACCCGAGGCCCGAATTGAATCACCAGTGTGCGTGTTCTTCAGGTACCTGATGTAGAGCACCCGGTCACCTGGAGCTACTTGAGGCGGCACAAGAATATCCTTCTTAGTCAGCCTCCCGGCCCCAACAGCAAGCACAGTCCCCCACTGATGCACGTCATCGACGGCCCGGGCCGGGGCGAGGACACCGGGAATGATCTCCCGTTCCGCGTCCTCCAATGGGTCGAACTGAACGAGAACCCGATCCCCTACAGGCCTGACGCGCACTTCACTCACTGAGCACCTCCTACATCGATGTCCTTGGGCATCCGCGTAGCCGCAGTAGCTTTCGGGGTCCTACCCGGTGGTGCCGCCTCGGGACCGTCCTCGTTGGTCTCAGCCAGGTCCGGGTGCAGATGCTCGAACAGCAGTTTCTGAAGCTTGTCGCCCACGGGGAATGACTGTTTCATCAGGTCATTCGGGAACTTCCGAACCTTCCCCGGCTCCATCTCCACGCCGAGCTCCGTCATGATGTTCCCCTTGCGGTCCGTGACCTGCCACATCAGCAGCGGGAGAGGCTTCACGCCCAGTAGGGTGTTCTTTGGACCCTTCGGCACCTTTGTGGTCTCGTAACTCTGTACTTTGCCGCCCATCTTCTTCCTCCGTAACCATGTAGATCATTGCTCCGGCGCCCGATGGGGCAAAGTGGAGCGTCTTCCCGTTATCCAGTAGAATGCGCTCAACGATGCACCTACCGGGGCTAATCGGCGCACCGCAGTCGAACACGACATCGGTCACCTTATGGCTCATCAGCAGGCCCTTCACAGTCCGCCAGTCCGCCACATCCTTCGGCAGCCCGAGACCGTTGAGGTAAGCCCAAAGTGCGCGGGGACCAAGGCGGACAACATCGAAGAAGTTGCCGGCCCCGAGCGTCGCCTGCACTGCTGCCTTCCCACACAGCGGACAAGCGAACGTGCCCCGCAACAAGAGCTCAACGTACCCCTCCTCCGGCAGATCGCCGTCAATCGCAAAGAGGACATTGCACTCCGGGCACGTGAATCCCGCCAGCTGCATCAGTAAGCCTCGACCCCACCATCATCGTCATCTAGGTCGTAGTTCTGCTCACCTGGATCCGAATCATCACCCTCCGCACCGCCCGCAGCAAAAGCGTCGAGGTCACGAGGAGGCTCAGGATCAGGGTAAAACCCCACTGACTCGAGCAGTGCCTGGGCCGAGTCACCTTGACCAGTGTGCTGCTCCTCGAGCTGGCGAAGCTGCTCCGCCGCGTCGAGCTCGTCCTGGGGGATTGGGCCCGCTGCAAGCTGATGACCGAGGTGGCCCTCGACCTGCTGTCGAACGTCTTCAACTGTGGGGACCGGTTCCACGTAAGGGGACTGAGTCCCATACGCTTCCTCTTGTGCCTGGATATGGAGCTGCTCAAAAGCCCCGACCAGTTGCCCGTAGGTCAGTGCGTCAATAGGTAGCTCAACAGCTCCCCCATCGAGCAAGCCGACCACCATACTGTGCTGACTCTGCCCAAGCTCGAGATTGACCTCGGAGCTCAAGTGCTTGATGACCATCATCGCGGTACTCCTGGTGGAAGCTGTGACCCCTGAGGGGGACCCTCTGTGTGACGAACCAACTGCCGAAGGGCCAATGATCCCTCAACCATAGCCTTGACCAACTTACAGGGATCCGTCACCTTATCCGCAAACGCGACACACTGATCAGTGCATCGTCTGTCAGAACTAAGCCAGCAGCGCAGGTTATTCTCTCGCACTGATCACCCCCTTCAGCACAGCCCCAAAGCCCGCTCTGGAAAACTCGACGAGCAGCTTCGTGATATGAGCAAGATTACCGGGTGTGTGATCTTTGGTGACAAACTCGAGCCTAACGAGCTCACGACCAACCTGCGGGGCGATATCCCGCTGAAGAAAACGCATGAACTCGATGAACGCACGAGGGTCCTTGAACTTCTCGTCGTCCCCCATCCGCACGAGGTCGGAGGACTTCCCCCGCCAACTGCACATATCGCATTGCCGATCCCACTCCCCTATGACGAGTAAGTCTTCAACCTGTGGGCAGCCGCACTGAGGGCACACTACCATCGCTTCTTCCTTCCCCATGCCGCTGTCGGAGGCCTTACGACGTTCCCCTTCAGCTTCTTACGCAACCGGCTCCCCTGATCCCTACCGCCAACCTTACGCACGAGCATCGGCCCTCGAGAGGTCTCTGCCTTGAGGGCGTCGATTATCTCGTTGGTCTCCTTGGTCATCTCCTCCGACAAGAACGGAAGGAGCGCATCCCGGTACTTGTTGAACGACTCCTGAATCGTCTCCGATGACTCTTCCTGCGCTGTCCTGACCGCCTGGACGACGGTGTGCATCCCAAAAAGCTGAATGAGCTGACGACGCATTTGAATCATGAGGCAAAGCGCCTCGAGAACAGACCCCACCTTGGGCGGTTTGCTCAACAGATCGTACATCATGTTGGCCCGCGCCCAGCCAAGGGGAGTCTTCAACCATTTCCCAACTCTTCGGCAATCATGATGTTGCGAACCCGGTCATCGAACCAGAAGTAGTTGACCCGCATGTCGGCCAGAACCTGCACCGGGTAACGGAGCACGCGCTTGAGCTTCTTCAGGAAGGCCTCGGAGTCAAAGTCGTCATCGACCAAGTGCGCTGGCATGATCTCACTACCAACAGCGTGAAGTCCGGCGGCCAGATTCATCAGCGCCAAACGCTCACGAAGATAGAGCTCCGATCCATCGAGCTTGCCGAGCTCCTGAAGGATGCCCTGATTCTCCGCACCAGACGTTGTGCGATACGTCACACTGAAACCGGCGCTGATCTTCACCGTCTGGCGTAGCTCACCGTGCAGAGCCAGATCCTCGATGCTCATGTCATCGAGAGCCTTCTCTATGCGAGCGCGCCGACGGGGGTTGTTGAACTTGTCAATGGCCGAGTCCATCTCCTGGTCCATGGAGCCCAGCCAAAGATTCTCATCTTCCAGGGGAGGAGTCTCTTTGGGCTCAGCGGCAGCATCAGGAGCCTCATCCTGTGCCGGTGGTGCCTGCGCAGCTTGTGCGGCCTGCTCCCTGTTCATGGCGTCGCCGAGGGCCTGCATATCCGACTTGATGGCTTCGACAGGCCTCGGGCTCTGTTGTTGAGGGACTCCTTGTTGTTGCTGACCCTGCTGCGCGAGCTGCTGCATGGAGACGCCCTGGGGGCCTTGCTGCGGACCCGGCTGGGGGAAACCCTGCGGCTGCATCGGGATAGGCTGCGGAGGATAACCCGGCGGCGGGTAACCCTGCTGAGGATACTGAGGCATCCCAGGATGCGGGTACATGGGCTGCGGAGCCTGCGTCGGGTCATAGACCATACCAGGCTGCCCTTGCTGCATACCCGGCGGTATGGGGTGGCCCTGCTGCGCCTGTGGAGGCTGCGGACCGGGGCCCGGCATCGGCGGCGCACCACCGAGCGGTTGGTCGTGCCCCTTGGCCGCCTCAGTCGGGGTCGCCGGGGAAGACTTGTCGTCCGTGCTCATCCTCTACCACGCCTTTCACAAGAAAGTTCGTCAGAATCCGCTTCCTGAAATTGTTCAGAAAGGTGTGCTTCTGCACCGTCATGGGCATCAGTCCATTCTGTATGAGGTACACGTACATCCGCTCCACGTGGAACTTCAGCCCGTTCCCCTCCCAGATTTCCTCGACCTGCTCTTCCGTCAGAGCGCCCATGGCCACCACCTTGCGGCATGAAGTCTCGAGCTGTCAAGAGAAATGTGCAGCAATATGCGGCACGTTTGCCTACACACACCCACTGTGATTTTACCTGTCAATGAGGCGAAAAGCGTAACGAAATTAGGGGATAAGACTATTAGAAGTCGTGGGGACTTTACCTCTGACATTTACAAAAGGAAAAGCCGTGAACAACGAAGTCATGATCTTCTCAACCAGTGACATTTTTACCAACCTCCGTAACCGGCCCTCCGGCCGGATAGTGGCAGAGAATAGAGACGGCGTGTACGTCTCGACTGAGAAACTGGAAGCGGCCGTCAACAGCGGGTTCAGGTGCTATGTCGCGTCAACGCGCGAGCGGCTCACTGATGGAGATAGTTGGTGGGTTGAGATCGTCGGCCGGGACAACGTGTTCCTGGCCGAAGAGCCCGAGTATTATTGCGACTACGGTCCTTCTCAGGACCGGAACGCCTGCGTGAGCAAGGGGTACACCGACCTCGCGGCCCACCTCGGCGCCGCATGGCCGACGGACAAATGGGATGGCAGACCTGCGTTCTGGCCGAGCGGGATGCCCAAAGTCGCGGAAGCCCAAGGATGGACTATGGCCAAGTCCTGGGAAGGGCCGATAGAGCTACCGAAGGCGGTACGGCAGGTGGCCAAACACCTCCAAGTGTTTGCGAAGGCCACGGTGCTGCTAGTAGGCGGTGCCGTGGTAGACGCCCTCCAGGGACGAACGCCAAAGGATTGGGACCTCGAGGTGTACGGGGTGGCGCCCCCGGACGTGATCGAGGTGCTCGATCGACACGGGTGGAAACCCCAGGCGGTGGGGAATGCGTTTGGGGTTGTAAAGCTCGCGCACGACGCCACGGATGGCGTCAGTATTGATATCAGCTTCCCCAAAGCTGACAACACCCGAGATGGCGAGACGGACTTCGGTCCAGTCGACATCTACATGACACCCGCCGAGGCCGCCCTCCGGCGGGACCTCACCATCAACAGCCTCATGTACGACATCGAGGCTAGGAAGGTCATCGACAGCCACGGAGGGCTAGATGACCTACGTGACGGGGTGCTTCGGGCAACGTCGCCCGAGCACTACGCACAAGACCCGATCCGCCCCCTGCGCGCAATGCAACTCGCGGCACGCAAGGTGCCAAACGTCGACCCCCTCACCATGGCGCTCCTCCGCTCAATGGCCACCGACGAGGCGTTCGCCTCCTTGGCCATCGAACGCGTGGGGGAGGAGTTCCACAAACTGATGATGGCTGAGAAGCCATCCATCGGTCTCGAGGTACTCCGAGAATCGGGGTGGTTGCGCTTCTTCCCTGAACTCGAGGCACTGGTCGGGTGTCCGCAGAACCCAGACCACCACCCCGAGGGTCCGGTGTGGGACCACACGATGCTAGTGGTGGACGCCATGTCCTCCCTCGCGCGCACCGGCACCTCCTGGACCGAGGAGCCCCTCGATGGCCTGCGCCGGAAGGCCCTCATGTTCGCGGCGCTCTGCCACGACTTGGGGAAGCCAGTCACGGTGCAAGACGACTTGTCGTGCCCCAAGCATGACGTCGAGGGCGAAGAGTTGGTGCGCTCCTTCCTCGGACGCCTCACCAACGAAACGGTCCTGACCGAGGCGGTCGTCGCCCTGAGTCGAAACCACATGAGACCATTCGGTCTCGTGGACGGCAAAGCTCGAGAGTCGCGCTGGGGGCGGCTCAAGGCCGACCTGGTCAAGCACCCCAAGCTGAAGAATGGCGGTCTGCCCAGCCTCGAAGATGCTGGCTACCTCTCCCGAGCAGACTGGATGGGCTCCCGCCCAGTCGGCACCCGCTTCGCCAACGGCTCCACCACGGAGACGGACCGCGACCACCACGAGATTGCCGAGAGGTGCTGGGAGATGCACCGCGAGCTCGAGAAGGCCGAGCCCTTGGTCGGCGGGCGCGACCTCATCAAGGCCGGGGTCAAGCCCGGACCCCAGATGGGCAAGCTGGTGAAGGCGGCCTACGTCATCCAGCTAGACGAGCCCGAGCTCGCCCTCGAGGAGCTCATCGCTCGAGTGATGTCGTGAGCCTCCCCGTTGAAGAGAAGAAGCGGCTGGGCTCTCACTGGGAAGCGGCGGAGGACCCCCGCCTCCGCGCACGCCGCAACCTCATGCGGGCCACCAGCTGGGTCGACGCCCCAGAGCCCCCCAAAGAAGAGGGGTACTACTGGCCACCAAGGAACCGCAGGAAATAAAGCGCTGACACTCGTCAGGCTCCTGTGGTTCTTTCTCTAGCTAGGTATGCAAAAACACTAACAAATCCGTGATAGGTAGTGTGCGGACTTTGGTAACTAACTAAGAAGGAGGATGCGTGTGGCAGATAGAAGTTCCGAGGGAAGAGGAGATCGAACCACTTCACGTGTGTCGGTTCTGCGGAGCCAACATCGAGACGATGGAGGACCTGAGACTGGGGATATGCCCGTGGTGCAAGACGAGGCACGATTTCTAGGGCACACCTGCACCACCAATCGCGGTGGTGTCTACCGAAGCTGGCCGGTCCTTGACCTATGGGAGCTGGCCAAAGACCTACACACCTTCGAGCTCCCACCCGAACAGCTCCCCGAGTTCGACTTCTACATCGACTCGGAGCCACGGTTCTTCTGGTGGTCCCGGGCTCGAGGGACCAAAGAACAGTTCACGATGCGTGATCTGGCAGACCACATCCGCCGGGTCAACGATGCCGACCTGAGCTTCCCCATCTTGTTGAACCCGGAAGGGGGTGTGATGGATGGGCTGCACCGGATGATGAAGGCCCACATCCTGGGCGTGTGCGTGCGTGTTCAGCAGTTCGAGGAGTGGCCCCCAGAAGGTGCAAAACCGCAGTAAAACTGGGGATAAGACTAATAGTGATCTTGGAGGTGCTACCTCCGAATCATTATGGGGACCGCGAGTTCCGTCTTGTGAAACTGAAGGATGACCAATCCTAAAGTAACACCGTTGAAAGGCCTGGTAAGCCTGACACTGATGATGGATGGTACGCTCGAACGCCAAGGAGAAGGAGGGTTGATCGCCTCTGGACTTTGGTTGTTTACTGGTTCGACTCCAGTCGGTCCCCCCATGGCACACATGGACAACGAAGCCCGCAAGGGAAACGGCTCTAACACGACACCCTCAAACGCCGAGTTCGTCGATGAAACCGACGCGGCCGAAATATTCGCCAGCCACCTATCTCGCCTGGAGCGACAGGTCGAGACCCTCGTGGCCGACGCCGCAGACGCGGCAGAGAATGCCGAGGATGCGGCTAAATACGCCGAGCGCGAGCGGCGACTAGGCCTGAGCCATGTCGAGCGTCTCAGAGACGACGCCGACCAAGCCCGCTTCGCGCTCGCCGACGCCAACGCCGACTACATCGGCGTGCGCACCGCACAATATGTGGACGCCTGCGCGGCGGCGGACAAAGCCGAAGCTGAGGCTGAGGCTCTCGCGCAGGCCACCATCGAAGAGTTCAATTCGATGGCGCCAGTAGAGCAGGCGAAGGCTCTGCTCGCCGAAAAGCTCGGCGATGATGCGGCTGACGCGATCCTGTTCGCACTCACTGCGAGGGAGCAGGAAAGGGCGGCAACTCGCCGCAAGAAGATTGCCACCGCCCTGAAGGTCGGGGCCTCGATGGCCGCGATGGGCGGGCTCTATGGAGGGATCATCGGGATGGCCGTCGAGGCCGCCAAGCCCAAGACCCGCAGGGCCAAGATCGCAACCAAGTTGGTGAATTGGGCCTTCGCCCGCTAGCGCATCTCAATGGGGGAACCGGAATAGTCCGGTTCCCCTCCGACTGTGGAGAATTCTTTTTAGCTGATGACGTATGATCTGAGAGGGCCCCCTCTCTGTGGCGGTTTTACTTCAACTAGGTAAGTCTAGTAAGACCCTCTAATTTTACTTTAGATAGAACTAGAGAGGATAATGAGGGGGTCTTACTAGATACCCCTAGTTGAAGTAAAACATCTAGAGAGAAAGAGCCTCTCTGGATCACCCAGTACAAATAGGAGGGTCTTACTAGACTTACCTAGTTGAAGTAAAACATCTAGAGAGAAAGAGCCTCTCTGGATCACCCAGTACAAATAGGAGGGTCTTACTAGATACCCCTAGTTGAAGTAAAACACCTAGAGAGAAAGAGCCTCTCTGGATCAAACGGGCGTAACTAGCTAAGAAGATTGAGTAACGAATGTTACTCAACCTGGTCGTCCGACCGACGAACTACCAACAGCCCCTCGTGTTTGCAGAGGATGCAGCGCCCGTACTTGGACTTTTTGGTGGCGGGTCGAATGACATCGCCAAGGTTCAGGTTGCCGACATCCTCCATTGTCTGATCCTTGTTGCACGTCGGGCTCGTGCAGCGCAGGAGGTATTCAACTATCAGCGCCGTCTTTCGTTTCATCGTCATCTCCAGTACCGAGCACCAGCTTGCCTTCGACAAGCCTACTCCTGACCGCCTCCTTCTGCACGGCCAGCAGCATCTGCATCTGCCTGGCGCTCTTGGCGATGATGTGGGTGGCAACCTTGTGGCAGTCATCACAGACCGGTACACCCTCCCACAACGCGACCTTGGGCTTGCCGCAGTTCATGCAAACACCGCTCACGCCGCCCCCAACTTACTGAGAACCCTTCGGCACTCATCATCAAACCTATCGCAGTCGATGATGAGCCGAACCGTACCAGAGGGGTCCTCGAGCAAGACAACGCTACTCCGCGCACCAGAACGGATATCCGCCCACCGTTCTAGCGCGGTACCGATTTGCCGAACCGGTAACCTCATCCTGTTCAAGATGGTAGCGAGGAGCAGACGACGAACATCCTCCACGGACCACACTCGTCGAGTACCCTTCCCGTCCGCTTCCCCAATCGATGGCACCACCACCAACGTCTCCGCCATGTGGATCATCATGCGTTGCGTAATCCCGAGGGCTTTCGAGATACGCACGCCACTCGCGGCAATCTCCCCCACCACCCCGCGGACAACCGCAACGGCTCTCCTCTTCTCTGACTTCCCCCTTTCTTCCTCCCTCATTCGCTCTATCGTTACCGCAGCCTTCTCTACGTCTCCGTAGAGGTACAGATCTATGCTCTCGACCTCTCCCGGTTTTGGGTTGACCCAACCGTTGAATATCTTGTTCAATCTGCCCACGTTCAGGTCGAGATCACGCGACATCTGATTCTGCCTGATACCATTCGCCGCTAGTTGAACCTTCCAGTCCGTGGCGCGCTTCATGTCTACCTTCATGCTCCCCTTATGGCCCGCTTGACGGGCGCGTAGGACCGTCGGTGCTCTGGACAGGGCCCGTGCTTCTTCAACTGGGCAAGGTGTACCACCGTTGGGTAGCCCTTGTGTGTCTCGAACCCGTAGGCTGGGTACGCCGCCGCCATCCCTGCTATCAGCTGGTCTCTCCAGACCTTAGCGATGATGGATGCTGCCCCAACAGCCTGCACCTTGGCGTCAGCCTTAGGCATGGCAGTCTGCTGAGCGGTAGGCACGGGGTGAGGCAACTTGGTCTTGCCGTCCACGACGACGTGGGCATCAGGGAACCGTTCGAGGCAGCACATGGCGCAGGAGACCATGCAGCCCCGAAGACACTGATTGATGCCGTGCTCGTCGATGAACTCGACCCCCGACTGGGCAATCACCCAGTGAAGACTGTGTTCGTGGATGGCGTGGATGACATTGACACGCTGATGGGGCTTGAGCGCCTTTGAGTCACCCACACCGTCCACGACCAGCTCCTCCGGGAAGACCACGGCAGCGACGACCACCGGACCCGCAATGGGCCCAAGCCCCACCTCATCTATGCCGATAATGTTCATCAGACCCAACCCCGCTGTCACGAATGCACGTGGCGTTCCCCATCTGGTAGTCGTCGTCCCTCGACATCAGGGTGCCACCTCTTCCTCACGCCACTGATCGCGCATACGCAGGAGGCGCTTCCCGGCATTACGAAGCGCCCATTGAGACGACATCCCGAAATCAAGCAGCCGCTGCTCTACCGTGTAAGGGAACTCCTCTATGTCCTGGTCAGACAGAATCTCCAGCATGGCCTCGCAGTGGTTCACGTGCTGTCTGCATTCAGTCTCTTCTTCGTCACTGCATATCTCGAGACTGATTTGGGCGTGGCCTAGCTTGTCCTCTACTTGCTCCAACAAGAAGCACAAATAGTCGTCGTTCTTCGCCCTTTCGTGCGTGCGCTCCATCAGCCTGCCTCCTTCTCATCGAGCTCGCTGGGAGCATCCTCGATGTCGACCCAGCCCGCATTGTTGCCCTCGGCGTCAGACTGGATCCACATGAACTTCCGCTTGCCCCTGAGCAGTATCTGGATACCGAAGTAGTCAGGATCTGCATCCTCGGGCACCCCGATGACCCCGACGATTGTGCCGCCTAGAAGTTGATCCAGGATCTGATCCTTGCAATACTTTGAGTCGTGGCTCACCTCTCTCGCTCCTTGTAGACGGTATCCTTGGGCGGCTTCCAGTTGCTGAGCAGCTTGGTGAGCTGCTTCCGCTCTGCATTCGCACGAAGCCTCTCTTCTTCGCGCTCCATCTTGGCTCTTGCGAAGCGCATCTTCACGTCCTTGTCCGTCTCGCCCTCGAGACGCTTACCTGTGATCTTGCAGCCGGCACCGAAGTCGGCGACGACCACCTCGTCCTCATGGTCAGCCATCAGTATCCGTTCCTCCAAGCCGGCACTTGGCCAGCTCCCAGCAGTGGTCATAGAGATGAAGACCCTTCGACGCGGCGATGATCTCCCCAGGTGCCACACCGATCTCGTCGGCCATGTACTCCTGGAGGTTGACGATGGCCGCCAGGTTGGCGGGGAAGCCGCCCCACAAGTCCCAGCTCCTGAAGTAGATGCAGAAGTGCAACTTCTCCTCGTCCAACGACGGATAATCCTGGAATCGGTCTCCATCCGTCGCAGGGTAGACACGGCAGTCGATTTGGCGCAGGCAGGGCGGGTCCTCGAGGTGGATGTCGCTTGGCTGGGCGATGGTCATGCAGGCCTGGTTGTTGCCAAAGCTTCTCTTGAACTTCGCAATGACCTCTTCGACCTGGGGCGACATGCGCTGGAGCGAGTGCCCGAATTCGTGATAGGACGTCTCCGGCGATACTATCGGTGCCCAGGTCGGCCCAAAGAGTCGCTCTCCGTAGGTGTACTGCTCCCCCTCCTTCCTCTCATCCGTCATGAGGTACGGAAGGTACTGAGCAATGTAGTCGTCCTCGACGGGGTTCGGGATGTTGAGGTGCGGCGGGATGTCCGGCAGGAGCGGCCGGACGTGGGGGTGCGTGATATGGACAGTGATGTAGTCGAGCTCACGCCGTGTCTGCCCCTCGTAGCTCCCCTCAGTGATCTTGTAGTCGCGTCCTTGCTGATAGCAGGCGTCCACGCACTGGAACCACGCGTCAGGTAGATCCCGAGCTTCGATATTGATTGGTCTCACTCTTCCTCCTTGGGCTCGAGCCGTTTGGCTAGATCCCGGATGGCGTCGCGGGCCTGGGGGTCCATGGCAGACACCACGTCAGCGGCTTCGTGGAGTATGTTGACGGCCTTGGCCAGCTGCACGTCTTCCTCACTCTCACCCTCGTCGTTGATGACCCGAAATGGTGGTAGATTCGGTACAGTTGGGCAGGCCAGACGGAGCTTTCTGAGGATCCTCTCCTTCAAACGCTTACTGTCGCTGACGAAGATAGTCAGGGCGGTATCATCGATGAGCTCGATGATCGCGTCGATGGGCTGTTTTTCGATGAGCAGATCCTGGTCATGGGTGCAGAGCAGACACTCCTCTGACTCCATCCCCGGCCGCCACCAGTAGTGGGCCGGGCTCAACTCGCCGCCCATACCCCCAGTGTGCCACTTGTCCCACGGGATGAGTTTCTCGGTACAGAACTCCTCGAGGACACGGCAATCCCCGTAGTTTTTCTCGTACTCGAACAGCGCGATGATACCGTCAACCCGATGCGCGAGAAGGTCGACCGGACCCTCTGGCAACCACTGCTCCTCCTTGCAGTAATCATCGTCAACGAAGATCTCCTCACGAATAATTGCGTCGCACAAGCGACTAGCCAGTGGCCTGCGAACGTCGCCACCAATCCAGAACTTCGTATGAATGTACTCTCCCACTTCGATCTCCTTTTCAGCTAGAAGGGTTCCCTTCGCGTATCCCTTATAACAATCTGAGCCCCATAATAGCGGCGGATCTTGTGCGAGATGGGCCCCCTAGGAGACAAGCTCGTCGAAAAACTGTACGAGGAGTTGACGCTAGAGATGCTGGCGCTCGATGCGGCGAAGTCCTTCGCCGCGCCAACCGCTAGCTAGCTCAACGGTTCGCCTGCCTTGCCCTCTCTCCGGGGGCATTCTCTTAGCTGGTCATGAACTAAAACAGGGCGCCTCCGAAGAGACGCCCTGTGAGATCAGGGGTGGGGGGGACGTTCCCTGACCTCAACCATCTGAGACTAGCATGGGTGGATCTGCGGCAGCAATGGGGGCCGAGGTGGGTAGTTCTGGTGGGGGGTCTGATGGCACTTTGGTGTAGCCCATCTGCTTGCACACAGGGTCGATCTCACCCTCATTTGTGGGCCGACGCCAGAAGGCGTTGTGTGTTTTTGGTCCGGACGTGATCCGCGCAAGACCTCTCGCACACGCGACCCTGTCATCGCAAGAAGCCTTGCCACTCTCACACCGCCCACCCCAAGTGATCGGCCTGCCAGGAACCCACTCTAGTCGATGTCCTGGTCTGGAGATCTCTACGAGAGGGCGCTTTGAGATGAGCGCCTTGCCGAGCTCAACAGCGTAGGAGCAACGGCGGGAGCCGTATTGAGCATCCCAGCGGTCAAGCGCAGACTCTTGTGTGATCGACTTGTTCTGGCGACGTAGATAGTCGAGATAACCACCCGGCATCTCACAATCTGTCTCCAGGTTGCGTATCCAAGCTGCTCGAGCATTACGCAACGCATAGCCCTTCACGGCCATGATGTGGGGTTGTCCCCGCCTGAAGACTGAGAGCATTGTCTCACCGCTCTCATCACACTCAGTGATACGGCGAACGTGACCACGCTCACACCCACGACGACGGATGTTGCGCAGCGACTGCCATATACCGACACAGTCCTGCGGGTTACCATCAGCCTCCGCAATACAGATCCGAAGAAACGCCGTGAGGGTCGATTGAACCGAATCCTCTTCGGGAACGTTCCAGGCTTTCCCCTGGGTCTCTGCCGGGCTTCCCCAAATGAACCGGCGAACCCGCCGCTTTGGCGGCGGCGGTACTTCGGCCTGTTCCGCTACCTCTTCCCTGGGGGCGTTCAGACGTCTGTCGAACTCCTCCCTCTGCCTCTTGTTCTTCTCACTCCTGGCCTGTCGATTGGCGGCATACTGCGCCAGCAAAGCCGCACGTCCAGCTCGACGCTCCTCGAGACGGCCTTCCGCAGAAGCCTCGCCCTCGGTGCAACCAGCGAACGTGACAACCGCTACGGCAGCCACAGTCAGGGTGAACACGATGATCACTACACGGATGACGTTCATAGTCGTCCTCCTCTCCTCCCGGGCCCTGCGACCCGGCTATCCCTATCCGAAGAGCAAATGACCGGCAAGGCCGGCAGCGGAGATCCCCGCTATGAAGCCCATCATGAATACGAAGGACCTGGTTATTGAGCGCCTCGTCCGACGAGGTACGTCAACAACGTTGCTCCACAATTCCAACTCCAACTCGGTCACGTCCTACCCCTAGCGCCGAAAGCGCCCCCACACTGTTCCTCACTTTACCACACCGATCCCACCCACCTGATAGCGGCATCAGGGGCGTCTCGTGATGCGGTCCTCGTCGACCAATGCCTCCATCTTCCCCCGCATAGTTGACGCCATGGCATGCACAGTTGGTTCATCGAGTCGTCTGTGCTGGAACTGCTTGAGTGGGTCGAGGATCTCGTGGAACAGCTCCTCGCCCAACTCATCAGCACCATCGAAGAGCCACAGCCTGGGGTTGATGACGATGTTGATCTCGGAGCCCTTGGTGATGATAGCGAAGCTCGGACAACGCTCCATACCATCGAACTGATAGTCCCGCTGCGCTGGCCCAGTCACATGCACGGTACTACGACGCTCAGCGGCAGCGACCAGCCCTACGAGAGCGTGGATGGTGTTGTGCGCCTCTTCCTCAAACTCATCGCCAGTGAGCTCCATGGACTCTTCGTGCCATCGAGATTGGAGCCTCTGGGCCTCAACTAGGTACGTCGTCGGAGCCCCCCGTTCCGCCTTCCGCGTGAATCTTGGGGGATCTTGAATCATCACTGCCGACAACTCCGAACTCTTCTTTGATTCTCTCTCGCTCATCCTCGCTCAAATCCTTTCCCATCAATTCCTCTAGGGGCATGACGGTGGGCCGATACCGTATGTCAAACCAGTCCTGGAACGATATCGCTACCCCATTGTCGTAGTACGTCCCCATCTCATGCAGCAGCACCTCGAGGGTCATGCGTCGGTCTTCATGGAACTGCTCAACGTTAGTCATGGCCACGTAACTCCGAGAACCCGGCGGGTAGTACGAGCCTGCGCTCTTCTGCGCATCCCTCGTGCTCGAAATGGCTCGACGCAGAGCGTTGATGTACGTGGCGGTCGCCTTCTGAAGCTCATCCCTGATGTAGTCTTCGCTCACATCGCCTCCAGTCGCTCCTTGATCTTCCGCAGCTGTTCAGCGAGATCGAAGAAGGCCGCCTCATCATATCCCTGATCGATCATCGCTTCACGCTCGGTCTTCAACGCCTCCAACTCTGCGACCAGGGCCCAAAGTGCTGCGTCCATCCTGATAGCGGCCTCCCCCCTCACACCCCCTCCGTATCCAGAATCGTCCAAGCAGCCTTCAGGCCATCGATGAAGGCGCCGTGTTCGCCGTGCTCCTGCTGATCGGATGAGTCTAGGGAATCCCACTCCGCATCCCGCTGATTCCAATTCTCGCGGTTCGTCGCGATGGTCTTCTTGAGCGTCTCCATGCGATGCCTGCGATCACTGGCGTCGTTCTGGTGCCGCCGGGTGACCGCCATCGAGCTCTCGTTGAGCTCATGGAGGCGCTTGTTCTTCTTCTCGAGCTCGTGGGTCTGCTGAACGAAGTCGAGAACCGCTCGCTCGAGTGCTAGAACCCGATTTGATAACACCGCTCCAGAATCATCGACTCCGTCATCGCCTTCTCGATTGGGTGCTCGCTCAACTCCTGCTCGTTCCGCCCTATCTGCGCCCAGAATGTCGGCTCCATACAATCGTCCGTCAGATCCTCCGCCAGATACACCAGGAGCTCCTTCTCCAGCCCCGTCTTTGGGTCGTCCAGGTTCATGATCCACATGTCGCCCACTTCCGGTCTCTTCCCCGGCATCATTCATCTGCCCACCCTTCTCGATCTCGTATTCGTGCTTCTTCCCCAAAACGTAGGCAACCCGTTCGATAGCTGCGATGAGTGCGGGCAGCTGTCCATTGAAGAACCGGTGTCCATACCCCGTCTCGTGGAACTGGATCATGACATGTCTTCTTTCATGCGGAACCCGAGCCCCACAGGGAACCGGACACAGCCGCTGTCGTAGAGCCCAAAGTACTCGACCTTGAGCCACTGTCCGATGTACCCATCAGCCTCCTCGAGCATCTCCTTGCGCTGGGCCTTGGTACCCTTGGGCGCAACGTCGAACTCAATGCCGTTGTCCATGACGCACCTAAAGACGGGCACGTCCTTGAACTTGCCGACACCCGGCTGCCATCCGATGACCTTGAACTCAGCGTCCTGGAAGATCTTGACCTTCAGGAGCTCGTCTGACCGATACCCGAAGAGGTATTTGCCGTGGAGCATTCTGACGATGGCCCCCTCGTAACCGTCCCTGACAAACACATCGTGCAAATTGGTTACGGCCTCCTCTGTCCCGGCGCTGAAGGTCCGCACGGTCTCCAACGACGGAAGGCCGTACTCCTCAAACCACTGGAGCCACTCGTAACGCTTACTCCACGGGAGGTCGAGATCATTCATGTCCAGCACATCGTAGACATGCAGTTTGACGTTCGTTGTTTCCGGACGGAGCTTCTTCACCCACGAGGTGATGGTCTGAAAAGATTCGCCGTGGACGTAGAGCTCACCGTCGAGAACCAGGTTGTCAGCCAGATCCAGATCTTCCAGCTCCTTGAGGATGTGTGGGCAATTCAACGGTTTGCCGGATCTCGACGTGAGCTCGAGTTTACCGTTGAACCTCTGAGCCAAGCACCGGATCCCATCCAGCTTCGGCTGAACATGGACCGGGTAGACTACCTTCTTCCTACGGTCAGCGAACTTCTTCGCCAACATCGGTAGCGGCAGAGGCTCCATGGCCTCCTCCACTGTTCGCCTGTATTTACGGTCCAATTTGTTCTGCCACATCGACTTGGCCTCGAGCAGTGCCTGCTCCTCCGCCGTAGTCTCGTTGGCCCGACCGACGTTCTTTGGCTTAGCTTCCTTCGCAGCCAGCTGCTTCTTGCCTAGATCCGTTCCATACTCAGTGTGGATGACGGATCCGGTTGTCCAGATCTTCCAACTGAAGATCTTGTCCTTCTTGCCTAGGTGGTACAGGGTAGGTAGCTCCATCTCACTCCCTTTCAGTTACTGGGACAGAAAATCGCGTAGTTCGATCACAACACCTTCGCGCCACTTCGTCTGCTGAACCGGTGATCCGTCGCTGTGTGCCTTGCCGACGTCGAGCAGAACCGCGAAGTCCTTGCCCCATTCGGAGATTGTCCACGTAAGGCGATCTCTGCGGTCCCGTCCGGAAGTGTGCAGGCCCATCTCCTCAAAGCACCTATTGACCGCCCGAGGGTTCAGGCCCACCATCTCCCCAATCTCGGTGGCGGTCAGATACCTCTCCTGGTGGTCGCTGAGTAGATTCGTTCCACCGAGAATCTCGGGGATATCGAGGTCGTACCTACGCTTGATCGTCTTGTTGGCGGTCAAGATAGCCTGGTTGCCTCGATACCCGTTGCGCTCGGCCAGAGCTCGGGCCGTATCCCACGCGGGCAGGATGGTTGGGAAGTAGTCGAGTTCTTCTGGCGTTGCAGAGAACTGCCCGGTCCTCCTGATCGTCGGTAGTACCACCTCGAACACCCAGTCCATGAACCGCTCGGCGCCGGGGAGACGAGAGCGGCTGATCAGCCTGTAGACATCGGGCTCTTGGATGACTTTCGTCTGCTGAACCCCCCGTCGAATCGACGGGACATCGACCAACACCGCATTTTTGCAGTGTTTTCTGGTCGCCTGATCGGTATCGCTGTACCCCAGGGCCACCGCTACGTCTTTGGCGACAAACCAAGGCTCATCGTCGATTGTGAGGGTACGGACCTGTCCGAACTCCTCGTGCTCGAACACCTCGATCGCTGTGTTCACATTTCCTCCTCAGAGCTACCGCCGTGTTTCACGGCCCTAGCCGCTTTTGCGAACTCTTTACGGAAGAACTCCTTACCGCTCACGCACTCGTTGATGTGGTCATAGAAGTCCTTGGTGATGCAGTAAGCTCCGCAGCCCGGGCACTGCCAAGGACCAATGCCCGAGGCGGAGCCGGGTTTGATCTGACTTGCCGCCACATAGGCGGACCAGATGAACTCCCAATCCGCCCGGCCGATTGCGTCGTCGAACTCTTTTCGATTCATGCCGCGTAACTCTCCTCTCACGCTAGATTTGTGGTCAGCGCTGTGGACCTTATGCCCTTTTCGGGCGTGTTTTCTCAACTAAAGTATTGGTGTCTGGGAGAGCGGAGCTACCTTCTCAGCAGCAGCAGCGTCAGCTGAAGGCGGGCACATAATTGGGGGTGGGCACATCGGACAGGTCGGGCAGGGACAGTCTTCTCCGCAGTCAGTCTCGGCGCACGGCGGGCACGCCTCAATAATCTCAATACCATCGTTGGTCTTGACCTGAATACGCTCTGGGGCTCGGTACTCATCAGGTTTGTGTGCGCCACTACTGGTTGACGAGCCCACCAATCTCCCGAAACTCGAAATGTTCTCTGACGATGCCCCGACGAAAATGATGTACATGGTCGCCGGCACGACAATAGCGAGAGCGAAGCACACTGCCGCGATCTCGAGCATTGCCTGACGGCCGGAGGCAGGCCACTTGACGATGACGCTGCCTCCGACCCAGGGGAACGCGATGTTGAATGTGCCGCGGACCGCAGTTTTGTTGGTCCACGCCGAGAACTTCTCCACGGACTCTGGCACGCCAGGGAAGGACTCGTTTTCGAGATCTCCCTCTTCGACGTCTTCGATCGATGTGTCATCAGCCATGCGCCGATGATATCAGAGCCTATTCCTCCTGTTCGGCCTCGAGCGTCTCCAACAGGCCAGTCCGGTTATTGAGCACATTTCGGGCGAGGGTGCTCATGATATCGTGAGCAAGGCACCCGCCGGCGATGATGTTCAGCGCGCGATGGTAGAGACTCGTCAGTGGGGGGAGCTTGACGCTGCCGTCCCACAAGACCGACTCACCATCACGGCGTAGCTGCATGACAGTTGAGCGAAGATCCGCAGCCAAACGAGGGATATCGTCCTCGACCATCTCCGCGTAAACCAGCACGGCAGCCTGAGACGCTCGGGCGTGCGCCCTGTTGCTCGAGTTGAGTTTCAGGACGAAGAACATCCCGTTGCGGTCAGCGGGGGTACCATCGGCCTTCGTCACTCGGTATTTGCGTCTGAGGCCTGCCATCAGTACCTCCCGACACCACGTGGGTCCCAATCTCTGGGAACGGGCTGACCCTTGCCAATGGTCCGAGCCGGCTCAGTCTTCAGACCTAGAATGGGTACAGCGTAGCCAAGTACAACAGTTCTCCACAGCTCCTCACCTGGATCATCCCGTCGGGTGTTCGAGCTCTGACGATGAGCGTGGATATACTCGATGGGCATCCCCATCTCGCGACCCTCAACGACCATAAGCTCGATGGCTGCGCAAGCACTGCGAATGACCTCGGGGGTAACCTTGGTGGGCTTCTTGTTGTTCCAGGTCTTGCCGCCCTCGGCGCCGGGATAGTTGCCATCGATCTCGAGCCCGAGCTCAAACGCGTTGAACCCGTTGCCGTGGTAGACGTAGTCCTCCAGGTTGTTGGGCCAGGCGATGAAGCCCTTGTGGAACGCCATCACGTGACAGGCCACCCTCAGTGACCGTCTGGCGAGAGCCAACTCAGCGTCACCGCCCGCAGCCTGAATCTGGTAGGGCACCACACCGTACTTAGCGGCCGTCTGGTGGATCGTGATCCCGGTAACTTGAGCCGGATCCCTAACGACAGGCACACCACCATGTCGTTTGAACTTCTTGGCCACTCGATCTTCCCAGGGCTCTTCGCGAAGGTCATAGCACTTGACCCCCTCGTACCGACGAGTCGGAATACCGGGCACTGACGGGTCCTCGGGGGCATCCCACCCAAGTGCGTCGAGGGTTTCGTCGGAAATGACTCCATCGTTCGCAGCTCTGGAGAGGCCCTTCTCGAACTGAAAGCTCCTGACAGCTGCCAACGTCTCTTGGCCGTAGTCGCCATCAGCATCGTACTTCGGCAGCTTTTGTCCACTGGCCAGCAGGCTCTCCTGCATCTCCTGAACGTCAGCTCCCTTGTCGCCCAGTCTCATTTTTCCTCCATTTCAGCGCCCACGAGCTCCTCGAGATACGCCACGCGCTGACGCAACGAGACTTCATCCTTCGGAGTCGCAGGCGGGTCGCCTTCCTTGAAAGAGAGCCACCCGTTTTCCATCAGCCACTCCTTGGTGGCAGTCAGTTGGAACAATGGTTCGTGCACCTCAGCTTGCCCAGTCCCGTTACCGGGCACGACCCAGGCGAAGTAGGGGATACGGTCTTCGTGAGCGAGCGCCTTGACGTCATCCCCGCTGAGAGGGCAATGAAACTTCTCGAGCTTCTCAGCCAGCTCGTCTGCCGTAATTAGGTTTATCGGCATGCTCTTCTTCAACATCACGCACCGCCCCATTTCTCTCTCGCTGTGCCAGCCGCCTGTAGCGCCTGGTCGTAACTGAGGCCCTTGCCCGCAAACCATCCGAGCGCGAGATCGAACTCATCGAGGACATGCTCCTCATCGATTCCCTCTCGGTACGCCTCGAACTCGCCCCACCAAGTAGAGAAGTCCGTGAGATTCTCTGCCTCGTAGGGGATGATAAGCTCGGCGAGGATTTGTTGAAGGACCGGGTTGATCTCCGCCATAGCTTGTCCCACGTCGATGAACGGTATAGCCGTCTTGACGACCACGAATTGGAGTGCCGAAGTGGCCGCCATGTAGACACGCTCGAACAGCTTCTCACGGTCCACGCTACACCGACCGTTCATAACCAGGTCGCTGTTGTACTTGCGCTCCTTCGCGAGCTCCTCGTTGAGTGCGGCGTTGCGCTCCCGCAGGTCCTCAATCACCTTCTCGTCAACCATCCCACATGTCCTCCCAGGCTATCTGCAACCCGCCAATCAGGTAGCAGTGGCCAGCTTCCCGCACAATCTTCCAATCGTGCTCACAGTATTCACAGATCTTGTAGTGCCACCAGCTCCCGTCAGAGAGGCTGGTGATGTAGACGTATTCATCTCCCTTCTCTATCTTTTCTCTGCACTCGTAGCACACGTGCTCTTTGCGAGCCTTGCGCTTCCGCTCATCCCAGACATCGCTCGGGTCGTAGTCGCAGTAGCAGCTCACTTCCCCCACCGGGCACTGGGCACCTGGAGACCCGTCGTCTTCCAGATGCCCCACTCAACCAGGACAACACCCAGCAAGAGCACCTTGACCCAGTTCGGGCCGGGCAACTCAAACATCCCTCTACTTCTCATTGATTGTCCTCTCCGCAGTCCGTCTCACGGTCCGCTTCTTCTTGCACAGTCTCCTCGTAGTCAGGCACGCCCCTCATCGCCAGCCGCAACTGAGTATTTGGCTGGTTCGAGCAGCTGAACTTGTGGAACCCGTAGGTCTGCCGGCATTGAGGGCAGGGCTCCGCGATCCGCCCGTCCGAGGTAGGCTTCCCCCGTATGATGGAGGAAGCGTCAGCCAGTGCCTTGTGAATGTGGCGGGCTTCGTCTCCCTGGGGGTCCATGTTCATCTCGATGGCCTTGATGACCTCGTGTTCGTAGACGCCGATGACTTCGTTCTCGTAGACGCCGATGACTTCGTTCTCATAACCGACGGCCGCCGCTCTAAGTTTCCGTATCTCGTGCAGGAAATCGTCTAGCCCCGACGGGTAGTCCGGCGCATCGTCGAACTCGTCACTGATGGCGTTGAGCTGACCAGCATACTTGTCAGCCACGTACTCCAGCTCCTCGTTCTCCTTCAGCACCTCGAGCACCAACTCGTGCTCCCCAACCAACTGCCTATCATGCAGGGTCAGGTGTTTCTTGTCCGCTCGCGCTAGCACCACCCTCTCGCAGTGCTCCCTCAGCTTCTTTCTGTCCATCCTCACTTCCCTTCAATAGCGTCGTATCGCCGATGCGACCAGCTAGGTGCCAGTCCTTCGCAATCTTACGCTGGATATCCTCTTCCTTGATTGCCTCAAATCTTTGGCGCTTGACCTGGTTACCGTCGGCGTCAACTACTCTGAGAAACTCCTTGTCTACGAGCGCGTTATCCAGGAGCGCCTTGACGTGGGGTAACCAAGCGGGTGTACCGTACTCGGCACCCTTGGGCACCTGAAGCGTGGTCAGCTTGACCGGGTCGAGAAGAACCGGCCCCTTCTCGGTGTTGTAGGTGAAGACGTTGCCGTAGAGAAGCAGGTGTCGGTGTGCGGTATCCTGCATCTCGGGTGGCAAATCCTCGATGCGGTTGATCGTTTCCATCAGCTCTCCCCTCTTCGCACGATAGGACAGCAGCTCTCGCTCGTACTCCTCAAAACGCTTCGGCGAGATCGAGAAGAAGGGGACCTCGTCTTGCGGAGCACGAATCACCCGCGCAGTGAGCCGACCTCGCATGTTGATCGCCATGGCCCGGCTTTCGGGCTCGATCTCCTCGATCGTGACAAGAGCGTCACGATTGACCAACGCCACATCACTCTTCACCACCCTAGACGGCGGGATGATGTTTCTGCTGAACGCTACCTCACGAAGATGATCCCTGATGTACGAACCGCCGAAAGCCGCGGTCGCCGCTCTCCCCTCGGGCGAGTCAAGTTTGTCCAGGAACAGGCCATTGAACACATCACGAGGAACACGCTGCTCCTCCAACTTGCGCAGCTTGCGCAGCACCTTCTGGCGGTGCTTCTTCTCTCCAGTCTCTACTACGTACCAGGGCTCGCCCTCGGGCTCCCAAGCGAGGAAGTGGCGGTCGAACACCTCATCCTCGTCGAACCAATCGGCCCAGTTCGCTGTCCTCAGCTGATCAAACCTGTTGTTGTACTCCTCGCCGGGAATCAGACCGTAATCGTCCGACCCATCACCCTCACCATCCTCGAACCAACTTACCCTCACCCCCTTCTCCGTTTGGGGCCGGTCACGAGCTCGAGCTCACGTGCGGCAATCTCGATCTGAGGACCGTTGCCCGTCTTGCGACTCGAAATCCTCCCACTTATCTTGATCAGCGCCCCCGTGCGTACATTCGACCTGACAAACTCGAGGTCCGACGTGACAATGGTGTGCCAGTCGTGCGTTGAGATGATCTCACCCTCGAGAGTGTTGAGTCGGTCACTGGTCATGATGTCAAATCGCGCCGGCCCGTCTCCATCGGGGAGCTTGATGTAATCCCCTACGAACCCGCACAAACGCACACTGTTTTCCGTCCGTTTTGTCACCCATCCTCCTTGGCGGGAGCCCCGCCATGCCCGTTCTCACAGGTCACCCCGCCAGGGCTCTCATACTGTGGTTTTCCGCACACTGAGCAGTTTGTGCCAGTCAACCGCATTCCATCGATCTTGTTGTCGAATGTGCGCTTGACACGCTCCCGAAGCTCATGGCCCCAAGCCATCCAGTCGCTAATCTCCTCGAGCAGAGCATCCCTAACCTCCGTCCGACCCCCCGCAGCGCCCCTCTCTAGCATTTCGCACTCGTTACAGACGTACTTCTCGTCGATTGGCACGTCCCGAGCTCGTGTAGCCAGACCCTCGGTCCCGCAAACCGTGCAATCCTCGTAATGCCAGAGCGGCTTCATCTTCTTCGTCTTCTTCGCCCCCTTTGGTGCCTCCTTCTTCGGGCGGACGGGGAAAACGCCCCTCAAACCCGCCCGAACCAGACCCTTTGCCTCTTCTGAGAACTTCCCGTTCAGTATCCACTGAGCATAGCCAATGTTCTTGGTACAGAGAGTCTGGAGTGTCATCCCGGCGTGCTTGCCAAAATCGATCACAGCGTCCCCACTCTCGTTCCAACAGAACCTTCCGCCCAAGTCGACCTTGTTCAGCACAACCAGGTCGTGCATATCGCCCAAGCAGCTGATCGGGTTACCCTCAGTGCAGCGGTACCGCTCAACCTGCGCCTCGAGGATGGCCGTAGTAGCCATGGTGTCGGCGAAGGCATCGTGCGCGTCGTCTCCGAGCTCTTCCTCGCAGTAATGGCGGAAGGCGTCGGTCAATTTCTTGCCCTTTACGCCCTTTTCGAGCTTCCGAAACACCGCAAAGGCGTCAAAGACCCGCACAGAGCTCACATTCAGCGCCCGCCCGCACCGCTGAAGCTCAGCCTCCAGCAGTGGGATGTCGAAAGTGATGATGTTGTAGCCCGCCAGGTCGCAGCCGTCGAAGAAGAGGACAACGGCGTCCGCCACACCCTTGAAGGTCTTGCAATTCCGCACATCCTTGTCGTAGATGCCGTGAACTCGGGATGCGCCTTGCGGGATAGGGACCGTGGGGTTGATGTCCAACACCAACCGGCCCAATTCCACGAAATTCTCGTCGATTTTCACCGCAGCGAGCTGAACGATGCGGTCTTTCTTGACGTTGACCCCGGTTGTCTCGAGGTCGAACACTACGGTTTCAGGCATGATTACCTTCTTCATCATCCTCCCGGTAGAGCTCGAGCTTTTTCACCGCCTCAGTGTTGACCATTGCCAGCCCCGGAACAATGCGGATGGGCACGAAGTCGGGCTCCTCACGGAGATGCTCCAGGTCGATGACCTTGACCTCATTGTCGCCAACGATGGTCGCCGTGCCCTTGGGCTCGAAACGCACAGTCGGGCAACCGTCGTCCACACCCTCAACCACGCCCAGATCTCCCTCTTCAGCGTGGATGTAGTCTGAGTTGGGGAACTTGGCATCGAGTCGGCCGCCAAGCCCGCCCTCAGTGATACGCGTAACCGCCATGACCTTCTGCCCCACTTCCCACTCAACTCTCGGTATCGCAGTCTTCTCTGTCATGTTCCCTCCGCGAACTACCAAAGGACCTTCACTCTTCGTCATCTACCTCCCCTTCCCAGCGATCCTCTGTAGTCATACTGCTGATCGACTCTCTGCGAAATGTGACCTCCACCTCGTGCCGCATTGCCCTACCGCCAAGTTGAAACGCAGACACGACGGCTCTCTTCATCTCTGGTGTGAACTGCTTTCTGGGGATATCCCAGATATTGTAGTGTTTCCCATCAGGCATCTTCACCCACAACGCCACCTTGCCTTCGCGTATTGTTGTGTAGAATTTGGGCTTGTAATCTACCCTTTCCACTAGATCACCCCTCCTACAGGATGGTCCCGTGCCCCTCGCACTCGAGGCAACTCGGATCAATGGGACCGCCGCACTCACCCGGCGCAGTCTCGTTGCCCCACTCGTCGATGCCTCCCTCGGGGTTGCACTTCTCACACCCGTGAGTCTGATCCCAGGTGTGGCAGCCCTCCTTGTCGGCGTGCTCAACGGCCTCGTTCGCAGCCTCCTCGGTGAAGGGAAAGGGCAGGCGGTGTACAGCATGCTCCCAGTCAGATCCCTCACAATACCCGGCAACCCAGAATCCCTTCTCGTCGACCCCCGCCGAGACACCACAGCTGGTGTCCTTGTAGAGCCGCTTGGCGATTGACGCCTCCGTGTCGTGGTAGGCGCTGAAATGGGCTGCCAGATCCTCGATGTTCTTGATCATGTCCCCTTACCGTCTGCGAGACCATCCTCGTAGCCAGCCTCACGGCCCTTTTCCTCAGCTGCCTCAACGCAGCCTTCGCAGCTGTCAACCTGGAGCTCCCACATTCTACCGCTACCCGTCAGGTAGTATGTGAGCTCCTTCCCGCAGTCATCACAGATGACCCTGATCTCAATAGGACTAGGCAATTTCCTCTCCTTCCTGTTTATTGAGCGCACCACGCGAATCAGGGTCCTGGGGAGGTTCAACTGCTGTCACCTTCCCGAACTCCTGATAATCCACATCCAGCTTCCGCAAAGCCGCCGCCTCAACTTGATGCGGAACACGGGACGGGCACTCACTGTTGAAAACCTCTTCTCTCCAATCCAGCCCCTCGCTATGAAGATCGAGGAGGTACCGGAGCCAGTGCAGTATGGGGCTCTCCGTGCGCCTACTCAGTGAGCTGGCCCCGAATGTCATCGAGAGCCACTCAGTCCCGTAAACACCGAGATTCTTCGCTCGAGATTTCAGCTCTGCGGCCGCCGTCCCCCGTTCCGACACAGGGGGCGGCTTTAGCAACCGGCTAGGCTCCGCCCTCGGCCTCGACCTTACCACTGGTACGGCCTCGTAATAACTGTCCACCAAACCATGGATCAGTTCGCCCTTGTCGCAGTCAGGTCGACCGCGGAACCACCGGCACTCCTCCTCGTGAGGATCCTCCAGCATGTTCTTCTCTCGAAACTGGTGCCCGCAGTAGTAGGCAGGGACTATGTAGGTGTTGGTGATATCGCGAGTACAGTAGCTTGTGTACCTCCCCCGTTCCTGCTTCTCCACAAGGGAAAACTGAGCAGCCAGGCTACTACACAGACTGCATGCTCGCACCTTAGCCGGCCGAGTCCGACTGCTGTAGTGGGGGGCGTGCTCGACGAAATCCTCCTTCTTGCGCGTGCGCTCATATATCTTGACCATCGCCCTACGCTCGAGCTGCCTCACGCGTTCTTTACTCTTGTGGATGAGCTCACCGACCTCCTTCAGACCCAGAGGCCTCCTGCCTAACCCGAATCTGTGCTCGATTATCAGCCTCTCCTGGTCAGTCAGCGACGGCAGTACGGCCATGACGGAGTCCGTCAGCTCCTTGATCTCGTATTCCTCCTCTGGTGTTGCTGGCGGAAGGGCAGTGACCTCATCACTCCGAAGGAAGCTCTTGAGCTTGTCCGCGCTTAGCTCTTTGACGGCTGATTTCTCCTTGCCCACCGCATCCACGACGCTGGGCGGGAACAACTCCCAGATGTCCACCTTGAAGAACTCTGCCAGCTTCAGGGCACTGCTCTTCCAGGCGAGCTTGGCTGTCAGCGGGCTCGCTTTCATCGTCTCGTAGTGCCCCACCGTCTGGACGGGCACACCCGCTGCCCTATCCAGCTCCTTCTGGTGCAGCCCCAGCGCTTTCCTCCTCTTCTTCAGCTTGTTGTTCCGGATAGATACAGTGACCTCAAACTCGGGGATGTACTCAGACGTCATCTTTGATTCCCATCAAGCAACCCCGCACATCGAACTCACCCAGTATGTTCTTCCGCACCAACAGCAGTACTGACGGCACGAAGAACGTCTGAGTGATCTCCCCGGTTTCCGGGTTCGTGAAGGTCTCTGTCTCGCCCGGCCCGAGCAGGAAGAAGAAGCCGAGCTTACGGAAGACGAAGTAGTACTGGGGGTTGATGAGAGCCACGTAAGGCTCGTCCATGTTCTCGCGGGTCAGCTCGTAGGTGTTGTCGGTGACCCACGTCACGGGGGTGTGGGCAACAAGAAGAGCTTGATCACCCTCACCCGCCACGATGGCCACGTCATCTGCCAAAGCATAGGGCTTGCCGTAGTACATATCCCGGATGTGGGCTTTCACGTCGGTGTCACTGGCGTAGCTCTGCTCGAGGTCGGCGAGGATGTTGTTCCTGGACTCCTTCCAGTCGATCTTCCCGTTCTTCGCCTTCTTCTCAGCGGCCTTACGGATGATGGACAGATCTGGCGAGCCCGAGAAGATGGCCCAGTGTCCATTGCTGGCAGATCCGCACGTGCCATTGAGGCACCGAGCATCTTTTTCTGTCCCGAACAGCGCCGTGGGCAAGCTCACACTTACACCCTGGATCTTCAGATCATTTCTCTCGCTCATCTCACTCTCCCTCTCCCGTCACCATGTCCAATCGCACAGCTTCTCGTAACTTATCTATCGACTCATCGGAGTAGACTGCGAAACCGCGGCCCTCCAAGTACGCCTCGAGCTCCGCACGAGTCCACGAGCGCACAGGCTTCTCCTCCATCACTCAACCTCCCCGCTCTGATTGTGGTTGTGCTCCTCGCAGTCGTGCCCGGCCCCGCAGTTGTAGATGAGTATCCCGCTCATCACCAATACGAGCAGGAAGACAGACGTGAGCAGTATCATGACCAGCAGTTCAATGAGGGTGAATCCCTTCTCACTACGCATCGTCTTCCCCCGTACCCATGAAGGACAAGAGCAGATGGACGTACTCACGCTCCTTCTCGGCGGTCCACGCATGAATCCGCACACTCGAGGAGCCGAACTCCTGGGTGGTGTTCTCGTTTCTGAACGCCTCCTCGGCGTCGCCATGCCAGCTGATGGCGCCCCCCTCTACGGGGCAGACCTCGATGGATGTGACCCTCCTCCGCATGCCTATCACGAAGAAGAAACCCAGGTCGGGGAGGTCAATCCGGTACCACGGGCGATTCACGTTTCCCGTGTACTCGTTGGGCACCGAGCGTATCGTGAATCGGACACGAGCAGCCGCGAAGCAGTTGAAGATCGTGTCCCGATCACCCAGGGACATGTAGCGGTCGAAGCAGCTGTTGTGGACATGCTCTCCGTAACGACGCCAGAGATAGTGGTCACGCCACGACTCGACCGCCATTTCCCACTTCTTCCCGCAGATCGAGCACTTCTCCTCACGAAGGTCGACCGTGAAGGTCTTGACCATGCAATCGTCGTCATCTTTCCATTGTATGACCAGCTGATCAAAGCCGTCGTAGCCAATGTTTCCATCCTCTGACAAAGGAGCACAGATGTTGTTCTTCGACGCGTTTTCGCCAAAGCCAAACGTCTGAACTGGTCCTGCCACAAACCACATCACACTCACCTCTCCATCTAAGTCATTCGCACATGCGTGAACCTTATACCCACAGGCTCACCAACCTTGCTGTCAGCGACCGTACCCCCCGTTGGGGTCCTCCTCTTGGATGGCTCGGACGAGCTCGGCCTTCAACTTCCGAATGGTCTTCGCTGCGCAGCTTGTGCAGTACTTCAAGTCACCGCCGACATGGACCACATGCCCGGTCCCACTGTAGCCACAACCTGAGCACCATCCCGTCAGGTTGGGGTCCTTCCCCGCATTCGTGGCAATCGTATCGCTGAGAGTTTGCTCGAGGATGACGACCTTCACAGTCAACTTCGTGACCGCTTCCTCGAGTCGTTGAATACGGTCCAGATTCTCCGTCATCTCACCTCCCTTTCAAATTCGATGCCGAGCTCATACTCACCAAGCGCGGAACCCACTCATCCAGGTTCCTCTTGGCGTCCCGCATGTGCCTGATGCACACCGGGCAGTTGATGACCTCTGGAATGGCGGCAATGCTGTCCTTCCCCAATCTCCCATCGCTGAAACCGAGCCCGCACCAAGTACGAAGCCCCTCACTGAGAGGCCAGGGCACTACGGTTCCGTGAATCATCTCCTACTCCTCCTCCTCCTCCTCCTCCTCATCGTCGTGTTCCACCACAAGATGCTGCCCGCAACAGTGACTAGGGTGGAGATCGCAAACAAGATAGCCACAGCCGAAGCAGCGGTTCTCTTCTGTGAGCCCCTTCGTGCTACAGAGGGCGCAGTTGCCATCATCCTTGCCTGGGTTCTTCACCTCCTCCAGGTACTCCATCACTCCCCTCTCAATCGAAATCCACGGCCCATGATGGGGGTGAACACCCACGTCTCATAGACCCTGAGCACTGCAATGATCACTGTTGCGGCAACCATGATGCTGGCAGCTACGATGTCGATCACCATCAGATCTCCTCCTCCGAGTGCAGGCGGGGCAATAGTCCTTCATCACCCCGCCCGCACTTACTCTTGACCAGCCTATGGCCTTCAGCTCTCTTCGGATCGCTGGAGCCCGGACACCTGATCGTTGCACCCACTCGGCGCACCCGTCACACCAGACGGTGATCTCTCGAGTGAGACTCAGGACTTCCTCACCTTGACCAAGGCACGACTCAGATCCATTAAAGCCCTTCTGATCGCCCCCGTCTCCCTTGGGTAGTAGGCCAGGTACGGGTTTGACCCTCTGTCCTTCTTGTCTGCTTGGAGGCGAGCGTAGAGATCATTCACGGCCCTCTGGTATCGATCGATCTCTACCTGTATAGCGTCCAGATTCTTCGTTGTCACGCTCACGTCTTCTCGCCCTCGAACAGAGCCTCGTCTGAGTCCCACTCAGCTCTCATGTGATCTGTTTGCATCTTCCCGTTGCTGAACCACCAACGCCAGCGACAACTGTCCTCGCCCTCCATCTCGATGTAGGATCGATCGGTGACAAAGGGGGCGATCACATCAAAGAAGTTCTCGTCGCTCCCCAGCTTCTCCCCAGCGAACTCGATGTCGGTGAGTCCTTCGTGCTTGGAGAAGTCGACATCCCAGCGCCAAGCCCTGAACACCCCAACGATGTCCTTGCGGTTGCAAGCGTCGAGCACTTCGTCGGTGCTCACCCACGAGTACGCATTTGGGTAGCTCTCCATCATGTCGCTGACGGCCCTACGACAAGCATCGAAGTGCTCTCGCTTGATCCCGAACCTCGCCCCCCGCATGTCCATGCAGTATCCCATACCTACTCCTCCTCATCTTCCAGGAGACTGATCTTCAGCTGCTTCACTGGGTAGAGCATCTCCACCTCCCCAAGCCGCTCACCAGGAACGAAGTCCGGTTCCTTCCCTGCGCAGATTGAACAGGGCGTCGGCGTTCTCGGCCACGTCCCATGCACGCTGGTCAGGCCGACCTCTCTCACCTCGAGGTCCCAGTGATCCACCACGGCCTCGGATGATCCGTCGGTGAGTAGTCCTTGCTCAACAGCTCGATGGATGATCTCGTAAAGCCGCCCCCGCATGTCGTCGGGAACAGTGTCCGTGTCGTAGGTGACTCGGATGGTGATGTTGAAGCTCATTCTTCCTCCTTCATGAATCGTCGGAACTCGTTGAGCGTGCTCCGCATCTCAATCAGCTTCTTGACCTCCTTCACAAGGGGCTTGAAGGCTGGCGGCTCAGTGTACTGGTTGTGGCCAAGAGCGTCGGCCAGCTGAAACCTTGGCTTCTTCAGCGCCCTGATCGTACTCGCGGCACACCGCACGCAGAGCTTCTCGTCATCTTCAACGAGGATGGGCTCTCCCGATCCGTTGTAGCCACACTGGGTACACCAGCCTTCTTTGCTCATCACCACAACCACAGCCCTCTTCAAAGATTTGACAGATACTTCGCCCAGCCTGCCCGTCATACCGCCCAAACAGTAGAGCTGAAGATCGTCCATCCCAACTAGATCCTCAACGTGCTTGATTCCACTGATGGTGATGGCGTTCAGTACTCGAACCCTCACTGTCTTCTTGAGGTGGGGTCGGAGGTCAGCAATCGGTGTCATCTACTTCTCCTTATCGAACTCACCCATCCACGCGATGATGGGGCGTTCGAGAACCAACGTTCCAGCGTTGTCCCACCAGACGCCGCTCCTCGAGACGAGCTTGTAGCTCTGACGCGCCATAGCGGCTTCAAAGTCTGCGAGAGCCTCTTCCCCAGTCCCCATCCCCCGCATCGACACGACCAGGCGATCTGGGATGAACTCTGCATCGGTTATGCTGGCGAAGTCCCCAATGTCTATGTACAGACGCTCGTCCCTCATAGCCTCGACGAACCGATCAGGCTCCTGTGTTGGGAACCACGGTTCGGACTTGTCTTTCTCCTCCTCGAGCTCCTGGACAGCGGCCAGGTATCGATCAATAGTGATTTGTGCCGACCCCGCATTCTTGACCCGGTCGAGGAGCAGCTCCCGCTCGGCTTGGAGCTTGTTGACCACGCCCAAGGTGCTCTGATACAGCTCGTCGAGGCGCTTCACTCGATACTGAAGGCGCTCGTTCAGCTCCTGGAGCTCCTTGATCAGAGTAGCGGCCTCGTTGATGTCCCACTGTGGGATGTCCTCTAACTCGGACCTCTCAATGATGTCCTTTGTCATTTCACTCCTTCGTACTCCCTTCACGTCTGCGCCGCCGGTCTCCGCACTCACAGGTGCAAGAAGGAAACTGATCCGGACAGTACACACCGAACACCGGTACCGCCCCGCTATTACCGCAGTGTCGGCAGAAGGGGTGCATAGGTGCGATGACCTGGATGCTCATGGTGGTGTACCCCTTGTAGCGAAAACCTAGGCCGGAGTTATCGACAGGCTTCGACTGCTTTATGTCGCAGCTTGCATCGGGGTTGATCATGAGTTTCCTCAACACCCCCAACAGGGTGTCGACTTGAAGCTCACGCTCCTCTTCTGAGAGCTCGTTCCGCCAAGTTGGTTTACTCATCATTCTCCTCTTCTTCGGGCTTGAGCAAATCAACAGCAGGTTTCCCGGCCTGGTGATACGACATGTGCTTGAACGCCGATGCACACACCTGCACCCTAATCCGACTCACCTCCCGCTCTTGGCAGTCTGGGCATGTCCCACCATCTAGGTCGGCGACAAGGTGGGGCTCCCCGCATTCCTCACACTCCCCCACCCGCCCCGGGTTGTCGATCAACGCACAGGACGGATGGGGATCGTTGTCGTACTCAGAGCAGACAACGCACTCTCGCTTCAGTCGCAACGGACACTGTGGGTGCATCAGCTCTCCCTGGTCAGCTCAACGTGCGTCTTGGCGATATGGGCAGCTGCTCTTCGTAGCGACTCGTGCACGGAGACTATCGCCTTGGGCCCCGGCCTTCCGTCTTTCGCAGGCCAAGCTCTCCACTGCTTGGGCCGAAGCTTCGTGATGGATCCAACGTTGGAGCAACCTTGATGGGCTGTGTACGCTGGCGATTTGCCATCACCGATAGGGGTGAACTCGTAGCCATCAATTCCCTTGAATCTCACTTCTCCCCCACTGACTCAGCCATGAGGATGAAGTCGGCAAAGGTCTCCGCGTTATCCTTGATCGCTTCGATGAGGTACAGGTGCTGGTCGCCACCTTCTACCTGGCCGCTTGTGAGCAAACCAACGGCAATCATCGGTTCCTCGTTATCGTCTGGATTCAGGAAGAGGATCGAATGACCCTCTTCTTGTTCCCGCAGTTCCAAGCTGATCCTCTGTCGCCTCACATCCTCTCCTTCCACGCGCAGACAGTCCCACGCATCACTGAGCAGCGGCTTCCGCAGGCTGCTCATCTTTCGGGAGTCCAAGGTCCAACCACCCGCATGCTTCAAATCCTCGAGGTAGTCCCATACGCGCTCAGTACCGTTATCGATTACGACAACCTCACCTTCCCAGACGTATAAGCCGGGCGTGTCGAAACAACCGTAATCGAAGAAGTCCGTTCCGAAGTCGCAGAAGTCCCCCAAGTCCCACGCGAACCTGGCCAGCTCACCGCGGACCTCGATGGTAACCGGATCTAGTTCCAACCCCACGGCAACCAAGAGAGCCGTAGCCGCATCGAGATCCCCCACAAATCGATCAGTGAGGGGGTTACGGGAGAGCAACTCACCATTGGGCTTCCACACCATTGAGTGCCCGCACCGTGGACACCACAACGTGTCGAAATCGCGGTCCGACTGATAGAGGTGGAACTTCACCGCACAGTGGGGGCACTCGAAAAGCATACTCACGGTGTGGCCCTCTTGTACCCCGTGTCCCGCAAATGACCAGCACCTCGACCCTCGAGCGCCTTCTCCGCCTCCTTACGGTTCTTGAAGTAGCCGGTCTCCCTCGACCACGGCCCGCACTGGTTGCAGAAGTAGCCGAGGTAGTGCCCAGCTGCGCTCATCTGCACAGCCAGCTCGAGCTTCACACCGCAACCGCATGTGACTCCCTCGGTCCCACTCAACTCTCCCTCAATCGCCATCCCACCTCCTCAGCAACAGCAGGGCTTGCTGTCGCACTTCGCGCACCAGACGTAGACTTGATCTCTTCGCACACACTTCGGATGCTTGACCTTGTATTTCTTCTTGGCGACGGCCCGAGCCTCAGCGATGTTCTTCGCCTTGACCAGCACGTCACCCTTCAGCGTCTCGATCACGTAGGTGTACTCCTTCACACGTCACCTCCCTCCTCAATCACCCGAAACATCGGCGGGTCATCGAACGCGTCGTCCGAAAACTCGGTGGTGACATAGCACTCCGCCGCTGTCTTCGTGTCGAAGACCAGGGGGGTATCCGTCCCCATCTCTTCGTCGTAATCCTCCCAATCGGGCGGGGTACGGCACATCACGTTTATCTGAAGTACCCAGCCCACCTCATTCTCCTCTCAGCCGGAAGCCCCGGCCCATGATGGGACGGAACACGTACTTCTCGAACGTCCGGAGCACCCCGATCGCCACCGCAGCGACGATCAGGATGCCCGTTACTCGAACGTCTCTAGTCACTCGGTCGACTCTCCCTCCACGTAAGCCACCCACAGTTCCTCGATAGCGTCATCGGCCTCTCGGCCCCGATGACAGACACTGATACGGACCCCTGTGTCGCACTCGTAGATGCGCAGGGACAGGGACCTGATACCGAGCCAGATCGCACGCTCTCTTAGCTCGTAATCATCGTCGTCTAGGAGCTTCATCCCACTTCTCCTTCTTGAACAGCCGGTCCTTCATCTCCTCAAGTCTCTCCCCCACCTTCTTCCGCTGAAAGTCCAGGGCCTCCAGTCGGCTCTCTGCGAGCTCTATCGCCTTCTTCAGCGCAGCCTCCTCCGTACAGAAGTGGTACGCGGACTGAACATGACCGCCCCACCTGATAGCGGGAGGGGCGGGGTCGAAGTAGCAATCCCCCACCAGGTCGTGAGGTCTGTAGGGGTTCGAGTGCCCCTCCAGTTCGACGACCCCAAGCGTCTGCCAGTAGAGCGACACCCAACGTCGGATGGCCGCCTTCACTGCCTCTCCATATTCGCCTCGAACGTTCCGTTGATGTAGTCGAGCTCCAGATCACCGACGGTCGTCCGAAAGACCACTCGATGAGCTCGGCTACCCAAGGCCACCTCAACAACAATGGCCCGACACTCCTCGAGAGTGTCCAAGAACACCAGCAACTCCCTCTCCCCCTTCAGCTTCTTTATCGCGTGCATCCTGTCTCCTCAATCTGGCCACGGCTCTCCTGCCTGAATAAGCTTCACGATTTTGAGCTTGCCACCCTTCCAGACGACACTGCTCTCCTCACGGTCCTCCTCATACATGTAGGTGCCGAGCCTTACCTCATCCGGTGAACACGAGACGAACTGGGAGAGCCAGTCCAGGAAGTACTGAATCGACCTCTCGTAGTTCTTCACGCTGAAGGAGAGCTTGAGCTGGTAGACACCAGCCTCGTCCCTCACGAAGTAGGGAGCCGCCCAGACCCCGCACCCGCCGTTGCACCTGAGCATCCAAGCACCCCGCCACGTATTGAAGAGCGGGTGAGCCAACCCAGGGTGGATCGCCAAGATTGGGTTGATGTCCTCCTGCTTGTGCCCCTGGACCTGACACATAATGTGGAGGATCTCGATGGCCGCTACCGGTGTGTCCTTGCGCAGCCTCACATCCAGCTGAAGGTGCGTGTACATTCCCATCTCACTACCTCTTCTTGCTGGGAAGGGCGTAGACGAGTCGGGCTACTTGCTTCATCCTCCCCTCCTTGCAGAACCGGTTCCGGAGCTTCTTCCATGAACCGGGCCGGAAGTCCCGAGCCTCTGGGAACTTCGCAGCCATAGCCAGCTCCAACTTGTGGAACGGGAGTAGGGAGTTCTCGGAGAGCAACCGGAAGAACTCCGTCTCGATAGCTTCCTCGGGGTACCACGCCTTCGGCCACCAGCCGTTGTCGAGTTCCTCGATCTCAGCCGTGTTGCTCGCCAAGCAGACAATGGTGTGCAGGAGAATTGCCCGATCACTCTCATCAGACTCGATCATGTCCTTGAGTCGGACCCGCACCGAAGACGCATCCTGAAGGAACACGGCCAACGACAAGAGGTCCTTGATGGGAACGTTCTCGAGTAGGTGCAGCGACTCCCTCACCAGTAGTTTCTTGGCGACAGGATTCAGTCCCTGCATCTGACCCAGAGCGGCTAGCTTCTTGTAGAGGATGAAGCGACCCCCGCTGAGCACGTTCTCTGAAGACGACTCCGCGTCTTGATCAGTCTCTGGTGTGGAACGGTCCGGAACCTCGACGGGCTCGTCCTCACCCGTGGGCGGTGGGACACGTGGGTCTTGAGGCTGCTCACCTCCATAGAGCTTGCTCAAGTGCTCATCACAGAGGGCCAAGCTCGACCCCGCCGCCACATCACACCGTGGCCAAGCACACTCCCCATCGCTAACGCTGGACTTCCACCAGCCATTGGAGAGCTCGACCAGCTCCTCTTCCTGCGACACCTCCTGCCCCCCAACCTTCGCAGTACGCTCCTCCCGGACTTGGGCCCTCAGCAGTTCAGTGCTCACCCTCACCTGCTCTTGGTGCCGAAGCGCCGCCGCTACCACAGTATCCCTCGGCCGACTCCCATCTCGAAACAGACCACCTTCAGCACAAGCATCCCCGAATGGGTCAGTCGCCGCACCACCCTCGTCCCAACCTCTCCGAACAGCCGCCGAAACGACTTCGATGATGTTTACGTTCTCACCACACCATTTCTTCATCGCATCCAAAACGTCGTAAGTTACCGACATTACTACACTACCCTTCTTTGATCATGCCCACTTTGATCAAGTCGACTAATTGCACATAAAAGCCAGCTTGATCCTTTTCCGCACAAAGATCGTTTTACACGGGGGTCTTATGCCCTCCCTAGCCTACTCCCCCACCTTACACACTTTGCCAATCCTTGGGACACTAGCCTGTGTAATGTGTGAAACACCTTTGCCAATCTCTGCGACACGAGACGTGTGCAAAAGATGATTGACAACTACACTCACCCCTCCTCTGGTAAGTCCTTGGGCATCACCAAGTCGATGACCTTGTCGTCGAACACCTCGTTGAGCACGTTCCTGGTTCGCTGGTACCTCCCGTACTTCCTATCGTCGTCCCACTTGGTACCGCCGGCTTGCTCGAGGTTCTTCACGAGCTCGCAGGCAAAGAGTCGCGACCGTGTGTGTCCGTCAAGCGGTACCATCCCGTTGTGACCATGAAATTTGAGCGTCTTGTCGAGCGCCGTGTACGCCCACTTAGGTGCGTTGACCGCGAAGGACAGGAGCACGAGCATAGCGAGCTCGATGTGGGGGTCCTCGAAAGGTGTTTGGCAGGTCACGCCCCGCGGGAACGCCACGTCACTCACACGCTTACCATCGAGCACCCCGTGGAATGAGTTCCAGAAGAGGCTCGCACTTGAGGCAGAGTTGCGGCGGAAGTGGTTACGCTCAATCATCTTCTGGAAGTGCCGACACTCGTACATGAGCTGGGCCCGGTAGGTGTGGGGGTGGGCGAAGATCTGGCGCACGGCCTTGCACCAGCGCACCGAGTCCTCCCACTCGGGGCCCCCATCGGGTACAGCACCATCAACCGGGGTTACCGTATTACGAAACACGTGGACGGGAACAGGGATGTCGTCGTAACCCCTGAGTACACCATCCGGTTGGAAGAACCACCCCTGTTCCTCGAGAAGTCTCGAGAGGTCGTAGTGGTAAACAGGAAAGACGCAGTCGATGAAAGCCATGAGCTTCCAAAAACCACCCCACTGCATACGCCTGGGCAAGATGGCCACGTGCTGACACAGCCCGGCAGTGATACCGGTGCCGTCAGCCATGAACACGGATCCGTAGAAACCACCACTCTCGACCGTGGCGGTGATATAGACGAGCTTCTCGAGAAAAGGAGCATCGTCCCACGTTGTGTCCATCTCGATGTCTATCTTGTCGCGCCCGTAGAGCACAGGCCCTGAATACTTCTTGTACTTCTTGTGTTTCGGTTCCCTCACTTCTCCCTCTCTTTCTTGACGACCGCACTCGATGTCTCCCACATCACCTCCATCGCCGAGAGAACCCCTCTCTGACCGAATTGATCTCATCGGCAAGGGCGTGTCGGTTCACCACTACGTTGACCTCAGCGTGCTCGGAGGTCAGCAGCACAATGAACTCCTGCCTGTTCTCGTCCCAGATGGGCAGGTCCCACCGGTCTAGCGCCCCCTTCAACCTGCTGTGCTCCACCCCAATGCCCCGTAGTGCGATCACCAAAACAATCCGACTAATGTCTTCGTAGGAGTACGAACGCTGCGACCCACTGCCGTAGGCATCTCGAACAGAAGGCGTCACGATTCCCTTCTCGGCAAGGTAGGTGAGCTGTCTTGGGGTGATGCCTAAGTAGTCCGAAATTTGCTGATTGGTAAACGACCGCATCTCACAGGCTCCAGTAGTAGTCGCCGCCCCGACCATCAGTCAGGCAACGTTCAGCAATCGAACGAGGCTCGGTGTCTCGAGCTCCGAACTCGGGGTACTTCGAGAGACGCTCACTCATGATCTCGATGGCCTTCTCCCGAGTTCGAGCCATGAGCGCCTTCTTGAGTCCGCTTGTCAGGGACCTGGCCACTTTGCCCACACCCTTCATATCTGAGAAGAGCTCCCACTCATCAGCGGTCTCCGGGATCGAGACCTCTGCTTCCACTCCTGGTACCCTGATCACCTCTCACCACCTCTCCCGCATGACCGCCCACATCTCGGGCAGTGCGCCGCCTCTGCTCATCCACCCGTCGAGCCCATCGATGAGGTCGACGAGCCTGCTGTGGTCTTCGATGGCGTCAGTGTCATCCGCATCAGCTCTCGCCACGATGCGCCGAATCTCCTCCAATGCAGCATCAGGATCCATCCTGCCCCTCCTTCATCCTTCGCAACTCTGCCTCAAGCGCGAGCCTCTTCTGGAACTCATTCCACCACTTATCGGTGAACTCCGAATCAACCAGAGCGTGCTGGTTGGCCCTGGCGTTTTCCTCCAAGCGCACGCGGCTGATGATCTCCTCACGCTCCTGCTCCATCACCTTGGCCAACGACTTGGCGCGTACTAGACCGTACCTGCCGATGGATCTCTGAGCGGAAGGCTGCCGAAGAACGATCAACGCCGCCTGGTGCAGATCTTCCATGTCCTGTTCGCTTATGCCCAGCTTCGTAGCGACCTCCCCCTTAGTCATCCTCGGCCCACCGTCAATCCCGTAAAGCCTCGAGATGGCGACCAGTTGTTGGAGGGTCAATCTACGAGACGCATCCTTTACACGACGGGCCACTTGAGCTGCGTTGTCCCATTTTGGGATGCTGGGCTTGACGCAAAACACCTCGCACAACAAAAGAGCAGCCCCACGAAGAGTTCTGTGCTCACGCCAGCGTTCGGGGAGTTCCTTCTCTACAATCTCACGTAGCCGGATGGTGCCCACAGAATACCCCTCAGCATGTTCTCGGAGCTCTCTGCGGTTACGGTGACCCACAAAATTCACTACCGCGTCTGGTACACCTTCGAGGGAAACACCAAACGTGGCAGCAAGCGCACGTAAACGCACTGGACCTTTGGTCCTTGTCATGTCCGTACCCTCTTATGATCCTTCTCCTCCTCGACGATGAAGATGGCCTCATCAATGCTCTTCTGAATCTGATCCTTCTCGACGTAGTTGAACATGTCGTAACTCACCATCTTGGCGAAGAGCCGCCGAACGAGCTTGGCGGTCATCAAGAGCAGCCTGAGCTGTGCGGTAGTCACGGTCCCACCTTGTTGTCGCAAACCCCGCCCGTGAGAACGGCGAGGCTGTTCTGTAGTCGACTGATCTGCGCCAGAGCCTTCTCGCAGAGCTCTGATGTAGACCGGACCTTTTCCTTCAGAGAACTGCACTCGGCATCGAGCTTGGCGGTGCAGTTCTCGCACGTGTACCTGCGGCCTTCGATGACGCAGCAGATGCAAACGGGCGGCTTCGCTGCCTCGATGGCGTACTCGACGGCAGACCAGATGAACTCCCAGTCCTTCCGCTCAACAGCCTCGTCGAACTCCTTCCTGTCGATGTTGTAGCTCATGGCATCTCCGACCCATCAAGACGCTTCGGAGGCATGATTTGCCGAGCCACCGTCGGCTGATGAATGATGTCCCGCAACTCCGCAGCAGTGAGCAACGCGTTCTGCTGTCCACGCTCGTAGGCGATACGGACAGCGTGCTGAATCTCAATCTTGAGCTGGTTCATGTACGGACTGTTCGACCGAATGAGCTTGTCGAGCCCGTTGGCCTCGAGCCAAGTCCGGACGAGATCCTTGGCCAACTTCTCGGGGTCGATGAGGTAGTCCCCCGCTCGGAGGGTCTTCGTGGTCAACTCAGCTGAGTCCACACTCCCAGTGATCATACTTCTCTCCTTTTCTCAATCCCATGACAGCACCATATCGTGATCAATGCTGTGCTTGCCGCACCTCGAGCACGTTGTGGTCGTGACCTGCTCATCCTGATAGATGGGGCCATCCCACACATGCTCACAGGACTCCGGACACTTGCACCGACAAGTAGCAGACCCGGGTCCGTAGTTGACATGGACGAATACGGGAAGCTTCTTCTCGTCACCCACCGTCAATCCTCCCTGTGCCAATTCTTGCTATTTTCTTCCTGCGTGAGGACATGCGTACCCTTGGGCCACGTCGGCACACTGATGGGTACCGAGAGGTCCGGCGCATGCTTCCCACCGAGGTACTCAAAGACGACCCAGGCGCCCCACATGCCACGAGGCTGACGCCAAGCAACACCAATCTGTCCGTGCTCCTTCCCGCAGATGGTGCAGGGCACCTTCGGGTCGAGGTAGCACTCGCTGATCTTCTTGCTGGTGTCTGAGATGTACCTCTCGAACTCGAGGCCTACCTCACCTCGGCCGGTCTTGGGGTTCTTCCTCGTCTCGCCACCGAACTGCATGAGGCTACTCATCAGCAGCCTCCTCGAGCACCTGGATGCGCTGCTGCAACTCCCGAAGCTCCGCCGTCACGACACCCAGCATGACCGCCATACCCAACAGAAAGGGAAGAACGACTGCGGCCAGCATCCGAAGCCGGGAGAGGTGTAGAGCTGACTTGTGCTCCACAACGTCCAAGACGGCATCACCGGAGCACACCTCCCGGCCCGCAGCAAAGCACTCGAACTCTGTGATGCGGACATCATGCTCCTGGATGTCCTCGATGGTGGTCCTGAGACCGTCACCGATTATGGCGAGATCGGACACTTCCCGGTACGGAACAGAACCCTCCCCCTCTTCCTCCTCCCCAGGCAGAAACGTGCCCACATCATCCTCCCAGTTACTCATTTGTTCTCCCTCTCGTCGTGCCCTGCGCGCTTCTCATCGAGCCACCGACCTGTGCCGTGCCACTCGACCCCATCCGCGGTAATGAAGCAGGCCGAGCCCCCGAAGGCGTCAAGCCGCGGCTTTGAGCAGCTGTGGGACACCTCAATGCCAAAGCAACCGTCCGGCTTGAACTTGCGCAGGTACGCCTGAGCGATGTACGCCGCGAACTCGTGACCACACGACTCATCGTTGCGCAGCCACAATCCCCTTTCATCGAGGTCACACTCGGGCGGGTAGACCTCCTCAACTGTCACGCCTTGCTCAGTGAGGACGGCAATGATTTCCTCCGACAAGCCATCGGGGTTCGCCTCTTCGTAGGCATTTGTGAGTGCCTTCGTTTGTGCGATGAGCCACTCCCGCTCTTCCTTGACCTTCGTCTCAATCATGACGGAGAACATGCTGTAGTAGTCGGCCATCTCACCCTCCTATCCTGTGAACAGTATCCGAGCATCGGCCATGACCAGCTCGAATGTGTACGGCTTTCGCTCATCACCGGCGTACATGGTGCGCGTTGTCCACGCACCCTTCTTGGGGTCGTACTCGTAGATGGTAGAGAAGAACCGTTCGTAGTTGTCACAGACAACCCAAAGGCCCTCATCATTGATGCTGGCGTACATCACGTCTTTGGCGATGGGGCTATCGATACCCCAAGCCTCGAACGCATTGGCCGTAGCAGCCTCCACGAACTTCTTCACTTGCTCAGGTATGTCAGCCACTGTCCTCTACCTCCCCTTCGTGCAACAAAAGCAGGTGCTCCAACCGAAGAGCACTCATGTGCTCGCACTCGGTCTCATGGCAACACGCCGCACACAAGGGGTCATGCTTCGACTTCGGCCTCCGCCAATTACCCAAACCACCATGATCGCACTGCACCTCCCCACGAGGCACCGAGCTCCCGACCCACATCTTCTTCTCTACCGCCACCTCAATCAGCTCCCGAGCCACTGCTTCGGACCTGCAATCGAACGTATCCGTTGCGACCCACTGCCCATTGGCGAAAAGAGCAGCAAATGTGTAAGCCCTGATAGGGCGCTTTAGTCGAAAGACGCCAGCACCCTCTTCACTCTCCTTCTTCATCTGTCGCACCTTTCGTCATGATGACGATGACTGGTGGCGGCCCGCAGGCATACCCATCAGCGAGGAACCGTCGACCATCAAGTCCGAACTTCACTGCCTCGTCATCCTCCACCTCATCGAGTGGGGTCAGCTCACCCGGTTCCTCATCGTCATCGAGGTCCTTGCAGCCGAAACTTGGGCAGGTACCGTCTTCGTCGAGCGTGACCGTGCAATAGCACCGCTCGCACCACCGCAACGCCCTGAAACAGTCAAGGCAGGTGGGCATCGACAGGTAGATGCCGACACCGCCGTTGCCCTGGGAACCGAGGAATTTGGCAATCCCCTGATAGGGCTCACCGCAGCTATGACAGTGCCAGATTGGTCCCTTGAGATCATGGAGGTCCAAGATGGTTGTCATGGTATTCAGTGTGTTGGGGTTCGGATCGATCTCCTCGATCTCCTCGAGCTCCCAAGTATCGTAGTTGCCGCCCTCCATCACCTCGACGAACGCAGCAGCAATAGTGCCGTGCAGGACGACGTCGATTGCATTGTCCAGCTTCTTGAAGCCAAGCCACCCGTAGGCCTTGCCTGACACGTAGATAGGGAACACCTCCCCCTCCTTGAACAGGAAGTAGTTGGGCTCCCACCAGCACCCGTCGTAGGGCACGTGAGACCTACAGTACAGAATGCAGGGCTCCTCACGTCCCTCCAACAGCTCCTTCAACGTCCTCTCCATCCTCGATCTCCTCTTTCCTCTTGAACTCCAACGACCGTTTGTACTCGGTCAGTTCCCTCATCTCGTCGTAGAGCTGCTCCCGAAAGAACTGCACATCGTTAGCCAACTCGTCATCTGTTGGGCGACCGGGCAGTAGCTTGTGTGCCAACCACCGCCTGGCTATGTCGTGCTGTCGATTGATGATGGTCGGCATGGGCCACACGACCTGATCGAGCAACTCGACAATCTTGGTAGTGCCCTTGACGGTCCGAACCTCCCAAGTGACGCGGTTGTAGTAGCCCTTCTTCTTCAAGATAAGGCGACCACCGAGGAGGTCGATGAGATCCTGCACCAGCTCTTTCCTACTGACGTGTATCCTGACAGCGGCACAGAGTAGGTATCTGGTACGCCCCGCAACCGTCTCGCCAGACCTCGTGATGTAGAACGAACCGTTCGCTGCGAACAGACCACCAACCCAACCGGGGAACTGGTCATAGTCCTCCTGCTCAAGCAATCTCGCTCTCCTTTCAGCTTTTACTTCAACTAGGTAAGTCTAGTAAGACCCTCCTATAATATATTAGGGGGTCTTACTAGATACCCCTATCTGTAGTAAAACCACCATAGAGAAGGAGCCCTCTCAGATCAAGCACCTTGCTTGTGCCGCTTCAGCCGCATCTTCAGTCTCCAGAACAAGTAGCCCACGGCAGGAAGTCCGGACAGAAATCCGAGAAGGGCTACGGCAAGGCAGTGAGGGCACATCAGTTCGATTCCTTGTTGTCTACGAGCTGGAGGTAGCCAACTCTCGCTTCGTCATCAACATCACGCCCCTCCATAGCATCCAAGAAGGTACGGATGACGACACGGGCGTCGATACCCCAGGTACTGAGCAAGATGATGGTCTCGAGGATTATGACGGACGTCCCTCGGCACGCTTGCTCGAAGAACCCACTCTCGAGAGGGTCATGGTGCTCGTTCATGTCCGCCTCCGACACCGTAACCGCTAGATCACCCAAACCAGCCATCAGAGCTGCCAACGTACTGAGCGGGCCCACATCAGCTCTCCGGCGCCCAGCAGCCTTCCCCTTCGCGTAGCGCACCGCTCTCAGAAAGACTTGGTCCCGCATACTGTCAGCGTGACCTGCCTCGATGAGCTTGTGCAGATCACCCGCCTCCGTGCGGTCGTTGAGCTCGGCAGCGATTGCCTGAGCTTGCTCCATTTTCATCTTGGGGCTCTCGAGGTCGAAAGCCATACCTCTGAGCACTACCTTCGCGTACTCTTCTCCAGATTCCGGTGGTGGGGTCACATCAGCGAAGATCTGCGGCTTGTCCATACCATCCCTTTCTTCTATCCTCATCTCTCACACGCTCCTCAGTGTCTGGGGTTTTGCCTACCCCAACATACATCGGGGTAAATCGGCGTTCTGTAACCGCATCCCAGTGCTGTAGTGCCTCCTTGATTTCCCTAGTCATTCTCACGAAACCGCCCACACTATCCTCCTACCTATCGCCAGCGAAGTATGTCACTGGCCGTTCACCTTATACCCACATCGTAGCCCGTATTGAGGGTAATACCCTGCTAAAAAGAATCTCTCAGTGTCCTGGGTGTGCGGCAGTTTTTTACAAGGATGCCGCCTTGTTTCTTCAGATGAGTCGCCCGCCGTAATGGGAGACCACCAACCACTCGTCGATTGCCACCTCCCCGATACCCCAGGGCGTCATGCCCTGGCTGGTGAGATGCTTGTTGAACTGGGCCTGCGCCGCATCCTGGTCGCGCGCCTGACAGGCCGCCACCATCTCTGCCGACAGCTCTGTCGGCAGAATTGCGACGAGACCGTCAGACCCGTAGACACCAAACGAACCATCATGAATCTCTTTGACCTGCATGAATTTCTCCATTCTTCGGGGGTTAGATATCCCGAGTCCACAATACTCTTATCCCCCTTTCCCCCTCTCTTTTGCAGCTAAAAACAGCGCCCCCGTGAGGGATTGCTGTTCCATTTTTCATCGCCGCCCCGGACGGGGCAGCGGATTAGAAGTAGGGGCGGAGGAGGTCGGCGACCTCATATACCGCATCCATGGTCGCACCCGCGTTGCGCGGGCCGCCAGCACAACCGGCACCACCCCCCGCCTCGGGCCCGAAGGCCTTGCGGACAAAGTAGAGGGCGGGCTCGCCCCCGAACTCCTCCGCCGAGAACTTCTCGGGCTCCCGGAAGCTTACCGTCACATCCCCCGAGGTGGGGGTGAGAGCCACCACGCAGTCGGCGTCGTGGCCCTCGTGACGGTAGAGGTGGTTGACAAACTCTTCCGACTTTCGGAGAAGTACCGACCCCCCAAACATCACCTCCTCGATTGAGGAGGCGGCGAGGACCACCTCGGCCGCCCGCCACTGACGACCAAGGAACAGGAGCTCCTGGTCGCCGGCGAGGATGCGGTCGATGACGCCCACGTAGCTCTCGACCTCCTCGGTGACATCAGCGACTCCCTCTCGAGGGGGCCACACCTTGTGGCTCTCCTCGTAGGCCCAGACGGAGTCGAGGGCCTCTCCCCAGGTGAAGGCGCCGTTCGCGGCGCGCTCACCCCACTCGGGGAGATCGCGAGCGGCCCCGGGTCCTCGAACATCGGCCACTGCGGCCAACTTCACGAACGCCGGCGGGAAGGCATCTCGACCCATGGCGACACCGCACCCCATCATGGCGTCATGGTCCACGTGGCTCAGGCCGACGACGTCGACCACGGGCAGGCTGCCCGCTTCGGCCTCACACGGGGCGGGGTTGTCTCGATGCTTCTCGTGGTGAACGAGGGTAAATCCAGAGCCCTCAGCTGTGAGGGCTCCCCACTGGGTTTCAATGCCGCCAGTCTTCTCGCCCCGACCCTCGCAGCTCGCGAAGTAGTCAGTCAGGGCGGATGCGGATGCGGCAAGAATAAACAACATGGTGGTCTCCTTGTTTTTGTTGGGCGTGATTGCCCGAGTCCACTATTAGTCTTATCCCTCCTTTCTGGGACGTTTTGCGGGGTTTGGGTCTGACATCTCAGCTGCTCTTTGCGGTCTCCTCTGCGTTCGCAGCAGCCGTCTCGAGGACATCGTCACTGCCGTCGGTCAGGGCATCACGCCAAGTGCGCTCAGGCGGGTCACCATCATCGTAGAAGTGGCCCTGCCCCTTCGCATCGGTACTCGCCGTCTCGAAGTGGATGGGGCTGCCATTCTTCTCCCAGCACCGCTTGTGCTGGAAATCGACCGGGGTGTGGTAGTCAATCTCATAGTCGTTGACCCGACCGTAGCCGTCGTAGTCGCCGTAGATGACCGTGCCGTCCTGGAACAGCGCCACGCACTCGTTGAGCCACGCCGTCTCCTTCGTGATGGCATAGGGGTTCATTATGGAACGCCCGCACCGGGTGCAGTTCCAGCTGAAAAGCCCATGGGGGCCTCCTTTTGTCTAGTTCTGTTGGGTTGGTGGTTCAGGCCGCTCGACGCCCTCGTCGAACTCCTTATCGGCTTGGTCTGCTTCGATCTCTTCGCGGGTCTTGAACAGAGACCGGAGCTTCCACAGCAGGCCGGTGTACACCACCATAGCGACCTGCCGCTCTTTCGATGTCCAGCTCCTAATCAACGACTCAGGAATGACATCTTTGAGCTCGTGGTCCCCCCTATCGAAGAAGGCGAGTAGCAGATTGAGCTCGAGGTGAGCGAAGTCTGAGTGAACCAGGTAGGCTGGTGTGAGGCTCTTGGCAATGAGGATGTCCCCCACCTCCTCCTCATCTAGTTCACCCAGCAGCCCATCTACACCGTAGTTCTCGACCATCTCTGTCGCTTCTTCTCGGAGCGGGGCCATGAGCATAGATTGCTGGAGCTCTTTGTCCCCCTCTCGATCCCACCAGTTGAAGATGCTCACCTGACCGGTGCGGTACGCCTTATCGAGAAGACGCAAACCTTCATTGAGCTCGACAATACCGAGCTTGTACTGGATGGCTATCCGACACAGATAGGTGGGACAGACGTCCGGGCGCGTCTTACCGTAAATTCGGCACGACACGTAGTCCATGGGCCGGCCCAACAAGAACCGACAAGGCATGGTGAGGACTTCCTCACCGGGATTGGGACCTGTTCCGGTCGGCTCAGTGTGGCAGAACTTCTTCTGAGGGATGTTGTTCTCTTCTGCGATGATCTCCCTGTTCTCAGAGCTCACCTGGACACTGAGCATGACGCAACAGAGACCGCAGCGTGTGCACAGGGGGTTGGCGGGTCGATCGAGCAGCGGCTTACCATCCCCAGGTTCCGTCGACATTCACACCTCCTTCGCTCGGTAGGCCTCGAGGACCCCCGGGATCTTCCCTTGGCCAAACTCTACCTTCCCCATTGCCCGAAGCTTCTTCAGATGACCAATGATGGCTGACTCACCCCAACGCTTGGTCTTGTCGAGGTGTAGGGCACTGATACCTATCTCCCTGAGTGTGTGCCACCCAGGGTTGGCCTGTAGCCAGTTGGACATCAACATCATGCGCTTCTGCACGGTCAGCCCTTCTTCGGTGGGATGAGCTTGTGCTTGCTGATGTTGCTGAATCGCATGGGCGGGAGGTTTTGCGACGAGAAGCGCTCGCGTGTCTTGGCGTCGAGGTACTCGGACCCCGACTCGCACAACCCTGTGAGGCCTATGAGTAGACCGTGTATTGCGTAGAACACGTCCACGATGGCGTCTGTCACTTTCCGATCCATTTCCTCATCACTCTTCTCGGTCATCACACTCCTCTTCCTTCGTTTCTTCTGGTTGTGCCTCTGGCCGCCTTCTGACGAGGTAAGGTAGGGCATAGGCCCCACCAGCGATGGTGTTCAGTGCCAACGCATCCTCCACACTCAAGCACGTCACGTGAATGATCTCCTCATCGTTGTGCCGGAACTTCGACGCCATCTTCCCATCGATCTTGATGGGCTCACCGCACTCAACGCAGCGTGGTCGGGCCTTGTCGTAACCGGCAGGCTCGTACAACCCCACGAATTCAACCTCGAGCACATCGTTGAACTCCTCCTTGCACAACCAAGGCGGTCCCTCCTCGAGGTAGGGGTAATTCTCGAGCATGCACAGCACGCACATGCAGGCGTGAATCGTCGGGGCCTTCTCCATGAGCTCCCGAACCTCGGTGCCCTCTGGGTAGTGCTTCTTGCGCGCGTTGCACCGCCAGAGGGGCGGGGCGTCTTGTCCTAGTGCCATCATGGGTAGAGGTAGGCGCGATTGCATATACCTGACTTCCTCGCTTTCATTCTGAGAGGAAGTTGATCTTACCACCTTGGCTGCGGGCTGAACGGCCCTCTTGGTGAGATATCCTTCCCCGAAAAGCTCACTCTCCTCCCAGTGCTCCATCTGCTTTGACTGCACCACTCAGCACCTCCTCGAGCATCTCCCTGATACGAGGCGGCTTCCACCCTTTGGGCTTCAGCTTCTTACCGTCCTCCCTTGTGGGCCCATCGGCCTTGGCCATGTTGCTCCTGTGGACCTCCTGGAAGAAGGGCTCGATATCGATGCCCATGGCGTTGCTGGTGTTGTGGATGACCACGTCGATGTCGCAGATGGCGTCGATGACCTCGGCCCATGCCTTGAGCAGCATCCCTTCGTCTTCGAGCTCGAGCGCGTCCTCTATGTCAAGCATGGCTGCATCGAACTCTCTCGCCTCCTCCTCTACCAGCGCTCTCAGTAGATCGAAGTTGAGGTTGTCCACCCGAGGCATGTCCTCGTTGAGCAGGGGGATAGCAAGGGCCACCATCATCTCGTGGACGCGCCCTTGATGAGTAGTCTTGAGCTTATTGATCTCCCGATTCTGCCACCACACGAGATTTTGGAGCTCTTTGGCCTCATCTGTCCAGTCCTGCAAGGACCACTTACGGACCGGTTTATCCTTTCGACTACTCATCGCTCTCTCCCCTCGTGCTCCGCCAGGTCATGACGGTAGGCGAGCAGGGCGTATCCAGCCACGTCTCTCCAAGGGCTCTCGCCGAAGGCATCCTTGTCGGTGGCAATCCTCGAGAGCTTGTCGAGGACGCTGATCATGCACCGAGCGTCGTGCATCTGTTCCGGCTGGATGCCCTCCGGGTACAGGATGCTCATCATCTTGGCAGACTTCTCAGTCGAGTTGCCGTAGGCCTGGTTGGACGTGTCGACAACCTTGATGAGCTCGGCCCCAAGGTTCGCCCACACAGGGTCATGCACCTTCAGTGCATGACCGACCGCTTCCATCTCTTCACCAGTTGGTTTCATGTTCTTTCCCACGATGTCTCCTTTTCAAAAAAATGAGCCGGCGCAGCACCCCCACGATGATGAGTCAGTAAAGGGAACCACGCCGGCTCGTGCCCAACAGGAGGGTGTCGGCTATTTGCCTCTACGACCGGCCACCCGCCACTCAACGAACACATAGTTCCCGCGCGTACTGGAGTGGGCGATGATACCTGCCGCCTTGGGCGAACGGAGTGCGTTACGGACGATGCGCGTCAAGTCCTTACCGTTCTGCTTGGCCTGTGCGAGCTCCTCCTTCTCCCAAAGCAGGTAACAGAGCTCGAGAACCCCAATCTCCTCTCTATCCCGGATCCGCTCCACCAGAGCGATCTGGAATGCAGATAGGCCTGTGTTGGGGTCCACCTTGTTGTCACCGAGGGTATCCCGGAAACACTGATCCACTGAGCTATCTGGCTCCCTAGTGAGTTTGGGGTTCTTCTGCTCCTTGGTGAGCTTCGACGTCTGGGTAGCTTTCCTTCTGGCGGGTTTTGCTGCTGCCGTAGCTCCGTTCGACTTCTCCTTCTTCGGAGACTCCTCCTCAATCACTCCTTGGTGACGTGCGGTCGCTCGAGCCTTACTCGCAGCAAGCCGCGCCCCCAAGTTGGCGTACTTCGCCTTCTTCTCCTTGTGAACTGGCACTACTCGTCCTCCCATTTCCTAGTGTTTAGTGCAGTTAGGGCTCAACAGTGCAGTAGAATGATCAGGGTGTCAACTGGCGTTGAGGGGCGGATGCGGCCACCACTGACCCCCTTCAAGCTTGAGCACAACCTGACCATCGTGGATGGGATAGGGGAAGAGTTCCCCGCACTTTGGGCAGTTCATTTGCTCTCCATCGACGGGCGCCTTGAAGTCGCCCAGGGGGGTAAAATCGTCAGCTCTAATGGACGCGGATGAGTAGTCTCTGCCGACGGCTGCGCAGGTGAAAATTCGATCACCACACCTTGCGCACACCACCACGTTTGACACGTTCACCTCCTGTGGTGCTAGGGACAACCGGTTGTCCATGGCCCTTATAGCGTGTAGTACCCGAAACTTACAGCGTGCCTACTGGATCGTTCCCGTGCTATAAAATTCAAAAAGACACGAAGCCGGGGCATTTGACGAATGAAAAATCGGATTCGGGTGTTTGGAACCAACGCGTTGCTAACCTTGATCACAGGACGCCAGGGGGATGCCGACGCGGGTCTAGTTCTCCATGGCTCTATGCAGTGTTTTGACCTCGCCGAGGCTCTCCTGGATGCCGGTGACCGAATAGCGGACATCGAGCTCGCTACGAAAGTCCCAGCGGACCCCGGCTTCTACAGCTCACGCAAACACCACAAGGAAAACCGATGACCTTCCTCAAGTACTTCGACAAGCACGTCATCCACATCAAGCTCGTCGACAAGGATGACAGCTGGTTCATGAAGCTGATCTCCTTCTTCCTCGCCATCGGCAACTTCCTACACATCACCAACATCCAGAACTTCATGGGCGGCTACGGCACCACGATAGGCCACACCCTCTACGACAACCCAGGGTGGGACTGGGATGCCGAACCCGACACGCACAAGTGCCACGAGCTCTGTCACGCAGTGCAGGCCAGCATCAAGATGTCCCTTCGCTACCTCTTCCGTCCCGAGTGGCGAATGTTCTACGAGAGTGAGTGCGCGCAATGTGAGATTCTCTGCTTTCCTGACCTGGTGAGAGGCGACATCTGGTTCGAACGCCGAGTACGGCAATTTGTGGCTTACGGCATCAAAGAGAAAATCGTTCGGAGAGAGCTCACCAAACGTCTCGATGAGATTGAGAGGGGAGAACCTAGATCAAGTGCTGCGAGGGTTGCCCACTGCCTCATCGCGTGGCGAAGTGAGCATGGCGCGTAACCACCTCCAATTCGACATCAGTGACGAGCAGCAGAGAACGCTCGAGCTGGAAATCCAAAGACTGAAAAGCAGAGGACTCCGGGCCAACCGAGCGCAGGTCATTCGTATCTTGATTGAGCAGCATCGATTGAAGTTACGCCTAGCCTCTGAACAGGACGACGCTGCCGGTATGCTAGCCTGGCTCTGGAGAAAGCGCCATGACGACGAAAAAGACTGACCCGACGTTCTGGACAGCAAAACCCTCAGAGGCTCCAGAAAGCTGGGAAGGGATGCTTGCGTACTTCAAGCCGCGCACCACAGAGGAGCTCCACAGCTACTTCGACGCGAAACCACCGGCCCCACCAGACCCAAACGAGCGGCCGCCGGAGGTTGAGCACCGCCGACCTACACTGTTCGACCAGCTGCACCTCACCGAGGAGGAGTTTGTCGAGCTCGCCCTATCCCAGCCCCAGATGTGGGAAGACGAGGAGCTTGACTACCTCCACTTGGCCGCGGAAGAGGGGGAGACCGACGAGCGCCTCGAGGGGCTCGCCAACATCTATTTCTCAGGGGTACGCCACAGCCAAAAGGCCAAAAGAACTACACCCCCACCTACCCCAAGTCTCAACACGAGTCTTTCCGACATGCCGGGTATGCCCGGAATAACCACCATTCCTGATCTCGATGTTCTTGAGGGCACGAAAAGCGTCGACCGTTGGTGGGAGAAGCAGAAGGGCTGAAAATCACACGATCTTGGTGTGATAAGACATCTGAGCTCCTGTCATGAGGACGCCGAGCTCGTTTTAGCTAGTTAGTACGATCCAGGCATCGGAGCCCCACCACCGTAGCGGTAGGGAGCTCCCGACTGCTGGAGGGCCATGCCTCCGCCAACAGCGAGACCGGCCGCGCCGAGTCCGAGACCACCGGCTATGGCGTGCGGGGCGTACTTTATTGGACCAGGAATGCGGCCGGCCAGACCCCTGACCCTACCCAGCATCCCTGGAGCCGCTTCTGTAGCCGCTGCGGGCGCTGCCGCTGCGGGCGCTGCCGCTGCGGGCGCTGCCGCTGACAGGCCCATACCGGCCCGATCTCCCTCGCGCATGCTTTCCAGCAGCTTATTTCGCTGCTGCATGGCCGAAAGCCGATCATCTATTGACGCTGCTGGTGATGCAGCAGCTTGTGGGGTCTGTGCGGCTGGTGCTGTTGCAGGTGCGGGCTGCATCACTGGGTTCGCCCGAGCTTCCGCGGACACCATCGCCGGTCGTTGCTGTTGAACAGCCCGAGATGGCGCCATCGGAGGCTGCGTGAGTTGACCTGGACCACGACCGCCAGATGCTAATGGCGGCGGACCGGCTGCTGCTTGTTGTGCGACAGATGGTGCGGCCCTTGGCGGTCCAGCAGCGAGTTGACCTGGACCCTGACCACCAGACGGTAATGCAGGTGGACCCTTGACCGGTAGTGTCGGTGTCATCGAAGCTGCCGGCGCGGGAGACGCCTGCATCAACGTCGGTGGCGGTGGGCCGGCTTGAGCAGGAGCGACGCGAGGTGGGCCGGCTTGAGCAGGAGCGACGCGAGGTGGACCGGCTTGAGCAGGAACAACGCGCGGCGGGCTAGTTAGGGCATTTGGGGATGCAGGAGCTGCTGGTGCACCACCAGCGTTCTTCAGACTACTCTGGGCCATTCGAACGCGCTGTTCTGCTATTTGAACAACTTTGGGCTTTGACCCGTGCTCCTTCAATAGGTTGACCAAGTCTTTTCGCTTGCCGACCTCGTTAGATAGGGTGCGGGACCCCATCCCCTCGAGCTCCTTGGCGTACCCTTCCAGGCGTTTACCGGCTGGGGTCACTCCCCTTGGCGTTTCCGCCTTGGGCGGAGTTGGCTTTGGCGCTTTCACACCGCCCAATGGTGAGTTTGCGGCACTGACACTTCTAGGAGTCCCTGCACCGGTAGGCATACCTGTGCTAGCGGGATTTGGGGTATTCACCCTACCGAGTGTTGGGGTGCGCCCCTTGTGCCCAGTACCGAAGGACGCACTACTGTCCATACCGTACAGACTCTTAGCTTGTGCTGCGGCGTCATCAGCCGGCATTCCGCCCGAACGGAGCGCGTCGATGAGTTTCTGCTGCTCGGCGCCTACTGGGGGAGCAGCCGTCGGTGGGGGAGCAGACACGGGTGTAGGCGCCGCGCTGCCCGCAGAGACTACGGGACGTTGAGCAACACCGGCGGTAGGACTGGGCATCCCCCGAGGAGCGCCTTCAGCAACTGTAAGAGCCCTTGGCGGCTGAGTCATGCCCTGCGGGGCACCGGATACTTGGGTATTTGCCCTCATTCTTGGTGCAGGGGCGGCGGGAGGTGTGTAGGGCATGCCTTGCGGGGCACCGGATACCTGAGTCTTCGCCCTTACTCTCGGCGCGGGAGTAGGCATCCGCGGTGGGCCAGATACTTGAGTCTTCGCCGTCAGCCTGGGCTGAACAGGTGGGGCGGCCTTCGCCACACCCTTGACCCCCTTGGCCAACGTAGTCGCGCCCTTGGCCACATCAGCCGCGGTATCGACCGCCTTGACCCCGCCTTTCGCCACATTTATCGCCGTGGCAAGGACGGCCGTCTTTGTCAGAGACCGCACGGCACCCAGCTTGGAGATACCGCCTCTCGGCAGCATTATCCGCCGAGCAGCGATCTTCCCCATTTGCTGGGCGCCTTCAGCTCTCAACGCTAACGAGGCGAGCTTCTGGAAGTGCTGCTGGCTCTCTTCGAGCAGCCAGTCAGCCCTCGTCACGGGCCGTGCCATCAGGCCTCCTACGCAGCTTCGGCGATGCCACTCACGGCGCTGACGAGACCGCTGACTAGAGCGATGCCGCCAACGTTGACTGGGACAACTCGCTCGAACTGGAGACCACAGGACTCCTGAACGATGGTGCCCTGCGCATCCGTGTTGAATGAATGATTCGGGATGACACAGGCCTCGAGGTACACAGCACCCATGGTGTCGAGGTTCGAGTTGCGCATGTACACCATCATCCCGATCGGCTGGTTGAACAAATCCGACGCGAGGTTGATGTACAGGTTCTCGTACCCTGGCGGGATGATCACGTCATGCGGGTTGGCCATGTTGGCCGCACCTTGGTTCGGGAACACCCAAGGTACCTGAACATCGCCGACCACATCCTGGTAGTAGGCGTAGAGCACGCGCAGGAGACTCGCCCCGTCGTAGTAGACTCTCGACAGAGAGATCGTGCCTGTGGACCGACCGCCAATCCAGTAGCTCCGCTCAGAGCCGAGCTCCCAAACACGCATGAACTGCTTGTTTTGTTGGAGATTGACATTCTGGGTGATACCCAAGGGGTACACGATGTCCGACTCGCCGGATGAGCTCGCTGCCGACGCACCAACACTAGCAGCAAGTTGGCTGAGCCGTGGAGGCCCCGCCGCCAGCATCGTCAACCCACCCGCCATGAACCGTCCGTCCACGAGACCTTTTTGGACGTAATGCTGCATGGGGTTCCAGCCTTCGAAAGGTCCTGCCATCTTACGGCCTCCTACCTTGTTGTATCATATCACGTGACTCTTCTGAATTTGGACTTGAGCCTGACTTGCCCAAGACCGGTTCGAGCCTTTCGATCCAGTGGCGCCAACAACACCCCACCCCTGCTCTGTAACGTATTCAAGTCTCTTTTGCTCATTGCTTCGCCGTAAGACGTGGTGATGAGCTTGCGCAGAGACTTGTCCCTACCAACCGGCGGCACATAAAGTGAACCGCCAGGGATAGGTTGTTTGATGGCAAAGATCGGGGTACCGGGTGCGTTAGTCTGCACAATCTTCTTGGCCATCCGGGTGTTCACCCTTGTGCCCATCATCGAACTGAAGGAGTCCCACAACTTACCCGCCGCCGGTTTGGTGGCCAGTTGTAGACCAAGTTGAACGAGCGGGTGGATACCCGCCTTGGAGGCCCCGAGAGTAGCAACACCGGCCAAACGGGAGCCTACAAGGCGTTTGCGGTTATCCGTAGCAAGCCGAACAGCTGTCTGCTTCCAGTCGTTCTTTGACATTTGCTTGTTCGCGTTAGCGTTGAGCGGGATGCCGACCCCCGAATAGAGCATCCCACCTGCTTGCCGTCTGGCAGCAATTTTCTGAAGCTCATCGGAGAATGCGGCAAGGTCGATCAAGGAGCCCCCCTACACCAGGAGGGTGATTTGGATGTAGTTGGCCGGATAAAGCACCGTGATCGAAACATCCGCCAGTACCGTATCCGGCTGATCCTCGTCCTGGAGCAGGTTGCTCATCTGAGCTCCAGCAACTACCTGACCCTCTTCGACCAGCCAACGACTGAGCCCCTCAACAACCGTGGACAAGGTGTCCAAGAAACTCTGGGAGATGTTGTAAGAGCCGATGTACTGACGCAGGCTCGTTCGATAGAACTTCGCGCAATAGTCAACGGCTTTGACGATCGACTGCTCTCGTTCCGCAATAGTACTCATCTTGGTGGTGACCTGCATGCGCGACGTCAGGGCTGCCCCGTCCGTCTCCTGCACGATGAGATCAGCGCCGCCGGCCGCCATCTGGTTGAGCTGCGAAGAACCGTACCGATCATTGGTACCGGTGACGGCCGTGAAGACCGCAATGGGCCTGTTGGTCATCGGCAGCGCTGGGTTGAGCCCGGCTACCTGGCCAGCTTTGGCGGCTCCCATGAAGAAACCAGGGATGGCCTGGGTGATACCACCGATTGTGGCGTACAGCTGGTCGAGCTGCATCATCCACATCCTCCGGTCAGCGAAACTCTGACCGCGACCGTAGACGGTCTCAACCTCTTCGGTTGTGGTGGTAATCGCCGCACCACGTACGCTCACCGAGAAGCTGTCGGAGACTACCGTCGGGAAAGTAGCAAGTTCTTCATAGAAAGCATCATCGTTCTGCCCAGGCGAGAATACCTTGTTGATGGTGACCTTCGTACCATCGACCAGGGGCCCGACGATGTTCCAGACGTAGGAGTCATCGCTGATGTCGAGGAACACCCCGTCATCGGCATCGAAGGTGGCGGGATCAAGCCCAGCCGCCAGAAGCTGCGCGGACAGCGTGGGGATCTTGGTGTCGAACTCTGAGCCCGCAACAGACGTGTCCCCATCATTGCCCGACACCATGATGGTGTCCATCTTCCTTGTCGGCGTGCCGAGGTGGAAGATACCGATACGCTCGGCCTTCTGGTTGGGCGAGCTCATCGTGTTGACGTGCGTTTGGAGGATGGTGGCTACATCAAGGTCCGATGTCATCGTGGCGCAGGCGTAGACCTCTTTGGCCTTCAGGTAATCGAGGGCCGACTGGAAGGCCACCAACGTCCCATAGGGCTTGTCGGCGGTGATTGCGTGAACACCAAGACCAAAGACTCGAATACCAGGAGCGTTCGACATAGCGACGAACAATCCGTAAGACAAGGGGTTGTCCTGCGTGATTGGGCCGAGAGCGCTCTCGAGGTCATCAACGTTGTCGAAGGACAAGAGCGCTTGGTCTGTCGCCTGCGAAGTCACGTCGAGACGAAGCGCGTTGTACATCAGGTAGATTGAGACTGCGGCCGTACCAACCGGTGCCCCGACAGTGTCGCGCAAGAAGTCTTGCTTGATGTGAACGTCACCGTTGGTGTCGATGATGAGATCGGGTGTCGGCACCGTATTGCCGTACTGGGCCGACGGTACCGTCTCGAGGTTCTTGGCGACGATGTACCACGCCGTCTTGCGCAGAGTCAGAAGCTGCTCGGTATCGACCTTGACCCGTCCGGTGGTTCCGCCAGAATGCACCTCGGTGATCATGCCGAGATAGGTGCCGTCTCCGTAGATGTAATCACCCACTCGAGCGAGGAAGGGGGCACCGAAGTAGGTGCCAGCCGTGAGGTCGAGCAGGGCGGTACCCAGCGCCGTCGACAGTGCGTCGATTTCGATCTTCGACTCCGCACCAGACGTGCCCGCTTCGAGATAGAGGTCAGTACTCACCAGAGTGGCAAAGGGACTCGGGTCGGTGATGAGCGCATTGATCTGGTCCCATACGGCATCCCGGGGACCGAGAGCGGCAGGCTGGTGTACCTGATTGTAGGGCATGCTGGCGTCGGTGAAGACTTCGTTGTTGTCCGTCCCACCGGTAGCCGTAACCACAATCTTGTTGTCGGCAGTCGCTGCCGCGGCTGCGGCCGGGTCACCACCGTACACCAAACCGATGTAGTGGAGGGCCGAAGTCCACGGATTCCCGTTGACGTCCGAATCGAACGCGATATCAATCCCGAACGCTGCCTGCGATGCCACGTTCACCGAAGCGAGGACAGCCGCGAAGTCAGTACCGGCTAGGACGAGTACTGCGCTGACACCGTTGACCTCCACTGTGAGCTCGGAGGCGTGCGCGGCGGCATAGTTGAAGGTTGCCCCATCGTTGCTGACGACTGGATCACCAACGAAGGTGACGGTCTGCTTGCCACCGCCGTTGAGCTGAAGGATGAGCGTCTTGCCGTGGATATCGAGAGTATCCGTAGTCGAGAAATCAACGTTACCGTTGCTGGTGACGTTTGCGGGTCCAGGGGACGCGAGCAAATCGGCCGCCCCACCGGCCGCGTTCAGCAGATCGATGTATGGCGTGGTTTGATCCCCATCCCCATCGTCGAGCGGAGTGACGCCGTAAGTCGACGGACCGGAGTAGTAGCTGTCCCGGCGCAGGAACGACTCGGAGTCGAGAATCTCTCGAGTCTCAGTGCCGAGGTCGAGGAACGCCCGGATGGTCGTCTCTTGGATGTCGAGCTCCGTGAGGTTGCCTCTCGGATCCGGGAAAGCCGACTGCTGGAGGTAGACCCCGTCTTGGATGTAGGAACCCAGACCGTAGTAGGTCCAGCCGGGGGTCCAGCCGGGGCCAACAACCGGGTTGGCGAGCAGGGTGCCGCCAGTGATCTGGATGCTCTGAAGTGCTCCGGACCCCGTTGTGCGTAGCTCGAGGTAGTTGACCGACCCATCGTTGTACACGTAGGCCGCGAAGCCCGACGGTGCAGGAGTGGCTCCGTTGATGGCGATAGCAAGCTGCGCCGCTGTCAACGTCACTATTGTAGTCGGCATCGTGAACGTCTGTTCGACGCCCCCACCGACCCGCAACGTGAGAGTCGTAGCCGACACGCCAGACGTGTAGCTAGACTCGTCATTCGGTGCGGTGACCACAACAGGCCCACTCACAAGGATGTCACTGTTGAGAGTGCCATCGTCGTCCTCGAGCTCATGGATCTCGTAGCAAGCACCGATGACGCAAGGGACCAGCGAAGGGACAACCACGACCGGAGCCGCAGCGGAATATTCCTGGATGACCTTGACCCCGGGCTGCGGAAGTTCAGGGATTGCGCTCATTGTTCATACCCCTCGTCAGGTTTTCACGATGACTTCGGCCGGATCGCCCTTTTGGCTACTGAGGACCTCGGTCACTTGGGCCGGACGTCCTCTAATAGAAGGCGGCCGGACATTGCCCTTTATGTTTTGAAATTCTACAGGATTGCCATCTACTTGCGAAACCCCAGTTCCCCAACCTTCTGACATTCTTATGTTCGTCGGTTTGTACGCGTCGCCAACAGCTGCTGTAAGACGAGTCTCAACGGCTTGAAGTACCGGGACGTCTTCTTCGAGCACCTTTGCGCCCCAACTGAACTGGAACGGGGTGACTGCGGGAACATTGATCGTTTCCTCTTTCGCAGCACCCTGTACAAGCGATCCCGGTGGAGAAGGGGCGAACACCTGACACCGTTGACCGATGTCGTGGAACCCGAGCTTGAGTAGTACCCGCCGGAGCAGCCACACATGAGAAGCCACCAACCAGGCGATATCTTCAGCCTCAGACGGTACGCGTGCGAGGCAGTTGAATGTGAGGTTGCCCGACATCATATCGACGTGTGTACGCTCGCCAGTCCTGACATCCTCGTGGAGAAGCTGATCCATACCCAACCCACTCCAACCAACGGCTGAGCGGACAAGGGCGATCACAGGTCGCTTCATCACCACGGCCTCTTCGACAGGCACATCCCGGGTAATGATGATCTCGGTCTTCTCCTCGTCGTCTTCCCAGTGCCAGTATCCTTCGGGTGCGGCCTTGAAGAGCTCACGCAAAAACAGCAGAGTCAACCGCTGAAGATGGCGGAGCGGGCTGGTAGACCAGCTACTCAAGGCGCCAGGGCTCAGTGGCGCTGAGGGAATGACTTCGTCAGACATCCCGTTGACCCTTCGTTACCCCACGCTGGTACGCATCCTCAAGGCTGCGCTTCTTCTCTTTGTCGAGCTGCCTCTTGTAACCGATCACCGACGCCCCACCGACCATGGGCAACGCGATCGATGCTATTTGGCGGACTTTGCTACCGGGAGAACCGCGGAACTTCTTCAGACCGTGGCGTACCACTTCGGAGGCGCCGTAGCCGATACCTGTCCCACCAGCGACCAGGGCAGTGTTGCCGAGGAACTGCTTGATCTTCTCCTTGTTCATCCGCCGGTTCTTATCCTCGGAGGTCTTTGGGAACCCCCGCACCATAGGATCATTCTCGTTAGCTTCCACATACTCCTTGGCTGCGGCACGAGCTAATTCATGATGCTTACCCTTAGCAACGGCCCCACCAACCGCCCGGCCACCTGTGTACCCCAGAGCCGCACCAACCGCACTTGAGAGTAACTTACCAGTTTGCCCCATACCGCCACGGCGCGCTAAAGTATAGCCCAATCCTGCGCCACTCGAGACCCCAGTGATCCCACCAGCAAACCGTGCGTGATCCACCCCAGCATCCTGGGCTGCGTTCTTTTGGAGCCTCTTCTTGCGGTATTGCACTGCCGCCGCCATCACTCCCCCGCTTACAAGCGCAGCTCCTACCGCGGGAGCGACATACCCAGGTGCCCGCAAGTACCGAAGCGTGACACTCTTCTCGCCGGCCTTCACGGCTCGATTTATCTTTCGGCTGTGCCTGATCGCCTCACCAATACGCATTCCAGTAGGCGCTGCGGCGCCAGAACCGACAGCGGCACCACCAATGACGGCGGCTTTCTCTCCCGTTGAGAGATCCCGCCCTTTCTCAGCGATCTTGACGAGCTCGTCACTGAATGCGCTGAAGTCGATCATAGATCCCTCAAAAATGCCGGAGTCTCTTCAGGTTTCATGTCCCTACCGTAGTTGGCCCTGTAGTAGCGGTTTTCTCGTTCCCACAATGCGTCTCGTACAGGTTTCAGTTCCGCATCTAGCTTCTTGGCGCTCTCAGTCTTCTTTACAGCCTTCTCCTTTGCGGCGTCGGCTGTCTCCTTAGCGATGTTGGCCTTTCTCCGCTTGGCGGATTCTTCCATCCGTATCGCTACGTCTTCTTGGTCCGCTGCTCGCCGCGCTTGGTGCGCCTGATTTGCCTTTGTGCGAGACGCTGCGTCACGAGCCGCCCAGTGACTTCTATCTTTTGCGATACGCGCAGCCCGCGCACCACGCTCTTTGAGAACTTGCCCGCCTAAAGCACCACCACCAGCACCAAGAGCCGCACCCCCCAGGCCCCCTATGAGGGCACGTTTCTTCCTACCCTCTTCGGGACCTGTGAGCCCTCCGATCGCAGCACCCAAACCAGCACCTCCGACACCACCAATGAGCGCCCCTCGGCCGGCGTAAGCAATCTTCTGCATCTCGTCGGTAAATGCGGAGAAGTCGATCATTGGTCGTACCCGTGTCCTTTGTTACTGAGATCCCACCACTCAGCACCATCTGTCGCCTCGAGGTGGTGAGGGTTCGTGAACTCCCTATTCGGACTCGTCTCGAGCTCCTCGAGGTCCGCAATGTTGATCGGGAGTCTGAACTCTATATCCGACTCGGGGATTCGATGAATCTGAACCTCTTGGTGCAAGATCGATCGAAGTCTCCTCGTCGCACTGACCGTGGTCACCGACCATCTGATATTTTCCGCCTCAACCAGTATGTCTCTCGGCTTCAGCGGCGGAAAATAGGGCAACCTCGCCGTAGCGTTCTGCTGTTGGCTCTCGTTGGTTGCGTGTTGCTGCGTAACGGCCGGGGCCGGGTCAATCTGGATAGGTGCGGCAATGGGGTCGAGGTAACCCCGAACATAAGTGGTGTCGTAACAGGTCAAACAGTTCGAGCGTATCCTCGCACGGCTGACCGGGTCGTAACAATCGGGGCAGCGCTGTCCGAAGGTCCGGACTGGGAAGACCCAGCAGACCCGACCAATGTGCTCACGGAAGACCAGCGTCTCGAGACGCCGAACTTCTTCAGCTACCAAGTCGGGCCGAGCTTCACGCCTGGCCGGCTCGGAGTAGACGATGTTGCTGTCTGACTTCCGAGTGACACGGATGCGGTACCAGTACTGCCTTGTGCGGTGAAAGAGGTTGGTGAGGACGTCACGGAAGAGGTACTTGTCCGAGAATGGATCACTCACCTGGTCGAATGGCCCCATGGCGGACTCGCTCCGCTCCACGATGAACGTGTAGTCGTGCGGGCTGTCGTAGGTATCCCCGATCTCCCAGAAGATATCCAGGTGATCCACATCGAGGGACTTCACAGAAACGTTCTTGACTTGAAGCACTGAGCTACTTCCTATGCTTCTCCACGAAGTTGTTCATCGCGGCCTCGTATCGGTTCTTGGAAATGCTCCCCGCCATGTACTTGTCGTGCATTGCGTTGACACGATCTGCCGCCCTACGTGTTCCCGCAGGCACCTTACGCGCCTTGTTCTCGGCGAAAGCCCCTAGACCCGCACGACCCGCGAGCAACCCACCGGCACCGCCAACCGCACCACCGATGAGGGCACCTTTCCTTCCTCGAATAGCTCCCCCAGCAGCCGCACCAAGTAACCCACCTGCTCCGGCACCTAGCGTGCCCCCGAGACGCCTAGCCTCCCGTCCAACATTTGCAACGTACTGATCCTGACTCTCAGCAATCTTGATGGGACGCCACCCATCGAGTGTACGAAGCTGCCCCTCGGAGCCCAACTTGGCGATGGTATCCGCAAAACCGCCACTGAAATCCTGAACAGGCGGATCAACTTCTTCGAGAGCCGCGGTCTTCATCCGCATCGCAGAGTTGGGGTCGCCCATCTTGGGGGACCGCATGGAGCTGATGATAGGTGAGGAGTCTCGGTCGACTGAATATCGGAGACTCGGGTGCTTCTCCTCCACCAATCTGGTGATCTTCCCTCGGCCGGCACGTCGACTTTCAACAATCCGAAGCCCCGCCTCGAGAGACTTGGCATCCGTGCCACCCGGCTGGTTGTCGCAACCCAGCGGATTCACCTTGTTGATTACGTTAGCGCCGTCGAGTTCGGCAGCGAGCTTCTCGAATTGATCAGAAGCGGTCGCACCACGCTGGGCATACTCTTGCTCAAAGATATCCATGACCGCCTCCTACTGCGCTTTGGCAGCTTTTGCTGCCGCCTTTGCCGCCGCTTTCCCCGCCGATTGATTCTTGGCCAACGCCTTGACCCAACCACCGAGACTGTGGGCAGCACCTCCTCCGAGACCACCAATGATGGCACCCTTGGCAGCGCCTCGAGCGATAGCCCCACCGGGATGTTGCCGGTCAGCTTGCTCGAGGTCAGCTTTGTACCTGGCCGTAGAGTAACGAAGCTTGTTGAGATAAGTCGGGTTCCGCCGACCTTTCGCTAGTGCGGCCGCTTGGTCCGCTCGACGATCAATCTCGTCGTTGGACGCTTGGTTCTTGTTGAACTTCCTTCGGTGTGTGGCCTGCTCAGCGGCAGCGTGTCCCGCACCAAGAGCGGCCCCACCGGCGGTGTAAGCTAACCGACCGCCAATACCCAGCGGAGCTGCGGTCTTCTCGTGAGCGTGCTTCTCTTTTCGTTCTTTCAACTTCTTCGCCGCAAGCGCTACACCACCAACCCCGACGCCGCCTCCCGCACCCGCCAGATACTTGTTCCGGTGCTTGCCTACGTGGTAGGCGGCCCGAGTTGGAAGAGACAGGCCTTTCGTGGAGATTTTCTCGGCCTTCACGCCCAACTCTTTTGCCAGCGTCTTGATGCCCGCTTCGACTCTCCCGAGCTTGTACGCGGAACTGACGCTGCCTGCGCGCTTTTCTAGTATTCGAATAGCAGCTTCGGCTACCGTGTCGGCGCCCTGCTTGGGCATAGGGGCACCAGCGGCACCTTGCTGTTGCTGTTCAGCCTGAGCAGCCGCAGGATCCTGCGCAGCGGTTGGATCCGCTCCCTGCCCCGGCTGAGCACCCCCTTGCTGCTGCATAGCCGCAGCCTGCTCTTGCTTGGCTGCGTCCTGCTGTTGAGCAGCTTGGGCCTGCTCACCCTGCACCTGGGCATTGACACCAGCTTGCTGGGCCTCCTGGGCCTCCTGCTGCGCTTTGGCCGAGCCACCTTGCGGAACTCCACCACCCTGTGCTTCGGCGGCCATGGCCTGTTGCTGCTGTTGCTGAGCCATTGCCTCGTTGGGGCTCGTAGCAGCAACCTGCTTGAGCTGCATCGCCAGCTGGTCAGCTGTCTGCATAATCTGCTGACGGTGCTGCTGCTGATTGACCACCTCGGTGAGCGCCTGATCCTTAGCCATCACGGCCTGCTCCATCGCCTGTTGGCGACCGGCGTTGGCCTGCTCGAGCTGTCCTTGGAGGGCCTCGGTGTTGGCGGTCATCTGCTGAACTTGCTGCTCAGCCTGCTGTTGAGCTTGCGCAGACTGCATGAGCTGCTGTTGCATGCCTTGGACAGTCTGCTGAAGAGCTCCACGCTCAGCAGCCATCTCCTGGTAGTCCATAGCCTGCACAACGTTCGGGTCGGTCATAGCCGCCTCTTGCGTCATGCCCTGCATCTCTTCAGGAGTTTGGGCGACCTTACGGATGCGGGCTAGCTTCAGCAGGCCGGCCTTAGCTTCCTTGGTCAATACAGGCTCAGGGACAGCAACATCCTTGAGCTCTACGAAAAACGCAGCGGCTTGCGCCCAGGGGATGCCGCCCTGTTCTCCGGTGATGTAGTCGTCGAAGTTGGACATGCTATCTCCTGCCTACGAGTAATGAACGACGGTCCATCGTCGGTTGGGATCAAGTCCCGTGCCCTTGAAGTACGCCACAGTGGTGTCGACGATCTTCACCTGCACGGTATCGTTGGCCGGAGTGGCCGGGCCGGCAAAGCCCAAAACGGCGTTGGCCGTTCCGTCACCTCGAACCGTGTGGTCTGGGTCGCCAAAGATGCGTAGATAGCGAATCGGGGGCCCACCAGCTCTCGAGGTCTTGACGACGGCTGACGCAACATCGCCGAGCACCGCAGTAGCGTTGATATGGGTGACAATCTCATCCACCGTCCAGTTGCGACTCTTGGGTGGGTTGAAGGTCGTCGTCCGATTGGCCGTACCGTCATGAATGATGAGGGTGAGACCATCGACGTCCGCCCCGATGGAGTGCAGATTCACGTTGCCGAGCAACGCCCCATTCAGGTAGTCCATCGCCTGGTCGAGCGTTGCGAATTCTCGTCGTGTCCAAAGCGCCATCGCTCATTCTCCTAGTAGTACTCGTCGTACCAGTAGCCGTTCACGACGAACAGCTCGCTGTTCACGCCGGACGGGTCGTTGTTGAGAAGAGACCCGATATTGTCGGCCATCTTCGCCTTTGCCTTGAACTGCTCCCACTTGAAGTCGAAGAGCTGTATCCACGACTGAAGCAGTGGCGTCTTATCACTGACGGCCACATTGAGCCCACCATCGGAGAAGGGTAGGTGGTTGCGGGTCTGGAGGATGCCGACCGACTGAAGTAGGCAGACAACGGTCTTCATCATCAACGGGTGCATCCAACCCCGCTCAGCGAACTCGGAGAACCCATAGGCGCCCAAGAATGGTGGAGTGGCGTTGAAGTCGGACAGAGCGTCATGGACCGCAAAAGCGATCAGTCTATCGTTCGACTCCTCCCCCGCCACCAAACGGTTGAGCTCCGGATAGTCCCGCATGAACAGCCGAATTCGCGCCACAAAGTGGTTGAACGCAGGTGCCGCTCCCGGCAGGTTTGGCTGATCAAGTCCCTGAAGAGCCGTCATCTACTTGCCCTTCTTCTTCTTCTTCTTCTTCTTCTTGGGCTTATCCCCAACAAGTTTGGGCTTGGCGTCGGGCACAACCAAGACTGCCCTGGAGTTCGCCTTCTTGATTGCCTTGTACCAAGACGGGATGAGATCCACACTCACACGACCGCTGTAAACCCAACCAGAGATCTTGGCCAGAGGACTGTCGTCAGGGAACTCAAGGTGCTCACCCGGTCGCAATACCTTACCGAAGACCCGCAAGTTGAGGGGATTCAGTGGCTTACGTGGCGGAGCACTATCCGTCAGGTTGAAGACGATCATGTGAGCAGCTCCAGAAGATCTGCTTTCTTCAGCTTCTTGAGATCCTTCTCGGGCCAATCATCCGAGTGGTCGAGAATGACCTTGATGAGAGCTGCGTTGGTCATCGAGGCGAAGTCTGGTTCGGCTTCCTCTTCGAGGTCTTCTTGTCCTCCTTCGGAGCTTTCCACTTCGTCACTTGCCGCACCTTTCGACGCATCATCCGACTTCTGGCTGACTGGCTGCGCATTCTCGGCCTCCACCATGATCTTCGATTCATCCAGTGTAGCAAACTGAACTACCGGGCCCATAGGGGATCCCTTGCGAACTTCGATAGCCCCGGCAGCTTGCTTCGTAGCCAGCTCCTCGAGATGTTGCTCGAGTTGCTCGGATGTGATGGGGAAGTGCCGGCCGCGCCGAATCGCAATGGACCCACCGCAGAGCCGTTGGACATACTTCTGGGGAGTGGGGGCGGCCTTCCGCACCATCTTTGTCCGTCGTTTGCTGACGGTATTGAGCAGGTAGAATTTCATCGTTCCCTCCAACAAAAACGGGGCACGACGCCGCATGGACGCCGCGCCCCGGGACAGGACAGCGCGTAAGGCTGCCGTGAGACGGCCTAGTAGAAGTTGACAGACGGGAAGAAGACTTCGTCCTCTACCCGGTTGTTCATCGACCCCAGGTCCTCTTCGTCAGCCGGCGAGACGGCAGCGAGGATACCGTCCGTGTTGGTCGTCGCCGAACCAGAGTAGAGCTCCAGCTTGCGAACGGCCGCCACGTTGATGATTGACATGGCGATGTCTTCCCACGCTTGCCACGTGATGAGGTTGACCACCTTGTCGATGTAGAACTTGACGTTGTTCAGGATGTAGAACCGACCCAGGAAGTCGGGGGAGGTGAAGGCGTAGAGGTTTCCGGGGATCAAGATGTCAGTCTTGATCGTCCGAACGAACCCGCGGCCAACGAGGGTCTTGTACTTGTAGCCTTCGACCGCAGTCTCAGACTGAAGCTTGGACCCGAAGTCCTCAACCGTCCACTGGTTGACGTCGTCGAAGTCCACCTCGGTGAGGAGGATTTTCTCGCAGCGAAGTCGGTTGCCATCGAGCAGCTTGTGCAGCTTGATGATGTCCGGACGCTGGAGAGGCCACACGAAGGCGTCGTTGTTGGTATCCACTCGAGCGAACTCGCCCTTGGCGATGGACGCCTCGACCACGGTGCCGGCAGCGATCGTGGTGTAGTGGAGGTCAGTCGCGCCACCGTTGGCCTCGACCTGAAGAGCCTGCACCGCAGCTTCGCAGTGGATGAGGAACTCGCGGTCCTCGATCTCCTGGATGTCTTTGATGCTGTTGTCTTCGATGACCTTCGTGATCTTCATCCTGTACGCCAGGAGCTCCTGCTCGTACTTCTCGAACCTTTCGGACGAGATGGTGAAGAAGGGGACCTCGCAACGAGGCGCGCTGATGAGTCTGGCGTCGGGCTGACCCCGGAAGTTCATCGCCATCGCACGCGACTCGGGCTCGATCTCCTCAACCATCACGAGGGTGTCGTGGTGGATCGAAGGCTTCGCATCGTTCTTCGTGACGTTGCGAGGGGGGATGATGTTCCGACAGAAGGCCACTTCACGGAGGTGGTCACGGATGTACTCACCACCGAAAGCGGCAACTTTCTCTTTGCCCTCAGTCGAGTCGAGCTTGTCGAGGAACATACCGTTGAATACGTCTGCGGGTACTGCTGACATGGTCTGATTCCTTTCCTAGCTCGCCGTGTACAAGAAGCGCAGCCAACCATTGTTGGCGGCGGCAGTCTTGAGCACGTGCCCAATGCCTGTGCCCGACGTGTAGGCCTGAAGGCCTGACTTCGTGAGCGTGAGATAGGTGACGTCTGCGGCTTCGAGTGCGGCGCCGAGAGCGGGAGTGCCCTCGAAAATCTTTGTCTCGCCGACGAACGTGCCGCCCATGATGACCGTGGTCATACCACGACCGCCAATGCCCTGCGTATCGCTTCGACCCTTTTCGTTGTAAACAACGAAGGGACCGGGAGTTACACCTGGATCTGCGCATCGAGCCAGCTCTTCGCTGGCGTTGAGAGTGACCCACTCCCCCATTTCGAGGGGGTTGGCTGCTGTGAAGTCAAGGAGGTCGGCATCCGACACCTTGTAGGACTTCATGAGCAGGCCAACGTGAGTGGACTTCAGTCTGAAAGTCTTGACCATTTTCCTTACTCCGTTTGTGCCAAGTTGGCGTCCCGACTAGCTGAGAACGAACTCCTCCAAGGAGGTATCGCCCGCTGGCTTGTCACCCAAGTAACCGAGAGGAGACTGCGCCGCAGTCATCCCAACCGCTTGCTCAACAACGTCGAGCTCATTCGATGCCGCCTTCTGAAGCAGGAACTCCCGAGTTTCGTCGGGTGTACGCCCCTGTTCGATTCCCTTGGCATGCACTTCGTGTGCGATCTTCTCGACCCGCTCGTTCAGTTGGTACTGACCGAGGGCGTTCTCGAGGGCGATTGCTCGCTCTCTCCACGCATCTCGTTCCGACGCCAACTTCCTAAGCGTCCCTGGGACCTCGCCGAGGACAGCATGAACTTGAGCTGCACTGAGCTTTTCCATCATGTCCTCCGCTACCGGGCCGCGCCCGATGTGCCCTGAGCAAATCCAGCACCGGCGCCAGCCCGCCTCTGCGTCATTTGCCCCATCTTGGAAGCGATTTTGCAGTAGTCACACGCACTTTTCTCCAGGCCGTCCCTGTTACAGGTACAACCCTCAGACGCGATCTTCTGCACGAGGTGCCGAGCAGAGGCAATCTTTGCCCCGCCCCGCGCCACGAGTTCCGCACCCAGAGCGTCTTGGAGGGCGCTATCGCCCGCCTTACTCTGAGCCGGCTCGTTGAGAACCTCACCCATCCGCTTCTTCGGCACTGCCTTGGCGTCACGTTTCGTGAAATTGATGGCCGCATCGTTAGAGGCGATCATCCGCTCTTGGCCAGTGACCTCCGCAGGACGCGCTACCTGAGAAGGCTGATCCTCGGGTAGTGCTGAGGTCTTGGGAGTTGTGATTGTTGCTGCGGTACCATCGGCCGGGGACTCCCCAGCAGCGGCGGCTTTCCGCAACATAGCTTCTTTCATCTTGGCGACAGGGCCGCCAGATTGAACCATGACGCCGGGCTTCGAACCGAGGAGTCCGTTTCCGGGAACCTCGTTACCGCCGGGGCGCCTGGTCGCGTCCGTCCCCATTGAGCTCGGTGCTGCCTTGGGGTTGGCACCTGCCTCTTGGGGAGGGGAAGTCGGAATAGATACCGATGTCGCCCCAGACCCGCCAATGCTGTCGGGCATCCGCTCGGTGTGGGGGGCATTGATGTCGTTGGGCAGCGTGTTCGGGCCGATCCCGATACCTGCTGTCTGTCCCGGTTCGGCAGTCTTGATACGACCGGTCGGTACACGACCCATGCTCAACGCATGATCAATGTACTCCACGGCCGACGCAAGTTTCTCGATACGAGCAGAGGATGTCTTCTCTGGACCGGATTCGGCACCGGTATCCGCCGCTACTTCTTCCTTGGCAGCTGCCTTGTCCGCGCAGGCCTTGCAGAGCTCAGAACCTTGAATCGCAGGACGACCGCATGTCTGACATGCCGACTCACCCTCCGTCTCCGCAGCGAGCTTTTGCATCGCTCCAGCCTGCCCGTCCAGGAGCGCAGCTTCGATAAGCTGATTCAGCTTGAGCTCCATTGGGTTACCTCCCTTTCATCTGACCACAGGTGGCGGCAGAGCTTTCTGCGCAGAGGTCAGACTCACATTTGGCGTTGGTGGTGTGGTGCCGACCGACGAGTAGTCGGTCTTCTGTAGATTGGTACTCCGAAGACCCTTTGAGATGATCTTCGAAGGGGGCACGGGGGATTGGGGAGTGGCCTTCATCTGCCCCGTCATCCCGCCCGGCGCCGGTGGCGCGTTGATGGCAGGTACAGTCGGAGCATTGACAGCAGCCATGTTCGCGCTGATTTTGATCAGCTCGTCTACCATGGCTCTCATCGCCGTCGACCCGCATCCCCAGTCTCCCATGACCCAACACTAGGCCTCAGCCTAGTACCACTCCACGTCAAAGCCGTTGGCTGAGAGAACCTCGAGGGCGGCCCGGTCTACCATGGTCTCGAAATCGTCTTCTTCGGCAGCTTCTTTCTGAATGAGTCCGGCAGCCTCGAGATGCTCGTTGGCTCGCTCAGCGACGAGTTGCTCAAAGGCCGTATCCGCAGACCGCTTGTCACGCAATGCGTAACCGCCCGCCGCACCAGCACCGGCTAGAGCAAGACCACCCGCAGCGTAAGGAGCCGCACGCCTACCAGCCTTCAGCGCTCTCGACCCGTAGTGCCGCGCCAAGTTCGGGGCGGATTTGCGGGTGTGCGCTGCGATATTTTTGGCTCTGTCGACCGCAGCAGCGACACGGGTCGAACCCTTCCCGGCGGCAATATCAGAACCGGCTGCAACTCTTTGCTGCTTGGTGAACTCATCGAGCTCCGCTGCTGTCGGAACGGAAGCGCCACTGGCGCCCGAGCCGGCCATACTGCGACCGCCACCGGAGCTCGCTCGGGTCTGCTTTTGCTTTTTGCCGAATGCCTCAACCTCTGCCGCCGTCGGAACGGAAGCTCCACTGGCGCCCGAACCGGGGTTGGGGGCATTCCTCGCCTCTCTGGCGAGTGCCTTATCACGGAAAGCCGTGACGCTCTCCCTGGTGGCCCGCTCAGCTTGCTTGACGATCTCGTCCGACTCCTGATGGAAGGAGTGCGCCATAACGCGTCCGAGGAAATCGGCTTCCTCGAACTTCGCGGCGGCCTCTTTCTCCATCAAGTCGTCGCCGTACCCAGTGCCGCCATAAAGATCGTCGGCCATCTCGAGCAGCTCGTAGTCATTGAACTCGGACAGATCGACACCTTCGGCGGCTGCCTCTTTGGTGAGGAGGGTCAGCTGCGCCATCTTCTCGATGTCGTCATCCATCACGCCATTGTCGGCGAGCTCATCGGTTCCGTAGTACTCTGCGAGGAATTGATCCATTGTGTTTCCTAATCCTTTGCCTGCGTTGTGGTCAACATTGGCAGAGTCAAGCGATCATTGAGACCGCAGGGCCCTACGCTACCCCGCCAAGCACAGCAAGACCGGAGGCCCTCTCCAGTCCCGCCAAATTACAGTTTGACTCCACGAACTCCGAAACCGGTTCGCCTAGGTAGGCTTCATTGAGATAGGTGGAGGTCAACATTCCGATGACTGATTCCAACACATCCGCCCCTTCTTTGACAAGACCCTCTTCGAGGACACTGTCGCCGCGGAGCGCATGGTGGATCTCTGGGTGAGTAAATACTGCCTGCTTGATCAAGCCAGCAGATTTGTAGAGTAGATCCCGCCGGTACGCCGAATAGGCCGACGAAACCTTGCTCATCAGTGGGTGATCGAGCTTAGCACAACCGTGCTCTTCTTCGATATCCGACTTGGGGCCACACTTGATCATGATAATTGTGCGCTTCCCAATAGACGGAGTCATCGCACTCCTCGATCCCATCATGGGGAGTAGTGCAGAGAGAATCTTCGGGACAATACTGCTGGACAACCGAAAGTCATCCGACGGGGCCGCCCCTGTGCGGAACATGAGCTTCTTGTCGTCGAGCTCGTCCGCCAGGCCGGGCCGCCCGATGGCCCTGATGTACATGCGCTGGAACTCGCGCGGCTTCGCGACGATCCCCAGGCCCCCTGCTGTGCTCAGGCCGTCGGACATCCGCTCGGACAACCTGTCCTGAAGGTCTCGAGGCATGTCTGGCTCTTCCCGTTGGAGAGTGGGAAGGCTGCGCCGGAAGCTGGACTGTATCTGCTTGATGATCTCCGAGCGCTTGTCGAGCGAGCTGGTCTTGATGCGACCGACCGACATCCGCTTGCGCTTCAGGTACTCACCGATGCGCTGCTCGGTTTTGGGGTCCTCCCACTCGAGGTCACCCAAATCCGAAGCGTTCTTGGTCTTCTCCCAAGCCTGCTCTGCCTTCTTGAGGTCGGCCTGCTGCTGTCGAGTCTTTTCGACGACACCCTCGGGATCGAGCTTGGCCAGGATGCTCTTCTTGGCCTGATCGATCTGCGCTTTGCTCTTCGGCTTCGCTTGCACACTCGGGCGTGGAAGGCTCCTCGCGATCTCCTTGATGTTCCTGCTCTCAGCCTTGGCCGCAGCCCGACCGAGACTCAGGCCAAGAGCCCCGCCACCAAGAGCCCCCGTAGCTGCTCCGATGCCCATGTTGCGGAGGCGGTCCTTCTTCTCACCGACCAACTCACCAAGAGCCGCCCCGGCGGCGCCTCCCCCAAGAACACCAGTGACTACCCCACCCGCTGATGCCATCTTCTCCACCCCTCGACCCCACACCTCAGCAACGTGAGCCGAGGGCACACAGTCCGTGTGGTGACAGTTGCCGCAGGCCCTGGTGCCCGGCTGGATAGGGCACTCGCCAGCGAGCTTGGCCAGGACGAACGAGGTCTTATCTGCCCCGATGAACACCACCGACAGGTCGAAAAACCTGGGGTGCATGTTCTTCATCATGACCTTTTTGCCGTCAGGGTAGATCTTGTTGAGCTCGTTCTTCAGGTGGTGACAGTAGTCACCCGTCTCAGTACTCAGACCCGTAATAGGTCGACGCCTGTGCTCGGCGATGTCCGCTGATGGGTTGAGTGTGATCCTCGACCAATCTGCGCAGTATGAGCAAACGTCGTAGGGAACACGGCAACCCATGCTGACCGAAGGGAACTCACCGTTCTCCACCCGGTCGATCACACCCGTTGAACCGAACTTGGCCGCTCGAGCGTGGTCGAAGGACACAATGAGGAGAACCCGCTTCATGTGCGAGTCCCACATCACGTACTCGATGTTGCCGAAAGCCCTGTTCGGATCCTTGTTCTGGTGGTGAGCGAAGGCGTGAGCGTTGTAGAAGGTGGGGTAGCCCCACTGCCACTTCCTACCTACGATGATCTGCTGCTCGTGAGGTAGGTCGTTCCAACCTGGTGGTACGTGGAGCAGTGGCTCCTCTGGAAACTCGTCGGCGTTGGAGTTAGAGCCCCAGTACTCACCAGCCCCGAGGGCGCTGATCAGTGTGTAGAGCTTACCGTTGGTTCGGGGCAACCTCTTCATGAACCGTTGAACAACACCAAGCTGCGGTGGGGCGGCGACAGCAGCGGCTTCCTTGATCAAGCCACCATTATCGTACCCAGCCCGCAAGAGCTGGATGTACTCACCGTTCGTGTCTCGCCCGGCGAACTGACACTGTTTGATAATCATGTGAGCTGCCTGTTCAGGTCCTGTTCAGATGCTCAGCGAACCCCATGGCACCCTTCGCGTTTTCACGGGTCTCCTTACGGTCAGCGATGAGATTCTTGATCTTATCTTGCTCCTGATCGTACTTGAACTTCTCGCGATTCAGTCCGAGTGTCGCCGCACTATCAGCAGAGCGGGCCTGGCGGTCCAGTTGCTTATGGGCAGGGTCACCAGCATTCGTCATCATGCCCGCCGTGAACTGCGCGATCGGGAAGTCCAAACCTGGTCGTTGGACCTTCTGCTGGGCGCTGCCGAGATCGGCCAATGTGCGCGGATCGACATAGTCATCCTGAAGGGCCATACGGTTGACGAAGGAACTTGCGACTACCGGGTCTCTTGCGAGATCTGGTGCGGCGTTGTGCAGCGTGTTGAACATCGCCCTCGTCTTGGTAGCTGGCAGTTTCTTCAACTGCGGATTGTGGTCCATCATCCGCTTGAACCCACGAGAGCGACCCACCAGGCTCTTGATCTCCTGGTAACCTTCGTGGGCCGCCATAATGGCGAGAGGCGCAGCAACGCCGAAACCCGCCTGCACCGCGTGACTTTTCCAGTTGACCTCGGCCGTCTTTTCCGTGGTCGGGGGTGTTTCTTCTGCGAGGAATGTCTCTACAGGGTTCATCAGTACATGACTCCTGTTCTTGGGTTATAGGTGGCTCGATGTTGCGCGGCCCGAGCTCGGAGACGCGACTTCTGCAACTGTACCTGCTTGCCTATGGGGTTGCCAAGCGCATCATTCGCGACGTAACCAGCGGCAGCATAGGGCGCCACCTTAGCCGCCCCGTGGGCCGCGTAACCAAGCGGAGTTCGAATAAGGCCTTTGCCTATGACACCGCGAGCGGCCTGGCCAACGGCTGAAGTGGTCTCACCCATCACCTTGGTCGCGGCCTTGCCCGCCCCCACAATACCACCACTGATGGCACCAAGGGCCGCCACCTTCTCGAGACGAACCAGGAACGCGGCGACCTGGAGCTCTCTTCGTGTCGTCACTGGATTACCGACTTGACCTGATTGTTGACGTGCTCGAACCGCTCATCGAGACTCTCGGATGCAGCGAGGGTAGCGAACAGTCCGGTAGCGACCTTGGCGAAGTGATCGAAGGTCGTACAGACGGGATGCGCCGGGTTGATAACCTGGTTGGCCGAGGCCTGCTTGGTCATCACCACAGCTGGTACGTCCCCCACTTGCCGGCTGACAGTTTTGAGAGCCAACTTGGTGAGGTTGTGGTGCGGCGACCGATCGGTGTAGATGCGCGCCACCTCGGCTGGGGAGTGTCCCTCGAGGATAAGCTCACGAGCTACCTTGCACATCGCGTCCGCAGCTTCGTCGTACACAACCTGATTCGTCATCAGCCTGGCGTGCATCTGGTCTCGAGCAGTCTTCACCATATCGCGCAACTCAAAGAGCTCACGATAAGGGTTGAGGTGGGGGTAGTCCGGCTGCGTCGCAGCGGCAGTCTTCGTCATACCCCTGTTGCGTGCGCGGGCACCATCCGCCCCAGGAAGAAAGCGCTCCGAGGCATGGAGCCGTGCCCCGGCCGTCTTGGTGATAGCCATACCACTATCCGATCCCGAACGGAGTTCCTGAAGTACCCTAGCGCCATCGGCCGGACCACCAGAAAAATCAATCACTCGATGGTCCGCTGCGCTTTTCGTGAACTCCTGCTCGAACGCGTAGTTGTTTGCAAACTCAGCCACCCTCCGAACATGATCCGGGTTGAGTCCGCTTTCATCACGAAGAACTGACACGACTGCGTCGGTGAGGTCAACTCCACCCTCAACATATTTGGCACTCGCAGTTTTGCCAAGCAACCGAAGACGTTCCGGATCAACTCCCCTTGAGGAACGATCCGACACCGTGTAAGACTCCGTTCCCAGCATTTGCTTGTTCCCCATGGCCGACCTCCTTACCAAGAGTTCGGCTACACTTCTGCTAGTATCAAGTTAGCATACGGGTGATCTGATGGGAAGCGACCCTATTTACGTACCAATATCCAAAGCATCCAAGATCCTTGACTGTGAGGAGAGCAAGGTCCACGAGCTCTGCGATCAGGGTCTTGTGCGCCGAAAACTCGAGGGGGATGTTGCCTCTGTCCGAAGAGAGGATATCGAGGAAGTCTACCGCTTGCAGCTCGTCGGTGAGCTTCGACCGGGAGAGCTCATTCGAAGACTGCTGTTCGCAGAACGCAAAATCGCCAAGCTCGAGGGCGCGGTCAACATGCTGTACGAGATCAACGGCCTCGCTGGCTCACGATTCTCCCCAATGGACGACCCAGAGATCCACAACCTCTACGGTGTGGTGGTGGACGCGCTAGGAGAAGACTACTGGACGGTAGACCAACTCGTCGTCTTCGGTGAGTATTTTCTCCGCATCACTGAGGTGGAGGTCGAGCGCCTCAATGACCTGCTACAACTCGACAGCTCATGGATGCCCTTCTACCGACTCTGCTTGAAGCTCACTAAGTTCGTCGGTCTGTCGGAGGACCTCGACACCAACCTGGAAATGCAGCGAGTACGGGATCTGCTGTACCAAGGTAGGAAGAATCTCCAAACGATAGGTGTGTTATTTATCGAGCACAAAGCCCAGCTCGGGCCTAGTCGAGAGCTCCTCGCTAAAATGGCGTCCGCCGATATTGATGACTTTGACACACTCGCCAAACAGCTCATCACAACCACCCTACCCCGAGCGACCGTAAAGCTACTGTAACCCTGCAAAAACACACATCTTCTCGATATAAGGGGTTTAGTTTCTAGCTGGTTAGCTTTTTGCTGACCACGGGTTGCAACCCCAAAGGAGAGAGAAGATGTCGGAAGAAAACCAGAACAAGCGTCACTCAACTACCGCATGGGAAAGCTCGAAAAGTGAAGCCGGACTCGTCGCAGCCGGCGCCGTTCTCGGTGGCGTAGCGGGCGTCGGCGGAGGGTACATCGTAGCTCAGGCGTTCGGGACACCGCCTGTTCCAACGTACATCATCGGCGGCACCGTAGGTGTGGCGCTTGGCGGGGGGACCGCCGCATACGCCGCATCCCGAATGCACGAAGCACGCGCAGAGGCGGCTCGATACGCAGACGTGGCCATCGACGAAGCCATCGTCAAGGCCATCGCTGCCGGTGAGGCAGAAGTCGAGAAGGAAAAGAAGGCCCGTCTGGCCGCCGCTCCGCGGAGCAACGGAGCCGAGGCCAAGGCCCTCCTGGCCAAAGCCGCGATGCAGCTCGACAACATGCCCGCCGAGATGTCGTCAGCCATCCAGGACGTGATGGCTACCTCGTTGGACGAGGTCACTGGGCACTTCAACGCCGCAGCTGAACAGCAGCAGCAGTTCAATCAGGCGATACTGGCGCAGATCACCGCCCTCCAGCCAAAGGCGTAATCGCGCCACCTCCAGGCGCTCGACGGTCGTATCTTCGACCGTAAGGAGTCAAATGTGGAGGATCTCAACTGTACCAGCCATGACGGTGATCACATTTCAGTACGCACCGTCGACGGGGAGATGGTCGTCGGAACGATGAATGGGGATGAGTTTCACGAGAAGCTCGTACTCAATCAACCGTTCCGGCGCGCCATCGCCTCCGTGTACCGCCTGCACCAGCACCTCGAGGGGAAGAACATCGACCACCGCATTCAGGAGCTTTGCTCCTACGCGATGGATGATCTTCTCATGACGGCACTGGAGCTCGCGCTGTCCCCACCTAGAAGATAGGAGCCCCGACATCCGTCGGGCGCTTCTTCCTTAGCTAGTCATTGGTGAAGTCGACATGGTCGGCACTGGTCGGTACCAGGATGTCTGGTCGGGCCTTGATGAACATCGAAGCGAGGAAGCAGTAGAGGATGGAGTGGAACGAGTCGTCACTCTTGCCGGGGCTGAGCTTGTACTGGGTCATGTGAATCTGGTGATTGAACTCCGAGAATATATTGAGCATGTCGCTACCGTAGGGCGTTCGGAACTCCTCGTTCTTAGGGAACCAGATCTTCTGAGCTCGGATAGCGTTGAAGACATCAGCCATGACCTCTGTGCGGTGGAGCATGAAGCGCCCCAGGTTCGGCTCCCAACTCACCTTCTTCTTGGGCGCCGAGGCGTACTGATACTTCATGACCTTGTTGGCCCCGAAGTTACGCATCAGCCAATCGTTGCGGTCAAAGCCGCCACCGTAGTCAGAGCCCAGGACAACGAAGTTCACCTGGTTGAGCAACGCCGCGATCTTCTGAAGCTGAAGCTGTGGGTTGAGATCCTCACCCGTGAACCGGTGGATGTAGAAGATCTGGAACTGCCCGCCCATGTAACCACCCAGAGAGAGGACGGAGTAAGACTCGTTCTCCCCAGTCCCGTGGTCGAGCCCGGCCGCCACACCGCCGTAACATTTCTTGGCGTTCTCCAGGACGGCGTCCATCTCGTACATACGGATGGTGTCCTGGCAACACACCTCCACCTGCTTCTTCGTCAGAGGGCGCTGGCCGCTATCGAAGGACAGGCCGAGAACCTCGTTGTTGAACTTGGCGGTCTCGTAGTTCTCGAGTGGGAACAGCACACTGTCGTGCCAGCCGTCAGGGTCATTGATGATCCAGGGAACCATCAGCTGGTTGACCCGATAACCCTCAAACGCTACGCGGTGGGAATTGTCTTCGGTGACAGGTTGACCGGCGGCCCACTGAGCCAGGGGGTGCGCTGGGTTGATGGCCCGCTTACACTTCGAACAAACGGGGCCCCTCTTCCCGATGTTGCGCGCACCAAGCACGTTCCAATACCACGTCTCGGGTTTCGACCCCCCGCAGGCCTCGCACGGAACCAGCCACTCGTTCTGCGTAGAGAACTCCGACCAGTAGGTCTCGATGGTGTTGTCCATCGACTTCGGCGTGCCCGAGTAACAGAAAATCTTCCAGGGTGAGTGAGACGCGCACTGCTCGATGACCGGCACGTTGGCGAAGATGATGTCCTGAATCTCATCAATCAGGATCATGTCCGCTGGGATACCGCGCGTTCGGTCAGCGTTGAGGAACGCGTACCTGATACGGACCTGAGACCGGTTCTTGAACTGCTTGAACAGCACGTTCTGACTGAGCCCGGAGTCAATGAGGTACGAGAGCTCGGGGCTGATATCGATGGGTTCCTTCAACCGGTCAACTGAGAAGACCGTCGCCTGGGTAGCAGTGGCGCTGACATACAGCACCTTGAAGCCGTAGTTGATGCCGCAGTAGGCGATGGCCTTGTTGCCCAGCATCGTAGACTTCTCAGTCTGCCGGGCACACTTCAGGAGCAACCGCCGAGCTGGCGTGTTGTAGGGCGCACGCAGGTAGCGGCGACCATCGAAGCTGAAACGTTGGACATCCCCGCCAACTGGGATTCGAATAGAGAACTCAGTGAACTCAGAGGGCGTGGAGAATGTCTTGAGCTTATGGCTGACGACGGCGTCCTCGCCGAACATCACGTTCTCAACTTCAGCAGCCTCTAGCGCATCGTCCTCGTCACCCATTACGAGGTCGAGCTCATCCTCGAGACCCTGGTTGAGCTCTCCCGCCTCGAGAGCCTCCTTTGCCCGAACATAGAACCCGAGGTCGGTGGCCGGTGAGGAAACGTTGACTGCTGCGCCCATTGTGATCACCGTAACAGACGAAAAGGTTCGGGTCCAAGCGGTATAAGGGGAGCACGAAGGTGGGTACGTTATCCGCCTATTAAAAAGGAGAGAGTGTGCCGAACGAAATGAAAACCCAACTGGTGAAGAATCTTCAAGCCGAGCGGGGCTGCTTTTGGATGAACAAGAACCTAGTCATCTGGGACGGTCCCAACAACAAGGGGACAGTCATGTTGAGCAAGACATCGGTTGCCCCGTTCGAGCTCGATCCGGAGCTCGAGGGCGCTCTGCTCATGCGGTTCACCACCCGACGCATGAAGAAGGCGTTCGTCCGACAGTGCAGCCGTCACATCGGCAAGGCCTTCTGCCTGGGAGGCGGCTTTGTTGACCTCCCCGCTGCCGCATTCGATGAAGAGACGCCCGACCTGTCATCAGTCCAGGACAAGGAGTTGCTGTCGTGGCTGATGTTGCTGTGAGCTACGCGTGGCTGGATGAGGTGATGGTGAAGATCAGCCGGGTCTACCAAGACGAATTCCTACTCGTCCCGGCCGGCAAAGAGGAGAGCTACGAGGAGAAGCATGGCAGCTGTATCAAATGCACCTACCGCTTCGTCTTCGCAGAGAACGCCCAACAAGTCCTTCCCAACGAGGAGGGTATGCAGCTCATGAGGCTCATCAAGAGCGCGGCCCGAGCAGCTCAAGCTAATCCGCCGCTCGTCAGTACCCGGATCAAGAGCAAGCATGATTTTGGGGACTGGTTCTGGGATGAGCGCGGTGCCCTCATGGTGGTATTTCTTTGTGCACGGTAAAACATGGGGCTACCTCGGCCCGGAAAAACGGGCCTGAACAGGGCATAAGACTATTGTGGACTCGGGATTCATAGCTCCCGAAAAGGAGGACCACAATGGCAAAGAAGGAATGCCCATACGGAATGGGTAGCTGTTCCGCCCACCAACCCGTCTTCAACCAGTGCGTCGCGGACGCGCTGGATGGGGGGGACGCATTCGACTGTAGCTACTCAAGCTACTTCGATTGCGACACCGACGTGATGGCGTCGGTGTTGGCTGGGACCAAGACGCCTGAAGAGGCGGAGAATTGGCTGAACTCGGATGACTAAGAGGGAAGAAACCCAAAAACTCCTCGAGGAGCTCGATTGCACAATTCGTCAACTAACGGGGGCGCAGCCTGTTGCGTCCCTACTGATCGGAGGAGCCCCCGGCTGCTGTGGGGCGTATTACGTTGCTCACCAGATAAGCCAAGCAAGAGAGGAGGCCAGCAAACAAACTGACGAAGCAATTCGTCAGGCACTCGCTAAGTACTCCAACTCCAAGTAGCCAAGAGCCCCGTTCGGGGAATCCTACCTTGGCTCTTTTCTTAGCTAGCTATGTACCCGAAAAGCATGGGCTAAATGGGGCATAAGAATCATGTGGACTCGGGGAAACTAGCCTCGAGAGAAAGGACCCCCATGACTCTTTCAGACATAGTCGCCCGTTGCGAAAAGTTCTCCGGCTACGAGCTCGAGGCCGAAACGCAGGAGCGGTCCTACGGCCGCTGCCTCGTCATCAGAGCCGTCGGCGAGGCCGGGCGGAAGCATCCCTACTCCCTCGCGCTGATGCTGCTCCACCCGGACATGTCCGTCCTCAAGGAGCTGAACGGCCGCCTGCGCCACTGGGGCATTTCCCTCGAGGAGCAGCGAGTGATCGCGGCGCACCTGGGTGCGCCCGAGCCGACGCCCGAGCCCATCTTGGACCCGTTCGCGGTCGTCAACTTCTAGCCAAGGCCCCGTTCGGGGAATCCTACCTTGGCTCTTTTCTTAGCTGGTTATGCCCGAATGGGATCGGGGTGACCGGAGAGTGTCTGAAAGATGTCTTCCCTTGATCGTTTCTTGGCGGGTCCGCGCACACGCCCCACAGGGGACGTACCAGAGAACCGTTTGGCATAAGGTGCCTCTTTGAACCCGACCTTCTTTGCGGCACCCCGCACAACCTCCAACAACCCAGTCGCTTTCTGTCCAGCAAAACGTGGATGAAGGAGCTTAGAATCCCAGGCTTCTTTCTTGATGAGTGCTTTCTTCGCACGCCGTTTTTCAAGAAGGGCCATCTGCTCTTTGAGCTTAGATGGGTACTTGACCGCAGTGCCGATACCCATACCGGCACCCATGCCCAGCATTCCGCCAAGAACCCCACCGCCTAGAGCACCAACGGTACCGAGGTATCTCTCGCCCAAAGAGGCGCCACCAAGACCGCCAGCTATGGCCCCGCCCGTCGAAGCTATAAGGCCGCCACTACCCAAAGCCCTACCAAATGCCTGGTTCTTAGCGAAGTCCTCACTCTCTGTATCGAGGCGCTCACCTCGGGCCGGTTTGGCGAGAAATTCCGGAACCCGCTTACGGAGGGGCGCGGCCATAAACTCTGGAAGACCGCCACCCTGCTTCGGTATCCCAGGCGCCTTCCGTGCACGCCGTTTTTCGAGAAGAGCCATTTGCTCTCTGAGCTTGGCTGGGTACGCGGCCCCTGTTCCGACAGCGCCCCCGGCCAGAGCACCTAAAGCCGCACCACCAACAGCCCCCGGCACCATGGCCAGGGGATCATGTGCGGTACGACCCGCGATTTGGAAACCGGCTACTCCACCAGCAAGGGCACCTGCTGCGGCACCCGGAAGACCGCCACGCTCAATGCTTTGGGCACGGGCGTGGCTCTTAGCGAAGTCGTCGCTCTTGCTATCGAGACCCCTACCAGGCTGAAGAAGGTGTTTTGGCCAAGTCAGGTGCGACAACGCGGTTGATGTACCCTGCTTCGGCATCCCACCAGCTGACACTGTAGGAGCAGGCGGGGCAGCTGGTGAGGAGACTGGGGTAATCCCCATAGCGGGGGTCCCCTTCGGCGCTGCCTGTGCGACGCTAGCGGGGTTCGTGATTGCCGGTGGAGGAGGAACCTGCATAGGCGTCGCTGCGCCGGGTCCGGCACCCAGCATGGCGTTGGCGCGCTTGTCCAGCCGCACCAAAGCCGCCGCCTTTTTCACCCGATCTGCTGTCTTGCGGTACGACTTGCGTGGCATGGTGTACTTCTCCTTGGCAGCAGCTTTACCCTCAGGCGTGCCGTAGTTCTTTGGGGTCTTGCCCAGCTTGTGGGCCATTTGCGTAGCGATGGCGAAGGATTGGCTCACGGACATGTTCGGGTTCTTGCCCCGAATATGCTGCGCCCTATCATGTATCCAGGCTGGCATTCGTCCCAACCTTCTTGGCGTCGATGGCCATTAGGGCCTTGTGGATTTTCTCGTGAGAGGGCGGCATGATCACAGCAATCTTCTCGATGGTTATGCACCAGCTGTAGAGCTCAGGGATGAACTCAACAGTGAGCTGGTTCTCCCGTCCCTTGAGACCGAAGGACTCAACCATTGCTTCCCAGATGAGCTGCGCGTCCTCATAGGTCCAGTAGGTGCCGTCATCCTTGCGGTAGAGGTGGATGATCAGGTTGGGTGGGCGGACGACGTATTCAGCCCCGAAAGTACTGAGCTCGATTGGTGTCAACTCCACCGCCTCTGGCGCGGGTATTGTGGCGTCGGTATTGAAGATTTTCGGGGGTCGCGCTGCCACCATCAGTAGTCCATCCCGTCTTCCCCATCCTCGGCGTTCTCCGCTGGGGAGTAGTTGCCCCCCGTCAACTCTTTGATTGACGGTGTATTGCTTTCTTCGTGCCGTAACCTGAACGAGTTGAACGACTCTACCACGTCCTGCACAGCGCTCCCGCTGGCATCCACGGCTTCCTGACACATCTTGGCGGCCCGGATGTAGTTGAGCCACATCTCCGAGTGGTGCCTGCTAGGCTCGAGCATGGCAATCTGCTGGATCATCATGAACGAAATATTACGAGCGTCGGTGAACCCGCGGTTCGCCTCCATCTGACGGAGCCCGCCCATCCCCATTTTCCAGAGGAGGAGCTGAGCACCATTCGCACCACGGGAGTCGACAGCGAGTTGGAGGAGCTGCCGGTTGGCCGCATCCCGAGTCTGGATGAAGTCGCCCCACTCGAGTCCCGTTAGGAGATCGCTGTTCCAGAAGTAGTGCCTGTACAGGTCGTAGGCCCTGACCGAGATGTAGGATTCTAGCTTTTGCTGAATCTTCCGCACAGCCTGTTCGGGCTTGACGGGCGATAGGATGAAGGTCTCGACAGCCTGCCGCAGCGCGTTCGATTCCAGCACCTGCTTGGCCTGTCGCATATCCGGACCGTCACGCCAGGCATCGTAAACTCCCTCTTTGCGCAGAAAACGCTGACTGGCACCATGTGTCGGAACATGTGGGCGGTACGGTATCGGGTAAACCATCTCATCGTTGATGGCCTCAATCTCTTCGACGGATAGTCCGCCAAGATCGTTGACCTGTAGCAAGCCCTGAATCTGCTCTGGAGAGTGCGTCCGTCGCGATAGGTAGAACTTGGCCCAGTATGTAGCTGGGTGTGGTCTCACGTTTGCCTACGCCTCGGGTCCCTGTTGCCGGAAGACGAGCTTCTTCAGCCCAATGATGACCTCATCGAGCCGCTCCATGGCACTCTTCACAGAGTCTTCGGGCACATCCTCCAACCCGAGACGGGTGGCCATAAGTAGGCCGGCCAAACGACTAAGCGCGTCCTCGAGGTCGGGGAGCCAGCCCACAAAGGTCCCCACGTTCTCTGGGTTGATGAAACCGAGAGCGAGAACCTTGTCCACGGTGGTCACGTCATCAAGAGCCGCAGCCTCTTTGAGCAGAGGACTGATGCGGGGCAGCTCTGCCCACATACCCCTTGCCTCTTCTCGGGCCTCTGCCACCTTCTCCGCATAGGTTCCGATGGGGCGGCAACCTTCGACTACCACCGAACCGACTTGTGCAGCCTTGACGAGTGTGTTGACAGCGAACTCGGGTTCCAAACCCAGCACGGCAGCCATGAAAGTCGCGTCACCACCATGAAGGCTCTCTCGCCACTCATGAGCTACCTTCTCCAACGGACGGCCACGGAACGACCAAGTGTTTCCGTCAGAGACGATCTGAACAATGGAACCTGCTTGACGGGCTGACGCCTTCTTGACGAACTCCTTGGCGTCCTCAATGAGAGGGGTGACGGTCTTACCCAACGGGGCCCAACGAACATCTTCCGGCAGCATGGCTTCGCTGTCACCGAGCTTCACTGGGGCTTTGAGCTTGCTGTCGAACCTAATCGTGACAGGCTCGCCCATCATCGTTTCGCAGAGATAGCCCACTCCCTTTTCATCGCGAATGGTGGAGTTGATCTCCGTGGGTTGGAAGGCCATCACTCCCCCAGTCGTGGTGACCCGGTAGAAGAAGCCGTAACCCTCAGGCTTGGCCTTGATGATATTGGTGTCGCGGCCCGCAAAGCTACCAACAATTTGTGCCTGAACAGCCGAGGCCGAACCGTTGGTGAACAATGCGAAAGGAAGGGTCACCCCATCGTAGTCCAGTACGTTAGGGAACACCCAGCCCATGACCTCTTTGCCATCCTTGGTCTTGACCCGGTACTGGCCGAAACGTTCAATCGGCCCAATCTCCTCATCTTCAAGAGCTGCGTGGACCACAGGATTGGAACTGATAGTGGCCGCGCCGGTCTTGTCGGCAATGGTGACGGTATCCTCACCTGCCATATCAACAGCCGTGTTCCTATCGATATCGTCGACAGTGGGTTCGAACATCTCACCGTTGGCCATCTTCAGCCGATAAAACTCCCCATGCCGCTCAACCTGGAGAACCGTTGGTGGGATGCTAGCCGAAGCCACCTTCTCCACATCGGCAGATGTCATTGGCTCGACTTCCCCCAAGAACTGCAAGAAGGGCAACGCCGCCTCGTTATGTACCAACGCTCGAGTGAGGTGCGCGTCCTTCTCCAACATCTGCTGCATGCGCAGGAGGTCACCTGCATTGATGGTGTGGGCGATGTGCTCGAGCAAGAACTCGGGCTTGAGCGAGCTCAACTTGGTCTGGGCAGCATCGACTACCTGGCCGCCCGACATGGCGTGTTGCCGACTGGTCGGTGGGTAGAGCTGACCACCCATCCCGGTATCACCAGACGACGTCCGAGCCGCATCGAATACTTGCGGACGGAAGAGTGCCGCACGAAGCCGCTCGTCACTCAGGCGGGAAGGGTTGCCCTTGGCGTCGATGAAAACGTCAAAGGGTTGAAGCTTGCTGCTCTTGATGATGATCGGTATGCGGAGAAAGCGGACACCCTGAGCGGCCATCTGGGCCTTGGTTCCAGGACCCTGAAGTGTCGTGGCCGACTTGTTGTGTACCTGGAAGTACCCCGTACCGTAGCCGGCCTCCCCGTCTACCTTCTGCATGACGGGGTTCGTCTCGTAGGTCCCGACGTAGGGGTGCTGCTCCATTAGAGCCTTGAGCGCTTCCCGCGGCCAAGTGTCCGCCGTTTCAGACAAACGAGTCTCAGATGCCAGCTTCTCAACTACAGGCGGGGTTGTATCCAGGTAGAGATCGGGGGTCATGAAATCCTCCAAGTACCGGCCGGCGTTCCAGCCGAGCCACTGTCGCCGACTTCGGCATTCGCCGTAATGTGTTGTACCACTGCCTGAGCAATGGCACGAGCCAACGGAACCACTATGGTCCGGTCGAACGGCGGCGTGCCGCGCTCAAACTCTATCGTCGATTCAAGCGTACCATCCTCTTTCGGTGTCTGGACAATCTCTGCCCCAATCACCTCATCGGTATTGATCGCGTTGTGTTCTCGTTCCAGGATATCGATAATGCTGATCTCGAGCTCGCCCGCATTCATCGCCATAGCTACTCCCCCAAAGACTTGGTGGTCTGCCCAGACGGTGCGACCACGTTCGGTTTAGGGATGCCGGTAACGCCAGCAGAAGTGGTGTGGGTGTGCGCCGCCATGAACAGCATGACGTCCGGCGTAGCTAGCACGAAGGGGGTGCTCGCACTGCCACCAATCTTAGTCATGGGACTGTCGATCACCTTCTGCCCGCTGATGGTGTCTTTGCTGTTGTTGGCTGTGAGCTCGTGATTGCCCTCAACGGACACGGTCTGGTTACCGCTGATGGTCGTCTCAGTCGCCCCATACTGCTGAGTGACCGTCCCGTCTACCGTGTCCTCGAGGGTGCCCTCGATGTGCCGAGTGTAGTCACCCTTCACCGTAACATCGACATCGCCATCAGCATTGACCGCGAAATCGTAGACCGCTGACCCGTCATCCAGAGTACGGGCCGTCGAATCGATAGAGTTGGGTGCCACCACGCAACGTAGCCTAGTCTCGTCGTCCACGTGACCGGCCGTGATCATTACAGTGTTCTTCTCCTCTTGGGCGTGGTCTCGCGCAGCCAGTGTGAAGACGGTCTTGGCCTCGCTGTCGGGATCCGTGTCGCTCTTTGTGGTAGTCCAGAGCATCTCCCCACCGAAGTTGAGCATCTGGTAGTTCTCGCAGACGTCACGGATCATGTTGGTGATGGGGATGTAGACTCGCTTAGCGACAGCAGTGGCTTCGATTTCAATGACCCCGCCTCGGTGCAACCAGATCTGGTTACCGTCCCGACACCGCATCATCAGATCACCCTGCTGGAGCTTGGGGCGTCCGGAGGCGAAAGTTACGTCAGCTTCCTCCCCGTCCCCGGTGTCGGGTTGTGTCGTCCCGTCTCCGGTAGCACCGCGCTCAAAGGTAGTGGTGAAGCAGAGAACAAAAGGCCTGTCGTCGGTGGGTGTGCAGACCTGTACCTTGGCGGCCACCTCCGGCATGACAAAGATGCCCTCACCGGAATGGAAGTGAAGGTACGGAGCACCAACCTGAACATCAAGCAAGAGACGGTGAGAGCTGACTGTACGAACGTCGATGGTCCAGTGTGCCATATCGACATTGATGATCTGCCCACACTCAATGCGGACGGGGTTACCACCCCGCTGAGCCATCCCAGTATCTTGCGAGTAGGACATCTAGTTCGGGGCGGCCGAAGAGCGACCGGCCAGGTAACCCGCACCGCCGAGAGCACCCACTCCGAGAGCTGCCGCGCCCACAGCCTTACCGGTGTTGCTCCTCGCCACTCCGCGCAGACCACCGGAAACGTGATCCCAAGTACCCATGTCCCCAACGCCCTTGCCCAGGCTCTTCGCACCGGACTGAACCGGGCCCTGGATCGGGGTCAGCGCACCCACGCGTTTGGCCTGTGCGCGGACACCGCCCTGCCACGCCTTGCCTAGCCGGCCGAGAACTCCTCCCCCAGCTTTGGAGCCAGTGAGCATCATCTTGGTTCCCTTGGCTGCGCCACCGAGGAACGCTACCTTTGTCAATATCCTTCGTTTTTCGATTTCCCCAAGTTCGTCGAAGAACGCAGAGTAGGTCGTTTCCTCGATCATCTCAGTACCTCCACGGTTTTTCTTTAGTACCCTTACCGAATTCTACACCATGCACCAGAGGCGGTATCGGGTTCAACCCATGAAGATCCGAGGACCAGCCACGCTGCGATGCCTCTATGACCGTACTCCGGAGGTGCTCGTGATTCAACCGGGCCATCCAGTCCTCCTGCACATCAAGGGGTATCTGCTTGACGCCCCTAAGCACGGGAGAATGTTTCACAGGAGCGCCCTTTTTGTTCTTCTTGTTCCAATCGTAGACTTGCGTAGTGCTGGTAAAATCTCCCGGTAGGAGATCTGAGTTACCGCCGGGGTCCTCAACCTTGGTCACGCCAGAAAGCGCACGCACCATGACCTCGGAGTTACGTCGACGAACACCGTACTGCCCGTAGATGCCGTGGAGCTCACCGGCGAGGTGGCCTTGGGTCTTGCTTATGCCAACCAGCGGCAGCAGATCATGGGGATTGACTGGTCCTTTGGTGAGTGGGGCGCCCTTACGCACAGACTGACCAACGCGAACCCCAGACAGGCGAACTCGATCAGCGGGGATATAATCCTCAGTGTCGCCAATCTTCACCCTAAAGCCGCCAGCTGGATCCTTTTTGACACGCTTGATCTTCCCGCTCGAGGTGGCGAGGGTCGCTGATCCCTTGACCTTCTTCTTGAGATAGAGGAGTTCGGTGGCTTGATTGAGACCACCAGATGTCAACGACTTTTCGCCCTT
>Ga0233410_10000002_pt1 | contig 157525 bp, 159 predicted proteins | sample Na_anoxic_1_MG_FD_179869 | JGI IMG/M metagenome (GOLD analysis project Ga0233410, IMG submission 179869) | Seawater microbial communities from Saanich Inlet, British Columbia, Canada - Na_anoxic_1_MG | ecosystem: Environmental > Aquatic > Marine > Inlet | place: Canada: British Columbia...
GTCGAATTGAACAAGCGCACCGGTTTTAGTGGCATCAAGAATGGCTTCGTTGTCAGTCATTAGTAATCTCTCCTTGGCATTTTCCAGCCGTTAGTTTTCATATCGTTCTCAGCTTCGACCCGTCGCCTGCGCCTGCCAACGGAGACGTACCGACCAAAGTCAACAACATCCACGACACCGCCGAGGATATATCCTCTCTTACCTCCCTGTGCTAGCAGTGAGCACTGCTGGGCAAGATGTGCTGTGATTCCAGGGAGAAAGAAGTGGGAGTAAATGGTGAGGAGCGCGTCTGCCTCAGAGAGGGCTTCGGCGAGCTTCATCAACCTCTCGTCAGTGAACCTACCTTCTCGTGAAACCACGATCCCGGTGATGGCGACAACCTCGATACGGTTGTCAAGGATCTTGGCTGCCATAGGGGCCATCTCATCAGCGACTTTGCCCCAGTCAGCGTTACGCTTGTCCTGGAGCTTCCAGACCTTCTTCACGTAGCGACGGATTCTGCTCGGGAGCCCCAGTCCAAGGCTGTAAATACCTGAGCGAGACCACCCGTCGAGGTCCTTCTTAACCTTCTTGAGAAAGCCTGGGGCGTAGTTCCCTACGATATTGCCGTCGTCGTCGAACCTTACAGGGATAGCGCCAGGGTGAGCCTTCTGTTGCGCCTTGATGGTCGCGGGAACCTGCTGATCTTTGACGATCGGGTCAACCCTCGCCATGCCACTAAGCTGACGACCCCTGCGCTTACCGAGTTTATCAAACTCAACCATCTTGGTACACTTCGGATCGCCGCAGTCACACGGCGCCCCTCGACGGTTTCCACCTGGTCGTGGTGATCCTCTTCGCTTTTTGCTCATGCAGTCTTCTACCCAACTCCTCTGACAATTAGTCGTCGGTATAAGACTGCATGAGCAAAAACCCCCCACACTACATTCAAGTAACTCTGACTCCAGAGCAGGCAGGAGTAGTTGTCGATGCTCTTGACCTTCTCTCACGAATTCACATAGGACAGTTCCACACGATCAGCGAGCAGTTCTTTGAGAAGCTACTAGACAGTGATGCCATCATCCGGATGGAAAACTGCCTGCTCGAAGCACGGCAGGAGGTCTTCCCAGAGCTAACCGGGCCTGGACACTCGCACAGTATGACTGGGGAGAAGGTAGCCGAGGCAGGCAAGGTCTCTTGGGACATACTTCAGGTGGTCCGCAACGCCAGCGCCTTCGCAGGTAATCCAGAAGGAGGTCACACGGTCGATTTCAACGACCCGATGTTCGTGTCTAAGTCTGTTCCCAGACCCGTCGCAAATTCTGTGTCGATCCTAGATCGACTCGCTGATGCTTAGGCCGTATCGTCATCAAGCAGTGCCTGCAACAGTAGGTCGAGCACGTTCGAGGTTGGAAGAAAGTCAACCACTGTTCTGACTACAACGGGAACACGGTCTTCCCACCCCTGCGTATCCGGTGTCCGATAGATTGGCCAATCGTCGTATCCCATCTCAGGATCGTCCATCCTATCTGGAGCAGTCCGGAGCGTTTGCTGGCCTATGAGGCGATCGATGTCTTTAGCGACCATTCGCATACAGCTAAAGCTGTCGTCAACGTAAATCCGTCCCAGGTCACTGGCGCTCTGGAGGTCGCTCTTCACGTATTCGATAAGCCTCCCACGATGAATCGGCAGGGTCTTGGGTACGCGCCGCACGATCATCATCCGGAGAACATGCGCCCACTCGTAATTGGTAGCCGCCCTAGTTAGTGGCCATCCTACGGGCTCTTTATAGGTGTAGACGAGTCTAAGTCGCCTGTTCACACCTATCCTGCGGCGAATAGCTGCTCGCTTCCGACGATCCTTCTCGGCCCGGACGATGTGTTTGTTCGTGTAGTGCATATGTAGTGATACCCGAAACCCTGTAGGAGGTAAAAAAGATCATGGACATGCTAGTAGGAACCAACGACGACGGAAGTGACTTCACGGTCAAAGCCAGTGATCTGCTGACGCACGGCGTCATTCTAGGCCGCACCGGATCTGGTAAGACCGGAGCCACGGTCACCACTGTCGAGAACGCCGTCATGAGCGGTGCGTCGGCGATTATCCTCGACCCCAAGGGCGACCTGACTAACCTCGCTCTGGTATTCCCCGACCTCGCCGCTGAGGATTTCGCTCCTTGGTCTGAGGAAGGCTCGGACTCTGAGAAGATCGCCGAGAAGGCTCAGAAAGAGCTTGGTCACCTTGCCCCTAACGTCCGTGTCTGGAAAGACGCGGCTGATGTCACGATCTACGCCCCTGGCAAGACCCACGGAGGCGGTAAGCCCATCAACGTCCTCGCCTCCTTCGGCGCTCCAACTGGAACATTTAACGATCAGTCCCTCCGAGACCGTGCCTCGGCTGTCGTGTCCTCGGTCCTGAGCGCAGTCGGACACGGCGCTGACCCTCTCACCGATCCGGCCAATGTCTTCATGACTGATGTCATGGTCAATTCTTGGAAGAACGGTAAAGGATTCCCAATGGAGGAATGGGCGACGACGCTCACTGACCCTCCTGCCGAGTTCCAAGTCATTGATGGACTTCCGATCAACGATTTCTTCCCCAAGAAGGATCGCCTAAAGATCGCACGTGCGGTCGTCGGCTTTCGTCGCCAGGCCACCAAGTGGCTGGACGGTGAGGCTCTGTCCATTGAGAGCTACATCGGTATCAACAAGCCAAAGGTCTCAGTCTTCACCATGCGCCACCTCAACGAGGGTGAGCGTAAGTTCTTCGCAGCAATGCTCCTGTCGGCAATCGTGGACTACATGTTCCGCGCTCCGGCCAGCAACAAGCTGAAGCTACTGGTCGTCCTTGACGAGGCCCGTGGCTACCTGCCTCCATACCCGCTCAACCCTCCGACCAAGAAGCCGATCTGCACCCTCCTGGCGCAGGCCCGTGCCCACGGCATCGGTATTCTGATCGGGACGCAGAACCCAAACGACCTGGACTACAAAGCCCTCACTAACGTCGGCACCTGGTTCCTGGGCAAGCTGCGTGAGCGTGACTGCGCCCGTGACCTCAAGCGTGAGCTCTCGGTCCGCAATGTTGATCGGGACATTCTGTCCACGGTTCCGCAGCAACACTTCCTGGTGCTCAAGAAAGACGGCACCCACAGTCTGGCCAAGATCCGCTGGGCCTACAGCTACCTCCGTGGACCGTTGAGCGGTCAGGAGCTTCTCCGCCTGGAGGACTCTGTCCAGACCTCCTTCAAGCCTGTCCAGACCTCCGTCAAGCCCGTCAAGCCCTCCTACAAGGCGTCGTCTGCAGCCGCTCAGGTGTTTGAGGGCAGCGGTGACGTTCGCATCAACTTCGTCCTGACCGATCGCAAGTCAGGAGGGTCTACGGTAGTCGTAGAGCATTCCATCAATGGCGGCGATAGCTGGAGGTCGTCTCGTATCAAGAACAAGTCCAAGAGTTACGGGTCAACCCCTTTCGGTCAGAGACATACGGTGGTGTGGAACACGATCAAGGACGTGGGCCGCAAGAACGTGACAGCGCTGGTGCGCCTGAAGATCAACGGTCAAATCTCTCAGCACTACTCGGTGTTCAAGGTGAACAACACGAGGATTAGCCGCTTCTCGTCGCTGTTCTCCTAATGTTCAACATCTAAGGTAAAAGGTTCTAGGTGATAGGAGGATCAAATGTCAGACGCACGACTAAGGGACGCTGAGAGACGCTGGAGCGAGACCGGGGCGGACGATGATCTGTCAGTCCTCGTAATCGCCAGGAAACGTGCAGGACTTGAGATCCCTTATGGGATGCGAGTCCGCATGACGAAGCTGTTCTCAACCTTAGGTAAAAACAAGCGTGGCCTGGAAGAGTTCCGCCACAAGACCTCGGGAATGATCTTCGTGATGATTCCTGCTGGCGAGTTCATGATGGGCCGAAACGATGAGGACACTCCCCAGCAGAGGAGAGAGTTCGCTGTTGGAGTGCACCAAGTGCTGGATGTCGCGCCCCAGCAGAGGAGAGAGTTCGCTGAACCGTTCCTGGTCGCCAAGTATCCATGGACAGGGCGTGAGTGGTATCGGACCACAGGGGAGTTCCCCTCTCATTTCCCCACACGGGCGATGATGGACGAGTGGATGCCAGTCGCAATCCCAGAAGACGCCACCTACGGCCCTGAAATCCGCATGGAGGCTATCGACAGCGATGGAAAGAGATGGGGAGACCACCCCGTCGAGTCCGTCTCGTGGGACCGTTGTCGCCAAGTCGAGGATCACATCAATAGGGTTGACTTCGTCCGTCAGTTCAATGCCCGATTCCTCCTCAAGAATGACCTAAAGGAACACGCATGGGTCAATTGGGTCGATTACACCCACGGACTCGCTTCAATCAATCTATCTCCAGCGAAGCTCAGACCTGATGGAGAGGTGGTGCTTCCACACTTCGCAGGACTGGTCTTCACTGATGAGGTCGAGAGCCTCTACCAGGGCTGGCTCTGGAACGAGGACAACGAGCGTGCTGGCTTCCAGCTGCCGACCGAGTCGATGTGGGAATATGCGGCCCGTGCAGGGACAACAACTCGCTACCCCAACGGGGACACGGACGAGGACCTAGCGAAGATCGCCTGGTTCGGCGGTGACTGGGATGATGGTCACAAGGCTGTCGGCCTGAAAGATGACAACAACTGGGGCCTCCACGATAACTGCGGCAACGTGTTCGAGTGGACTCGCTGCATGTGGCGTCAAACGGTCGAGGAAAACCCAGTGAACGGCTTCCTCGCAGTAGGGGAAGAATGCTCGGACCCTACGGTTACGGAATACCTCTGCGATTCATCGATCCAGGAACGTGTATCCGTACAATTAGCCGCTCCGCCCTTACCTCCTTCGAACGAGGATGGCAGTCAATCCAGCAACAACCCACAGACCTCGGAGTCCGACCCTGCTGGAGAGCAAAGTAGCCCGGACCCTACCCCAGTTTCACCCTCAGAGGGGGTGACTGGATCGTCGGAGCAGGGGTCCTCTGCATCAAGAGGCACACCGACTACGCCCCTCACTACTACTGGGGAACCCGATCAGCCTGGAGGGGAAGGTGAACCTGGTTTTTTCGGCCAGACCCCTGCGGAGAGATCAAGCTCTCCGACGGAGGGCTCTGCAACATCAGTAGTGCCCCAGGGGGCGGTCGATACTTCGACCAGATCTACGGGCGCTACGCAAGGTTCAGAATCCTCAAGTCCGTCTGCTGGACTCACAGCCTCAGCTGGAGAGAGCGGACCGCAAGTTTCAGGGACCTCCTCTGGAGAACCAGTCATCAGTCCCACGTCAGCACCCGACCAGTCTGGCGAGGACGATAGCTCGGATTTTACCCAGACAGCATCTTCGTCGGAAGCGATGGGTGGGCAGACCCAGCCTGCTCCGTCGACTTCAGTAGGGGATGCTACGACCGAGACCAATACGACCCCAGCGGCGGGGTTAGGCCAACTTGGAGAGGACGGTAGCCCGGATTTTTCACAAACTTCGTCTATTCAGACGACCCCGACATCGCCTACTTCCAGAGAAACCTCCACAGGTCCCTCTTCGGACCAGTCCCAGACAGGTGGGTCACACGCGGAGGAGACTTCCACGACGCAGGACCCAACCGCCGGGGCGTCGAGCCTAGTAGTCGATGCTACGCAGGTGGACACCGACTCTCCTGGCGAGGACGATAGCTCGGACCCTACGCATGGCTCGGATACGTCCCTGAGTCGAGATTCTACTCCGCAGGAGTCGGAACTTACTACCAGCCCCCACGGGACGAATACCGATGCGGATGCAACGCCTGTAACCCAGGAGGACACCGGGCCGCAGGCACCAGGATCTTCTGGAGAGGGCGTTAGCTCGGATTTTCCTCAAGGTGGACAGTCCACCGAGATCCAACCTTCCCCCCAAACGAGTTCGCCCTCAGAGGGCGGCAAGGGTCTTCTTTCCTCGATTCAGGGTTCATCTACGCCTCCTACGTCCCACTTGAGGTCAGCGCGACCTACGCAGAAAACGGCCGATACATCAAAGGAAACATCTGGGACACCTTGGAAGGAGAAGAGAACATCTTCTCCACAGGAGAACGATCTTCCAGACAGCGATACATCATCCTCGGCTCACAAGGACTCCGACCGGCCTGGAGGTGCCGGTGACGCTGTCCCTTTAGCCTTAAGGAGCGTGTCGACCAGCTCCTCGGAACACTCACCATCGACAACAGCGCCTTCGAGGACAACTTCAAGTATCAAGCCAAGTATGGAGACGCCTTCCGGCAGGTCTACGCAGCAGACGACATCAGGCTCACCCAACAGTTCTACACCGACAACTGGATGGCCGAGGGAACAGTCATCATCAAGGGAGGACATTGGAACTCGTCCGCAAGTCAACTCACCATCGCCTGGGACGACCCAACCGACCCAGACGACTCCTACGGGGAGTGGGGACTCAGACCAGCCTGGAGAATTCGGTAGTGCTGTCCCTTTAGCCTTGCGGAGCGAGTCATTCCGCTCCTCAGAGACGGCTTCCTCCGAGAACGACTCGCCGAGGTCAACGACTATCTCACCGAGGTCAGGCACAGAGCTTTCTCCTCCCATGACACATCAAGAGTCATCGTCGTCCGAAGCTCGGGGCAACACATGCCGATCGCCGCAGGACCTTGCCCCAGACATCGATCCGGAGGTGCCAGGGCTGAATGCACCTCACCCAGAGCAGCCTGGCGGAGCCGTTAGCTCGGATTTTCCTCAAGGGTCGCAGCCATGTCCCAGCGCATCTTTGATCTCACAAGACGACAAGACGATAGCTGGCTCGTCGTCAGTCCAGAGATCGCAAGAGAGCTTAGACACGTCTACGACCACAGAGCCGACAGAATGCTCAGAGGAGGCTTCTTCAACTCCGACACCAGAGACCAGTTCGAGGATGGATGGGACATCTGGTCTCTCGATCCCGATCTTCCCGACCGTATCGCTGGGCTCAGGCTCACCTGGCGAGCGAGGTGATTCGGATTTTCCCCCGTCGCCTTCATTGGAAGAGGGGGTGGAAAGACTGAGGTCCTCGGGCTTAACCTCTTCGCCTCCATCATTGATGTCGCAAATTTCGGATTCCCCAGACTCGACAAGGTCCTCAGAAACCACGCCTGGTTCGACCTCCCAGAATTCAGCAGGTGGCGACAACACTCCTGCACAGATGGAGAGGACGACGGATTCAGAGCCTCCTGGAGAGGGCGGTGATTCGGATTTTCCGTTGACGACCCCCTCGCTCTCCTACGAGGAGGCGCCTGGGGCGCAGGATCCATCACCCCAATCGATGAACACCACCCATGGGTCGATGACTGGGCGCTCGACCGGGATCTCCCAGACGAGACCGCAGGAGGGCGACCAGCCTGGAGAGGGAGGTGATTCGGATTTTCCCCAAGGGCCTTCCTCCACTACTACGTTCCCCAGGACTCAGACACCTGGGAGGCCTGGGAGTGGACCGGCGGATCAGAGCTCATGTCAATCAGCCAACGAAGCAGAGTCCACATCAAGGGAGGAAGCTACTACTCCAACGCCGACACCACACCAAGCCCAACCGTCTGTAGCCGATCCTACGAATACACAGTCGCCACTGGAGCGGGGAGTTGGATCGGACTCCGATCAGCCTGGAGAGGGAGGTGATTCGGATTTTCCGTTGGGGAGTTCACTCGCTTCGACATCCCTTCCTTCAGTAACTTCTGGGCCACCACCGTCGCATCCCGACTCCCCACTGGACCAACCATCATCGTCAGAGCCCCAAGCTGGCAGTGCGACACAGGAGACTGCCTTATCAGAGATCCTCGCTGGGCTGAGGAGCGAGATGACAACATCTCCCCAAGAGCGGCCTGGAGGTGCCGCAGACCCTGATACCTTTCCAGGTGGACTCGGACCGCATATTGATAAGTGGGCTCCTCTCCTCTCCGGCATTGATGAGACCTGGACCCGGACAGTCGCAGCAGCCATGCTCGAAAACGAATCAAGACATCTACAGCGTCTCCAGTCTGAGGTCGATGGAGAGGGCGTCGGCCCCTTTCTCCAATACGCCCTCCCTCTCATCAGACGGGCCAGTCCTCTCAACTTTCCCTACGTCCAGCCCATGCTCGGACCCATCGGAGGAATGGCCTTCTACAGACCGGATCTCGCCCGTAGAAGAGACCCCATTGAGCGAGGAGGAAGTTGGTACGAGGACACCGGCGTTCTCGGACTTGATGAGAGAGGGGCTTCTGGTGCCATCAGCTCCAGAGGGCATCGACCTGCATGGCGCTCCCGGTAGCATCGTCGTCAATGTACACGACGAGGTGCTTGTTGGACTTCCTGCGGACACCATGATCGGAGTTAGCATCAGTGGTCACATTCATCACCTCACCAATCAGTTCCGGCTAACCTCATTTGACTTCGTAGCTAGTCCTCCAGTGGCTGGGGCTTATCCCCGACTCGTCCCTCCCAGAACATCGCTACACACTTCATTAGGTGGAACCTGGTTTGAGGTCTTCCACAGAAGGTCAATTCCACGTTCTAGCTCTGGGGCTTTTCCAGTCTGTCGCAACCAATGGTCGACCCGGCCTTGCTGGCGTTCACGTTAAATCTGATATCACGATGCGCCACAAAAAAGACTTGCAATCCCCTCATGTCCCCCTAGACTCACTCACCAGGCGAGACCATTTTAATCGCCTCACCCCACTAAGCATCACCTCCGAGGTTCACCATGACACGCCGTGAGCAGGGATACCTCCGTGTCCCGAGACAACTTGTGAGCGACAAAAGCATGAAGTCCTCGGACCTCCGTGTATTCGCTGTGCTCATGGACATGTGCACTACAGCTGACGAGATAGAAGATGGACTAGATGCCATCACTGAACACACTGGACTGACCAAGCGGACGGTCTGCGAGTGTTTGTCTAGGCTTGAAGGGCGTGGGTTCATTACGCGAGAGAGTCGTCGCGGACCTTACACTGGGCTCATCACCATTAGCGATGCGGCGGCAGACCTCAGTGCATAAGCGTAAAAGCATGCCTCAGGTAGTAGACCAGGTCGTTAAGGACGCAGACCTCAACGCATCTACGAAGATCATCTACCTCTACATCGCAGCCGCGTATCGTCTCAACTACTACACAAATCCCCACAACTGCGGCTCCTACGAAATCCTCGCAGAGGCTACCAACTTCAGCGTGGCTACCGTAAGGCGTGCCCTAAAGCAGCTAGTTGAAGTGGGACTACTCTCTATCGACTCAAGCTCCGACAAATTCGAGACGTGGCTCCCAGTGAAGATCCTTCACCTTGACGGTGGGCTGAACCTGCTACGGCAAATCGCCAACGCAGGTGGTGCGTGAGAAAGACCACGCGTCCGTTCACGATCATCTTAGATGACCTAATCCGCAGCCCTGACATCACCTCCACTGAGTTCCGACTCTACACACTGCTCCTCTCCTACTGTGCGAAGGCCGCTAACAAGGACAAGACGTGCCGCATTCCGAAGGTCGTCCTCGCAGGGGAGATCGGCATGTCGGTGACAGGGCTGACCAAGGCGCTCCGCAAATTGGAGACGTTAAAGCTGGTCACGGTCAGCTACGACACGCCCCAGAAGCCAGCGTATACGATCAACACATCACCCCCAGAGACGATCTGTCCCGACGAATTCAAGGGTCGGTTTTGGACGAAAGCCCTCGACTACATCAAAGCTAAAGGTGGGCTGAAGCTATTCCAGCGAAAGACCAACAAGCGCCCCACCAAGGAAGCGCGTCGGACTGGGTGGCCGAAGGGTCGGATTCCGGGACCACCTCCTACCTCCGATGTTCTCACCGATGAAGTGGGGGCACAAGTCCATCAACAGCAGAGTCTAACAGACTCAACCCATACACTGGAGTGTATGAGCTCGGACGCTGAAGGTGAGCCCAACCCACCAACTCCAGTTGGGGGTACCCCCCACTCCAGTGGGGGACCCCCCTCACTCCAGTGTATGGGTTCAGGTCAAACCCCCCAACTGGAGTGTATCCCGTATAAGAGTAAGAAAGAGATTACTGAAAGAATACCTTACGGTATGCCGCTTCACGGCGAGAGTCGTGCTCTCGCACGCCCGGAGGGCGCAACTCTCTGCGCTCGTTCTGCCCAAGAAGAAGAACCAGAAAACTCCGCCATCGGAGCTGTACGCCGTTTTGATATCAGTATTTCTGAGGAGGCTCTAGTGCCTGAATCTGAGGAACAGCGTTTAGAGCGCAAAAGACGACAAAAAGAGCGGAAAACAGGTCAGCTCGACTTCAACATGGGACCTAAAGCCAAGCGCGACGGTGGTTCTGAGGTTGCGCCCAAGGGGAGAAAGAAGCACCAGCGTGGAGCTGGGCCACCTCCCACAGGGCCTAGGAGCAACCCTGATCACCGATCTACCCAGGAACACGCCGACGACATGACCAAGGGCCCTCAGGACGTCTCAGCCGTCCCTGGGGACGCGTGGGGGCTATACGCCCATTTCAGCAAGGCAGTCCGACAGAAATATCCGAATGCTCGACCTAGTAATGCGAACAAGAAGATATTAGGTCGATGTAAACAGCTGGGCCGGGATTACGACCCTGTCAGGCTCTACGAGATGATCCAGGTCCTTGTGATGGATTACGAGAATTTTGGAATCGCCAGGGTGTTCATGAAGTTCAGTGGAACCCCGGTTCCGACCTTCGATCAATTTCAGGCGAATGCTGAACTTCTTTCATCGTTCGTTGGAATTGGCGTGATCTCTCCTCCAGCTGTTCGTCGTAGCCATTACGCCGACGATTACGCCAAGAGGAAGGGAGGGAGTTCGTCTACCAAGGTAGAAGATTCTGGCGACCCGATTAAGGCGCTGCGCGACAAATACAACCCAACCAACAAATAGGTCGAAGTGTCGGACGACTGGAACATCAGCTTTTATTGTCCACCCCTATGGGCTGAGCCAAAGGACAAGCTGACCGAGGGTGCATTCGTTAATGCGATGGTCGGTCGGGAGTATTGGTTCGTTAGTGGATCAAAGATTCCATCACAATGTCGATACAGATCAGAGATCGCCAAGATGGTTGCCTCTCTCCCTGAAGACGCTGCAGCAGGCAAGGGCGCAATCTTCTACGGAGGTTATGGTCACGGTAAATCGAGCGCGTCCGTAATCATGCTCAAGGCAGCCTACGTGCGAGGCGCTCAGATGTTTTTCCGTAAGGCGAACCTCATGAAGGATGCCTTTCTGAAGCAGTGGGCGTTTCTCTCACCCGAGGGCGTTCCAATCTGGTCAATGATGACGCGCTGCCAGTTTGCGGTTCTAGATGATCTCGGAGCAGAGCTGGTCTTAGCTGGCTACGAGAAGGGCGACATCCGGATCATGGAGTCTATCGTGCGAGATCGATACGACGCCAAGCTACCGACATACATCACAACCAACCTAGAGATGAAGGATCTGATGACAGCCTATCCTTCCCTCAGTTCTATTTTCCTGGACTCCTCCAGGTATTACCTCGTAGAGGTAACGGGAAAGAACTGGCGAAACCCTGACGTGAGAGATTAGTGGATACGACCCCAGACAGAGCCCTCATCTTTTCAATTATCCAGGGAGGGGTTCCAGCCTTCCAACACGCTAAGAGCATGGGGATTACGACTACCTCCATCATCGACGCAGAGGACAGGATGATCTTCAGCGCGTGCGAGGATGTGTTCTTGCCGAAAGGTCGGATGCCATCGGTCTCTGATATTCGGCAGCACTACAACATCGAGCTACCCACGCCCGACGTTACGTTTGACTATGAGCTGTGCGCTAAAGACATCATGACCCGCACTCTCATGACAAGGCTCAACCAGGGTCTAGGCCCCATCGAGGATCTGATTCCCACTGATCCTTATGCGGCCCGTGATGCTCTTGGGGAATTGGTCAAGTCCACCAACTGGACCCTGGGCAAGGTTGCCAGGACAAACTCCCCTAGTGCAATCAACGAGGTCAGGAAGCGCTACCTAGAGGCTAAGGCAAGAGAGGGAGGGCTCCTTGGGTTCTCGTCTCCGTGGCCCTCTAGAGACAAGGCCAGTCTCGGTCTGCAGGGTGGTGAGGTCACCGTCCTTCTGGCCAAGCGCAAGACCGGAAAGACCTGGATTTTGCTCAAGTGGTTGGAGCATATCTGGACAGCAAAAAAGGAAGACGGCACACCTGAGCTCGGACCTGGTGAGTGCGTCCTGGTCGTATCGATGGAAATGCCGGTTTGGCAAGTGCTCAGGAGACTCTTCGCGATTCACAAGAAACTGGACTACGAGAAGTTCCGTGCCGGTGACCTAAGTGATGAGGAAGAGGGCCGGTTCCTGAACTGGTGCGACGATATGGAGAAGCCTGACCCTCAGCGGTCTGAGGTAATCGTCGTCGCGTCTGACCGGTGCCGCACCGTAGATGACATCGTTGGGTTCGTCGCCCAGTATCGACCCAAGGCCGTGTTCATCGACTCGTTCTACATTCTTGACGCTCCGGGCCGTCTTCAGATGTGGGAGCGAATGATTCACAACATCAAGGCGATCAAGCTGGACATTGCTGCTCAGTTCCTGATCCCGTGCGTCACTACGACCCAACTCAGTGGTCAGGTAAAGCGCGGTGACCTGAATGCTGAGGCTGATGCTGTGGCCTATGCCAAGGCTGTGGGTGATTACGCCGACTCCATCGACGGCATTTTCGGCAATGACAAGTTCAGGGATAGCAACCGGCGTATCCTGCGCGGCATGGAAGCGCGAGAGTTCAAGACAGTTGACCTTGAGATCGCGTTCAACCCTGGAACACACGAATACGGCGAGATTCGCGTCTTGGATAAAATCGAAGACGGAGACGGAAAGAGTCTGGACAGCACCGGGGACGAGGACTCAGACTCTGGTATGGGAGGGGACTCCTTCTACGATGAAGACACGATCCTGATTGAGTAGCTAGTGGACGCAGACGGTATTGCGAAGATATGCGAGGCCCTGTTCCTCGACTATGGACTGGCCTACTCAGGTTCACGATCTCGCGGTCCGCACATGTCGATTTCATGTCCACTTGCGCTTAAGACGCACGGGGATGCCCACGATGGCAACCTGTCCTGCTCGGTGCAGATCGTTGATGACGGGCATAGCTTAGTTCGGTGTTGGAGTGGAAACTGTAGGTTCAAGGGAACGCTACTCCGACTCGTTAAAAAGGCTGTGGAGTATCGCGGGAACACGCCAGAGCTCTTAGAAGTCCTCAAGGAAGTTCAGGCGATAGAGGGGATCACCCTCTCCTCAAAGCATTCCCGGTCTACCAAGGCCATCCAAAAGATCATCAATAGGAAGAAGACCTTCGCCCAGGATAGGGATGTGATCCCTGAGAGGTTCTTCGACCCGTTCGCCGGTAGCGTGCCGCAATATGCCGTTGATCGAGGAATCACCCTGGCGACTGCTAAGGCGTGGGGCCTGGGATACGACAAAGAGAAAGGCTACCTCGTCTTCCCCGTTCGCCGTCGGGATCAAGCGCTCGTTGGACTGGTAGGTCGCGCATGCAGTAGTAAGGCGAAGCGAAAGCACCAGAACTACATGGGGCTGGACAAGTCTAAGCACCTCTATGGTGCTCACATGCTGGAGACTGGTAAGTCGATCATTATCGTAGAGGCGTGTGTCGATGCCATCATGACGTGGCAAGCACTCACAGGAAGAGCCGGGGTCGTGGCCTCTTTAGGTGAAGGATTTTCTGAGACTCACATCAAATTGATTAGCGCCATGCGTCCACCAGCCGTTTACATCTTCACTGATGGGGATAGTGCGGGCCGTCTAATGGCTAACAAAATCTTCTATGGGCTACGCGAGACCGCGCCAGTCAAGATCATGGAGTGCCCGTGGGGCCCGGTCACTGGATACAAAGAGGTCACAAGAGGTAGGACGGTTATCAACAAAGCGATACGTCCTGGAGTAGATCCAGCCATCCTTCCGCCCGATTACATCAATCGCCTTTTCGATAATGCACCCCTCATCAGAGGGAAGATCAAGTGGACTAACCCTCCTACGGTCTTCGACCCGTCAGTAACCTAGTAGTTACACGCAAGTTATGGCCAAGCCCTCTGCTCGGGTAAAACAAGGGTGGAGATACGGAGTCTCTCCACAACATGCCTACATCGGACGATCCTGACATCTATAAGCTCAATGGCTATCTTGGAATCCTTGCCAAGAAGCTGAAGACATCTGTCCAGCTTGACATGCAGGAAAAGCTCACGCTCTACACCAAGGCCTGGGGAAATGCTGCACCGACAGAGGTCGAGGCATTCCACAAGGACAACGGTTACTTCTGGATACCTAGGTTCTTTTTCGAGAACTGTATATCGAAGAGAATGGTGGGTAAGCACCCTATCAAGTTCGAGTGGGCCAACGGAGCACCTCAGAACCTTCCGCTCAATGCAGTGCTCGATTCAAAGCGCGGTCAGCCGTTGGCAGTTGACCGAATGGTGGCTCACCTACAGGAACACTCAGGGGGGATCCTCGTAGCTCCGACTGGGTGTGGAAAGACGATCCTCGGATACGCCATTGGTCAGCGACTGAATACATCAATCGGTGTGCTGGTGTATGCAGGCCACATGGTCGACAACTGGATAGAGACAGCGAAATGGCTGTTCGATCTAGGTGACGATGACATTGGCCTTGTCCAACGAGACAGGTGCGACCTAGGCAAGCCGGTCACCATCATGATGGTCCAGAGCCTACTGACTGAGAAGCAGTATCCACAGGAGCTCTACGACCAGTTCGGTGTGATCATTGCCGATGAGGTGAACAGGTTCGGCGCACCACAGTGGAACGAGGTCATGAAGCTCTTCCCTGCGAGATATCGAGTGGGCATGTCCGCTGACCCTAAGAGAGACGATGGACTGGACCAGCTCGTCCAGTGGCACTTCGGCAAGATCGCCCACAAGGTTGTCATGTCTCGACCAAAGCCCGACGTGATTCAGCTCCTCTACAAGAAGACCTATCACCAAAACAGCTACTCAGACGTTTGGAAGAGGACCCCTTCAGGGGATCCAATGCCGAACGCACTGAAATACGACAAGCTGCTGGTCAAAGACGAAGCTCGCAATGAGTTCATCGTTGACGAGATGGTCAAGATGCGGAGCAAGGGCCGCAAGATCCTAGTCTTCGCCAAGCTCAAGGATCACCTCAAGCTGCTCAAGGCACAGTTTGAGCAGAAGTGGAACGTCCTCGACCGGATGGTGATTGCCCTAGAAGACGAGTCAGAGGAACTAGAGTTCGATGCAAACGAGACGAAGATCACCCTCCTAGTAGGGGGGCTCGAAAAGAGGAAGAAGGACAAGGGGAAGATGGCCGAGGCTATGGCCGGTGATGTCATCTTCTGCACCTATGCGTTCGGTCGTGACGCGATGAACGTGCCGCACATCGATACCCTCATTCTGGCTAGTCCTGCGGGCAAGGTCCTACAGGTCATTGGCCGACTACGAGACAAGGGACCTGCGGACCGTCGACCACTCCTCGCAATGGACATCTACGAGGACTGTGGCTACTCCAGACGTAAGGCCCAGAGGAGAGCAGATACCTACAACCAGCTGGGAATAAAGATCATCCACGCCACCAGAACTCCGAAGCCAATCGAATGAGCAACGAACACTTCACTAAGCTCGTCAAGAACGCGACGTCGCGACGTCGATGGCGTGAAAGACGTGCAAAGGCCGAACGCACGCTCAAGAAACGTCGTAAGCGTTACGCCGATGACCCACTCTATGCAGATAGCATCAAAGAGTCTGTAAAGCGACAAAGAGAAGCGAGGGGGCCGAGTGATCGTAAGCGATCATTCAATCGAGATAAGATCATCATACTGAATGGCGTTAGCGTCACTCTTTATAGCAGCGGGAAGGCCGCACATCTCGTCGGCGTATCGCCCCGCACTTTGGCAAATTGGGAAAAGAAGGGCCTTATTCCCATAAATAGAGCAAAGGACAGTTTAGGGCGTCGTTGGTATCCAGCTGGGTTTGTCGTGTTCTTAGCAGAGCAAGCTGCAAAAAGACCAAAAGGTCGACTAGATCGATGGGCAGACTGGGTAAAAGACTCTTGGACGAACCATCAACTAAGTGCTCACCCAATTCCAATCGTGGGTGATTACATCGAGAGCAACAAATGACCAAGCCTACGCCCAAGCCTACGCCCAAGCCTACTCCCAAGACCGACCCTGCCGTCGCTGAGGCCTCTAGGGCTCCTGTAGTGGCCGAAACCAAGATCATTGTTCATAGGACAGTGAAGTTGGACGGAGTGGATCACGACTCTGCGTCGTCCGAAGAGACGATTGCGATCCATGCGTTTGCGACAACTCCAGCCATGGCCGTAGTGTCCGTTCCAGTCAAGCTCAGTCGTCAGTTCCAGAGCGTCGGTGTGGAAATAGGCGTCTACCTTCCCTGCTACAAGGAAGAGCTGCCCCAGGCCATCGAAGAGGCGTATCGTCTGGCCAAGGAGCGGGTTGCACGAGAGATACCCCTCATCAAGACCTCTCTCGAAGAGGTAACCGGGTAATCTGTCGTATACTCACGACAGGTCCACATGCCGAATAAAAAACCTACAAAGAAGGTCGCCCCACAGATGGCTACTGATGCTCCTGCCCCTCCAGAGAGTTCTGCCAAAAAGGTAGTTGCTAAGAAGAAGGCTATCAAGAAAAAGGCCACCAAGAAAAAGGCTACCAAGAAGAAAAAGGACGAAGTAGTCGATCCCTTTGAGGCCTTTGTTGCAGCGGCTAAGACTCGGTGGCCCGGTTCTATCGAAAAGGCATCTGATCTTCCGGTTGACGGAACGCCGACGATGAGCACCGGGAATTTCGTACTGGATCGTATGACCTATGGTGGGCTGAGGCGTGGTCGCCTCTACCGTTTCTGGGGAATCCCTAAGAGCGCCAAGACGGGTTCAGCCCTGAACTGTGCGGAGGCCTTTACCAGCAATCACTGCTCGAACTGCTTTGAGCACAGACTTAAGTGTGAGTGCAAGGGCGAGTTCAACTACGCCAAGTGTCTCTACGTGGACGTTGAGGGCCGTATCTCAGACAACAGGCCATGGGCTGAAGCTCACGGCATTGCGACCGAACGGCTGCTCATGGTCTCCCCCAAGGGAGGAGAGCAGGTAGTCGATATTGCCGATGCTGCGTTGCGGTCAGATGCTGGAATTGGTCTGGTGATTATCGACTCCATCGCCCAGATGACTAGCACGGACGAGGTGACCAAGGCCGCAGAGAAGGGGAAGACCATCGGTCGCAACGCGATGTTGGTTAACTCTGCGCTCCGCAAGTGGGTTTGCTCAATCGTGAGTAAGGACATCACTAGCACGAATAAGCCGACGATCATTCTGATCAACCAGCTTCGGAACAGGGTTGCCGCATTTGGTAACCCAGATGTCATGCCGGGTGGAATGGGCCAGGGCTACGCCAGTGCGTGTGACATCAAGTTCACCAAGCGACAGAAGCACTACCTACTCCCAGACGGTAAGGGTGGGATCAAAGACCACGTCGTCAAGTTCGGGAGCAAGTTCAAGCCTGGCGAAGACGATACGGCAAACTTTGTTGAAATCGAGGCCAAGGTTACGGACTCAGGGATTTGCCCTCCTGGTCGTTATGGCACGTTCAACTACTGGATGCAGCCTGGTCACGGGCGACGATCAGGCGATACCGACAATACTCTCTGGCTGTGGGAATACGCCAAGAAGTATGAACTCCTCAAGAAGAAGGAGAAGGGGCAGGGCTACGTCCTCGGAAATCTGGAGGCCAGAACCCAAAAGGAGATGGAGAAGATATTCATCGAAGACCTGGACGCACAAGAGCAGGTCTGGCTCGACCTCATGGTGATCCTAGGTAAGTAGCTATGTCTCGTCTACGATCCGCAGAAGCGGATTCTCGTGTTGTAGGTCATCGGCGAGGTAGTCAAAGCGCGGCGGCACGGCCATGCGGCCGGTTTTTTTTGGGTCGCCACTGTCGTGACGAATCGTGATCCACTTCCCATTGATGCCGATGACCGTCCCCTCTCGACTGTGATTACGCTTCTCGGTGCGCCGGAGCAGAACCCGGTCGCCGATCTGAAACACTAGTTCTTCTTCCGGCCAGCCTTTAGCTGGTGATCCTCGGGGTCGTGCTTACTCGTGGTCTCGATCAGCCTCTTCGGCTCTCCGTCCTTTTCATCCCCACTGTGTTTGTTTAGATACTCCTGCGGACTCATGGTGACTTTGCGGCTTGGTCGAGATTTGAGGCTGTCGAAGAAGCCTCTGGTGGACATTGGAAGATCCTCGATCATCCAGCCCATTTCCTCGGTCAGTTCGTCGTGGAACTCATCAGCCTTTGACCCACGAGAGAAGATGTCGTGCTCTTCCTCTTCCTCTACCGGCTCGCTCTTCACGCGGTTGATGAGCTGGTCCTCGGCCATTCCTGTAAGGAACTCCTCGACCTCGACTCCGACGTAGGAGTCGAAGTTGAACGTCGAGAACCTGCGAGCTATCTCGCTCATGTCCTGGACGATAGCTGTCTGGAGTTGGTGCTCAGAGAGCGAGTTCCCCTCGGCCAATCGCCTGAGGAACATTCCCCGCATGAGCTTGGTGCGGTCGTCCCCATTGAGGACGATCATTTCTACGCCTAGTCGTTTCTTCATATTCTATTCTACCCAGCCGTGTAGAAGAAATTGACGACTACAGGCCGTAGAGCTTCTTTGCTTGGGCTTTAGCGATGTTCATGTAGGCCATGCACTCACCCTCAAGCCTGCCCGTAAAGTAGGCGTGCCTCGCCTTGATACGGTCCCAGACAGCTGTGTATTCGACCGTTGCGGGGCGGAGATTGCTCAACGCTTCCTGGTCCTCCAAAAGGGGTCCCATGTCGATGTCTACGTGGAAGGCGACACTGATACGCTCTGATTTGTGGTCACTCATTGGTCTCCTATATGGCGTCGGGAAAAGTGCAGACCACGCCTGCATCCATCAGAATAAACTTGATGGAAGATCCTACACCTTTAACGACAGGGCGAATGCCTGGGTGTCTAAACTCTTTGTAATCTTGGCGCCCCATGGGCTCGCGTAGGCGGAGCACACACATCAGTTCACCACCGGGAACCTCCTCGCCAAGGTTGAACCTCTTGAGCTTTCTACACTCCTCTCCATCCGGTGTTTCCCACTTACCGATGAATACATCATGTATGGAACCGGCCAGGCGAAGAGAGTGTGAGCTGTATGCGAATTCACCGCGCTCTAGTTTCGGCTGGGTCTGACTCATCTGTAACTCTCTTACTTGGTTCCGTCGACTGGACTTCTATCAGACTTGTACCCTGGGGGTGAGAACGGTAGTATGCGCAATAAGGAGGTGACCATGACTACGAGTTCATTCTACGTTGGCGATGTATCTGACGGGTGTCCTGAGATCAAGGACACGAGTTGCGACTTGATCGTGACCAGCCCACCTTACTTTAAGCGAAATGGTTACTCGGACGACCTTATGTGTCGTCTTGGTGAAGTGTTCGCTCGGGTTTTGAAGCCTGGCGGCAGAGCTTACGTGATCATCGCCCAAATCAACGAAAAGCTGGACCGTCCTCTTGATGCTCAGCGCTGTATTATGGATGGAGGAGAGAAAAATCTCGCCCCAGGCCAGACGATCATCTGGACCAAATCGATTGCAGTCGGTGGTTGGGTTGAGAAGTGCCCGTCCTGTCAGACCAAGACTAGGACCGAGGTAGTATCACGCGGTCACTTCCAACCGATCAATTCAAAGAACCTTCTCAACTACTGTTGGGAATATGTTCTGAGTTTTGTCAAGAAGCCTGTGAAGGCTCTGCTCCCTCTAGACCGAAAGGGGATCGGCGTTGCCTACGCAGATAAGACGAACATCACTCGATGGGCCAACGCGGCTGACGCGGTCCACTGCCCTGGGGATATCTGGTACATCCCCTATGAGACAACAGGTTCCTCTATTAAGAAGACACACCGACACGAGTTTCCGGTTGAGCTTGCACGCCGCCTAATCGTAGGCAGTGGGGTCTCTAAAGGCTCAACGGTGTTCGATCCTTTCCTTGGAGGGGGCACAACCGTAATCACAGCTGCCCAGCTAGGAATGAACTCTCTTGGGTATGACATCAACGAAAACGCAGTGAACGCTCTCCGACATTCATGGTCTCTCGGCGACACGGGTATAACCAAGTGTCCCGAAGATGAAACCAAACACAATGGAGGTCAAAATGAAGAAGAGTCTAAGCACCCGTAACGTACTACTCAATGTTCGCCAGTTCGTAGCTGATGACAGTGAGCGCGGTCAACGGATCCAAGAATTGAACGATCAACTTTCCGCCGCGATCGCCACCAGGGCGAACGCTGCAACAGAGGCCCTCAACATTTTGAAGGACTACCTGTCGCACCAGTCGGAAGTTCACGGCTTCAACGCTGATCTAGTCGCCCCGGCTGTCGGCTTCAATCCCGTAGCATTGGCACAGCTAGGGGCCACCAAGAAGGTTACCAAGAAGACCAAGAAGAAAAAGAAGAAGGTCACCAAGAAGGTCACCAAGAAGCGGTCAACTCGCAGAAGCGGTCGAGCCGGTAAGACGTTTACGACGTCCGACGACGTCAAGATCAGGAACCTGTCTCCCAAGGAGTTGCAACTCGTAGAACTCTTGGACGACCGAGACCGCAAGTTCACCACAACCAAAATGCTGGTGGGTAAAGGCATCATCCCCAAGGAGAACCACGCTACGGCGAAGGTCAACGCCCTCCGTAAGAAGGGTGCCCCCATCGAGAGCGCACGTCAGGCACGAGCCAACGACGATAGAGTCTCGAAGAAGGCACGCGGCTACCGTCTTATCTCTGTGGGCTAGCTATGACGCTGCCTGAAGAGATCGCAGCTCTTGCGAAGCAACTTTACGAAGTCTGTGAGCGCTATAAGGTCGAGACAGTCGTGCTGACCCAACACATAGGTCAGCATGACGACTCAATGAATCAATTCACTGTTGAAATTGAGCACAAACTAGGACTCATAGACATAGTCAAGGATCCGCCATACTTCTGCATGCCAGAAAATGGCGAGGAGATCGCCCCAGCCTTATCCGCTGGGATTGCCTGTTTAGTGGATCACAAAAAGCGTGCACTGCTGAACGCTCGCAGTGATTTATCCGAGGCAGAGAACGACCTGATTACCTGCGAGGACAATCTCAGGACTGTGTCTCTACTTGACCCAGGCGTGCTCGATCAGATCGTCATGGCTATGGAAGAGTCAGACTAGACCATTTGCCAACGGCTGGCTGGATCGAGCTTCATCAGCTTGGTCCAGCAGTCTGGGCATACTGGTCTGTAGCTTTCTGCTCCGCCAACTTGTAGCTGACTATCTTTAAGCCCCTCTCCGATGTAGAGGCTCCTAGTAGCCGTTCCGTGTGTGTTGCAGGCGTCGCAGTCCGCCGAGAGCCAATGTACGTGGTCAGCTACGGCCAGTAACCTTGGAATAGAGTGCCCGAACGGGTCTAGTTCTGATGTCGCACCTAGACCGGATACGAGGACGATAGCCTTTTCGCGGATCCTACAAATGTAGGCGTAGAGGACAGATTCATCTGGAAAATGGTTCGGCTCATCGATCCAGACCACATCAACATCAGCATCCTCTACGAACGTGGCCATATCAAATGCGTGCTCGAATTCGTGGCAGGGAAAGTCTTCCCCATTCTTCGTAGAGAGCGATGAGGGATCGTGCTCGTGATCTCTGCGGCTGATCGCGGGCCTTACTAGCAGAACCTTCTTTCCGTGACGGGCGTATCGACGGGCCGCGTCTAGTGCTCCCGTGGTTTTTGCGGCACACATCGGTCCGCACCACACACGGAGGAGCTTCACGACATGCGTCCGTCGTCCTCGTAGGGAAGATCATCATATATGCTCTGGTGCCCAGGCCTACGCGCCTTAGGTTGTACCATTTTTGCCCGACTTTCCTCCTGCTCAGGAGGACGAGGGTCCATCGGCGGTACCATCTCTTCATTGATAGTAGGACTGATCACCTCGCAGTAGACACCACAACCGGGGCGTGCCTTACCTGCGAGTTTGGTGACGATGAGCTCTGGACCACCGGCCCCCTGATCATCGCAGACATCGATTGCATAGTGGACGACATCGCTCTCACCAGCATCGATGATGTTCTGTTCCATGTCCCAGAAGCAGTCAAGCACGGTGTCGATGGCCCTATAGATAAGGGTGCCGAAGCCCTGTTTGAGGCCTACGAATCGTCGCTTCTTTTCGACCTTGGGTTCCGACTTCACCCGTCGCTTGGCGATGATGATCGGGACGGCCTGGTCGCCTCTCATAAAGATGTTCATAGGCTACAACCTAGCGAAGTTTCGCATGAAGCGCACGTCTTCGTTCAGGACCTCATTGATCTGGCTGTTGGTGCCATCGATGTCGTCGTTGAACTCGTTCCAATCAAACACTACAACTCTGGTGAAGCGGCTCATGGCGTCCATCATTGCCTCGTGCTCGTCATGTAGGCGCTTCAAATAGCCCAGCGGCACTCCGGACTCCTCTTCACGCCCTCGGGTCTTGGTCCTCTCGTGGCACACCTCAGGGTCTGCACGCAGGTAGACCATGACGTCTGGGTAGCGAAGGTATCGCTTGAGACTGCCGAACGTATCTGCGTAGATGTCCCACTCTTCCTGGGTCATGTTCCCGTCCATCGATACGAGTCGGCCGAAGCATCCATCGGCGTAGATACTTCTGTCCTGGACAGCCCCAATGCCGTTAGCAACTAGCTCGGCAGCTAGCGTGTGCTGCTTGAACCGCTCCTTGAGGGCATACATCTGAAAGGTGAACCCCCAGCGAGACGGGTCTTCGTAGAAGAGTCCCAGGAGAGTCCTAAACGCTGGCTTGTCGACCGGCTCAGGAAAGAGCCTCGTTCTATCCGCCCCGCGAACCTCGGTCAGCTGGCTGCAGAAGGTCGACTTCCCCACTCCGATATTTCCCTCTACGGCGATGAACACTCCTTGGTCGTCGGTGTTCAGATGGCCTGCTGGTGGGATCATGGGGTTCTCCTGGTAACCGTGGTCGCTTTTGCCAACTCCTCGACCGCGAGCTCGAAGTAGTCAGGTTTGTTTTCAAAACTGATGTGTCTTCGCCCAGTCGAGTGGGCTGCCCTGGCAGTGGTGCCGCTCCCAGCGAACGGATCAAGCACGAGGTCGCCCTCATTGGAGAATATCTTGATGATGTCCTTGAATATCTTGTGGGGCTTCTTGTTGGGGTGGGCATGGCTCATAACCGGGTGGTGGAATTCGCCACGCTCGTAGCTGACATCTCTACGCTTGTGGAAAGTCCAACCTCCCTTGTTCTTATTTATCGGCTTCACCGCCCACAAGCAGCACTCGTCGCCCTGCACCGGAACGCGGTGCATGTTTCGAGGAATCGGGTTGTTCTTACGCCACCTCATTTGGCGCTTTACTACAACACCGAGCGTTTGTAGGTGGGCCGCAATAATACCGAGCAGCTTCCAGTCGTTCCAGATGACCAGTGACCCACCCTTCTTGAGGGACCTCACCGCGTCCTCAAGCCATCCAGTCTGATCGAACTCGTGGTCCCATTCGCCGAAGTCGATGCTCCTCCGACCCATCGTATGTAAGTTATTGGTCTGACTTACATTGTAAGGAGGGTCACATAAAACTAGATCAACGCTTCCTGGAGTGACCAACTTCAACAGTTCAAAGGCATCGCCCAGATAGATTGCTGACTTATTGAGGAGGTGGGTTTGTTTTGGTGTCCACACGCCGCTCACGCTCTCGACTCCCGTCGCAGGTTGTGCATACCCATTGCACGTTTAGATAGTTTGTTTTGTCGTAGCCCATGAAGTGGTCTGCCCGAATGAGACTCCGCCCATCTGCTGCCCGACCGGGAGTGCTGCCGCAGTCCTCGCATATTGACGGCCTTACCAGATCGCCACGTGCGATAGCGTGTTGCACGGCTACGCGGGCCCTCGCTCTTAGCTGAGCGTGCTCTCTCTTCCGATAGACTTGTTGGTAGGCCTGCTGCTTTCTCCTCGCCTCTGGCGTGCGCCTGGTGGCGTTCCTCTTTTCTTTGATGTCTTGTCTTCTTTTCCTCGCTCTCTGACGTTCGGCGTAAGCGGTGTTCTCTACCCGTTGCTCCTTCTTTCGTTCCCGGTCTTGCTTTCTGCATTTCGCCCTGTTGGCTTCCCTGTGCTTCCGCATGTAGGCAGCATTGAGCGCTCGGTGGCAGTTGAGGCAACGTCCGTTTTTGTGGATTGATGGTATTTGGCAGTCTCTGCAATTTGGGGTAGGCATCTATCCTCCGACCCAAATTGTAACATGGAGGGTCGGTCAGGACCAGGTCTACGGACTCTGGCCGAACGCTCTTTAGGAGCTGGAAAGCATCGCCAAGGTAGATGGCGGACTGTTCTGGTAAGTAGAGAGAATCGCCTGACATGGAATGGTGGTGATTCTACTCGTCTAAATTGAGATTGGAAGAAACTACCGGAGCTTCGGCAGTGATATCACGAGGCTCTGACTCGCGTTCTTCGTAATCTCCTTCTTTCCCATCTTCGGCCATAGTGAGAGCCGCATTTAGGATGTTGATCTTTTGTTTTGTCATTGATCGTGCGGACCTCAATTTAGCGCCCGACCCAATGATGGACTTCTGAGCAGCATCGGCTACATCAAAGAGCTCATCTAGTGATGAGAGGTGGACAGTGAGCGCTCTAGCCACCCGAGCACTTCGCGCTTGGATGTCTTGGCTATGGCGTTCCAACTCCTCACGCTGTTTAGCAGCTGCGGCTCGGATCTCAGGTATGACTCTTTGCGCCGCAGCGTCTCGCTGCTTCAGCCGGTCTAGTTCATCCTGAGCTTGCTCAAACTTGAGCCTCTCCTTGCCGTAGTGCCTCTCTAGTGCCTCACGAGCAGTCCATTCACGGTTGTAGGCCTCGCGCCATGCGTTGTCGATGAACTCGTCTAGTTCGACCTCTTCCGCCTCGTTGAGAGTCTCTGTGGTCTTCGCAGTCGCGATGTCATTGATGAACCATTCGACTCCGAGGTCTGCGGCCGACTTAAGGCTAGCAGACCAGCCTCCGGGGGAGAGGATCATAGGGATGCTTAGCTTCTCAGCTAAGGCTCGTGCGTCGTAGAAGTGCTTGTGCCCTACCCACGAGCTAAGGACTACGACAGCGTCGGGAACCTTGGTCGGGTCAGTCGTGCGGCCCCGAGTGTGGTCCTGCTCAAACTGTTCATAGTTGAAGGCGGCTGATAGCCACGGGGGGACGTTTTTTCCCTTCCCTCCAACGATGTAGATTCGACGCTTTGCTGGTTTGGACTCTGACATCTTCACCTCCACGTGGTTATACCCGCGCGGTTGATGTGATGATCTAGAGTAATCCGAGGAAATCGAGAACGCCGACATCTGACATGGACATGTCCTCAAGTGCTTCAGCTAATCGTGGTTCCAAGGAGTCGAGCATTCGTTGCCCCTTTTCGGTCCTACGATATTCGGGCAGGCTGATCATCTTTCCCATGCGCTTCGCCCAACCGCCCTCTATCCACTCCTCGACTACGCACACAGTGACCTCTCCTTGCATCCCGATGGTGAAGTTGTCATTGAGGTAGAGGTCTGGAGTTCTCTGTCTGACCAGTTCAAGGTCTGCCTCAAGCGCCTCCATCAATAGGGCTGGCTGAATGCGCGAGGATTGGCGGTGTGAGGGGACGCGGCGGACAATCATCGCCTGGAGGAGAAGTAGCCGTTCAGCGTAGTTGAAGCCGTTCAACCTAGTCTCCAGCGCCAGCGAGCAGGATAAGTGGATCGCATACCGGCAATGTATCGATCAACCTAGTGACTTTCGGATTTAGCCTAGCGACGTAGCGCTTTGTCCTGTCGTTGCGGAAGATCAACCCGTTCTTCTCGCTTAAGAGATTGCGCTGAAGTAGAAATTTGAGAGTTCGGTCGGGGGTCGCTCGCCGTGAAAACTGAGTAAAGCAAAACCCAGTTGATGTAGTCGACCTCTCAATGTCCTCTTCAAGGTTCTTCAATAGATCGGCCTTCTTGATGGGCATTGAGTTGGGTACACGCCAGATCACGAACGCGTTTGCGACAGTTTGTTTGGGTAGGTTCTTCTTACTCATGATCATTCTTGTTTATACCCGATTAGGGGTAAACCCATGGAAGGTGATTGGTTCCGTCGATTACGAAGGCTCTTCTCATCCAATCTATTTTGATTGAATCGCTACCAGTTAAGCGAGGGTGTAGTCCAAGAAATCTTAGTAGTGACTCCATACTTCGGGCGGTAGACGGCAGCTTCGCGAAGCGTGTTACGCCTCCACGAGTGATGTTGAATACGAAGCCGGTCTTGATTTCAGAACCGACCAGACCCTCGACCCCAGCTACGAGCACACCGTCAGGCATACGCTTGAACCAGTTGAAATGTGGTGACGTTACCCTTGGACAGATTGGACCGATGAATCCCCACTTTGCTGGGTCACCGAACAGGTGCTGGCACACACGTTGAATTCTCCTGGTGCGCCCCACCTTTGAACCCATAGCTGTGGCTTTCCTGAGACGCTTACGCTCTGTAATTCGGATAGATCGAATCCTGAGCTGTCGTTCCATCTCAACAGCAATGTCAGCAACCACCGTATCGGCTGCAACCTGGTCGTCTGTCAGTAACTTCGACAGGGTAAGTAGGGGGGAGTTTTCTGAATTCCAGTAGATTTGGGACAACAACATAGTTGCTGCAATGGCCGATACCCTGTCTTTATCCGGGAGTATTCCTAGTCTTACGGCGTCTAGGGCAGTCAATTCTACAGTTTGGCGTTGTCGCCTACTCATAGTTATGAGCGTAACTCTAGAACTTCACCACAGGTATAAGTAGTTGTGCTTGATGTGGCCCCGGAGAACGTAGATGCCTAGAAAACGATCAGCAAAGGACTTGTTAGCAAAACTGAGCGTTGACTCAGATGGCCTAGCAGGACTCGTAGCTTCCCCGTTTGGGATGCTGAACGAACTGGTGAAGAAAAACGCCAAGTCCGTAATGGATCCAGGACACTGCGATGAGTTAGTTACGAAGTTACTTGGTAGTGGGAAGGTAGCCCTTCCAGTAGAAGACGCTATCAAACTCCTCTCTGTAGCAGACCTAGCTGGACTTGCTGTACATCCATACTTCATTCGGGCTGCCGCTCGTCAGGGTGTTTCGTTTTATGTAGCAGCAGATGGGTCGCTCAACAGGCAAACACATGCGGATGCGGCTCAGATCGTTCCAGTGCCGTTATCTGGTGAACCAGACCCCAACTTCTACATAGAGCCAGAGTGGTTTAGCTATCTCTCTGCTTTCGTAGACGGTGGGCTACCTGTAATGCTCATCGGCCCACCAGGCTCAGGAAAAACAACTGCAGTAGAGCGACTCTTCGTCAGAAGAGAGCAAACACTTCAGATCGTTTCGTGCACACCTTCGATGACTGCAGATGACTTTGAAGGAACCACTGACCTGCGCAACGGTGAAACCATCTTTACCCCGTCTGCCTGTGCTGTCGCCGTTAAGGAAGGCCACGGTCTGTTGTTAGATGAGGTGGATGCTGCCATGCCAGAGGCGTGCTACTCGCTCTACCGTGCGCTTGACGGGAAAGACATGCGTATTGCCCGACAGGGATATGAGAGTCGAATCGCGCCAGCTCCATCATTCCGGGCTGTGGGAACCCAGAACACTGAAGGACGAGGTGACGATCGTGGTATCCACCACGGACGCTCATACCAGGATGAGGCTTTCCTAGATAGGTGGGCCAACTACATCCGCGTCGATTACCTACCGTTCGATACCGAAGTGATTGTCCTATGCAAGAGGACTGGACTCCCAAAAAAGAAGTCCAAGATGATTGTGAAGACTGCCACTGAACTGAGAAGGGCGTTCGAGACAGATCGAATAATGCTCTGCATGACTATGCGACGGACGTTGTCGGTTGCTGCTAACATCGCGGCTGGCCTGACACCGGCAGTAGCGTGGAGGTTTGCGGTCCAGAACCGAGCCACCAACGAGGACCGTCAGATCATTGATGACTTCGTGAACAGGATCTACGGGTCCGCAGCAGGTAAGCACTAGTGCCCGACGACACGACAAAGGACGATGAGTGGGAGATCCTCTCCTACCCAGACAAGAGGCTGAGGCTCGTATCCGAGCCGATTACAGAGATCACCGACAAGATCCGGAGTAGGGGATTGGCCCTGATGGATCTAATGCACAAGGCAAGGGGGATTGGTCTTGCTGCTCCGCAGGTTGGGTGGCACGTGCAGATCCTAGCTATCAACCTGTCCGGTAAACGCCAGGATGGTCTGATCTTCCTGAACCCTAAGATCGTATCCTCATCAAAAGCCACCTTCTCTGCGACAGAGATGTGCCTGTCGGTGCCGGGGATTTCTGGGAAGGTCGAACGTCCCCGTGAGGTCACCATCACCTCCATGAACTTTGACGGCGAGCTAAACGAGTTCACGCTAGACGGGCTCTTAGGTAGGTGTTTCCTTCACGAGTTCGATCACCTACATGGGAAGCTGTTTATTGATCGCCTTAGTCCAGCTAAGAAGCTCTCAATTAAGAAGAAGCTCAAGCTGCTCGGCGGTCCTGAATGATCCACCCGATGGTGGAGACCACCAGCATGAACGCGACTAAGCCCGCGCACACCAAGAAGTGGCTTAAGTATAGGACCGGTCGTCACATCGATGATAAGTCGATCTGGATGTTTATTGACGGTAGCTCTACCGGCTGGCACGCAGCGGTCATTCTCAATCCGTTCACTAAGAAGATCACCAGAATTGCGAAGTTCAGAAAGCCCAACAAGAGCGCAAACGTCGGAGCGGAGCTCATGTCGCTGGTCATCGGCCTGCAGGCAGACGAAGCTGAGCCAGACAAGAGAATCATCGTAGTCCATGACTACATCGGTACAGGAGCGTGGTTGGTCAAGGCCTGGAAGATCAAGAGTCCCGAGGTGTTGGACATAGTTCAAGGGATCAACTACACCATCGACATGAAGGCGTTCACATCAGTCAGGTTCATCCACCATGGTGGACACCAGAAAGACGATACGGATTTCACTCGCTGGAACAATGAAGTAGACCAGCTCTGTACCAACCAGCAGGAGGTACACGCAACGGTCTGTTGGAATCCAGAGTTCTAGCTAATGGAGAAGCGGTTAGACCCTCGTCACTTGATGACGGCCCAAGAGACAATTGCGGCTACCCTTGCAGGATCTGACGTTGCGGTCGTGTTTGACTCAGAGACCCCATGGACCGATCTCAAGACCAAAACCATTCATCTAAGGCCAATCCCAGATCAGCTGGACCCAGAAGCCATTGAGGATCTTCGTGGAGACTGTGACCACGAGCTGGGGCACATAATCCACACTGACCCTGAGGCGATTGTGGGGATCAAGCGGCAACTCGTAAAGAGCATTGCCTTTTCTATCGAAGACGGTCGTGTTGAGCGTTTGATCGGGGCTGAGTGGATCGGGTGTGGAGAGAACCTGGAAAGGTCCTCCAAACGAGCCGTGCTCCGCATTGGAGCTGAGGCTGAGGACGACGAGGCGAATCGGAGGGCCCGTGCCGTTTGTGGGTTGAGTCTGATCGCCTATGGATGGGATGCTCTTGCCGCTGTCGATGCCTTGGGCGCAGACATCGAACACTATTATGAAGACCTCGGTGTCCTCATTAACTTCCTCGGGGAGTGCGGATCCACCTCGGAGGTAGTCAGCCTGGCAGAGACGATCATCGATCGTTGGAAATGGGCCCCGACTGGTAAGTCCAGAGCGAAGTCCAAGGGCGCGAAGGAGAACGCCGTCGCGAAGGAGATATCCTCCTTCTCTCTGAGCCCAGCTACCGACAGGAAGCAACTGCTCAAGACGATTGGATCTACTGATGTGTGTGGGTCATATCGAGCAAAGACGGATCGTGACGTTGTCGAACCTATTCGTCCTCCATCACTTGACCTTGGAAGACTCTATGGGCTCTTCTTTGAGGGAGTAAGACAAACAGCGCCAATTCTTCGCAGACGACTGATGATGCAGTTCAGGTCCACAGGTCACCGAACTAAGTCTCTACAGAAGAAGGGTAAGCTGGACGAGAGGAACCTCTGGCGATCCGGCATAGGGGACGATCGGCTCTACAAGGTCCGTACTACGGCTCAGACCAACAGGTCTATAGTCACAATCATGGTTGATTGCTCTGCGTCTATGACACGGGCCGCACGCCCTCCAGCCTTTGAGGGGGAAGCGCTAGCCCTCAGAACACGCTTGTTTGTGGCAGCGCAGGCTGCTGCAGCCGTTAGTTCGTCGTTGGACGCGCTAGGGGTGCCAAATGAAGTATTGGCCTTCTCGACCGCTAAGAGAACGCCTGGAGCTCAATTAGAGTTCGATAGGGTGCGACCAATCCGACATCTCATCATTAAGCCGTTCCATAAGTCATTTCAGTCCTGTCGAAGTAAGTTCATGTGGCTAGCCTTCTTTGAGCACTGCTCTGAGAATATCGACGGAGAAGCGGTTCTGTGGGCCTCGCGGAGAATCCTATCGAGGCCTAATCGAGGAGACCGACCTGTGCTTATGGTGTTCTCAGACGGAGAACCGGCGTCTTCGCCAGAAAGTAACGCTGTCCTGGCCCAACATCTCAGGAAGTCCATTAAACGGGCTGAGGCATCGGGGATCACTATCTTTGGAATCGGAATCGGAAGTGATGCAGTTAGATCCTTTTACGACAACTCCGTTATCGTGTCCGACGTAAGCAATTTGCTTTCAACCTTCTATGACTTGATTAAAAAAGTTCTTCAAGAGCGTCGGACCAGTCGGGTATAACCCTTCAGACCCAGTGACTATTTGTTACTGGGCAATCGCCAATGTCCCAGAGGGACCAGGTAACACAAGAAGGCAGAAATCAATGGCAAACCATCGCGGAGCAGGAGCTCCACCACCCAAGCGCGGAGGAGGCGGCGGCAATACCAAGCCCCTTTACTTCCTCAGCGAGACAGTAAACGGGACTGACGGCAAGCCGTTCGTCAAACTGGTCAAGGCTCTCAAGCTGCGGCCCGACACGAAGAATCACCCGGTTCTTACTCTCGACGACTTCCAGAACATGGACGACGGCTACAGCGTCAACATCCATATGTTCGATCTCCGGGGAACCAAGGACAACATTGTTGTCTGCCCCAAAACGGCTGCGGACCCTCGTCCGTGCCCGATCTGTGAGGTCTTGAACAAGGACCCCACGTGGTATGTGGCTCTTACCGCCATCGACCGCAACAAGTACGAGTTCGATGACACGAAGAACCCTGGCAAGAAGCGCGTCTATCAAGACTTGAAGCGCGTCGTCCTCGTGACCAACACGTGGTGCCCCCGGATGACCGTGAACTGCGAGCGTGCTGGCGGTTGGCGTGGAAGCCACTTCGAGGTCAGTCGGTCCGCACCTACCAAGGTGATGCGGAACGGACGAGAGGTCACCTCTTACAAGGACTCGCCCCGGATTGGCGACGTCTGGTACTTCACCGAGAAGTACGATGAGGAGAAGCTCAAGGCTGAGTTGGAGACGGCGGCAGCGACTTACGGCCTTCCGGTCGAGAAGTTCGTCCAGACCTTCGACTACGACGTCTTCTTCAAGAAGAAGAGTCACGCCCAACTGTCCGCAATCGCCAACGACATCAAGAACGATGGTTCGGCGCTGAAGGACCCTGAGCCAGCAGCGGCAGCACCGGCGGCAGCACCGGCCACCGGCGCCTCTGATGAGAAGGCCGAAGCGGAACTCAACTACTAAAACTTCTTGACGTTCGCAAACGGAGACGGCGCAGCACCCCCGCTGCGCCGTCTTTGTTTATGGTCGGGCAAAAACGATATCAGCGGCAGCGGTAGAATGGTTGAGAGGAGGCCGGGTGGCAAAGAAGAAGAAGAAGCTGAAGCCGAAGTACAAGGATGAGCTATGGGATCCAACTGACCTTTGCGAGATCAGCCCAGAGGAGCTTATTGAAGCCGTAAAGGCTGAGGGTGCATATAGTTACGATCTTGAGACAACTGGGCTGTCCCCCCGCAAAGACCGAATAGACGGCATTGCCTTCTACGTCCCCAACGAGAAGAATCCAGAGCGTAAGCCGATCCGGGCGTGGTTCCCGTTCGCTGATGGAACAATGGACCACACTGTCGAAGGTGGCAAGGTAGTCGCGCTCCGGGCGACACTAGACCAGTTCGACACAATGACTCGCCTACGTCCAATTTGGGGACTCAAAGACGTAATCGCGATCCGGCACAACGGGATCTTCGATGACGCATTCATCTACCTATCAAGCGGTCTCGATGAAAACATCATTGTCGAGAACATCATCGCCGACAGTATGCTCGCCGACTATGTCGCCGACGAACGACGTAAGCGTTATGGATTGAAATTGCGGGTCGAACAGGTGTTCGGGCACAAGATGACCTCATATAAGGAGGCTGCGGCCGGACAGGCCTCGTTCGCGTTCGCCATGAAGAAGCCCCTTGGCGTCTACGCTTGTGACGATACGGCGTGGACCTACCGTCTCTGGCGCTGGGCCATGGAGTCGATCCGGAAACAGGATCCTCCGCGAGAGCACAAGGATCAGTGGTGTTCTCCGCTAGACGATACGCCTGGAATCTACAGCGACCTGGAGAAGGTCTTCTGGAAGATTGAAATGAGAATCCAGCGGATCCTCATGGAGATGGAGATCACTGGCTGCTTCATCGATTGGGAGTGGTTGGTCGTCGTCCAAGAACGGCTGCAGAAGCAGAAGAAGACAATTGAGGAGGAGATCAAGGAGGAATACGGTTGGATGCCGAAGATTCGGTCGCCAAAGCAGACCTCAGACTTCCTCTACAACCCGGTCGACAAAGGTGGCATCGGGCTCCCGACCCAAGGTGTCGATTACAACGCGGTCACGGACCAATACGCGACCGGTGACAAGGCGATTAAGCACAGGGCGAGGGAATTCCCCGTCGTTGCAAAGATCCTCAAATACAGGTCCCTAGGCGTTGTCGAGAGCTCGTTCTGTCAGAAGCTAATCGGACTGGCCCAGGCAGAGACCAGGATCTACGCACGCTTCAGGCAGACCGGCACGGTCATCGGTCGTCTGAGTTGTCTTTCCGGAATGTCAATGCTCTCTATACGCCTGAATGGGGCGAATCTAAGGCGTTTAGTCAAACTCTCAGAACTTGGTCAGTTTATCGGATCTGATGTTAGGATCATCACTCATAAGGGTCGTGAGCGCCGCGTGTTGAATCTGTTCAACAAGGGGCCAGGCCTGATGTTTGAGGTGGTGGCGGATGACGGCAGCAAAATCAGATGCACAAGAGACCACAAATTTTTCACCAACTCCGGGTGGCGTGCTCTCAAGGACATCAAACGAGGGGACAGACTGCTTCGAGCCGAGGTATGTGAGGCTCAGGAAGCCGATAAGAGGCAGGCGGTGGGTGCTGGATCGACCGTCGTTCTTCAAGGTGTTCGTGGACGACAAGAGGCCGGTTTACAAGAAGTCGAAAATCTATGGTCTGACGGATGGGATTGCACTCACGTGCAAGGCGATCTACGGCTGGGAGATCGATGTGTTCCGAGGCCGTTCGAGGCGACGTCCGGACTTAGACGAGATACTTCCACTTGCACCGACATGGGTGCGACGAGACAAGTGCAAAGGCTTCATACTCTCCAGGGAGTCGTTCAAGGAGATCTTCGTAGACAGCGACCTGACGCAGGAGAAGGCGAAGAAGACCTACGGGATATCTCACCAGGCCATGATCCGGGCCGTGAAGACTTACAAGGAGTTCCACGACCCACTGGCGATGAAGCACGGACGACTCCTGAGCGCGGCCAAACGGAAGGAGGAGGCGTTCTTTCCAAAGTCGGCTTTGGTGGAGGAGATGTCAGAGGGGAGATCCCCTCAAGAGATCGCGGCCAAGTTCGGCGTGGGGGAGTCGATTATTTTGATGGACATGTACCACCACGGAGTATCCGCGAACCCTCACGGAACCATGTCGTGGGTGAGCCGATTGACGGACAGCGAGTACTTGGCACTGGTCGCACTGAACCCACGAATAGGAGAGCTTCCAACGGACCCGAAGATGGCTTTCACCGAGCTGGTGGAGGCCTATCAGAGGCTGATGCAACTAGCCCACTCGGTCAAGCAGAGCGGATCGATCATGGGGGCGTTGATCGAGAGGGGGACGATCGAGAAGGATCATCTAACGTTCGCTTCAAATCGGGCGGAGATGAGGCTGTCCCGTGCGCTGACGGCGGTTGGAATCCAGCATCGGCGACTATTCCATTTCTACAAGAACTGGCAGGCCGACTTCGCCTGGATAGATCAGAAACTACTGGTCGAGGTAGATGGCGCGTGGCACCAGAAGTGTGCTGCTACCAAGGATCGGGATCAGAAGAAGACAAAGAAGGCGAAGGAGCTTGGTTACCGAGTAGTGAGGTTCACCACCAAGCAGGTCGACAAGAACCTTCCTACGGTGATTCGGGAGATCGCGTTCGAACTTGGACACGAGTTACCAGCATCACTCCAGTCAGCGTCGAAGATGTCTGGGACCTCACCGTAGAGGGGGATCACAGTTATCTAGCTCACGGGTTTGTCAACAAAAACAGTGCGGACCCCGTCAACCTGATGAACCAGCCACGAGAAAAGGACCTGATCCGCAAGGCGTTCTGCGCTCACCTTGAAGATGACTACGACGATGATCGCAACGAGCTAACGCTGATCGATGCTGACTACGGGCAAATGGAACTGCGCATGGCAGCTCACCTCGCCCGTGAGAAGAACATGATCGAGGTCTTCTCGGCGGTTGATGGGTGTGAGGCTGGTCCCGACGGTGGTCCGTGCGAGCGATACACGTTCCACGAGTGCTTCGCCTGTCACACGTGCCAGCCTCCAATTGAGCTCCCTGACGGCACCATGTCCTGCATTAAGTGCGGGGCTACAGGAGGAGACATTGAACATCAGAAGCGGTGTCGTCACGTAGATCCTCACCAGCGAACGTCAGAGGACGTAGGCGTCCCTCGAAACCCTCTCGCTAAGTGTTTAGACGGGTCAACGCTGCTTCTGGGCATGCAGCCCGGTAATGGCAAGTGTTGGATTCAACCAACGACGATTGAGGACTTGGTGGGCGATATCGAGCCCAACGAACATCGACACGTGCCTGTGACCACCGTGACGACATCTGAGGGGCTGGCCACGGCTCACACTGCGCTCAAGCGTCACAACAAGCAGACGAAGATCATCATTACTAGACGCGCTATTGTGATTGCTACCGTCGATCATAGGTTCCAGGTGCTCGGAGAGCATGGAGCGTTAGACCCTAACACGCCGAGTTATGTGCACGTTCCTGGGCGCAGCCTTGTAGAGGCCCAAAACCTCGAAAAGGGTATGAAGCTCCCCTTCATCGATATGGGGCATGAACAATCGATGGACCCCATGTGGCACCAGACAGGTCGTCATGGTGCGCTGGAGATCAATCCGTTCACCAAGGAGGTCCAGGAGGGAGGACCGGCCACCATCGTCCTTGATGAGAAGTGGGCCTACTTTGCAGGAATCTTCGCCGGGGACGGCTGCGCGTCCGGAAACTCGTGTTCCATCTCTCACGGACATACGCCGGAATACAAGGAGTGGCGGGACACAGTTCGAGAGGCTTGTGATGCCGTAGGGCTTCCCACCTCAATGCGAGGGGACAAGCGTCAGACAGCGATCGGCTCACGCGTCGTTCGTCGCTACCTCTCTGGTCTGAGGATCTGTGAGGAACTCGGCAAGGGTGACCAGGGCGCGAAGATCATGCGTGTCCCGCCGTGGGTCCTCAGTGGCGGACCGAAGATGATGTGGTCCTACATCGCTGGCATCTTCGATACCGATGGAACGGTCGGTAAAAAGAAGGCTGGGACGGCCAGCTTCACTACGAAGTCCCCCGAATTCGCCGGTCAAATGGCCTTCATGCTTCGCTGGCTTGGGATGCCTGTCCTCTGCCAGCCAGGGTTCAACAAGACCTACGAGCGGTGGTACTACACGGTTCATGTTTTGGGAGAGGGTATTGAGCGGTTCGCTCGACACTGCCCAATGCGGCTCAAGGAGAAGGTTGACCGGCTCCACGAGAGGGCCGCAACTATCAAGCGTAAGTGTGCACCTACTAACGATGAGGTGATTGCCGTCATTGATGGCGGCGAACGGACGGTCTACGACTTCCAGATCGACACGGAGGACCACCTCTACAATCAGGGCGGCTTGGTCGGTCACAATAATGCTAATTTCGGACTTTTGTACAGAATGGGTGCGCCAAAGTTCTGCGTGTATGCAGGGTTGTTTGATGAGGACGGCAAGCCCCGTGTCGGCTACGGACAAGAGTTGATCGAGAAGTGGCACGCGGCTTACCCTGGCATCGCTGCTTGGCACGAGCGGGTTCTTCATCAGCTGTGCGTCGACAACTACATCGCCTACACCATTACGAGACGCAGACGTCGCCTCGACATTGAGTGGAAGAAGAACGATTACCGGGCAGGAACCCAGGCCATTCAGTTCAAGGTTTCAGGCAGCTGCCAGGACCTCATCAAGCTGGCCATGATCAAGCTCTTCGAGGTGCGGAATCAAAAGGTCGCGAACACGCCTCCAGCTGAGTCGCGGCTCTGGAAGAAGTTCCGCTTCATGATCCAGGTCCACGACGAGTTGATCTTCGAAGGTCCGAAGGCGATGAAAGAGGAGCTCTGCCTCCTGGTCAAGGAGTGCATGGAGGGCGCAGCCAAGGGCATGCGTATTCCCTTCGTCGCTGATGCGCGGGCCGGGAGGACCTGGGATGAGCTACACTAGATAAGGACTTACGTTAAAAGGACATACGGAGATCCTCAAATCAGGACCTTGATGTTGCAAACTACGACTGGTATCGTCTTCATTGATAGGAGACGACTGATGGGTAGGAAACCAGGAACGTGGGTTACAGCAAAGGGCTACAGCATCCTCAACGCAGATCGTGAGGAGATCATTCGACGGGTGCTGACGAGAGAGACGCTGGAATCAATCGCGTCGGACTACGACACGTCCTACACCAACCTCTACCGATGGCTCGGCAAGGAGACTGACGTATTTGAGCGCGAGCTCACGTGCGTATTAGTCGAGTGCGACAACACGTTTCCATTCAAGGGGCGTCAACTCGCTTGTTGCAGAAAGCACATCAAACGATACTGCGCCAGGGGAGGTCCTGGTGAGTTTCGTCCGTGCTCTTTCCCTGAGTGCGATGAACCTGTGCTAGTCCCGACGCCAAACCCAGATCGTCTCTGGTGGTGTGGAAAGCGGCACAGTGATATTCACCACCAGCGTGCAGCTAATGGCTTCTACGAGCGTCTACTGGGCGCTACACAACAGTGTGTTGGGAGACTGATCTCCGGAAAGCGCTGCTCCGAGCACATGTGTATCGATGTGCACCACACGGTCTTCACCAAGAAGGGCAGCGACAAGTCGAGCCCCGAGATCTTTCTCTGTCCGACGCACCACCAGGCCATTCACCGGGGAATGGCGGTATACAAGGATGGAGAATATCGGTGGATCGTCGGAGAGATCCTCGAAGGATTGCGGTCTAAGCACCCGGTGTTGGTAGAGGAGCTTCACTAAATGACGCCAGAAGAATCAAATCGCCTACACCTTGACTGGTGGGGGCAGTGTCGAACCTGCAAGCATTGGCAGGCGCCCGAAGAGAGGCCAAATCTCGGAAGTTGGGCCTGCGGGAACGAGAAGTCTCCGCTCCACCAAAATCTGACGCAGTCGGGTGGTCAGTGCGAGGAGTGGGAATCGTTTGACGGGGAGGACCTGGGATGAGCTACACTAAGTGCTTATAGCGCAGAGACATACAGGAGTTTGAGATGAAACAAGAGTTCTACAGGCAATGCAAGTTCAAGTCGGGCGACTCGGAGACCGTAGCCTGGGTCGACGAAAAGGGAGTTGAGGTCGGCGGCAAGGTGGCCTTCAAGGCCCAACCTGATAAGTGGTGGGAGGTCTTGTCGATGGGAGAGCACCGGATCACCAAGCAGCAGGCCAAGAACCTGGAACGAAGGAACGTGCAGTTCCAAGTGTCCATCAAGTAGTCCGATGCGTCTTAAGTTCAAGGAAGTCCGAGTTATTGTCGATGGGTGCGATCACTACAAGCACGGCATCGAGCCCATTCCGGGGAAGATTGAGTTGGACGGGATCTATCGCTGTAAGCGATGCAAAGCCGTCTGTCTGAACTACTGGGCACTACACGACGACATCATGAAACGAGGATAGCGTGACGATCGATGAGGGGCTGGACGATCCGCATATTATGCGTTTAGTCTATGCCGCCCACGCTGCGTGGTGCAAAGAGCTCAGGCAGCAGGGTAGAAAGGTGTCCTCTCATTACGAGAGTATTCCTGCCCATCCAAGAGAGTGCTTGCGACTAAACGTCGCATCCGTTCTCGCGGTCCTAAACTTGGAGACGAGCCCTGATGCGTAAAAAACCACTCTTTGTCCTCCTGTCGTGTCAGCTGTTGATACTAGTCACGGTCCTGGCGGCAAACTCCTCGGCCAAACGGATCGAACCTGTCTACACTCCATCCAAAGAGCACTGCCCTTTGGATCCGTTTGATACCGATGAAGACTGGGAGAATGATGGCCAACCTGAACATCGCTGATATGCGGACCAAGAACGTCCAGAACAGGTTCCGCGCTCTCAAGCGCAAGCGGACCAACTGCACAAGCTGTGGTCGGAGGACCATGGTCTCTGTGCGGCTGAAGATATGTCAGACCTGCTTCCACGGTGAGGTCTTGAGCGCCAAAGAGGACATACACGCTTTGTGGGGATATGACCTCGATTAACCCCATTGCAAAAGCTGACACCTTCGTTCTCTGGATGAAGACACTAGACCAGGAAACCAGGACTCGCGTGCTGAACACGATCAACAGCACTTTTTGCGCCTACTGTGCGAGAGTCAGGGACAACTGTTGCTGTGGGAGGGCATAGCCATGGTCGAAAAGGCCATCGCCGACTACATCAAAGCGCGACACGGTATTGATGTCAGCATTCACCGCTCATCAGGTAACGGAGTCATTGAGTTTGTGGCTCAGGCTTTCAAGGCTGGGATCGAGTGGCAACGGGGCCAAAACCAGGTAAAAGAGAGTATAGAGGAACCTAAATGAAGACTATGACGAAGCGTGATCTGATTGACCGTATCTGCGAGAGGCGCCCTGAGCTTCGCAAGACAGATGTGACCAACACTATCACCACATTCTTGGACACCATCGGGACTAGCCTCACGCAGGACATGCGTGTTGAGCTACGAGATTTCGGCGTGTTCACCCCTAAGGATCGCAAGGCTCGTGTGGCCCGCAATCCCAAGACTGGAGCCCCAGTCGAGGTCAAGGCCACCAAGGTCTGCGGCTTCAAGGTGGGCAAGGCCCTCAAGACCCGCCTGGCAGAGTCCTACAAGCCATCAGCCGAGTGAGTCACACCTTCGCCTGTGGGCATGAGATGAAGTCCGGTGACTTTGGAATGACCGGACACTTCGGCTGCGTCATCGACACGAGACGGGAGTGCCCTGACTGCCTCGGCTGGGAACGCGGTGACCGCGTAGCCATGCTGAAGGAGCGGATCAAACGCCTGGAGGATCACAAGTCTGGTGGCGAAGAGGACGAGACTGAGGCAGTAGAGGACTGGGAAGAGGAGCAGGAGGAGGACTAGACTGCGACTCCGCCGATGTCTCCATCTCCATCCAGGTCCTTGCCGAGCAGTTTCTCCATCATGTCCAGGCGGGCCGCGCCCTTTGCGATCTCAGTGTCTCGCTTACCATCGCTCTTAGCTGAGAACACCTGCTTGGTCAGGTAGCCACCGATCGTGGTGATGAGCAGGCCGATCGTCGCCTTCAGCCACGTCCAGAAGTCCTGAACGTCCCCCTTGAGGCCAGCCTCTTCGTCTCGGGTGACCAAGTCCTCGGTGGCTTTCTCCCACTCCTTCCGCTGCTTCTCCGCCCAAGCGTTGGCTAGGTCACCGGCCGCGAGCTTCGCAGTCTCCCGGACCTCGGCCATGTCGACCTTGCCATCGTTGTTGAGGTCGGCGACCTTTACGAGCTTCTCGCGAGACAGTCCTCGGCGCTCCAGCTTCAGGTCAACCGCCTCGGCGATGTGGTCTACGACCGCTTCGGTGACGAACTCTCCAGTGCTTTCCTTGAAAGCACCGCAGCCGGTTGTAAGAAGCACGATTGTCAGAAGGATATGTCGCATGATGGCACTACCGCATCACTAGGTTAACTAGTTAAGATACCTACAAGGACATCAATGACTGGTTACTGTGTCGTCGAACATTGCGAGCGTTTGGGTTATGCACGCGGGTATTGTAAACGCCACTACATGCAGATTTTGAGGCACGGACACCTGACGCTGGAATCAGAGCGGGGTGGACCTAAGGAATGCGATGCCACTGGCTGCACTTCAGGGCAGGCCAGCGGAGGTCACTGCAGAAAGCACGCCCGACAGATCAAACTCTACGGGGAACTGCGGCCAGATCGTGAATACATGACCGGTAAGAAGCTGTGCGCAGAGCTAGATTGCGATACGAAGGTTAGAGCTCGTGGTCTGTGCGCGAAGCACTACACGAAGCACCGTAGGGCCGGGACTCTCCCTTAGAGGAAGAGATAGCAGGCGATGCCGATCGCCGACCCGATGACTGACGAGGCGACCATCATGAGGCCCACTCGGAGCTTCTTGGGCTCGACTACTGGCCGTTCTGCCCAGTGCAGGGCAAGGTCTGCCAGAGGAATGCTGATGTGCTTACCTTTGTCGGTCCGCACGATCCCACAGAACACATCGTGCTCCGAGCCATCATCCAGCTTGATCTTCTTCCTGGCGTAGTCCACGAGGGTGTATGGGCCCTCGTTGGTGGCCAGTGAGTAGACTAGGTCGCTAATGGCCGGGGGCTGGCGGTCGGAGAGCTTCACGTCCTCCATTTGTTCTGGGTTCTCAGCGTGGTCCGCATCGATTTCATCATCTGTAAGGCCGAACACGGCCTTTTTGATGTATCTGTCGGAGACGAATGGCCGGATCTTTTCTGCGAAGTCCTGTCTCATCTTCTCGGCAATATCGCCCTCGATGGCGGTGTGGCCTCCGGTCGTCACCGTCACAGCGCCGGTCGAAGCATCGTAGAGCACGTTGTTGGTTCCGGCGGCGAGCGCCTGGATGGCTGGAAAGGTGGACTGGCCGACCTTGAAGGCAGCCTTGATGTCACGGCCGAATCCACTGAACACTGCGGTGCAGCCACAGCGGCACCCGTATTTGTATCGTTCGTCGTCATCTAGCGAATCAAGGCAGTTCTTTGTCGAACCGTCTGCAGCCTTGTAGTTCACTTGACCGTTTGCGAATGTCTCCGTTCCCATATCCTTGTATACCCGAAACGACGGAGTTCCGCTTGAGGTCGTAGAAGTTACGGGAGAGATAAGGTGCCCTGAAGCGCCATTCTCTGTAGAATGATCCTGATGCTCCATCTGACACCCCTCTGGAGGACATAATGAATCGCGTCGTGAGTGTAGACAAGTCTCTTTCTTCTGGAGGCAAGGTTACTTGGTTCGTAACGCTTGAAGGCGGCGGCGGTTCCAGGACCAGAATCGAGGTTGGCGAGGCTGAAGCTCAGCGGTTTGAGCAGGCACTAAACGCCCAAACCTCTGATGGCGGAAGTCGTCTGCTGACCGAAACCATGCCTCTCTCTTAAGGGGTTAATGTGACTAGGAAGAACCCTGAAGAAGACTTGGACCTTAATACGACTAACGAGGAGTCCGGTTCAGGACCCTCGTGGGGCGTCGAGGTAGAGCCAACGGGACCTGGGAACAGTGTGTTCTACTCGGCCCGCAGAGTTGTCCTAGGAGATGATTACGTCGAAATTCAGCTCCTAGATGGCAAATACATGACGTTGGCTACCGGGCAGGTGCGCAAGGTCTTATCGATGCGTGCGAATGGGGCATCGGGCTATACTGGCAAGACTCCTTCGGACGAGATTTATTAGGTGGACCGTCTTATCTCCGGTTTTCGACTGCTCCCCTCAGGGACAAGAACAGCAAATGGGCCCCTAAAGCCTAGCGCTGATGATGATGTATGCCCTGAGGCTGTTGCTGAGTTTTTTGATTCAGTTTATATAGCAACCGAGAAGCTGAGATCGTTCGGGCTCTCTGATAAGGACTTTGGCGGTCCAATCAAACTTGTCGCCAGAAAAGGCGATGAGAAGGCGAATGGTCGCTACACGCCGGGCACCGACTCAACAGTCATCTTCCACCCACCGGTCAGAAGCGCCCCAGATGTGCTGTGGGTAATTATCCACGAGACGTTGCACCGCATCTGGGCGAAGCAGCTCACCAAAGAGTCACATAAAATTTGGGGCTTAATCTGCAATTCGATTGGTAAGCCGATCGATGGAGATATGGCCGATGCTCTGACCAGGACCGTCAAATCCAATCCTGAGCGTTCTAGTCTCTGGTTCTTCTTTCAGAAGCACTTTGGGGATGACTTAGGGGTGTTTCGCAACTGGCTCACGACCAAAAAGATGAGCGATTCGTTCCCTAGTGACTACTCCAACGCAAACCCGTCTGAGGCGTTCGCTGAAGTAGGAGCGGACATAATCCTTGGGCGAGGTCGAGCTGGCCGAGAGATTCGCCGGTCTGGGTCTATGGTCAAGAAAGTGTTCTTGTCCCTGGTTCAGAACCTTCGCCATGAAGAGATGTCCGAGGACATAGCACTGGTTCGACACGTTCCCGGCCCCGGAGAAGCTCGATCAGATCCGAATTTTCTCCAGCTGCAGGTGGACTTCTACTACTTGCGTTGGAAATTAGGCGATTGGGTCCGCAAGCGCCTGTCTAGTAGTGATGTAATCAAGTTAGAGGAGCGACCTCACGCGACACTTTATTACGGGGCCGATAGGCGAGACCTAGCTCAGATCCAAAAGATCATCGGAGGGCATGGTCGGTCATTAAGGATGATGCTTGGGTCGCTCAACGTATTCGAGCACGAGGATAAGGACATCCTCTATTTTGAGCTGATCGGCGATCCTCTGCCAACTCTACACGCGCAGATCAAAAAACTCCCAAATACTAGACCGCCGACGCACCCAGATTACGTGCCGCATTTGACTGTGGCCTATATGAAAAAGGGTTCAGCTAGGAAATTCATCGGATCAAATCCTTTGCGGATGATCATTAGTGCACGTCGAGTAACGGTAATAGATTCGGTTGGAATCGAATCAATGATCCGCACCACCCAAGCTGAAGAACTTGTCCGGGAGCCACTACTGCTTGCTGGACGGTAGGTAGGAACATGGGCCTTCTCTCTGAGATGCAGATCGAAACAGCCTCTGGACCGGTCCAAATCGGCGTTTTAGCCAATAAGACTGTCCTAAACCCAGATTTTTCTGTGGTGGTGCTGACGTGGACTGGTTCACGCCTCTTCGTAACTGAGGCGTTTGACTTCCGGTCAATCGGCGAACAACAGATTTTCGATGTTGAACTTGATGATGGCTCACTCGTTAAAGTGTCCCCCTCCTCACAGTTCATTCTCAAAAATGGCTCCACGAAGATGCCCCCGGAGCTGAGTCCTGGGGATTCGCTTCTGCCGCTTTACTTAGCCAAAAACGCGAACGGCTATCCGACCTATCAGATCCCAGGACACGCTGTAAAAAAGAAAATATCTAGACTTATGGCGGAATGGGTGCTTGGCCATGCCCTAGAAAAGGGCACCTACGTTGAGCACATCGATGGGAACAGAGAAAACTATCACCCAGATAATCTCCGGATATACTTCGACGCACAGAAGGCCAAGAGGTCCCACAAGAACATCGCTGTCAAGACGGTAGGCGCAGCGGACGCGCTCTTCAACGAGTGTGCTGCTGCCAGCCCATTGATGGCTGAAATCGTCAAACCAAAGAAGAAGACCAACCACAAGGTGGTGCGATCTACGCCTGGTCGGCTAGACGAAGTTTTTACCGCATCTGTCCGAACTATGGGCTCGTTGTCCATATCCGGTGTGTTCCTGGACCTCCCGGCCTGATAGAGTAGGATCGAGCTAACTGTTGAAACCATGGGACTAAGATGGCACTTCGCGACGATGCGCTAAACTACCTGCGCCAGGTATTCGGCCGTGAACGCGCCGAGCGTGATCGGGCTGAATCTCCCTCGGCCGAGGCCGAGAAGCACATCCCGTCATCCATCTTCTCGGTATGGGGCCGAGAAGACGTCGGCGGACTACTCAGCGTCTCGCAGAACCTGATGGACAGGTATGCAGATTATGAGCAGATGGATGATTATCCGGACATCAACTGTCTCACTGCAGATACTACGATTTACGTGGTTGAAGACTCCATTATCAAGCCCACTAGGATCCACGACCTAGCTGCTCACGGCGGTGGCCCCAAGATCCTGGCCTACGACACAGAGAAGGACAAGCTCGTCGTAGTGGCGTCTGAGAATCCTCGCATTTCTGGCGATAAGCAGGAGGTGGTTGAGGTCGGGTTTAGCAATGGTGAGAAAATCAAGTGCACCCCTGGGCACAAGTTCCTCACGGTCGAGCACGATTACATCAATGCCTCTGATCTAGTCGAGGGAACGGTTGTGGTCTCTTGTTGGTCTGGGTTTGACCCAACAGGAATGACCGCCTTTCTGCACTCAACATCAGGCCGATTGAAGGTGACCCAGGCCGCGATTCCGGCTGGGGTCGAAGACGTCTACGACGTCACAACTAAGACCCACAACTTCATCGCTAATGGGATTGTTGTCCATAACAGCGCCCACCACTACTTCACAAACGATGCGACCCAGCCGGATATTGACACCGGAAAAACCGTTTGGGTCCATTCTAGCGACGAAGCTATCAAGAGCATGTCGGACGTGCTGCTCAACAAGCGGCTACGAATTGAAGACGATATCTGGTCCATGGTCTACACGACCGTGAAGATGGGCAATAACTACGAGGAGGTGCTGATCACTGATAACGGCGTTGTCGGCCTCAACTCTCTTCCCTGCCCCACCATGCGCCGTGTCGAGCAGTCCAATGGCTCGATCATTGGTTACGTCCAGGACATCACTGGGAAGTTCACGCAGGACGCCTCGGACCTTCGCGGGATGCTGGCCGGTCAGGCTAAGGTCCCGGACCACGTCGCCCTGTTCGAGGAGTGGCAAGTCCTACATACGCGCCTTCGTGGCACGGCCCGCAGAACTCCATACGGGTTCGGTGTGGCTGATGGAGCTCGCTGGATCTGGAAGAGACTGGTTCTTCTCGAAGACTCGATGCTCATCTACAAGCTGACCCGAGCTCCAGCCCGGTTCGCCTTCTACATCGACGTCACCGATATTCCATCTGACAAGGTGGAGTCCTTCCTACGCAAAGCCAAGCAAGACCTGCGGAAGCAGAAACTTGTTAACCCGAGGACCCAGCGCCTCGACATGCGTATGAATCCGATGGACAACCTTCAGGACTTCTTCATCGCGGTCCGCGAAAATCGCGAGCTAGCCCGTGTAGAGGTTCTCCAAGGCCCTGACTATCAGGCGACCGAGGATGTGGAGTACTTCCAGCGGAAGCTACACGGCGTCCTGAAGATCCCCAGGAACTATCTAGGGCAAGACGACGGCATCCCAGCCCGATCGATCCTCTCTTACGAGGATGTGCGGTCCGCACGCGTCACGATGGGAATCCAGCGCGAGGTCAGGAACAGCATTCGTCGTCTGATTCAGATCGATCTTGCGGCCCGAGGGATCAACCCCTTCAGGCAAGACCTTCAGGTGATGATGACGGTCCCGTCCGGGATCTATGAGCTGGCGCACAACGAGATCAAGAACGCGAGAGCTGACTTCGCAACGCGAGTCCAGCCGTTTGTCTCAATGCGCTATATCCAGGAGAAGATTCTCAAACTGACCGGCGATCAGATAGAGCGGATCGAGAAGGAGCGGGAAGAGGATCAAAAGAAGGAAGCTGCTCAGCAACAGGCTATGGGCGGAGGTGATGATGGCGGTGGTGGCGGCGCTCCTGCTGCTGATGGTTCTCCGCCAGATGACGCTCCAATGCACCCAGGAAACGCTGAGATCGGCCCACCACCGGGCTCTGGGGGTCGACCAGACAGTAAGTCGGAGTGGAAGTCTTACGATAGGGCGCGGCGCATTGAGGAAAAACGTGATCGCATGTCCCGGCAGCGTGATCAAGAGATTCAAGACACAATGCACAAGGTCATTGTCGGTAATAAGCAGATGGCCGCACAGCTCGCCCATCAACAGCAATTCTTCCGCGAGTTCAAGCACGCCGCATTCTCCCGGAACGGGAACGGCGGTCTGATCTCAGCCCCTCAGGGCGGCGGTCATCGACGACGTCGCATTAAGTGAAATTCTTCGTCGATGACGAAGAGCTTCGCAAGAGCATCGAAAACTTGAAGACGAGCATTCCTGCGGCTGCTAAAGAGGCAGGGCGGAACTCTCTTAGAGAGCTGGCTGAAAAAACGGCACAACGTGTTAGGGATATGATCCCTAATGATGGCGGTTGGTACGACATCTACCGAGACAGCATCCAGTTGGATGAGATTAGCCCAGATGAGTATGATGTAGTAGCGAAGATCATCGAACTGAACTACGGCGATCTCGAAGCCGACACTACTTTATTGTGGCTCACCGGTGGTGATGATGTGGCGCTGCTAATGGCCACAGAGAACCCGTGGACCGTTGACACGCTCCCGTCAGTAAAAGATGGAATCACTACAGAGTTGATCGTTAGACCAGCTTCTGAGTCCGAGACTGATTTCCACCGAAGACGACATCGATCGAATGCGACCGAGCTAAAGACGGCGTTGAGCAGGCTTAGGAGGCCTATCCAGCCGAATGAACTAGCCGTCATAAACGGCCGCACATTGGCGGATGTCCCGTTTTTAGCCCTCCGAATGGAGTATGGCCTCGGAGGGTTCCCACGTCTGCCAATCTGGAACCGACTCGAAACAGAGGGAGACAGAATTATGAACTCCTCTGGATTCGGTAAAGAGGCGCTTGAACTGTTTGCCAAGAACTTTGACAAGCAGCAATAGGGAAAAATAGCTTTTAGTCAACTGCGGCCAAAACCGCTTGCCCGATGACGAGCTTCAAGGCCGGTTAACAGCAGCCCACGGCCTGGTGACCGTAAATTTGTTCCTGACATTGAGCGCGGCATTCTTGCTCATCGGACTTTCGTTGCCACACGAATCGCAGAGGAAGGTGTGTTTTGTGATGCTCCCAGAAGCTCCACAAAGCGAGCACCTCTTCTCGTTACCGGATACGTTCACGTAATAAACCGGTATCGCCGCAGCCGCAGCCTTCTCTTCAATCCTACGACGAAGCACTTCATAGAAGTGCGGCCTCATCGATGGCTTGCTTCTTTTCCTCTTCGAAGGTGGAGGGATGCGAAGGTCCTCGATGACGAGGATTGATCCGCTTCCAACCCACTCAACGAGTCGGTTAGCTGCTGCGTGGCAAAAAGTCCTAGTTCGCATGTGACGCCGTCTGCTTAGCCGTTTGAGGACTCGACGCACAGAACGCGTCTCAAGTCCATCTGCCTTACGCACAGCCAGTCGCCGCTCAAGTCTTCTCTTTGTTTTTCGGCTTGTCTCCTCCATTACATTCTGAGCAACGGTGACGATTCGGAGAGATTTCCCCTCGGCGCTTACCGCTGCTACTTCATTCTTACTCCCTACTGCAACGCCAGCAGGAAGGGTTCCTTCTCGTTTTGATTCTTTAAGAGTCACGGACACGGTCGCTACGAGTCGTCCCCTTTTAAGGGAGACCGCGAGTGTGTCGAAGGACTTCACGTTTTTATAGTCAGCCTCGAACCGGGCTGGAATGCTGCAAGGTATGTCCTTACGGCCCGCAATTGTCCAAATTCTGATCGTCTCTTTACGGGGTGGGCAGGCATCGCGCTTTGCCTTGCCGATCAAGAATAGGGCGCGTGGCTTACTGAAGTGAATCGGCCCATATATCCTCCGGTTTCTCCTCCGAGCGCGTGAGTATTCAGATGCCACCGATCGAATAGCAGTGCATGTGAGCTGAGATTTCAGAGAGCCTTTCACTTTTGCGTAGCTGAGCTGATGCATATCTACTGCGGAAAGCGCGGTTCCGTCTTCAAACGCAATCTCAGACACGCGCTCTTGGATGAGTCTGAATGACTCAATTGTTGCCATAAGATCAGCGTCGTTGGCAATCCTAAGTGGAAGCACTTTCTGCATCAGACCAGTCTACGCACTCGTTGCTGACAGGGTCAACCTCTAGTGCGCATCAATTGCTTTGTTAGCACCTAATAGTGCTGTGGACCCTCGACTAGCTCTAAGGTCAACAGTTATCATTACGACCTGATGCGATAGGGGAGTTTGTGGCTGGGTTAGAGTTTGGTGAGCGTACTGGAAACGTAGACTTCTACGATTTCGATGAGGCCCTGGTCAGGGGACTCGGGGCGCTACCGGACACTGCAAAGAACCAATACTACCTACCGCTTGAAGGTATCTTCGTTCGCATCGATGGGCGCCAGGAGCCTATTGACCGGGCTTTGGTCGTCTACAAGAGGCCTGAACCGACGCAGATCAGTGCGACAGTCCCAATGATCGCAATCATTCGTGACTCTACGACACCGTCCGAAGAGCGACTTCTCACTCCTGTAGTCTCTTACCGCCTCCCCTGCGAGGGCGCACAGCAGGTCTCTGCTGGCGGTTGTCTAGGGTGGACCTCCTACGAGCAGAAGGACAAAGAGCAGCCATACGACTTTTTCTACACCATTGAATGCTGGGCCCGGTTTCGCACCGTTGCACAAATCCTGCTGCAAATGATGATGAAGCGATTTCCCCACCGGGGGACTGTGACCGTCGTCGACGGCATCAATAATCCTCGCGTCTATGCCACATTCCAACAGGGCGTTGACGACCTTACTGATGTAAGCTCTCTGGTGGAGCGTATCCCAGGGTACTCTCTATCTGTAAAGGTCGAAGCGGAGCTGACGTTGGACAAAGAGCCTATCTGTATACCAGCCTTCACCGGCACGGTTACTGATCAACCCCTTCCTGGGGTTGGTGGACCGGGCTACCAGCTCGTTCCAGGGCCTGGCGGCTACGGCCTTGTTCCTGCTGATGCTAATGGGATCCCGCTTTGCCCTGGTGGTGAACGTGATCCTGATCCTGGTGTTGGCGGAAGCTACGGCACAGGCAAACCAATCGTCCGATCGGGCGTTTACGGGAGTCAATAATGAAACGCGATCAGACTTATCAAGTGGTGTCACGAAACGCTGTCACGGTGGAATTCGCGAACGGTAACGTCGTGAGCTACCCAGCAGGGTTCATGTTCACCTCGCACCCAACCAACGCATCAGTTGCCCGCCTCTTGCGAAACAACTCGATCCGCAAGGTCACTGATCGAGAGATCCCGACCTTTGCCAAGAAGATCGACGTAGCGTCATCGTCTCAGCCAGCTAAGGCAGCTCCAACTCCTGCCGTGGCCAAGAAGTCCAAGAAGTCAACCAAAAAGCAGCCTTCGGGCGGCGGGGAGTAAGTCATGCCGATTATTCAATATCGGTCAGCAGGTGTTTACGGCCAGGAGAAGGCTCCAGCACGTGCCCCTGATCAGTTCTCGCCCGCAAAAATGGGCATCGTCGGTTGGACCCAGAAGGGCCCCACCAACTTCCCAATCGAGATCCGCTCGGTTGAGGACTTTACTCGTGTGTTCGGTCCGTCCAACACACGCGGTGTAGTTCCTCAGGAGATTCGTGGGTTCTTCGGAACTGGTGGAGAGCGAGCATGGGTTAACCGCATCGCACCCGCCGACTCGACCTTCGCGTCGGTGGCCATCGATGACACTCCCGGACCGGAGAAGTGGACCTTTACGGCCAACGGCCAGGGTCTCTGGGGCAACGACCTGAAAATCCGTGTAAGCGGAAACAGGAACTTCCTCAACTTCACCACGAATTCGTGGGACAAGTACGATCTCCAGATCCTCGCCCCCGCCGACTTCAACCCGGCGTTCGATGATGCTGTGGAAACCTACGAGGCAATTCAGTTCGATGATCCGGCTGCTCCGGACTATCTTCTGAACGTGATTGCGGACCCCCGCCGTCCGAGTCTCCTGGTCACCACGACCATTGGCGTAGGTGGCGTACCTTCAGGGATGCTCCCTGTCACCGTACTAGCCGAGTCAGTGGGCACTGGTGGTGGGGCTCCTCTTGCCTCCCAATTCACAACGACTATCCAGAACGTACCTGTTCTGGAGAACACGTTGAAGTTGATTGCGGTGTCCGGGACGACTAAGTTCCTGGCCCACACTCCTACGACCGGAACGATTAACGGCACGGATACAGCTTTCACGCTCCAGCTTACTAACCTTCCAGTGGTTGAGGGCTCAGCCCGCGTCTTCTACCAGAAGCAGCTTCTCACCAACGAGGTGCTTCCTGCTAGCGCTGGTCTCGTAGACGGCGTCAACAAGGTCTTCACCTTCAACGCTGGTGTTGTGGACAACCCGGTCCACCAGGAAATTACCAGCTTCAGCCTGAAGTATGCTGGCTCTGCGGCCGTGACTCAGACGCTGTCGACCACTGGTGGTGTGGCCGCAGTCTATGACTTGTCAGGCGTGGCCTTGTCGTCCACAGAAGTTCACCCAGGAACGCTCGCCATTTCGGTGAATGTTGATGGCGTTGGCCTGGCGACTATCACCGATGACGGTGCTGGTAATCTGACCGGCGGCAGTGGCTCCCTCCCACTCGGTGGGACCGTTGATTACGCTTCTGGTTTGATGACCGGTATCACGGCGCCGCTCGTAGCGCTTTCCGATGTCGACGCTAACCACGCCGTCTCCAACCTCATCACTAAGGACGCCGTCGAGACCCTTGAGGTCAGTGGCCTTGGTGGCACCAACATCGTTGGTAACGTCGTCTCTCAGGGTGGTGTAACAGGAACGATCCTGTCCATTTTGGGAAGTGTATGGAAGGTGGGCGGTGTCACAGGTGGCCCGTTCATCGCAGGCGCTTTCACGACCGATGGGCCTGGAACTGGAACGGTCGATCTGGCTTACGCCAGTGAAGTGGAACAGGATGTCCCTCTCCTCGGATCTATCGATGGCGCTGGAATTAACCTGATCGACCTGACCGACAGCGCAACCAACCTTTCAGTTGGCTCTGGGCTGATCGAGGTCACGACTCTCGTGGCTCCTCTGGCGGGGACGTTCTTCTTCCTCGACTACGTCTGCCTCGGTAACGTCTGGTCGAACACGACTGGAAACCTGCTCGGCGACGTGACGGCTACGTCCACGATCAACGCTGATACTGGTGCCGTCTCGATGACGACAGTGTTCGCGCCCCTCACGGGCTCGACTATCAATTCCTGGTATCAGACTGGTCAGTATGCCGAGGACAACGGCCTGGGCGCGATTGTTGGTGATGTTGATGCCACTGGCACGAACACAATCAACTACGCTACTGGAGCCTTGGACTTCACCTGGGTTTCGCCGCCACCGGCTGCGACACCGATCACGGCGTCATACACCAAGCTGTCGTCCGCAATTCAGTTCCAGATGACTGGTGGAACTGATGGAACGGTTATCTCGCGGAACGAGATATCGAACCCGACGCTGGATGGGACCAAGACGGGTATTTACGCCCTGGATCTCGTTGAGGAACCTCTTAACGTGGTGGTGCCAGACTTCGAGGGCTCAGCGTTCGTACAGGCAGACATCGTAGACTTCTGCGATGCCCGTCAAGATAGGTTCGCGCTCTTCGCGCTAGCTAACGGCACTACGGTGCCCGAGGCGATCCAGTATGTGCTGGTGACCCAGGCCTTCAACACGAAGAACGCGGCTATCTACTACCCGAACGTCTACTTCATCAACGACTCGACCGACCTGCCCGAGCTCATTCCCGCCAGTGGCTTTGCCGCAGGCGTGATCGCGAAGACGGCTCGGAACAAGAACATCGGCAAGTCACCTGCCGGTGTCGTCGATGGAGCGCTGGACGCTGCTGGAACGGTCGGACCTGAGTTCAAGCTCACTCGCTTGGACCAGGACAACCTCTACCAGTCTAGGGTCAACCCGCTGCCGTCTACTGCGGCTACGGGGTTCATCATCAACGGTGCTCGTTCTCTGTCGAAGGAGCCGCGCTGGCGCTACGTCAATGCTCGCCTCCTCAACAACTTCCTGATGTACACCACGTCGTTGCAGCTTCAGTGGACCGTGTTCGAGAACAACGGACCGGCACTCTGGCAGAAGATCGAAACGGCTCTCCGGGGCTACTACAGCTCGCTCTTCCGTTTGGGCTACTTCTTCGGGAACACTCAGGAAGAAGCGTTCTTCATCAAGTGCAACGCGAACAACAACAGCTCGGTGACGATCGACCAGGGCAAGGTCCTGATCGACATTGGCTTCTCGCCGAACAAGCCAGCTGAGTTCGTGATCTTCACGCTGTCTCAGCCAGCTGGCACTGCTAGTTCGCAGGCGTCGGTCTAAGGCCCGGTCACTCGGCCTCTGTCGAAACCCCCCGTCTTAGACGGGGGTTTCTTCATGTACGGATACCTAACCAATCTGTTCCAGTCTCTTCCTTAGCCGCACTGAGATGGTAGCTTTCTAATTCGACAAGCCTGTGCGGGGGCCTAGTATCCGCAACTAAGTCATGCGAATTCCACGAACTGCAATCCGAATCGACGCCGGGCGTCACAGGAGCTTTCACCAGCCCTCCTAGTTGAATTACGGGCCCAGGGTACGTACCAACGGACCCCTAAATCCCGTAATCCTAGGAGGATGCAATGTTTGTGGTACCAAAACACGACCGAGAATGGGTCGCGTGGATCAAGGAGGAGGTCGCCCACAGGCGTCTCCCCTGTATGGCCGGGTGTGGAACCAAGGCCACCAAGATCAAGCTAGTAGGGAAGAGATCAGGCGCCTTCTGCGGCTCTTGCTACGGCGAAATCTACTATGGGAACATTCCCAAGCTCGACCGACCGAAGGGTCTTAAGCGGGCCCGCAGGCGTCACTAGACACTAGCCAGCAAGTCCAACACGGTTGCCGTCGTGATTAACCGTCGAGGCGCCCAGATAATGCAGTCTGGGTCTGTCTGTCGGTATACCTTCACGTTTGATGCGCCCCAGTCGTCGCGATCCCTGTTCTCGAACTCCACGACCCAGAGGCACTGTCGCTGACTTGGCGTCCAGCCGTCACCTATGAACCTTACAGTTTCGCCGTGCTTGAACATTTTGAGCTCTGAATTCTGCTGATCCATCCCTACACCTCCAGTCGTTGATTACTTCTACCCTTCTCGGCCTCTGCGGACGAGCAGGATACTCGACCTGCCTGGGACTTATCGCTAGTCGCCGGTGTATACTGATGCTTCAGTCCCTTATCTGGGGAGGGCATCACCTATGGCATGGATTGTCAAGACTTACGTCGTCATCTCTCAGACCCCAATCGTGGTCGAGGACTTGGCGCTTGGGACTACTACAAGCTACGAGGCGGGAGAGTTTTTCACTGCTAGTGAGAACAACCCATCTGTAGTTCGGCTGCTCGCAGCGCAGCATATTGTTGAGTCGTTCGGCCCCTCCCCTTCTGGGTTCGTAATTGACAACACCACCGGCATTAACAGCCTCCAGGCTGTACTGGGTGTAGGAAATATCACCGGTGGTAACCCGATCATCATGTCCAATGGGGACAACCTCATTGGTGCCACTGACGGTGGATGGAGTATTGGCCAACCTGGAGCTAGACGGCCCGCAAATATCTACGTTGGAACGCAGATCGTGGTTGGGAACACGATCACCATCGATACCAACTCCATTGTGGGAAGCGGCGCTTTGGCGCTGTCCTCGACTGGTGCGACCTCTGATCTGACCCTCACCGGGCGAGGGACCGCAATCGCCTTAAATGAGGCTACGGAGCTGACGCTCGACACGACAAACCAGACAATCGTCGGATCTATCAACGAGCTTGATGCGGCCATTGCAGCGATCTCAATTGATTTGCCTGCGGTTCTCGTTGCGGGAAACACCACAGGGCCGACTAGCATCGTCATCACTAGTGGCCAGCAAATCGGCGGCGGACGCGCAAACTTCGGGAGCGCAACTTCTGCGGCTGCAGATGGCGATCTATCCGCAGGTGATGGCACCAATGAGATGTCCTGGGACGCGAGCGCAAAACTGCTTCGTGTTGGTGATGCGCTTTATGGCGCAGCGACACCGCTTTCTGTAACGGCTACTGGTGCTGGCGGGTTTGACCACTACCGCATATCAGCGAACACTGCTGGCGGCACCTTCAGGGGGTTGAAGGCTCGCGGCACACCAGGCTCTCCTACGGTCTACCTTAATGGCGATACCGCTCTCTCCGTGTCCGGCTTTGGCTACCACCCAAGCGCTGGTGGTGACGGCATGATGCAGCTTGGTGCCATCCGAGTTATCGCGGACGGTGTCCCTGGTGCTACTTCGGCACCAGGAAAGCTCCAGTTTGGGACTACGCCTACGGGCGCCCAATTCAGCACCAGCCGCTGGGAGATGTTGAGCGCGGGACACTTCGTTGCGGTTGCCGACAACGCCTACGACATTGGTGCCTCTGGTACTACTCGTCCTCGCACAGGCTACTTCGGAACGAGCGTCGTCACGCCTACGCTCTCGGTCAGTAGCGGTATCACGAACTCGACCGGTATTGCTTACGCCGGAGCTTCTCCTGTGTTCACGGCAGAATTGGCTCTTTTGACCGCAGTGGGCGATAGCGCCTATTTCACCAAGGCTGCGGCCAATACCTACCTGGCCTTCCGCCACTCCACAGGTGGGGGTGACATTACCGATTTTCACATGGTGATGCTCAGCTAGCAGCTGGTGTATACTGATGCTGTAACTGCAGCTTCCCCGGCGGAGTAGCCATGTCAGCGTCCACCAAGACTTATCTTGTAGTCTCTGCTCTACCAGTAGTGGTAGAGGACGGGGGCATCTCGATCAGCTACCAGCCGGGGGCTGTTTTCGAGGCTCTAACCTCGAACCCTTCTGTTGTAAGACTGCTCGGGATTGAGCAAATCATCGAGACGACAGGGCCTTCATCGACCGGAACAACGGTAATTCAAGGGCCCATTGGCCCTATCGGGCCTGTTGGTCCCATCGGCCCCATTGGTCCGAATGGGGGGCTCCTAGTCGCGCTCGTGATCGATCCCACAACCGGCGGGAACGACATCGAGATGACCGATGCTGACAACATCATCGGCCAGTCTGATGGTGGTTGGGGAATCGGGACACCGGACGCGGGGGCGACTCTGCTCCGACCCGATACGATTTATGTAAAGACCAGCATCATCATCGGGGACACGGTCACAGTCAACACTGGAGCGGTCACCGGCAGCGCCGCTCTATTAGTGATCTCCGGAGCGGCAACTGACCTGAGCCTCTCTGGGGGCGATGCTGTAGCGCTCTCCAACGATAATGGTGGAGCTGTCGTCCTTACCGCTGGAGCAAAGAACGGTATAGGAACAGACGGCAAGATCGAGTTCCGTGGAAACTACGCGAACCCCCTTGTCATGGACGTTGATGGAGCCGTCAACCTCTACGATACGTCTGCAAATAAGGTCATTGAGCTCCTTGCAGACCCAGGGGCTCTTAGGGTGGGCCGCAATACCGCACTGACCGCAGCCGAGGGTGACTTCATCTTTGGCAACGACGCTACGCTGACCGGAGTTCAGACAGGGATCCTATTCTGGGATGCGAGCACCTCGGAGCTGGTGCTCAGGGACAATACCGCCAACCGGATGATGCTTATTGGAGGGGCCTCAAATGAGCTCGCCATCTACGGCTCTACCGGCATTCGAGGGCTAAAGGCCACTGTAAACGGCGGAACGGCCGAGTTTAGAGCTGAAGACGCTGCGGACCGAACTGGAGTGGACGCGGTCCTATCTGTTCTCCTCCGTGGTGGAAATGCCGATGGGGTTGAGAACGGCGGTGTCCTCACACTGGAGGCGGGTCGCGCCCTTGGCTCAGGAACTGATGGCGAGCTACGCCTCCGAACCGGAAACACCGATAGGTGGATCGTCGGTCCGACCGGCCACCTCGTGGCCGGAGTCGATAACACCTATGACATCGGCGCATCGGCGGCGACTCGCCCAAGAACCGTCTTCATCGGAACTAGCGGTGTAGTCGCGGAGGGAGGAACGAGCGCTGTCACGATCGGTGATGGCGCGATCACAGCCACCGTCGGGCTGGGACTCACGGCCGGGGCGGCAGGCGACCTAGACCTAGCTGCGCGTGGCAGCACCGCTATCCCATTTAACGAAGTCGGCCACCTGGCCTTTACCGGCACAGTGGCCGGGTTCTCGGTGGTTCGCGCCGTCAACACGATTGAGACGGCTGGCACACCAGACCTGGCCACCGTTCTTGGACTTGGAAACACCACCGGCGCCAACGATATCCTGATTGCAGCAGGCCAGGAACTGACGGCCGCGCCGGGCGATTCGCTCTCAATCTCCTGCACCGACCCCGCAGGAGACACGGTTCCTGGAACCGTGACCATTTCCGCTGGTAACGCCAACGGTCCGACGAACAACGACGGTGGGGACGTCACGCTTCTGCCTGGTAATGAGAATGGTGCAGGGAATCCTGGCCGTATTCTCCTCACGTCTAGTGGCACATCCTATCCGCTTACGGACGCAACGACCTCTGGGCCCGCGCTGACCACGACGGCACAGACCCTTGTCGAGGCCATCAATGAACTTGATGTGGCCACTGCTACTGACTCGGACAACCACATTATCGCCAACCAGGTCTTTAGGTAGGGACGCCAATGGCTACATTTTCAAAGGTAATTCTCTCAGGCAGTACTGATGGACGCCCCGTTTCTGTGGTGCAAACAGCCACCGCTGGTGATCTCTTACACACCGCTGATGCCTCGGCGATCGATGAGGTATGGCTCTACGCGCTAAACCGGCATACGGGCGATGTCGTACTCACTATCGAGCTTGGCGGCGTAACCGCTGGTGATCTGATCACCGTTACCCTCACCGCTGATGGTGGGCCGGTGCTGATTGTTCCTGGCACGCCCATGACCAACAGCCTCGTAGTCCGAGCTTTTGCTGATACGACCGCTGTCGTATCAGTGTTCGGTTGGGTGAACAGGATCTCCTAATGGCTGTAACATTTGATTTAGGTAACGGCACTAGTGCCCATGTTGAGGATAACGCACACCTAATCGATGTGCTTGGTAAGGGTATGGTCGAGGCGCAAAACGTCGTGCAGGGTGACAAAATCTGCAATGTTGCAGGCCAGCCTCATAACGAAGTCCTGTCTGCTCCGGTGGTCGTCTAATGGCTAACACGCCAGCAGCACAGATAGTCGTACTTATCGAAGGCGCGGCTCCGATTGTGTCCGTTCTCTTGGGCGGCGCTAGTCTTGGCGCTCAGGACGGGGCTGATTTGGGCACGGGCGGCGCTGCCGTGGCACAGGCAGAGGCCGCAGCACACGCGGGAACTATCGCCTTCAACCGCGCCGTGGAATTCAGGGACGACCGCTACGCGCTCACCGCCTCAACAGCCGGGGGCTTGAATCAGTCTGGCTGCTACCGGAGAGGTCAAGGTGGGGTTGAACAGTGGGGCCTAGTTTCTGAGGCTGGTGACGAGGCTCTACAGGTTGGCGCGACCAGTGGACTGTTTGTTCTTCACCCGAATGGCGTCCCAACGCTCTGCTATCTCAAGAACACTACCGGCAACAGGATCATGGCGTTTAGTACGACAGACGGCGTCAGCGGATCGAACTGGATCTCGACGGGCGTGATTGCTGCAACGGGGGCGACCGTTCTCCAGGCGGGTCAGGCTATTGCCTTCAAGAGTTCAATCGTTTGGTCGCATATCCGTCATTCTGATTCTGCGGGCAACGGCTGTATCACCCAGTTCGATTTCAGTACGGGGCTGCTCACGCGCTACGACCCTGTAGCTCTCTTCGACGCGGTCAACCCAGGCTGCTCTTACGGGCTGCACGTTCACGACAGCGTCTTGTTCGTGTTCGGCTGGACACCAGGGACGGCAGGCTACAGCGTGGCTAAACTCGCTGGTTCGTTCGCAGCCGTCCAGACCGCTACGAATCAGTTTGGCGAAGCTGCCGCTGGTAACACGGGAGCCTACGGTCACTCGGCCATGTTCACTGACCCGGCCACTGGAGACCTGATCGTCTTCATGTCTGGCGACACGAACGGTGGTGGCGGTATCCCCGGTGTCCGTGTCGGACGCATTCAAAACGCAACCGGCGGTTCCCCTTCGTTCTCGGAGATCCAAGCGACAGTCTTGGGTGCTGTCGAAGGGGCAGATAAATACGCAGCCGGTGGCGGGGCCGCGAGCGAGATTCGCCGCTTCTCTGTTTTCGTAGACATCGTCACTGCCCCTGGCACTGTTCGCACGTTCATTTACACCTGGCTCCCTGGCGGCACTACCGAGTGCTGGGAGTGGAAGGGTATCGGAGCAGAGATCGAGTCGGTCGGTGCGGGTGCTGGGATTTCCGACAACTACGCGATCCCCTACGTGACGGCGGGTGGGGGACACCGTACACCCAGCACGGCGCGAATCTCAATCGGCGACATCGCGAATCCACCCGCTGAAGTCTCGGGTGGCACTCAGATATTCTTCCGCGCAGCAGGAGCAGATACAGCCAAGACTCTCCAGTTCAGAGGCTCCGACAACCAAGGCGCACCGACCACTATCGTTCCTATCGTTGCTGCGTCTCTCACGTTAACCAAGCCATTGCTCGACCTTGACCTGGAGGTCTACTACAAATTCAACGACAACGGTGACGACTCCTCCCCCAACCTTCGGCACCTCACCTACTCAGGCGCTGAAGCCTACGCGACCGGGAGGTTTGGGAACGGTTACTCGCTAGCGGGCGTGGACGGCGTCCACGCCGAAACGAGCCCTACTGATCTCACCGCTCTTGAGTTGGTCGGCCACTACACGATCTCCGCGTGGATCAATCTCACGTCGCTGGCCACGCGCTCCGTGATCTGCGAGAAATATAGCAACCCTGGAGGCTGGACTCTCTACGTCGAACCCACAGGAGAAGTTGAGTTCGTCTACAACGGCACAGGCATAGTCCTCACACCTACGGGGGACATTACCGCTGCGACCCTCCAGCACGTCATGGTGGTCGCAGACGGAGATACGATCAAGATTTTCGTAGACGGGGTCGAGCGTGCGTCCACTGCATTCGTAGCCAATGCAGCCACCGCTACTCCGTTCTGGATCGGAGACTCGGTGAGTCAAGTCGCGCCATTCAACGGAGTGATTGACGAGCTTGCAATTTGGACACGAGCCTTGGGCGCAACTGAGCGCGGGTACGTCTACAATTCAGGCGCAGGCTTTGAGCTAGAGGGGCTCACTCCCTACGCGGCGGGTCAGCCGTCGATCAGTGCGAACACTGTTATCAATCTGACCCCAGACGGCGGTAGGACGCTCTACAGCGTGATCCTCGACACGGCGAGCGCGGGCATTGACGAGGGCGACACGGGCCTCTTGATCGCAGAACTGGCATAGTTCTGTGGCCGAATTAAGCGCACCATTCCTCTGGACGAAAGGGGCAGCACAAACACCACGCCCTAGTGCTCCATTCCTCTGGACGAAGGGGGCGGCTCAGACTCCGCGCCCCAGTGCGCCTTTCCGATGGCTGAAGGGCGCCCCAGTGCTTCCCTCCCTGGTGACTACAGGGCTGAAGCCTAGATTCTTCCCTAGAAATAGAAGATTCGATCTTCCGGGGCCGATTTCGTAGTCATCGCATCAGCTGATGACATTTAGGTCATTCTCTGGTACGCTCCATCAATCCCCGGTAAGTGCAGGAGAATACACATGACAGACCCCATTACGTCACTCCCACAAGAGATCGTGCCGCAAACCGAGAAACCAGCTGTCGCGCCGCCGCCTGTCCCAGTGCAGGTCGAACGGGTCGTATTCCTGGCGGCTCGGCTTCGCGAGCTCCTCGCCACAGAGGCAAACCTTAGGACTCTAGTGGCCGAGCTACAATCCGAGAATGCCCTTTTCCGGGCTAAGCAGTCGCAGTCTGAGATTGATGGACTTGAGGCGGAGTTCGATGTAGGAGAGGGCACGGTCCTCCAGAAGCGACCTGATGGGAGTGTTTGGCGAATCCCACCAGAGCTTCTGCAGAAGCAGGGCTAGTCGATCTCAGCTGATTTACGGGCCGCAAGGCAGGCGAACTCGCTCGGAATGAACTCCCTACAAGCATCAGGACGTGCATCGTAGATTGAACAAGAGCACTGCTTTCCTACAGACCCACGAAGCGATATGCAGGTCACGAGCCCCTGAACGTTCGTCTTGGTTCGCACCCCTATCTCGAAGGGGTCGTTTATCTTGCTGACGAGGCGTCTGACCGTCTTCTCGGTATACGCCAGTCGGAGACGACGAACATCGCCATCCCCGACATAGACGTAGGTATCAGCCTTGTTGGAGGAGATACAGCATGCCCCGCAGGACTTGCAGTCAATGCCCTCCGGGTCGACCAACTACATGTCCCCGATTAGGGTTAGCGCGTTCCGCAAATTAGCGCGAGCCTCGTCTATCTCACCGTTACCAAGAGCCTCTTCTGCGGTATGAATACAGCCGAGGGCGGTTAGACGATCGAGGGGTCCTGGGTCAGTGAAGACCCTAGCTCCGCATTCACGCAACTTCATGGCGAGTGCTTGGGTCATGGCCGGGTTCAAGTCCGGAAGAACGACCGGAGCCATGTCCATCCATTGTTTGGAGGTCTTGAGGTCGAACCCGTAGGCGGACCTGATCTCCTTAATCACTGCGATCTTCTTCTGCCCTGCGTTCTCCAGTTTAATGGCCATTAGGACCTCCCTTCTCTCTGATACTTTCTACCCGATCTGCTCGGGCTTCTTGGAGAGCCTACCACCGCCGCATGCTGGGCATTTAGCTTCACTGGTTTGGTAGGAGTCGTTGCTTGTAGTGAATGGCAGGGTGCATGTGAGGCATAGAACGCCAATGTTCGCTGGTCCGTCGGTGATGGTTGCCGGGCCCCCATCACCGCGCTTGAACATCTGAGTAGGAGCACGTCTGTGCGCTGCCCTATCGGCAGCAACTGCAGCTTCCGCGCAGGGGTCGCAGTATTCCGCGTGATTGTCGACCCCGTGCTCGCAGAGGTCCACACCAGCCGGTAAGAGCTTCGTAGTGTCTGGGTGAGATCGTATGTGGATATCAAGTAGGTCCTCAATCGATGCCCAGACGGCGAAGGAGTCCTTTCCGGTCATCCACCTTGTGACGGCAGAGCCGTCCTCGAAAACGGCTACCTGTGCAACGCGACCTGTTCCGGAAACACCGGTCTGATCTGTAATGCGGATCATGTTGTAGAGGCCAGGAGGGTATGAAGTAGTCATGCCCTCTCATACTAGAACCAAGGTCTATTTCATAGAAAATACTGAGACGGGCCGCATCAAAGTGGGGTTCACGACAAGCTCGGTTAACGCTCGCGTAGTTGCGCTTCAGACGGGATCTGATTGCCAGTTACGACTTCTTGGTTCCGTTATCGCGGATCAAGCGGCGGGGACAACAGAGCTCCAGCTTCACAGGCTGTTCAGTAGGTGGCACCACCGTGGCGAGTGGTTTACTAGAGAGATCCTCCCGATGGTCGTGGAACTGCTTTCGGAACCAACTTAACGTATACGCTCCGCTTCGACCGGCGAATGGTGACTATCTTTGCGTCCACCAATCTGTATACGAGCCACTCCACTACATCATGTGGAACGCGTAGATCCCTAGAGAGCGCCGGGATTGATGACTGATTAAGTTGGATCGCACCGAGTAGGTCTTGGGCTACATAACCGTCGATAGGAGGTGTCGTAGTTATGATCTCCTCCTCGCGTGCTTCCTCCCGACGTTGTATCTTGGCTGCATAGGGCATCATTACTACATGATCGAGACAGTAAGGTTTGTTTCCGACGGTGCGGCCCGTGCAATCTGGAATCTCACATGGGGGACCATAGCAACGAGCAGACCCGCGACGACGCCTCGCCGGTTTGTTAGACGATCTGCGAAGAGCTTCGATGAACAAAAGTCGCCTGTCTGTTGCCAACGCCCTTGGCCCCCTGCTCGCGGTACTTACCTCTGATGCGCCCTTTAATACCTTACAGCCATAGTCCATAAACCGCATGAATCTCATTTACACGCATAGGTCTGGTGGTCGTATTTGGCAGGGGGATAAGAACGACGTTAAAGCCCTCCTTCAGCGCCCTAATAAAGAAGTTGATCTAATCGGTCTATTTGCGCAGGAGTTTCAGCCGACTGATCCAAATAATCATTACGAACTACTTAGGGGCGGGTACGACGATAATGACGCTGCAAATGATGATGAGTTGAAAAAAGTTGGAGAATTAGCCAGTCATTTCTCGGATAGATTCGCGGTTGCTCTACGCGAGGGGAAAGGGTGCGTGTCGTCGTGCAACATGGGCCTCAATCGCTCTGGGTTGGTGACGGCTCTTACGTTGATGAAAGCGACCCACATGGGACCTGAAGAGGCGATCAGTCTTGTGAGGCGGAATAGGACTCCCCAACAAGGGTTGAGCGCCCTCTGCAACAGAAAATTCGTGGAAATGATCCGCAAACTTGGCGCTACAAGCGGGTCTAAGTCGACCTGGACCAAGTGGAACAGGGAATCTCCGAAAGCGCGGCGGTAATATGGACCGACGCATCCGATTCTGTTAGACTCAGTTGTGGTGATGCACAACACGAGCATCTGTCACAGGAGACGACATGGCCAGAGCAGTTGAGAAGCAGCGCAAGCGGCGCCGCAGCTTGGATTCCAAGCAGCGGACCGAAGCGGTGCGTCTCTATGAGCTCGGCCTATCTGGTCCTAAAATCGCTCTGCAGTTTGATGTAGGAGTTGACCAGGTCTACAAGGTACTCCATACCGCAGGCGTGTGCCGCGATGTGACTGGCTGTCGAAACCGGCGATGGACGGACGATCAAGAAGACCAGATCATTGATGCTTACCTGGAGGGCGAGACTCAGGTCGGATTAGCCCGAACCTGGAATACAAGCCAGTCAGCGATCTCCTCGATCCTGAAAAGGACGGGAACCCAAACGCGCTACAAAAAGCGAGAGCTTTCTGCGACTGAGCTGCAGAGCGTTAAGAATCGGTATGAGGCCGGAGAGACGGCAGGCGCTATTGCTGAAGACTTTGACGTCTTCCACAAGCGCATTCTCGTCGAGCTCAGGCGTATGGGAGCGAAGATTAGGAAACGCCCTGGCTTCCACACGTGGACTGATGACTGCGGTCGCGCCTTCACATTCAAGTCTCTCTGGGAGCTACGAGTTGCCCAGCATTTGGACCTGCTTGGGAAGTCTTGGGACTACGAAAAAGCTAAATACACAGTCATCGTAGATGATGGTGTCGCCACCTACACGCCAGACTTTTGGATCTACGCAACGTGCGGAGAGCTGGAGGCTGTTGTGGACGTCAAGGGCCGATGGTGGCCCACTGGGCAGCAGGAGAAAATCGAACTCTTCTGCCAACAGTATCCCCACATTCCGTTCGAGATTTGGGACGCTCGCGTCCTAAAGGGATCAGGCGTTCGCCTTTTTTAAGGTATGAACAGGAGCATAAACCCTTATGGCTAGAGCAGTTGACACAGACCTCTATCACAACTTCCGGTTTCACGTTGTCGACCCGGCGGGTCAGAACCTGGACCCAGTTGCAGGCTTCCGGACCGCCAGCATCCCCGACCTCACCGTCGACATGGCGGAGTACCGTGAGGGCGTGTTCAAGTACACCCGAAAGTATCCTGGCATTCCGAAGGTCGGTGATTGCTCCCTGAGCAAGGGCGTGGTCAAGAAGGACTCCGACTTCCTCCTCTGGATCTTCAAGTGCATCAACGGCGGTGAGACCTACCGTTCTGACATCACGATCCAGGAATACCACATTGCCGACGAATGGGGCATTGACGGTAGTCCCTCGAAGGTCATTCAGCTCAAGGAGGTCTTCCCGACCTCTGTCAAGCCGACCGGTGACAAGGACGCTTCGAGCTCCGACGTCGCCATCCAGGAGATCACCCTCGCTGTCGAGGAGATAGTCGTGGAACTCGTTGTCAACTAGAGACTTAGGTTTCTACCTTGATTCGGGCATAGTTGCGGGCTAGTCTGGGATACAAACCCAGGAGCCCGCAATTCCATGTACAGAGTCGTAGTTATCAAGAATCCAATTGATGGCGCAGTAATTTACGTTGGCCGAGAGAAGCAGTCTGGAAACGGCCGATACGCGCTCAACAGGCTTTTGTCGGATACAAGGCGTGGCGGTAACAGCAAACGTCATTTAGTGGTCAGACGCTTGGTCGAACAAGGCCTTAGTTTGTGCTACCTAGCTATCGCCGAGAATCTGCACGTAAATGCAGCTAAGAAGCTGGTGAACGAGCTACGGGAACAGCACGGAGTTCAGCTCTCCCGTTACGGGTCCACTCGGCCTCGTGTCCACCAGAAAACCGATCCCAACTCGCCATATTTGGACAAAGCAGAGGTCTACTACGTCTACGAACTGATCCGGCCAGACACCGACAATGTGTTCTACGTGGGCAAGGGGTCAGATCGTCAGCAACCACGAGTTGACGCTCACATCCGGAAGGCTAAGTCCGGGAAGAAGGGGCACAAGTTCGCGATCATCCGCAAGCTACTTGCGGCCGGTCTCAAGCCCGTTGAGCATAGGATCGCCGAGAACCTCACCGAGTCCAAAGCGCTCAAGCTCGAAGTCGAGCACATTAGTTCAATAGGATTGAACCTTCTTGCAAACGATGCCTCTGGTGGTCAGACGGCGCCCACTGGCGATGACCACTGGACGCGTAGGCATCCGGAGAAGGTTCTACGAGGTGAGAGCCATCCCATGCGGAGGGATCCTAGTCGAGCCGCACGCGGGCCGCAAAACGGCGCATACACTAAGCCTGAGTGCCGGGTTCGCGGCGCCAAGCACGGGATGTCGAAGCTGGATTACCAGCAGGTCACGAGGATCCGTGCGCGGTATCAAGAGGGATTGGACTCAGGGAAGCGAGTAACCGGGAAGCGCCTGGCCGCAGATTATGGCGTGACTCCTACCCAGATATCTCGTGTACTTCGTGGTGAGAGTTGGGACCTGCCGAATCTCATCAAGAAGCACGGCAACGCGAAGCTCACTAAAGAGCAGATCGCGTCTATTCCAGCGAAGCTCGCTGCAGGGTTGAATCAGAAGCAGCTGGCAGAAGAACTAGGCGTGAGTCATAGCCTCATCAACTACTACGCCAAGAAGATAGTCGTGGAACTGGTCGTCAACTAGACGCCCCGTATCTAGACCCAATTGGAAGATAGCGCCCCTAGTGGGCGCTCTTTTTCATCAGTCAGACTTGGTGTGTCGACGTCGCTTTCCGCTGCTCACACGCTCAAGACGTGAGGCCATTCCGGGAATGGCGTCAGCCAACTTCTTAGCTAGGCTCACCTCAGCCGCGTCGAGGCCTGTTCCCCCTTCCAGGCACTTGATGATGACCTTGAGCTCCCTATCGCTCAGGTCCAGAGTCCATACGAAGTTGCGCTGGAGGTGCATCGTGGGCGCCTATCGGGTAATCTGAGATCTCACCCGGCGGTGCCGGAATTAGCATCAGTTTACAGCAAGAGAAGACCAGACCGTATGGAGAACGGACTCAAGTACCACGGATCGTGGGACAATGCCTGCCCGAGCGGCGTCTCCTACACCGAGCACGTTCAATCTCTTCCTCTGATGTTGGTCCAGATGTACTGGCAGGCTGGAGGGACTGGAATTTTTGCGGTCCATCCGATGATCGCGTCAATGCTGAGCGTGGTAGATCCGGCCCGCTTCGGGTCGTTCAAGTTTCACGAGGCCCAAGAATGGCCGGTCGAGGTCGGGGCCATAGGTGGTATCTCGGTGTGGGCTGACGTCTCTATTGGTGGAGCCGAGATCCTGATAGTTGATGAGCCTGGGTCCCTGCAGCCTCACGCGAGGGTAACGCTCTCTAACTTCATCGACGTTCCAGAGGTTCTGGACAGAATGGCGCGTCTCTGAGCGGGCGAATCTGATAGACTCATTGATGTGATGCACACCGGAGGTTAACCCCGTGGCCAGAGCGCTCAGCACCGATCCCCTACAGAACTTCTCCTATTACCTGCTAGACATTCCAGTCGCGGCAAGCCCTCCAGTAGCGTTCCCATTCAAAATCGGCCAGGGACTTTCAGAGGGACAGCTACTGAGCTTTAAGTCCATCTCAATTCCATCCGTATCAATGGGGATGAAGACGATTCAGGAGGGAAACTGGCCGTATGCACACCAAATTCCTACAGGACAGATCACAACAGGAGATACGACTATCGAGGCTGCTGTGACCCCGCTCTCAATGGACTTCTATCTGTGGTTCTTCCAGGCAGTGTGGGGAACAGGGGCGCCCCGGCGTAACTTCACTGTGGTCCACACGAGAGCTGACAAGCTCATCCCCAGGCGGGTCGTCAATCTCTTTGGGTGCGTCCCTAAAAGCTGGCAGCCGTCTTCTAACTTTGATGCCAGTTCCAGCGAGCTATCGATCGAGAGCTTAACCGTGTCTGTGCACCAGGTAGAGGTTCTCCCAGGGATCCCAGGACCCCCCAGTGTTCCAAATGCTCCAGTGGTCCCAGGGGTCCCAGGAGCTTCTATTTGATACGCTCTTTTTGGCCTGAAAGTGTTAATCTGATGCACAGAGGAAGTCACATGAGAGCACTACGAAATTCCATCTTCGCCATCGGGCTGGCCCTGTCCACCGGCTGCTGCGCTACCGTAGACCTGATCCGGGCCGACTACACGAAGGCTGACCGAGCTACCTTCGATGCAGTCGCTCCCGCCTACGAGGCTTACCTCGACGGGGACACGACGCTCGACAAGGACGCGAAGAAGCGAGGTAAGCGGACTATCACCACCTGGCGCCTCCGCCTGGAGCAAGCTGAAGCTCCCGTGCTTCCTGCTGATGGCGAAGGAGAGTAGCCGTGGCCGAACTCACAGGTAGCCTTGAAGACCTCGCGAAGGATCTCGGCGGTAAGGTCCTCGATCAGGTTAAGGACGACTTCGGTGATGCCTGGGACAGCGTCAAGGATGAGGTCAAGGACATCCTCGCTGACGTAGCCAAGGATGCGGGGCGTCTTGCAGTCAAGAAGCTCCAGGGCGAGGACGTCTCTGAGGCCGAGAAGCACATCAACGCGCAGCTCCTCAATCTGAAGGTCGCAGGTGAGATCCTCGCGGTCCGCACCTTCTGGGAATCCTTCGGCAAGGTCATGGAAGTGATCGGAACTGGCCTCGGTGCCATCGCCAAGGCTGGGATTAAGACGCTCCTAGGCGGACTGGGATAGATATGCCACTAACCCAGGAATTTCCTGGGTTTTAGTGGTCCATCTCCGTTGACTCGCCCTAGTGATGCATATAGGATGACCGCATCACCAACTTCGGTGACGAAACCAGGCCTAAACAATAGGGCAAGGAAAACAACATGACAGTTCGCACTCAATACGGTGTGCCATCGGCGTTGGCTACGGTCAACAACACCGCCCCGGTCGCCTTCACCGTCAACCGTCCGCGTACCCTTCCGGTAGAGCGGAACACCATCGACCACGTGGCTCGTCCATACCGTCGTCAGGAGTTTGAGGGTGGCCTTGCCGTCCTGCAGCTCAACGCAGCATGCGCTATCGGCGATGTCGCCGTTCGCGCGGTCGAGATCATGGCTTGGGACGGAACGGTCGCTCGGACCGTGCTCAGCACCACTGGCAACGAGTATCTCGGTAACGCGACAATCACGACTGAGCTTCTGGCTCGGCTGATCATCGCGGAAGACGAGGCTGGCGCCCGCGTTTCTCTCTTCAAAGTCACCGGCGGCACCATCGCTAGCTGTGGACTCACCGGTCGGTTCGACTTCGGCCTCCACAACGCCAACTACGGGAGCAACCAGGGCCTCTAAGCCTAACGGCTTAGAACACACCTGGCTGATCTTCCTAGGAAACAAGAAGGAAAACCAACATGAGTCTTTACAGTCAACTGCCTCTCGGAAATGTCACCCTCCCCTCCGGCGGAACCGCCGTCGTCACTGGCGCTCAGATGAGCGTCCGCGTCGAGGAAGACGAGATGCTTCTTCATCTCAACTTCCAAGGCAACATTCTCGGTGTTACCGCCGCCGTTCTCACGATGGGCTTCGAGGTCGATGGCGTTGCCGCGACCGCTCTGCCCCTTTTGGGTCACACGTTCCTCACTGGGCAGCTTCAGCTTCCCGTGAACTTCACGCTTCCCGTGACCCTCACCAAGGGTGAGCACGTGGTTGCGCTGACGGCGAACACCACCACCGCTGCTGCAGCGACGGATGGCACCGCTTTCGATTGCCGCTTCTCGGCGACCCGCGTGTCCAACGCGGCTGCTCTGGCGCACGGCGTCGACAGCAAGGTCCAGGGCATCTTCTAGGCCTAGACCCAAGGATCAAAACAAGCCCAGAGGGTTTCCCTCTGGGCTTGTTCCTTGTACTGATGTCTCTACGAGCCTTGAGGCGCTTCCGGGGGATTAGGCTCTGGCTCCACGTAAAGCTCGCAGAACGTGGCGTGGGGCCGTGAGGACATGTCTACACTACAGAAGTAGCCCCCACAGCCCTCTGTAGCGCAGGGGAAGAACCCCACGGCTATTCGGTGAGGACTTCTGGCTCAGGGGCCTCATCAGCCTCTACGGCGTCCTCAGCGTCATCGTCGTCGAGCTCCGCGTTTTCTAGCCTGTGAGCTGACATGGCAAGCTCCACCACCGCTGACTCCACCTTAGCCTTCTCCTTACCGATGTCCGCAGCACCCTGGCTGAGGATGAAGACGCCAGCGAGTCCAAGGATCGCTTGGACGAGAGTAGCTGTAGCTTCTGGATCGAGTCCGAAGCCGTATTTGTTTGCGAGGAGGACAGCGGCCGATGCGGCTGCCCCGCCAATAGCTGCGAGTGCCTTCTTGGAGCCGAACAGGCCCTTGAGTGCTTCCTTCATTTGGAGTCTCTCTTTCAGGCCCGACTATACGCTTTTTTACGCCTTTTACGACGCCCTGATGCGCGTATTTGAGTTCTCCGGAGGGCCGCAACTAATAGCGGAACTTCGGCCGAAGCTACACGCTCATCAAGGTAGAGGAGGTCGAGCTTCTTAGTGGTCTTCACGAGCTTCCCAGAGACCTCCAGAAGCCCCCAGCCGACCGGAACCTCTGATACCGGGATAATGCCCTTGGGGGCCATAAAATAGCGCTGCTGGCCGATGCCTGGCCCAGAGTTCCGATACCACTTCTTCAGATCCCGGCGGAAATCAGCTTTAGACGTCTTACATTCGATTAGGGTCGAATGCTGCCCTCGCCAACCTATCGCGTCCGGAACTTCCCCGCTCTGAGCTTGAGTTTCCGTAAGTACAACAGAGCAGTTGCGGCCCTTGATTAGCCACTTCTTAGCGATTTTTACTAGGTCGTCGTGGGTCATTACTGATATCAGTATCCCGCACGACGTAACCTATAACAAGCGAGTAGTTTACTGCACCTGCACAAATGGCTTGCTGAAGCTCACTGATTCGCCATTCTCCATGGCAGCGGCTTCAATCACGACGAAGAATCGCTTATCGCCGGTTGGTTGGGCGGACAAGGCCGTTCCGAGAATACCGATCTCGGTTGAGGACGCTGGCGGAGTAGCAGCTCCGGTGGAAAATACTGGCACCGCCCCGGACCCCTCAGCGTAGACCTTGATGTCGTAGGTTACGGTCCCCGTATCAACGCCTTTGACGAAGATGCAAATCTGAGATATCTCGGTTTGAACCGGCGCCAGACGCCCTACAAATGCGCCATGAACTGCACCAGCAGCAGCCGTCGAGCTCATTTCAAAGAAATACTCGAAGTCTGAAGCGAACAACGGGTAAACCGGCCTCGCGTCTACAGTTCCAGCAATGTTGCCGAACACTGGATCATCGAGGTAGAAATCGGTGATCGATGCGAACCCGGCGATCGGCACCACGCCAAACGCAAGGGTGGCGTTAATGGCTGAGTAACCTGCTGCTGCGTTGCCGCCCACAGAAATGTCTCGTGTGATAGCGATCTGGATGACACTGCCAGGTGTCATTAGGCTAGCTGGGATTGATCTGATAATGGACGTTCGGTGAGGATCGATATCGGCAGTTACGGTTACGTCGAAATCTACTGAAGAAATTGGGATTACGGCCCCACCGCCAACGTCTGCGATATTACCCGAAGTGTTCAGGCGAACTGTTCCGCCAGAGGCAGTATCAAGGCCGTATTGGAGCCTCAAGAGTGCGTCACTGTTGCCATCCCAGTTGTCTGGAACTACGAACCTGGCAGATGCGGCCTGGTCGGTCAAATCTGAGTAGGTGATGACTGGAATGTCAGTCGCGAAGAAATCGTTGCTGGGAGAGGCTGATCCTGAAACTGGCGTGAAGATATCAACGACCGGCTCCATGAGCCGCGTGCTGACTTGACCTGTATAGCGGAATTGAAACGCCGTGACGCGCCAGCTGCCTGTGTGAAGGTCAGCGCCATCTCCCCCCAGTCGCTTCACATAAAACTGAATGGTGTCTCCGGGGAGAAAGTTGATCTCTCCTGGGTTTACCAGTACTTTGATTACGCTGCGGGTTAGGTCGGTAGTAGCAGGTACGACCAGATTGGCGGTTGCAGCTGGGAAAGTTACAGTATCGACGGTGCCGGTCGACGATCTGATGATCTTAGCTGTCGTCTCTAGCACGATGTCCTGGGCTACGGCCGTAGTCATCTGGTAGGACGCCAGGAGCTCCATGTCCCCGCCGTCGTAGTCTGCAGGGACTACGAAGTCGAATAGTTGTCCTGTGGTGATGACGTCAACGTAGTCCTGAACCGGGACATCAGCAGAAATGAAGCCTGCTGTGGGTGCGGTGACTCCTAGGATATCTCTAGTAGTAAGCACACCGTGCGAGACAAGCCCTGTAGGGCTGATGGGCGCTCCCGTGGCTGTGAGTTCACCGCTGACATTGAAAGCGATAGAGGTAGTGTCAACTCTCACTTCTGCGATTGCATTAGTCGGACCGCCGGTGATCAACAGACCCTTGTCAGAGTCCATCGTCACCTTGCCAGCTACCGCACCCCCAGAGCCAGATGTCGAGAAGGCGATTGCTCCTCCAGCTATTGTGAGCTGTCCGCCACCGTCGAAGGTAATTGAGGAGGTATCAACGCGAACTCTAGCGATGCCGCCACCAACGACCTCAAGTCCGAAGTCTTCATCGAACGTGGATTGCCCTACGACGAGTCCACCGGGACCAGAGGTGGCCAGGGAGACGGCTCCAGCACTTAGCTGCCAGGTCCCGGCATCCTCATTCCACACGAAGGCGCTATCCTCAGCACGGACGAGGTGAGTATCGTTTGGCTGCAGCGCTGAGGTAATACGACCGAGCCCGAAGTTAGCCGTTGTTGGGTCAGCGGGTACTACCTGAATGCTGGTCCCATCCCGGTAGTCTGTGTCGCCGCCGAAATCGACAAACTGAGCATCTGCTGGGGTGGCAAACACTCCGTAGAGCCTGTCGGCGGTAACGGCGGTAGGGACCTGGCGGTAAACGATTACGACATCACCGGTGCCTGAGTTGATTCCTTGAAGAGTACTGGCGTAGAAGATTGCTGCCCATGCGGTCGAATCAGTGTTGATACGGGCCGCAAGATCAGTCATCGAATCAAGCGCCGACGCACCTATCGCTGGAGCGAAGGCCCCAGAACCGCCTGCAAATGTCCAGGTTTCGGTGGTTCCTCCGTCTGAGAGAACAAACGTATCGCCGATTTGTGCTGTATTGACCAGGTAGAACGCACCACCGTTAGAGACTGCGTTGTTAACGCTGTCGAGCTGGTTCGCTGAGAGCAAAGTCTCTTTCCAGCTAGCTCCGCCAGATACGGCTACATCGACGTAGGCTTTGGAGGCTGCCGCCGTAGGCCCACTAGGAGTCACCGGGAGACCGAGCACCTCTTTACCCGAGCCCATGAGAATGTCGTCAATGGCGACAATCTCGCCCCTGGTGACATCAGAAGTCGATTGGAGTGATAGGTCCTCGTTGGCAGCAGAGCCACCGATTAGTACCTGTCCACCCGCACGGCCCGCAAGGATCCCATACTGAGTGTGAACATCGCCAACGGTCAGGCTGCTGAGACCGTTGTGATCAACCGCTCCGCCCTCCGCCGGGGATGAGTGGTCGTGTTGGGCGTTGGTGAAATCGGTGATCGTAGGAGTAGGCAGAGTCTTGTTCGAGAGGGTCTGCGCTAGGTTCTCGTAGACGACCGCGTCGTTAGCAGTTGGGTCCTTAAATGTGATGTCGCGGTCAGTTACCGCTGGCTCAACCCAGATGAGATTGATGGCACGAGTAGCCGCCAGGTCCAACAGGCGGACGCGTGTGGCTATTTGCGGATCATCTAGAGTCTGGTCACTCTGGAGACGTAGTACCTGCTTCGTGGCTGCCATTAGATGACCTCGCTCGCTTCGATGCCGGGCATCTTGTAGGTAACGATGCCCTCGTTGAGGTTAATCGTAACGTCCTTAGCCTCGCGCGGAACTCCCATTCTGGTCGTTACTGCATCGCCCGCTGCCTCTGAAATGGCGCTAGACTGTTCCCACTCCACCCTGGCGAGTTCGGCCTTCTTTTTCTGGACCTCAGCAGCAAGTGCTAGCCGAATCAGATGATGCTTGTCGGAAGTTGGGAGTTCAAGAGTTTTGACCCCAGGTGTAGTGTCTACTGCCATGTCCCATCCTTACGCATCATAGGATTCTATCAGACTCACCCACCTTCTTCGATACTTCTATTCGTCCACTTCAATCCCGTAGATGACAATAGTGGCCCAAGTCCCGTCGAACTCGACAGGGCCACCGAGGTGGACCTGCATATACATCAGCTGGCTGGAAAGTAGGGGAATCGAGGACGCATAGCATCTAGGTTAAATATGGTGCTGCGGCGGCTTCCGCGCTTGCTTCGTCCGGTGCCGCGGCAACGGCAGCAAGGTAGGTTTCAGCCAGATTACGTTCCGTCAGAACAGCCAGCGAGATCGTTCCAAGTGCCCCTGTGAGGTCGGCGCTGCTCACCAAGTCATACGACCCCGCGTGGTCTGCCGTGTGGGTCGTGAACGGATAGGTTATGAGCCCGCGCGAGTCGAGCATTGCCAGCTTGGACCAATTATCTTGGTCAGCAGTCGAACAGCCGAACATCAGGCCAGAGGCAGGTGGATACTCTGCCAGGATTACAGTCGCTAGCCGCTTCTCTCGTTTTCTTGTGATCGAGTCCAAGATCGGTTCGCGCCAGAGAGGGTAATGACTTGCCGGGAGCGCGAGGAAGGTCGCTTCCTCTGCGGGGCTGAGCGCGGAAACGAACCATGTGTCTATGATGTCGCCCTCGGTGGATACGCCGCCCGCCTCATGGTCAATCGGGCTGGTGATTGAAAAGCCCACCTCAGCGACCCAGCCGTCCGAGTCGAACGATCCGCCAAAGTCGGCTGCGAGGCTCAGGGTATATTTTGTCGCGGGCACTAGGCCACCCTCCAGATTTCCACGTGCGCGTTGCGAATACTCGCCGTGTTGCCGCCCTGCTGGCGATACTGAAGCTCGAACGTTTTTGCCGCGCCAGAAAACACGACCTCAGCAAACCCCGCCGTGGTCATTCGATCCAGTATGTCTTTCGGCTCGTTTCTCGACCCGTTCGCGCCGCTTCCCGCAGGGTCGGCCCCGAGAGTGACGCCGTCAGTGGTGTTTCGCAGCCGGCACTCGACCTGGTCTCTAGTATTGGATTGGCCTACAAGCGCACACCAGCCGACCCGGTATGTGCCCGTCAGAGAAGGCGTAGTCATGGTGATCTTTGTCTGAAACGTCGTGCTCGTCGTGGTGGACAAGGCTACCGAAACCGCCGTCTGGTAGTCCCGACCGAATAGCGCGGCTGGCGTGATCTCCGCTACACCTCCACCCCCGTCAGCTACCGCGCAGTCAATGAAATTAAGTGTCCCGTGCGGTCCACCGCTGACCGTTACTCCGTCGTCTTGGACGATGACATTGCTGCCGGAGCCCGTTGCACCCGTTGCGCCTGTTGCGCCTGTTGCGCCATTCGCGCCGATAGCGTGAATCATTACGCGGACGCTGTTTGGTGCGGTGTCTAGCTGACTGGACCCCATCACGACCTGTGCCCTGATCCGTATCACCTCCGTAGCGGCAAGGGTCAGGATCGCCATTCCGTGGCTCCCATTGTCGTCTTGATTGGAGTCATGGAAAAGCCTGGACCGGGTGCCGCCTTGCTCGACGCCATTGACCTCAATCCACATTTCTGCGGTGAGGTCGTTTGCTGACGCCTCCGCTGTAGAACAGTCGTAGTCAATGCGATAGTCGCCAGCAGTGTTACAGGTGATCTCCCCATTCACATTCTTACTGAATGCGGCGTCGGTCTGGCGGGTCGTGTCCAGCGGCAGGGTGCTGGCGCTCGTGGTGATCCCGGCATAAGCCACCGCATGGTAGAAATCCACGTAGATAGCAGGGACGGGTGCTATGTCCGCAACGCCAGTCCCGGCGTCTGTCGCAGTCAGGCCAACGAAATTCAGCGTCGAGTGCGGCCCACCACTGACGATGCTGCCATCCTCTTCAACGACAATAGTCGAGCCACCACCACCGCCAGGCAGACTGCCAATGGTGACTCGCTTCTTCGCATTGGCTGCCGCCGAGTCCTCGATCAGGAGAACATCGGCAGAAACCGGCGTGCCCTTCAAAGTCACAGCCGCAATCTCACCAGCTGTGTTGTCGTGAATCGCAGCTTGCACCGTGGTGTTATTGTCGACCTCTGTATCAAAGTCCGAAATGGTGCTCGCCGTCTGAGTGCCCGTATGGTTACCTCTGGCGAAAGTATCGGCAGCCACGGTTGTTGGATCGTAGACATCAGCAGTCATCGCAGTGCCGCCTGATAGCACTGCTGTATTCTCTGGGGTAGGGATGCTGCTGAAGACGTAGTCCGTGTCGATGATTACGATGTTGCCTGTCTGTGCAGTCCCAAAGGTAACGACCACCTCGTTACGAGGATCTGCCGGGTTTGGGTACGCAGACTCGATTAGGTCGTTGCGAGCTACTTCACCGATGCGGACAGAGATGGCAACCTGGAGGCGATCCAAACCATGCACCACAGTCACACTAGTTTGGGATACGAATGCCTTTTCGTGTAGCTTGTAGAAATTGCCCGCCATTTACAGTGTCTCTCCGTCAGTGAACATTACACCTTCAATGATCATCGCAATGATCGCAATGTTCTGGTTCGGAGTGCCGTCATTGTCTAGCTCCATCCGGACCAGGATCACATCTTCGGCATAATAGCCTGCGATGGGGTACGGCCCGAAATCAGCTTTGTAAAGGGTGTCTGCGGGCCAGACGGTTCCTATCAGTGACGAGTCGAACGTGTAAGAGATAGCCGCTTTCGCTATAGTCGTCTCGGTGTCAGCAATAGCTCGCGGGACAGGCACTTTGCCTCCTGCTGAATCAGCCACCGTGTTGAATGCCGTTTGCACAGGTATCGCAGACACAAACCCAATGACCGGAGCAGATAGTGTTCCTCCAGGTTGCATGGCAAAAACAATCTCAACCCTTAAAGGGAATGCTGTGCAGATGCCGCCAGGTAGCGCGAACTGCGCGTATATCGCGTCGCCATTCGAATTCATCAAGCTGTTTGGGGAGTTGTGCGTCCACTCAGTAGGGATTCCACCCGTACCTACATCAAAGTTCGCGGATACCACTGTCCCAGTTTCCCCGAAGACGTTCCCGGCAGACACTAAGGTCTGCCGCCAGGAAGACAGGCCGAGCGCACGCCTACGCCCCAGGGGTGAATACATCACATGGGACGGAGTGAGCCACAGTCGCTCAAATGTCGGAGCCGTGGTTAGTGTCGTCGCTACCCGCAGACGGACCCAGTAGGCAGTCGTACCATCGACTGCAATCACTGCCTGAGTCGTCGTGGCGTCGATACCGTACTGGATGATCTCTTCTGATGCTGCCCGCAGAAACAGCGCATCAGCATAACGATATGTCTCGACCAAGCTGGACGCCATGACGCCAACCGCAACCCATGCGGCACCATCCCAAATCTCAACAGCGTAGGAGCCGCCCACGCCTGCCGTCACCTGTGAAGTGAATAGCCCCCAATGCTTCATTTCGGTGCCCGCAGGCAGCGTCCTGGTGCTCGCGACGTAGATACAGTGATTTGCCGTCAAGCCCTGGAACGACACCGTGGACCCGCTACGGGATTGCGCCGCTGCCGTAGCGTCCGTCAGGTTGCCTCCGAGGGTCGTGCTGGTCGCGGTGCCGTCACTTGTGACGACCTTGATCCCATCCGAATACGACGACCCCTCACCGACCATCAGGCCAGACCCAAGCTCCGGGAACCCAGTCACAAGGGCCGAGCCGACCACTCTGGACTCTGCGTTCCGAACATCTGTTTCAGGCTGGTGAAACGACGCAGACAGCTTCATCTCGGCTATAGCCGCCGAAGGGAACGAGAACAGCGGCTGGATGTCGGTGCCGGTCACTGTGATGGTCGTGCCCACACCTGTCAGCGCCGGGTCCACTAGGAGCGTGGAGACTGTCGTAGCAATACGACCGCCTTCAATAACTACGGTGATTCCATCAGCTGCGATATGCCCGCCGATTGGTGCCGCCCCCCAGTTTGGTGAGTAGATAATCGCGGTGGCTGTGCCTTCGATGTGCAAGCAATCAACGGCATTGCTGCTCTCGATGTTGACCCCTTGGCCTTGGAACTTTCCCGTTCCTTGCACCAGAACTACGTCGTCAATCGTGCCCGCAGACTGTGGAACATGCACATCATCCAAGGCAAGCACTGCCGCATCAACGCGAAGCAGAGCAGCCATGCCGCCTCCCTCGCATCGGACGTTGCCCCCAACGATCTTCCCGGTCCCCGTCTTGTAGATGCCAGTTCCTTTGCCGGTCGCTCCATTACCTCGGAGATCCAAGTCATACAGCGTGCCGGTGCCTGCTGAGTGCTTAATCCCCGCATAGATCGGGGATGCCGAAACCGGAGCCGGGAGGGTGAGTCGGAAGCCCTGTAATAGGCTCCCACTAGACAACGTGAAGATGTCAGCCGTTGCACTTGCGTCACCGACAATGGTGGTCAGCAACCCGTCTCCGATGCAAGCTACGCCAGTCGGGACAGTGAGTCCAGATTCGACATAGGTGCCTCCTCTGACGCGCACCGTATCCCCACTCACTGCCACAGCAAATGCTGCGCTGATGGTTAGAAATGGCAAGTCTTGACGAGCGGTTGTTCCGGTGCCGTCATTGCCGTCTTTGGCTACCCAGACGGTATTGGCTGTGTCGATGTTGCCGCTGCCACCACCACCAACAGTGACCCAAGCCCCTCCAGAGCGGACCTGATACTCGCCAAGGTCTGTGTCGTAGATCGACATACCGTTGGCGGCGACAAGCTGACCCTTCTGCGCTGTGGTGACCGAGACTGCCTGAGGAGCAGACCCAGTCGTAGCGCCAGACGGCGCGTGGCCGATCACGAGCCCGGTTCCGTCGTCCGGTCCTCGGAGCGCGTCTGCAATCGTGACAGGCGTCCCAGCGGAGCCAATCGTGATCGCGGTCGTAAAGGCGTCAGTATAGAGAGCGGCGGTTCCAGCGGCCGTACGTACCAATCCAGAGATGGCGACGGTATCGTTCGCCTCATCAGCCGACGTTAGGTGTCCCTTGCCGGTTTGTCTCTTTAGGATGGTGATTGACGGCACGTAACAGCCTCAGACCTTACTTCTGTTCTTCGGACCTTGCGACGAGCCAGTAAACCTCTCCCGTTTTGGGATCCTTCTTGAGCTGTCGTCCTACGACGAGGCCGTAGTCCTCGCGCAGCTTGGTGTTCGCGTCGTTGACCTCGGTCCGCTTTGTCTCCAGAGCCTTCAGGTCGTTGTCGTGGACCTTCTGACGAAGCGCGATGATCAGCTGATCCTTCTTGATGATGAGCTGTTCCTGCTCAAGGAGCTTCTGCCGGAGCTCGCAGTTGTCCGCACGAGCCTCATGTAGCTGGCCAGCCTCCCACGCAGCATCGGTAGCAGGAACCCTCTCGAATTCTGGAGTCGGCTGAGAGGGCTTACTGACCCCTCCGAGTCCCTCGTTGTTGGCTGCGCCATTGATTCGATTCTTCACTGATGTCCTCTTGCGCTTGCGCTTCGACATGCGTAATCCCTTGTCATGTGTATCTCCGCCTACTGCCTGATGCGGGTGAGTCTACCATCTGCGGGTGAGTCTACCATCCACATCATACTCCAAAGCTCGCCCGTGCTGCGAGACACTCCTCACTTCCCTTCTCGAAGATAACGCACACCATTGGGCGTTTGCTGTAGATGCCGCACTTGCACGACTTGCCAATCGACCCGCTGAGAGCGGCGCAAACTGTGTGACCATCGGCGTTTTTCTTGGTCTTGATGTATGGGTGACCACCGTCTCTGACAATCAGCGTCTTACGCATTACCGAGGGGATATTGGCCACATCCTCTGGCTCAAGCGCCGCGTGTGTGTCTTTCCGCTGGTCCCTGGGACCGCAGCATGCCCCGCACTTCCTGCAGTCCGCATCATCTGGCAGAGGCGGGTATTGCTTCTTCTGCCTCTTCTCCGGCTCGCGGAACACAGTCGGCTTCGCGGCTCCGATCACCGCCGACAGAGGAGGCGGAGGAGGTGCTTGTGATGCCTGTGGCAGCTTGACCGGGGTTCGCTTTACGGACCGGGTCTGCTCAGCCTTAGCGAGCATCCTGGTGGCCTGGGCCCTGAAATCAGACATGGACGAGAAGGTCAGAAGTTCAGGACTTCCCCCTTCTCGTCTCATGACCACCCAGTCGTCGCCAATTCCTTCGAGCAGAACAGCCATTCACCCACCAGTGCTAGAGCAGGGATCAAGTAACCCAGCCTAGCCGAGAACTGGGTTACTTGTGGCTTACAACTCGATAAACGTGCCGGGACGCAGCTCAATGTTGAGCAGATCGGAGGCTCCGGTCGTGGTGGCGGTTAGGCCCGTGTCGTTCCGCACGTAGCCGATCTGGTAGATCACCTCACCTGACTGGGGGTTACCAGACGGGGCGATGGTCGTAACGCGCCCGGCCACAAGCTCAGACAGGTAAACCGGGTCACCAGCAACTGGGTAGTCGGTGGTAGTGAGCCCTGCTTCGACCAGGGCCGAGGCCGTTCCAGATGTGACGACCTCACCGGTGCCGAGCGCCCCGATTGTCCGAACGATTCCGACGAAAGCCTCAGAGGTAGCTAGAACGTCGGCCTGGGTCGCGGCCGTAGTGTCGTCGGTCGTTGTAATGTAAACGGGGTTTCCAATGGCCAGGCCAGTAGTGATCAGATCACTGATGACGGCGTCAGCCTCTCCAGCTTCCTTCAACTCGTTCAGGACACCGACAAGTGTGGTTGCCGTGAAGCTAGAGGAGAGATCCTGGTTACCCGTGTCGCCTGATGTCGTTCCGTTGAACGGCAACGGCGTCGTCATGGTGTTGCCGTCGAAAGTGATATCCCCGGTTGCACCAGACTGGAGCAGAAGCGAGGACGTCGTGGTCAGCGAGCCAATGGTGAGGGTCTTGGCCGCAGCACCGGTTCCGAAGTTCAGCGTGCCAGCAACGGCGTCTGCCCCAATGCTGATCGTGCCCGAGGCGAGCGTGTCGACGGTGATCGTGTCGTCAGCATCAATATCAATGACGCCCGAGCCGTTGGTGCTCGTGGCGTTGATATCCAGGGTGGAGTCGCCAGCAATGGCGCCGGTGTTGTCGACCGTGATCGTCTGGGTGATGTTGGTCGAAGCTGCCGTGTTGGTGGCCGTCAGGTTCGAGTCACCGAAGGCGTCGATGCTGACACCGGAGTCGTTTGCGGCGCTGGCGTCGATGGTGACCGCACCGGCCGACCCCAGGATCAGGGTTCCCGAGCTCACCGTCTGAAGAGACAGGTTGCCAGAAGTGGCCGAGACGTTGCTGGCGCCCGTTCCGTCGATGCTGAACGTGCTCGTGGCGAGCATGTCGTAGGTGCCAGTGACGTCAATGTCGAGGTTGGCGCCTGCGTTGATGTCGATCAGACCGGCGGCGTCCAGGTCGATCTCAGCTGCACCACTCAGAAGAATGTTGCCTGCGGTTACGGTCGAGAGAGTCAGGTCGCCAGAAGTGGTCGTGCTAAGGGTCAGCGGGCCGGTGGTGACGTTGAAGGTAGAAGCCGTGTCGGCCTCGATCGCAACGCCTGCGGCGCTGTCGACTGTCATGCCGGTCGCACCAGCATTGATGTCGACCAGAAGGGCGTCGACCTGAACCTCAGTGGCTGAGGCGTTACCAATGGTGATTGTGCGGGCCGCCGCCGTTCCAATGTTGATCGCCTGAGCGTTGGCGTCGTCACCGACGTTGATCGCGCCGCCCGAGCTGTTGACCGAGAGAGCGCCAGCAGCGTCGAGGTCGAGGATTCCCGCACTCGTGACGTCAATCGCACCAGAGGTGGTCGTGCTCAGCGTGAGGTTACCGCTGGCCACCGTGAAGTTCGAGGCATCAGCGGCGTCGAGGCTAATCGCCGGTGTGCCAGACGTGACGGAGACGTCGAAGTCTCCCTCGGCGTCCGTCATCGAGATCGTGTTACCAGCGACGTAGGACGCCTGCAGCGTAGAACCGGCGGCCGAGGCCAGGTCCGTGAAAACCAGAGCGCCGACCGTGGAACCGGCGCCAGTCTCCCAAATGCCGTCTGTTCCGGACTGGATTGCCGAGACCGTGACCTTTGTGATCGTGGCCGTGGTGTCCGTCGCATCAACCGTGAAGGCTGTTTGCGAGAAGGAGTGGGTTGGGGTGGTGTCGATCGTGATGATGTCCGGGTCACCACCGGCGGCGACGGACAGGACCTCGTAGAGGCCGTCGTTAGCGGCGATGGCTGCGCCGCTTACCTGGATGAAGTCACCGGCGGCAATCGCCGTTCCGTCGACCACATTGACCGTGGACGTGGTGGCAAACCCACCTGTGTCCGTCGTGGAGGCGGTCGCTGTGGGCAGGTAGTTGACTACGAGCCCGCCAGTCTGGGCCGCGACCGTGGTGTAGTCCTTGTTCAGGTAGAGGTGGTTGTCGGCGATGTTGACCACCTCGGAGTCGACCGAGACAGTGGTCCCGCTCACAACCAGGTCACCGCTGACGGTTACGGTTGAACCCGCCCCGCCTAGTGTGAGGTTGTCGCCGACACCCATGCCTGCGCCGACGGTTAGCGTGTCCATCAACACACCATCGAAGAGCGAGCCAGTGGTCTGCACCGAACCACCAATGGTGATTCCCGTGGTGAACGCCTCATTCCAGAGGGTAGTCACGCCGGTGGTGCGCCTTACGAGACTGCTCAGAACAGCATCGTCGGTGCCCTCGGCGAGAGAGGTAAGGTGGCCCTTACCGGCGGCTCTCTTGAGAAGAATTACGTCAGCCATCTGTGTTCCTCCACGGAAGTGGCATCATAACAGGGATTAGTATTCATCGAATCCCCTACTGATGTCCACCCATAGCTTACTAGCTGATGCGGCCAAACCCACCTTGTATCGTGTATGGCCGCTTTGTGGTGTTTCGTCTGGATAGTCTACGTCTACGGTGTCTGTTTCTTCGACAATTAACCCGGCGGTCTGGCCGAGCAGATAAATTTCACCAACGGTTAGGCCGGTAAATCCCTCTAGATCGCCCAGGTAGCGAATAACGGCGTAACCGACCATTGGAACGTCGATTTGCTCGACAAACCCAGCGAGGATCGAGGTAGCTACAGTGGCGCACGAGGCCTTCTCGACTTTCCCGTTGGCCTTCTGGTAGACCACGTCTCTAACGGCAACACCCGTCTCGTATAGACGCGAGATAACTCCAGGCCTGCCCTCGGTTGGGTCCTCTGGTGTCGGGTCAACTGGGGTGTGGGCCGCGACTACAGCGTCTAGGGCGGTGACCTGTGGACCCGTTAAAACAGCCGTAAACGTGATCTCTACATCATCAGCGTCTTCGTCAACGAAGATGGTGTCGGCTGCAAACCCGAGCGAGTCTTCGATCTCCTGGTTGAGCTGAGAAGGGTAGACGTAGTCGGTGACCTGTGCAGGGGATCCTGGCCATCCGAAGTCCGTGCTGATTACATAATTATGGACCGACATTAGGTCGCCACCTCAAAGAACTCAAAGCGAGTCCTGCGGATCAGTCCATTCTGTAGTGCCTGGACAGTTCGGTATTGTAATTCAAAGGTGGGTGTTTCAGCGGCGAGTACGACGTAGATGAACCCCGAAAAGGAATTCCAGTCATCGCCGTCTTGGGCTTCCTCCTCGGCGTAGCCCAGCACGGTCGAACCACCATCGGTCCGCACTACCTGACATTCGGTATCGCCGCCTGCTGGAGTGTGTGAGAATTCAGAACTCCAACCCAATCTAAATGTGCCTGTAAATGGTGCCCCAGTGGGGGCAAAGGCTAGTTTGACCTGAAACGCTGTTGTTCCGTTGGAGATGGACGTTCCGTCTGAGGAGCCCTGGTCTGTGAGCAGGAGTCCACTAGGCACAAGGATCGGGAATATCTGGACCCAGTCCGAGTCTGTAAACCCGGTGGCCATCCAAATCGAGTCGTCGGTCGTATTGCGATAGGTCTGACCAATCTGGTCCGGAGTGACCGAGCCTACGGGTGTACCGGCAGCGCCGACAAACGTGTTGCCGTGCCAGTGAACCGGAGGTAGATCGCGGTGCTCAGTCATGGTCCGGTAGCCACTACCGCATCACCCCCGGCCGTAACCACAGTTGTCTCGTGAAGGCTGGTGAGCGGTCCAGAAGCGACAACAATCCAATCCTCCTCAAACCTTGAAAGGGCGTCGAGACGTGCAGATACGAGAGACGGAGGAATAGGCCTTCCGCCATCGTCTAGGCTGATCGTACCAAACCCGGATGGGAAAGCCGCATCAGTTGCTAAAGTCCGTAACGAATCGGAATTTGCCGCGTTGTCTAGGAGCACTGGATCAGTGATGCTGACAGGTGTCGCAGCTGCAGCCGGGACGTCGAATCCCAAGTCCGGGATGATGACAGGACTACCTGTAGACGGGTGAGTAGTGATTGTGAGGGTTCTGAAGGTCATGGCGTTGTGTATTCTAGCGCACCAATGATGCTCTTGATGGGATTAGAATTACCAGAACCGCCTGTCCGTCGAACTCGGGCCCCAATTTCGACACCCAGCCCAATTGCCACGGATAGATTTCGTCGTTCGTTGTTTCGGTCAGTCGGCGAGAGCACGATTGATCCCAGCACGAGAGGTCCGGTCCCCTGGCGACCTGTAGGGTCCTCCATAATCTCTAATGTGTAAGTATTCGTCGGATGGGCGAGGTTTACCGTAATCGAGCAGCCGATTAGCGTTGATGCAGCCATCGGCGTAAACCCGACATCGGACGACGCGGTCGGACCCCAAACGCTGAGGTATTGGAAGGTAGTGGAAGCCGGAATGACCCCACGATAACCCAGAGTAACGGTGCTTCCGCCGCCTCCGCCGCCCCCGCCAGTGCTCTGATTCTCGGTAAAAGTGAGACCGGTAACTCCGACTGTGATCGGATCGTTAGTCGTTAGCTGCCAGAGGGTGTCCCCGTGCGCGGTTCCCTCACTGACCGAGACCATCTTGGCGCCAACAACCTCTGGGTCAGCATCAGCATCAACGGCTCGGACCCAAGCTCCTGCATCAGAAACGTAGATACCATTCTCGCTGGCAGTGGTCTGGTTCTTAACCAGCACCCGATAGGCACTAGTCAGAACACCGTCGATGACTTGCTCACCTGAGAGGGTGATGTTGCCGGTTGTGGCTACCCGAGCAGGATCCCAGTGAGCATTGCTGCCACCAGTGGCGCTCTTGATCTCAGCGAAGGACAGGCCGGTAGCGCCAACTGTGATCGGATTGTTGGTAGTTAGGATCCAGAGCGAATCGCTGTATGCGGTGCCCTCACTGACCGAGACCAGCTTTGCTGCGAGGATCTCTGCGTCAGTGTCGGCATCTGTAGAGCGGACCCAGGCTCCTGCGTCGGACACATAAATGCCGTTGTCAGCTGGAACCGCTTGACCATTAACCAATACGCGGTCCGCACTCGTGAGAACGCCATCAATAACCTGCTCACCTGAGAGGACGATGTTCCCGACTGAGGTGACTCGGACAGGATCCCAGTGCGAGTTAATGCTGCCGCTACCGCCCCCACCGACAGGAATCCAGACACCAGCATCACATTGATAGAGAAGGTTGGTGTCTTTGACGACGACCACAGACCCGTCGACGCACGATACGGGAAGGTCCCCGAACGTGGGTACTGGGTAGAGCCACGTGCTCTTTCTATGTAGTCCGCCGAGGCCGAAGGTGCCCATAATCTATCCCTGGAACCCCCAGTCTAACTCAGCTGATGCTCCTCTGACGTGTCTTGTGCCTACGTGGACTCCTTAGAGAGCGGCGGGATCAACATAATGAATAGTGACGGAAACGATTCCACTTGCTGGGGCGTCTCCGGACACAATGATTGGTGCTTTACTCTTCTGAACCATGCGACTTTGAGCCCAGTGGTCCATGCCATAGATCAACGCGCCACCAGCGAGATCGGTGCTCGGCCCTGAGAACCTGTTCGGGTCTGCAGTGTCTCCGACCATCAGGAAGCGAACCCCGCCAACGTCGGTCACGAGCTTGACCATCACGGCCTCGACTCGAACACCGGCCGGGATCTCGAAACTAGTGCTGTTGCCCTTGCTGAGATCGAGCTCTTCTGTGTGACTCTTGAATACGAGTCCACCTACTGCAAGATCGCACGAAAGGTGAACCCCGCTCTTCTCGAAAACGACTTTGTCATCACAGAAACTGGCGCCGCCAGCAACGCCAAGCGCCTTGGCCTTGACTTCACCGGCATCCAGTTTCGACACACCAAGCAGCTCCCAGCTCTTGCCCTCAAAGGAGAGTCCGCAGTTGGGCCCACCCATCGAGAACGTGGCAGAGCCCCCCGCTCCCTGCAGGCGCAGCGTGTTGCTGACCTCGATCTTCGGAGACTTAAGCAACTGGAGGTTGTTGGTCACCAGGACCGGTGCATCGATAGCGAAGTCGACAGGGTGAGAAATGCTGCCCGACCTGTAACCCGTATCGGCTACGGAGACGAACTTCTTAACTGTCAGCGAGCTCCACTTCTTCAGAGCCCCGCCAACCCCGACTAGATCCCCATCCGTAGAGGCAAAGCCTCCAGCCACCTCAAACGGTGTGCTGGTGTCGGACGATACGCGGACCGCACCTGAGAAGGTGTGCGACCTAGCCTTGTAGGAGGTAGCGCCATTCGAGAAGGTCATGCTCTCATCGGCGTGACCGGAGATCCCATCGATCGATATCTGGCCGAGCACGATTAGGTCGCCCTGGACTTTGGCGCCACCAAAGATGGTTGTGCCGTCATCGTTGACCCGCAGACGGGCGCTATCCCCGTCCCTCAGAACGAATTCGTCGCCGAATACAGCGCCCCATGAGCCTCCGGTAATCTCTCCGCTTGTCAGCTTGAGACGAGAGGTCCCGTCTCCGACTAGGATGTCACCGCGAACATCAAGACGTCCTTCAGGGGACTCAGTTCCAAGTCCAAGCTGGCCGGTTGGGGAGACGATAAGAGAGTTTCCGGGGGCCGATCCGAGAATCTTTAGTGGAGACTGCTTCGAGTTAGAAGCGATCTGGAACACCGCTCCGCCGCTGATGTCGAGATCAACAAGTGCGGCCGACTTCCACCGAGATAGGGGCACGCCTAGCGTGAGACTCCTGGACGGGTTCGGGTTCAGGCTGGACCGCACGGTCCCACCAACAGAGAGGTGGTTTTTCACATCAAGTGAGCCAGACAGATTCAGGCCACTCGAAGTGAGCTGCGCCTTGATCTGTTTGCCAACCATGAAAATGGTGCCTTTGTCCGCACCGAGAACCAGGTCGTGCCCCTTGGCGCCGTAGAGTCCCTCTGACGCGGTGATTTCGTCGTCAAAGGCGGCTGGTCCCTTGAACCCACCGGCGAATTGTGCGGCGCCTGACGACTTCAGTGAGCCGTCCCCGGATACCACGAACAAGTCCGAGCCCTTGCCGCCTACAACGCGGAGGACGGTTTGGGCGCCGTTACCGGCGTTGACCCACAGGAGGCCTTCTTTATTTCCGGCGTCTAGGCCGACCCGTAGGACGGTGTCACCAGACATGATGCGCAGTTGGTCGGCCTTATTTTTGCCCGAGAGGGCAACGCCCTTGGGGACCTTTACCGACGCGCCATCTCCAACGATGTCTTGGAGCGTTGTCTTGTGAGGGTTCCCCTCGGAGTCGACATGGTCCGCAAGTTCTTCTGGGAGCTTGCCGCCAACCTTCTTCAGAGTTCCGATGACTGACCACATGCGGGTGGTCTTGTCCAGGCCAAAGACCTCTTCCGACTCCCGCACGATGATGCGTGTTCCAGGTTCTGTATCGAGCGCAGATGGGAGATCCGCTACCGTGTTGACGATCTTCTGGAAGCGCGGCTGCCGCTTTACTCCTCCCCCGTGTGATCCGCCTTTACTGAGCATGATTTCGTCTCCTAGGCCTATAGCTTAACAGGCATCAGTCCTTTTCTACCAAGCCCAGACCCGATACTCTTCGTCTCCAGTAGCGCCCCGCAAGTAGACGATTTTCCGCCTGAAGGTGAAGAAGTTCATCGATTCCTGGGCGAGGAGATCGCCTTCGACGGTGACACCATCGAATGAGAACTGGATCTCTCTGGCGGAGTGATCATTCGCCACGATCAGTCCCTGACTGATGAAGTTGGTTTTTCCGTCACCCTTGTCGATGAACACGAGTTTGCAGTCGGCGAAGTCGGTAGTCAGGTCTGGCCCGATGCCGCCACTGGCGAGGTCCCTCACGTAAAAGCGGTAGCTACGAACGCTCGAATCGAATGGTCCAGACATTGATTACTCTCCTTACCAGGCCCAGACCCGGTATTCTTCCCCACCAGACCCGCCGCGCAGGTAGACGACTTTGCGTCTGAAGGTGAAGAAGTTCATGGATTCCCCTGCCACAAGGTCGCCCTCGATGGTGATGCCGTCAAACGAGAATTGAATCTCAGTTACGGTGTCGTCATTGGCGATGATCATGCCCTGACTGACGAAGTTGGTCTTTCCGTCGCCTTTGTCAACGATCACGAGCTTGCAGTCCGCAAAATCAGTGGTCAACGTCGGACCGGTTCCGCCGCTGACGTTGTCTCGTACGTAGAAGCGGTAACTACGAACGCTCGAATCAAAAGGTCCCATGTTCTATACCTTACAATGAAAGATCAGTTGGGCTGTGGGCGGAGATTTGGTAATCCCTGGCCAACGCCGAGTAAGCCTCTGCGCCAATGTAGCGAACGTTTGTGCCCTGGGAGGACGTAAGTTGGACGATTTCGGCAAATTGCAATGATACTGATGCGGACCGCAATTCGCCAGAAGGGAACCATGATTCCATCGTGACGTTCGCAGCCTTCATAATGCACAGGATGCCGTCCTGATCTTTGGCGCGACCGAGTTTGGTCCCAGGAAGCACCAATACCAGCTTTTTGGGCGGTCTCGTGACGCCCTTTCCAGCTGTCTGATCTCCGTATGTTGGGTAGAGGTATTGTTGGAGCGCCGCCAACGCGGCTGACACGTTTACCCTGTAACGAGAGGATGGAAGCATCCCAGCCCCGAGCCGAGCCGTTGTTATCTCAACATTGGTGGGAGAGCCAGCAGACGCGTCCTGGATTCGTTGGTTAAACGGGACGTTGTTCCCAACCTCCTGCTCGCGAATTTCAGCAACAAAGTTTGCGGTGAAGGAGATGTTACGACCTGAACCGCCGATGTATTGAAAGAGGGGGTGGCTCGCACCGGGAATTTGCTTTGTTGAATAGTTAGGCGTGTAGCTGTCTGTTACTTGACTGGGCCAGAACTGGAATACGAAAACATCGTTAGTGTTAGCCCCAGCTGTAAATCCGCCGCTACCGTTTCCTTTGCCAGCCTGGTTGGTCGTTCCGCTAAACTCTGGGAATAGATAAGCCACACTCTGCCGAGGCGCTGCAATCGCATCTAGAAGGGCCATAACTGCTCCAGCAGGGTGGTCGTAACTTCTAGGTATTCTATCAGACTCATCACTTGGTAGGCTGAGCTATCGATGCTCGTTTTTACGACGCACTAAGTCATCTCACCGAGCTGAAAGGCGTTGCCGCTGATCTCATAATGAACTCTTGACGCGGACCGCGAGGGGGTGATATTCCTTGAGGGCGGCAGCGGGACTAAGAGATCAAGCGTGAGTAGAGATTCAGAAAATTGTGAAAAACACCTCACTTCTGATATCAAAAACTTCTCGAAAATCTTTCATTTCGCTACTGCCATTCGTCGGTATAAGACCGATCTAGCGACTGGGATTTCTCCTTAGCAACTTCACCGCGTTCGGTGTCGTCGGGGAGTATCATGTCTGAGTCGTGAGGGGCGCTGTGAAGTCTGATAGCTTAAGCATCAACTGCCTGAACCCCCTCTCTAACCAAGCATCAATAGCTACTACGGGGAGATCCTTATGGATTTCGGGACCAAATCCTACTATTCAAACGCCGTTCAACGCCCCGTGCTCAACATCCGAGACAGTGACCGCTTCAAGCTAGCCCCGGAGTTCCTGGCTAAGTTTGAGGGACAAGAGCCTGAGTGGGGTCCAGTCGGAAAGTTCACGTTCAAAAGGACTTACGCACGTCCCCTCAGCGAGGACAACCTGGAGACGGAAGAGTTCTGGCAGTGCCTAGAGCGAATCGTCAACGGCGTTTACACGGTCCAGAAGGCGCATTGCCTCCGCCTCAACCTGCCGTGGCTCGATTCCAAGGCCCAGCGCAGCGCCCAGATAATGTTCGAGCTCATGTGGGACTTCAAGTTCCTCCCTGGCGGTCGTGGGCTGTGGATGATGGGCACCGACTACGTGGAAAAGCACGGGTCAGCTGCGCTCAACAACTGCCTCGGATACAACACGGAGATCATCACCGCTGACGGGATCAAGAAGATCGGTGACTGTGCAGGGACAGTCCAGACGCTGCTGACGCGGGGCGGCAAGTGGGTCGACGCTCCAGTTCGGTCATTTGGACACCAGAAACTGATGAGGGTAACGCTGAGGCGTCAAGGCGCGGAGAAGGAGATCTACGCCACTCCCGACCATCGCTGGTTTGCCAAGGATCGACGACAGGCGCACCGGGACAAGGGACACTCGGAGTTCACGACCGAGAACCTCCGGCCCGAGGTTCATCGCCTCCAGTATGTCTTTGGGCAGGGGATCAAGAACGTCAAGCCATCGGCGTTCGGCATCGCGCACGGAATCGCTTTCGGAGATGGCACCACCATTCCCGGTGAACGAAATGCTAACTGCTTGTACCTCTGCGGTGAGAAGGATGAACAGTTGGCTAAGTTCTTCTCACATTGTGCAGTTACCGACGCCCCCGAGGTGTCCGATGGCGGGGCGATCAGAGTAGCTGGGATCCCCAATAGTTTCCGGGAATTGCCATCGATTCGGGAGAACAAGGCCTTCCTCTTCGGCTGGTTGGCCGGTTATCTCGCGGCTGATGGGAATGTAAGCAAGCAGGGTCAGGTATCGCTGTCGAGCAGCATCCGCGAAAACATCCTCTTCGTGAAAGATGTGTGCGCCGTCCTCGGCGTGGGGAGCTACTCCATCTCTGAGCAGACTAGAGAGTCAAACCTGACGGGCAGAGAATCAACCATGTATCGCCTGACACTCATGCGAGATACGTTGAGCGAGAAATTCTTCCTAGTCGATGAACACCGGCGCAACTTCGCCGCCAATTCCGATGCCTCATCTAGGTATTGGACCGTGTCTGATGTGCAGAAGACCAACGCTGTCGAAGAGGTCTTCTGTGCTACCGTAGATGGTTACGGGGCCTTTGCGCTGGCGGATAACATCCTGACTGGTAACTGCGCGTTCGTCAGCACCAACGAGATCGACCTCGCCTTCGCAGAGCCCTTCTGCTACCTCATGGACTTTTCTATGCTCGGCGTCGGCGTCGGGAGTGATTGCCGTGGCGCTGGCAAGGTTGTCATTCAGCGACCAGTCCAAGGTGATGACGTCCACGTCGTCGCGGATACCCGCGAAGGGTGGGTCGATCTACTCTTCCGCATCCTGGAGGCATACGTCGGCAACGGCTCACTTCCCAAGTCCATCGACTACAGCAAGGTCCGCCCTTACGGGGCTCTCATCAAAGGCTTCGGCGGGACAGCGTCCGGGCCGGATCCGCTGATTCGCCTCATTGAGGAGGTGCAGCGCATCTTGAATGCCCTGATTGACCAACCGATCACTTCTGAGGCGATCGTTGATCTGTGCGACCTTGTGGGCGTCTGTGTGGTCGCTGGTAACGTCCGTCGGACCGCAATTATCATGTTCGGCGAGAAGGACGACACCGAGTTCCTCAACCTTAAGAACCCAAAGGTCAACTCAGAGGCCATGAAGAGCCACCGGTGGGCGTCCAACAACTCAATCTTCGCTGATGTCGGCATGGACTACACCGAGACGGCCGCAATCGCAGCTAAGGCCGGTGAGCCGGGCTACATGTGGATGGATAACGCCCGGAAGTATGGTCGTATGGGCGAGCTTCGCGAGGACAGCCGCGTCCTCGGGTTCAACCCATGCGCCGAGATCAGTTTGGAGAGTAACGAACTCTGCAACCTGGTTGAGACCTTCCCATCACGTCACGCCTCCTACGAGGAATTCGAGCGAACCCTCAAGTTCGCTTACCTCTACGCGAAGACGGTGTCCCTTATCCCGACGCATAACCCCAAGACCAACATGGTCACGCTCCGCAACCGGCGGATAGGTGTGAGCCAGTCTGGGATCGTCCAGAGCTTCAAGCGCCACGGGCGCCGTCGGCACTTCGAGTGGTGCGATCGGGGCTACAACTACATCCAAAAGACGGATCGGCTCTACTCGGAATGGCTTTGCATTCGCAAATCCATCAAGACCACCACGGTCAAGCCCGCAGGGACTACATCGCTGCTACCTGGAGTCACGCCTGGTATCCATTACGAACACGCGGAATACTACTTCCGTACGGTGCGGATTGCGGCTCACAGCCCTCTAGTGGAGGAATACCGCAATGCTGGGTATCGCGTGGAGCAAGACGTCTACGACAAGTCGGGCCGCACTTCGGTCATCTACTTCCCCATCAAAGCCGAGCTCTTTGAGCGCGGCAAGTCCGATGTTTCCATCTGGGAGCAAATGGAAAACGCGGCCAAGCTACAGAAGTATTGGTCTGACAACAGTGTCTCCATCACTGTCTCGTTTAAGCCCGAAGAGGGCGACGACGTTCAGCGCTGCCTGGAGCTCTATGAGAGTCGACTCAAGACGGTGTCCTTCCTCCCATTGAACGATCATGGGTATGAGCAGGCGCCATACATCACGATCGATGTGGACACCTACAAAGAAGCTGCGGCTAAACTCAGTTCAACCAGCTTCACTGGAATCGGACACGACATCGACGCGACACCGAAGTACTGTGACGGCGATCAGTGCACCGTCTCGTTCGGATCCACGGAGCAAGCTCTCCCGTAGCTTGGTCCCAACCGGAGGTGAGCAGGGAAGGAAAGAGGGCCTAATGGGTCCTCTTTCTTTCGTTACCGCTCATTCGGGTAGAACCTTATATGGCATTCAAGATCAAAGCTCGCGGCGAAGGTGACCTTAAGACTCGGTATAGGCCGCAGAGACTCAGTGAAATCTGCCCGACCTTCCCGGTCAAAGAGGCCAAGAACATCCTCACAGACCCAAATGCCTCACAGGTTTACCTGTTTGAGGGGTTGACGGGGTGCGGAAAAACTACGCTGGCTAGGATCATCGCCAGGGCCACGGTCTGCAGTTCGACAGAGGCCGAGAAGCCGTGCCTCCAATGCACTCCGTGCAAGGCAATGGAGTCCAGTAACGACTACATGGAGATCAACGGAGCAGACGTTCGTGGCATCGAAGCTATGCGAGCGATCACGCCTGGGTTCCGACAGTACGGTGGACAGCTTCAGCCTGGTAAGGGCACGAAGATTTACATCTTCGATGAAGCGCAGCAGATTACGCCCGCAGCACAAGAGCTTCTCAATAAGGTTCTAGAGGAGCCGCCCGAGCACATCAAAATCTTCCTCTGCACGACTAACAAAAAAGGACTTAAACGAACCTTATTGGGCCGGTGCAACAAGATCAACTTTAGGAGAGTGACGAGGTCTCAGGCCAACTCTCTGATCGAGCAGGTGATGGCTGACGTAGGCAAGGAACTCCCCGAAGAGTCCGTGCTGGACGACCTGTTCATGCGTGCCGAGGGGTCAGTCCGCGACCTTCTGAACCTCTTGGACAAGGTAGTCCTCGGCACCTACAACGTCGGATCAGATGACTCTGGTGAGGCTCTGAGCACTGGTTCACCGGACATCCGCAAACTTGTTGCGGGATACATCAACAAAGACTGGGATGCGGTCCGCAAAATCCTGCAGACCGAGAACGTCAAAGGTGACCCGGACGGCTACCGAGAGACGGTCTGTACTTTCCTCTCACGGGACGCCCTCAAGTTCAAAGACTTGAAGATGAAGATCGCCGCTGCCCTAGGACACCTAGGCGGTTCGATGTGGAATGAGCCCAAGCGTGAGCAGTACAACCTTCTCGTGCTACGAAGCATGCGGTGCTGCTATGAGAAGTTATCGAGGTGACTAGGTGCGGGAGCCCATGCTTCCGGAACTACCACCAGCGCCCCTAGAGCCGCTCACAGGCGCCACGCCGCCCACCATCTTGAAATCCATGCGGGCGAGCTTACGGAGACGCTTCAGGCGCCTCTCACGAGCCGTGGTCTCTTCGTGCGCCTTCTTGATCATGTAGACGCGGAGCTTCTCGTCCTCGGCTGGATCACCAGACGGTGGAACAGGATTTACCCCATCACTTGTGAAGGCAGCCCCGTAGCCGAAGTCCATTTCATGGACCAGTCCGATCTTCTCTAGGCACATTAGCCTTGAGCGGCGCACGAGCTATCCCGTCGTCAACGTGGCGCGTACTGTTGCGCAGAGTTCGGTTAGAAATGAGTTGACCGCTTTGGAAACGGACTCATCGTTAAGTTTGAGCTGATCGACGGCTGCTTCGACGCCGACGCCGATAGCCTCGCCGATACTGCGAGGGGTCGCCGCGCCCGGCGCCCTTGTGATGGCGTATTCAACGATCGAGCGAACCAGCTCTGGGAGCAGCTCCTCCCGCTCATCGATAGCCTTTTGCTCTGGGCTCGTAGTTGGCTCGGCTGCGAGGAAGAATGACTCATCGATCTGAGGGGCGTCGTGGGTACGCGGAGCCGCTGTCAGGAGCTTAGCAAGATCCTCAGCCATCAACTTTAGGTCGTGATTGCCCACGTCGTCTCCTCTTCTGGTGATTAGCTACGCGTCCGGGCCTTGCTGCGAATGGCGGCAAGGTTACCCAAACGAGGCGTCCGACCAGAGGCGCGGACCAGAGTTAGACGGCTACGGCTCGTGGTGTTCTCGGACATGGAGGACGCGCCAGGCTTTTTGCCCAAGATGAGGCTGAACATGAACCCCTCGTTACCTTTTTTAGGCGACTTGCTCTTGCCGAACTTCTTCTTCAGCGCATCAGGAAGGTCTAGACCCTCGTGGCGGACTTCGATGTCAGGACGTGCTCCACATTCTGGGCACTTGCCGTGTTGACCGGCGTAGTCGGTATAGCTCGTACCGCTCGCGCCGCAGCCCTTACAGCCGCAGGATTTGTCCTCGTTGCGAACATCGATCTGCTCACGATCACTGAGCTGAGGATCGGTCTTGTTGCCACCAGGCGTAGCTGAACCGCCGCCGCCTTTGCCCTCTTTGTTCATGGCGACTTGCTGGCGCAAGGTCAACTGGGGGTCAGTTGACGCTGCGAGCGAATACTGAGTGTCTGGATTGCGCTGGAAGTGTTCGGCATCACCCGCTTGACGCGCTGCCTGATTACCAGAACGACGCGCTCTCCTGGTAATACCCCTCCGCTCGGCGTTTCCGCTACGACCATCACCGGTACGGTCGTAGGCCTTCCCTTGAGGCTTGGAGTAGGGAGTCTGTCCAGTCTTCTGCCCCGTGTGACTCGTCGTTGCGCGGTTTAGGTGGTCGGCGAAATTGTAAGCTGGTGATTTGATCGGGTAGCTGTTCTGGTGAGGAGCGCCGCCAAGTCCGGACTGCTTTCCAGGGCCGGTGTCCCTGCGGACTGATTCACTGAACGCGCCAGTGTCCTTGTTCATGCGGACCAGCTGGCGCAGCTTCATCTGCGGGTCGCACTTGTTTCCACCAGAAGTAGCGCCACCGCTGCCACCGCCAGTCTCGCTGTTGACGTCGACCAGTTCGCGCTTGTCGAGCTGGGCATCTCCATCTTCGACGTGCATCATCGAGTGTCGTAGAGGGCGACGATGAACAAAGCCGTTCTCGTCTTCCATATCCCAAGACTCACTCTTGGAGCCCGCACCTTCAGGGGCCTTAGGAACGCGATCGTCCTTTTCCTTGACCTCTTCGAACTCCGTCTCGCTCTCAGGGCCTGGGCCCTTCTTGCACTCGTTCTCGGTAAAGAACTTCTCCATGTTCCGGAGACGGCTCTTGCGACGGCCCTTTGAGCTCTTGGTCAGAGTCTTCTTGATACGGTCGAGCAGCATGTCGACGTCGGTGCGCTCCATCGTCTCTCGGAGAAGAGGCTGGCGCACCTCGATCAGGCGAGTGGTGGTGTCCCAGTCAGCGTCCTGGGTCATCTTTGTGAGCTTGTGGTAGTTGGCGTAGGTCAGGCCGGACTCGGTCATGCAGACGAATGTTTCTCTGCCATCCCAACCAGTAACGTAGTGAGGATTTGACCCATCAGCCTCAGTGAGGCGCATCACAATGCTTGCATTGTCGCGGCCCGCACTGTTCCACTGTTCTTTGAGCGTGACGCTCGCCTCAGGGGATAGGATGGCCCGCTTTGCAGCAACGAGGTATTCCCTTCCACTGGCCCGATTACCGGTAGCCTTGAAGAGGATATCGCTGACAGTGTTTTGTTCTGCGCTCATGGTCAGATTCCTTCGACGGTATTCTGCATCAATGTACAGTCTACTTCAACAACAGGCTCAGACGGGGCAAGTTGTTGGAAGTGAGTCTATACGACTCATGGTGAGGTTGAGATTGTTTGATCTGCCGCAGCAGTCCTTCTAGCTCGTCATTCAGGCTATCGATCTGCTTCTGCTTTTGATCAATTTGCTGATGAACCCCGATAAGCTGTGCCGACTGTGGTGGCGGCTGGGCGTGGTGGCGTCTCCCTTGATCGTGCTGGCGCTGTACCTGCAGACGCTCGCTATCGGACTTTCTAATCTGACGATAGTCTCTAGATGTCTTTTTGCGCAGTCCCAGAGGCTGTTCTCGGGGTTTCTCCAGGTTATTAACCCAGGTCATTCCGCCCGCACTGTCAGCGGGTCCGGGAGTATGTGGGTAGTCCCCGAGCGCCTCTCCAATCCGGACCGCAGATTGAGGATCATAGGCTGGTCTTTGGGACAAGGAGTCCTTCCCGGCCTGTGTTAATTGTTGCGACTGGTGGTTCAGCTCGGCGACCTTTTTCCGAAGCTCGGCGATTTCTTTGTGGATAGCATCAACCCTATCGTGTCGATGGTCTCGGGCCCCAGGGGAGGGGTGGGCGGTCGATGAAGTGAACGATGGATGAGTAGGAGGGCTACTCTTGAATTCGCCTTCAGCCATATGCTTGGGCTTCGGAAGATCATACTTCCAGTCTTCTCGCTCTATCGCATCCCACGCATAGGGCGGCGCCATCTCGCCCCTCTGACGACCTGGTGGGACGATCTTTAGTCGCTTGATCGGTCGCTTACCCATCGTCTTCTTGAGAAGGCGCAATGGGACCCTATTGATGTTGTCTACGTCAATTCCAGGAGGAGGCGGGTCGCTGGAATATCCACGCCCGACCGAGTTACCTGAAGTTGGAGCGAGGAATAAGCTCATACTTGATTAGTAGATCGACCCGCGACCCTGCGCCATATCGATCATGCGATTGATGGTAAACACCAATGGCTCAGGAGTAGTGGACGACGCTCTAGACGCGTTTTGCTCAGTCTCGGCCGACATCATCGTCTGCCAGAGCTGGGTCAGGTTGGCGCCCTCAGCGACAAAGCCTTGATCTCTGATCCAAGGCTCTGCGAGAGAAGAGCTGACAATCTCGTGGTAAGCGTCCGGTGCGCCCTTACTGAGGCACTTCTTGTGGAGCTTCTTGGCCCACGTATCGGTGACCTTCTTGTCCTTCACGGCGGCGCAAGCATGGTCCATTTTGTGACCGAGCTGCTGGAACAGGGACGCAACTTTGACGTTGGCGATGGTTTTGTCCATCTTGTCCGGGTCGGCCTTGATGCCCAGAGCCTTCTTATCTGGGGTCTTCTTACCACCCTTTTTGCTCTTGGTCTTGCTCTTGCTCTTCTTGGCCTCCGCGATCATGCTCTCCATCATGGTCGTCTTCTGGAAGAACCCGTTTGAGGACTTGGAGCGCGTGCGCGTGCGGCGCTTCTCGTCCCGAATCGCCTCGCTGCGGATCTCGATCTCAGCGGCTTGATCTTTTGGATCCTTCCGCTTACCGCCACCTAGCGCGTTGAGTGGCTCCCTTTGAAGAAAGGCCCCTTGGCGCATTTTGCCGATGTCGCTGAGGTCGCCGAGAGGCTTCAGAAATGGGCCGACAGATGGGGCACTAGTCGCCTCATGGCGCTGGTTTGTAGGCACCTCTTGTCGTTGGGCCGCAGTTGCGCCCTGTGCCGGATGTGCGGTGCGCTGGGGCTGACCGGTGGGTTGATCAACATTGGTGGGACCAGCGCCCTCTGGGACGGCTGATCTCTTAGCAGCTTCCTGGGCGCAGCGCTCTGACTCACAGCCGTGATAGTCCGCCAGCGCAGCATGCGACGAGCGCAGCTGCTTGAGCATCCCCATCTTCGCCTGGTGCTTCGCTGCAGTGAACGGCAGACCAGCTTTGCTAGCTTCTCCCGCTAGTCTGGTTAGCTCTTCTTCTTCCCTGCCGCTCTGGTCGGCCAGCGTTGCGTAGTGCTTCTTGAATGCAAGATGCTTGGCCGCTTCGTTCTCGGAGATAACGGGGAGTCCCTTGCGAAGCTCCTGCTCAAGGCCGAGCATCGCTGTTGCGACGAAGTCCTTGACAGCAAGCGCTTCATCACCAGCCAGGCCATAAAGACCAAGGTCTGGAATGCGGCCCATGCGCATCGATGCCTCAACAGCACCGGCGACTACAGCCGGGTCAATCCGGCGATCTTCAGCGAATGCCATAATCTCAGGCATACGGGCTCGAAGAACCAGTTCTCTGGTGTCCGGGCTCATATCACGGGCGTAACGGCTAAAGCCGCGAACTGGCGCCTCAAGGGGCGAGTTCTCAGAAAGACGACGGCGGAAAGTCGCAGCCGCTGCGTTGAACTTGTTCTTGCTCATTCGTTTGCCTCAAACTCGCTAAAGTCTATACCAGGCTTCATGGTAACGCGGTAAGTGATGCAAGTCACTACTCGTTCACCAGCTCGGTGTAATAGCCCTTGAAAAGTAGTTCCTGACGCGCCCGCTCTCGCTGGTTGGTCAGGTGGAACCGGAATTCGGCGAAATCGGTGCCGAAGCTACCGCCAAACTGCCAGTCCTCGGGATCTGGAACCACCCCTCGGATGATCTTACCGATGCTATCCTCGGTCTCTCCGGCAATCATTGCGTGGAACGGACTCCGACGACGAACCCTGAGCACGAGAGTGTAGAGCTTTGGGCACTCTACAATCTGCTCTTTCCGCTGAGGGAGGTTGTCGGAGAGGTATCCCATTTAGGTGGAAAGCCTCAGTGAAACTGACTCGTAGAACACCTGCTCGTCGTGAAGAGCACGCAGCTCAGTGATGATGATGTCGAGACGACCGGGGTGGAGATTGACGTGCTCACCGAGCCACCCACGGAACAGGGCCAACATGTCGTCTTCAACGAGACGCTGATCTTGATTAGGATCATGCTCGCGCGTATGAGCACCCTGTTGTCTAGAAAACCCTTTTAGGGCTGGGTGCAAAACGTGCCATTCTTCATTATGATTTATCGCGTTTTCTGCCCGCTTAGCGACACTGCCTGTTTGTTTCCCCAACTTATGGTCGCGCCCAACAATGGAATGCCAAAATGGGTAGTATTCGTGGGACGTGAGCTCTTCACCTTTCAAACCCTTAAGGGAACTGGTGATGCGATCCCACTGAGGAATCTGCTTTCTAACAGCGTCCGCCATACTCTTTGAAGTCTTAACCGCCCCCCTCTCTATTTTACTCCTACCAGGCTTTTTAGAACCGGCCTGCCAATCAGCCATTAGCTTGACCGGATCGAGCTGATTGTTGTTGATCGCAATTCCGGGTGGTGGTTGAACCTCCAACTTATCAACTGAAATTGGTTGGAGCGCCGGGTGCCCAAGCGTCCGAAGCATGTCACCCCTAGCGGCTACACGCTGGGCATGAGCCTGAGGCTCTTCACCTATGTGTCGCTTAATTTCTGCGTGGGTATGCCACGCCTGTGTCGCCCGGTCCCGAAGACCATTGAGGATACCTGTCCACGGCCCACTGTGGGTGTAGTTAGGGATCACAGTCCTGAAATAATCAGCTCCAGAACCTCTCTTGAACATCCCCGCCTCTAACTGACCAGTCTTTGGGTTCTCTACCGCCGGAGCTCCGAGGGTGCTGCGCAACCAGTCCCCCATGTTGACGGTGTAGGGCACAACCGCCCCGGTATTTGGATCTTTGTAGGATCGTTCAAAAACCCCAAGCCGCCCTTTGTTTCCACCTAGTCGTGGATCAGTAAGCAGTCTCTCCGCTCTCGCTAGAGCCCTCCCCTGGTAGGCCTTGATAGCATCTCTCGGCGACATATCTCCGTGTTGGGCCGCATCGAACTCCGAACCCATTGCGAGTCTACCGAGTGCATCGCCAGCAGCTCGCTGTTTCACAGGGTCGAGAGGTGCGGCCTGCACATCGCGTGCTCTTTCCAGGGCACCTTCTGCATGTTTATCAATCGTCTGGTCGCGGGCAACCTGTGCCCGCTCCTTGGGCGTCATAGCTTTAAGTTCTTCAGGAGTGTAACTAGGACGGGCTGCGCCAGTCCCCTGCCGCCTATCGTTAATTGCGGACCGCAGACCCGCTTCGCCCTGCTGTCTTCCTCGTGCCCCTAAGCCTTCGACCCCCGCTTGACCTTCTATATATCTTCCCATGTTCGTCAATTGCTTAACAAAGGTTGAAGCGTGGTCTTGGTGCGAGTCGTGGTCAACTTCGGGGTTTATTGACCCTGCCTCCCACGCCGCCTGCGCTTCCGCCCTCTTTGCACGGTGTGCATCCATTGCATCAGAAAAACCTGCCGGATCACCTCTAAAATCCTTTTTAACGGGCTCTCGCCCTAGCCCGAGGATAGCGTCATCGTGGTGCCTGAACTTCGTGGCGATGGCATTCGCCATAGCGGATCGACCGCCAATCGCATTACCCTTACCGGCGGACGGAGTCGCCCATGTGGCAAGAATCTCTGAAGCCCTAGCATCACTCTGAGGATTACTCTGCCCATCATTTAGTGCAGCAGAGATGTGTGGGTGAAGACGGGTCACCATGTCATTTATATGAGGCCTTACATTGTCCTCGACGTACTTCGCCGCAGCGCGTTTAGCCTCCGTACGCTGGGCGCGGGTCATGCCTGCTCCATGACCTTTAGCGTGTACCTCCTTAGCCCCAGCAAGCCCTTTATTGATGGCATGTCCGCTTTGGCGGGCGTCATAGCCCTCTTTGTAGCCCGCAGCGTATTCTCCACCCTCGGCCGGGTCCTCGTAAGCCTTTCCACGCTTGGATGCCACCCAACCGGCCTGATAGCCCTTACGGTGCTCAGGGGTTCCACTTGCTCCAGATTTTGATGAAGCGGGCTTAGGCTCCGGCTCCGGCTTTGATTGCGGCGCCTGACCTCCAGATCCCCGCATGAACCTGGCAGCAGCGTCATCATCAGGAAGGGAGCCAGCATCGTCTGGATTATCATCGCTACCATCATCGATGAACAATGGCTCTGGTTCTGGTTCTGACTTTGGCTCTGACTTTGGCTCTGGCTCCTCAGAATCTTTGTGAATTTTGCGATAACCTGGATCGTTTTTCATTCTCCAATCGTGGATAGCATCGTCGTCTTCATCTTCATCTCCAGCAGCTCTGTCGCGCTCTTCTGCGCCGTCACTCCCATCATCAAAGTCATCGTCGTCGTAGTTATCCCAGTCGGGGCCCTCACTAAGGAGCTTCGCCTTGATACCTGGGGATAGGCTCTCCAGAACATCAAGGGTCTTCTGATACATTCGCTCAAGAACGGCGTTGCAAGAGTAGAACCCGTCAATGCTCTCGGCAATCAATTTGCCTACATCTACTGCCATGCGGGTAGCTCCTTCTTGATCGCTGAGATCAAGCCCGTTCTGTGACTACGATCCCCCCACGCTTGGCGTGCGTCGATCAGCCGTCTGTAGGTCTCATATTTTCGCGGCAGGTGGGGGACCTGATCGCGAATCTCAAACATCCATTCTAGGATGGTAACCGAATCGTGATGCGGCCAGATCACCTGATTGGTTACTACTGATCCCCTGGTGTTGAGTTCAGCGCTGAGGCGAGACTTTACTGATTCCAGAAACTTAGGACTAGCTCCTGCGATAGATAGACCGACCATCGGCTTACGCCCAGGTCGTGATCCGTTGCTGTGGTAAACAGATCCATCACCGTCGAATAGTCCGAGCATGAAGTGCTGCATCAGACTTTCAGGAACTAGAGGAAGGTCAACCATCTTTAGGGACTTAGCCGGAACGACTCCTACCTGGGTGAGCCAGGTGGCCATTCGTGGGCTGCACACATTTAACGTGTAAACGTCGTCTTTGTAGGGACCACGGACACTACCCCCGACCAGGGGAAGAACGGATCGCAAGTGGTCACGCCCGCTCTCATGGCTCTGACTAACGGAGAATCCGGTGCCGTTTTTCCTCACGTTCCCATCAGCGGTCAAAAACCCCACAACGTAGGACAACGACGCCGACCACGACTCGACGAATGCTTCGTTAGGAACGAGATTTGAGCCCCCGGTATGTGGGACTCGGATCTTCCAATAACGATTGTTCCGGAGACGTACGGAGGTCCTAGACCGACCAAGTTGGTCGGCCACAGCTCCAAGATCACGGCTCTCCTCAAGGAGGAGACGGCCCAGAGAATTATCGTCTGACGTCCAACGCTTACCGGGCATCGCTATTGCCAGTTAGGCAACTCCTTCTTTATGGCAGAAATAAGGAACTCATTGATCTGATCTGAATTTGCCTGGCAAGTCTCGACCAACTCGCCAATTAGTTTATTGAGATGCGCCGTCTCGTTGACGACCAAGTGGGTGTGACCGGCAACGCCAAAGTAGAGATATCCCTGGGTGCACGTATCTGCGCTCTGTTGCAGGACGTCCATCTGGAACGCCTTCAGTGATGTCAGCAGGGCCCTTTGATCGGCGAAGGCCTTCTTCTTACCCTTGCCCGGCTGGGTCGTGACTTCGTTACCTTCGTCATCCTTTGGGGGACGGCGCTTATCTGGAGAGGCTCCAGTGTTGGCCTGCTCTGATGGTGTCTTGGAGTTCGAGGATCCGCCGCCGACCTTCGCCTTCTCCACTTCGACCATCGTGTCAATCACTTCTTGGCTGTAACGCTTCTTGAGATCCTCCATTCGCTCTTCACGAACGAGCATGCGCCGACGCGCAGCCTCAGATGAGATCCCCCACTTGCCAGTGATCTTCTTCTGAAGCTCTGCGTAACGCGTCCGGTTGATCTTGCCCCGGATGTTGTTCCGCTTAACGCTCCACTCCATGAGCGCTTCTTCGTCCGCATCAGAGAGGTGCTCTTTGACGACGCACGGCATGTGCGTCATCTCAAGCGCCAGGCACACCTTCTTACGGTGCTCACCACCGAGGAGACGGAACTTTCCTTTGTCCTCCCCCTCAGTGATAGGAACAACCTGTCCAGGCTCATCGAACCCGCCGTCCCTGACTGCTTCAAGTAGGGCCGCAAATTCAGGCTCGTCCATCTCGTTCACGTTCCAGTCGCACAAGACTAGAGCATCAACGGGAATTAGAACGGCACCCTCCCAGGTTGCGAATGACGCGTTTTTAGACACAGGAATTATCTCCGTGGCGACCCAGTGTCGCGACGGCTTTGCCGCGCTGCAGCGTCTTGGGCGATATTGCGGCTCGGCTTGTCCTTCTTGCCGCTCTCAGCAGCCTTGTGGAGCCCAGTAATCTTGTCCTTGTCGTCGTGCTCAGGCCCGAACCCGGTCTTGTATTCACTACGACCCTTCTTAGTACCGCCTACGCCGTCATGCGAACCCTTGCACAGACGGTAGAACTCTTTCGGGTCCCGAGCCTGCAGCGCTTGACCCGCTTGGCCGAGGTTGCCGTCCTTATCCTTCTGGCAGGCAGGGCGCTCATCGTGGAGATCACCAGTTGGGCGAACATTGATCTGGTGTCCAGACGAGTCTGCGAATCCGGTGCCCTTTACCTTGTCAATGACGCGCTGACTGGTCTCCTGGTCCTTGTGGTAGGACTTGCCCAGTGAAGCCATAGCTGATGCGTAACCGCCCTCCTTGGAGACGCGATACCACTTTTGGCGTGGATCCCTATCAGTGTCGCCGACAAAGGCGAACTGATCATCACCGGCCGACCCGCGAGATCCGGCCTTGCTCTTGTCGGTGTGAAGCATCGCGTCATCGTCTGAGTTGCCGAACGTCGTCGCGTTGGCAAACTTCTTGTTGTTCTTCTTCCCGGAAGAGTGGACGTTTTCACCTGTGTCGGGGTCCTTGTGGTGGCCCTTCCACTTCGGGTGCTCGTCCTTGCTGTAGCCCTTCGCATCGTCATGCTCGCGATCGCGCGAGGACGGGTTTGTGAACTGTGCCCGACGGAGCTTGGCAGCCTTTGCCCGTGTTGATCGTTCTGCGTAGTTAGGGTCCGAAGGATCTGTAACCCCTTGGGCCATTCCGTGCTTGTCCGGTCCTACTTTCTTGCCGGTATCCGGATCAATACGACGAGCTGAGTCGCGGTTTCCACGGCCACGGCCACGGCGCTTACGCTCGTCACTCAGCGATTGGAAGTCGGCGTTCGCCGATGCTCGATAGCGGGCGTGCTGCTCAGCGTCGTGAGTATCTTCTGGGTGATGGGCCAGAGACCTACGACGATTAGGCGCCACGAAGGGAGCGGCCTTGGTTGCCTTTCGACCCTTCTCAACGTGTTGCGTCAGGTCATTGAGCGTGTTCTGAAGCGCAGCGACCTTGTCGTGGATGCTGTCACCGGCCATGGTCTTTTCTGGCATGGCCCCGCTGCCGACCTTGCCTTCTCCACGGCGCTTGGCCATACGGTTCAGTCCGGCCTTACGACCTTGTCGATTGCCAGCTGGTGTTTTGTAGACGTCTGCTGGGTCTTCGATCCCCGTTACCTTCTTGGCGCGGGACTTCCGAACACCTTTCAGCTTTCCTTTGATGCGGTCCGCAACTGCATCGTCGTCAGGAATCGGAGAAGGCTCAGGCCGGTCAGGACCAGGAGTAGGACGACCTAGCCAAGCTGGCCTCTTCGACTTTTTCTTGGAACCTGGATCGTCATCTAGGGCCTGGGCCCCGGCGCCTGGGGCAGCCGGAGGTGGAGTTCCACCACCACCATCACCACCACCACCACGGGGCGGCTTGTCCTTCTTGTCCTTCTTCGCCAGGGCCTTCATCTCATCTGGAGACATCCCGATCTTCTTACGGTCATAAGCGATCTTCGGCTTGAACTTGGACGCTTCCGGCTCCGGCTCACCGGCCGCTGCACGCGCCGCTTTTGCCGCCGCACGCTTTCTGGCCTGCTTAGCCTTGTTCTTCTCGTTCGCCCGGTTCTTAGCCACCTTACGGGCGGCTTTGCCTTGAGCAAACTCTTCAGGAGATTGCTTCGGGATAGCCGCCTCCGCCAAGAAGCGAAGCGCGAAGCGCGAGTGTGTCCGACTTAGTCCTGCTGGGACTGGGGACTGGTGAGCACGTTCAACCAAGCGCATTGCGCCTGATCTACCGAGATCAGTATTGATGCTCTCAAGGATGTTGAGCACGCGAGCCGCGTGAAATTCCATCTTTGCTGTGTTGGCCATTGAGCAACTCCGAAAACCGTGTGATGGAGGAACAGACGTTGAGAGGATAGCATCAGCTGGATAGCTCCAACAAGATCAAGTAGCTTATCTTATGACGATGCGGGCTGTAATGTTGCTATAGTGATGGAGTCAAATTCCAGAGAGAAACATGGCAAAGAAGAAACAAGGCAAAAGAGCTAAGGCGACTCAGGCATCGATCCATGAGTTTCAGCAAAAGTTCGAAGCCCTCGACAATAAGCGGAAAAAGCACACAGCTCAGGCTATTGAGCGAAGGCGACATGACGTATGGGAGATGATGTGCCAAGACATCCCTCAGACTGAGATGGCTAACCTTCTATGTGTCAGTCGGTCTACGGTTGCGCTTGACGTCAAGTACTGGAAATTGAAGCTGGCTAGACGGGTTAGCCGCATCAAGGAGAACCCCGACTACGCGAACATCGAGCTTGGAACAACGATTCGCAAGCTCGACTCCTGCACGGCAGCCGCATTTCAGGAGTACTCCATGGCCAAGAGCGGTGGAGAGAAGGCTAAGTTCCTGGACATTGTCACGAAGACACTGAGCACCAAGACGCGTATCCTCCAGGATGCTGGATATCTGCCAAAAGCGGGCATTGAAATTCGTACTAAGGTCGAGCACGTCGCGACATTTGCGGACCGCTTTGGTGAAGATCACGCCACCACAGCACTTGATGATGACACAAAGCGTCATAGACTCCTCGCCATGGCCGAGCGGTTCATTCGGTTGTCCGAGAGTAAAGAGACGATCGATGTTGAGGGCACGGTGGTCTCGTCCGACCCCGATGCCAGCAAGCGCCTCACCAACGGTGATTCGGCCTAGTCTTTGATCACCTACCAAAACGGACGATTTCGCAGTGTTCGACCGGTTGCAGAGGCAATGGCCCTTCTGCAGACTGAAATTGATGAGCTCACTCCTGATGAGAAAGGAGCTCTCGATCTCCTAATTAAGGACATCGCTGGGAAGCAGGCAAAAGAGATTGCCGATGCTGCCGAGCGCCTTGAGTGGGATTCTGATACTGGACCGGCCATCCCAATCCGTCAGTGGGTCAACGACGAATACTACCTCGGCGAGACGGCCCGCACTCTGTGGCCCAGGCTCAAGGAGGACATGATTGAGTATTTTGAGGGCGACTATGCGGAGTGCATCCTCACTGGGTCGACACGCTGGGGTAAGGATTATTTCAGCACTACAGCCCTAATCCGGATCATCTACGAGCTTTATTGCCTGAAGCGGCCCACTGACACACTGGGACTTGGTCGTGGTGAGATCATTCACATCGTCCCTATCTCGCATACTAAGGAAGCTGCTCAACGAGTCGTTTTCCAGGGAATCGTGCGTAAGCTCGCCCTGACCCCATTCTGGAAGGGCCGGTTCGAGGTCACTAAAGAGGAGATTCGCTTCCCAGGTAAGGACATCATCATCATTGGTGGTGGATCTAATGAGGGCGCTGCACTTGGTCTTAATGTGTGGGCCGCACTTATCGATGAGGGCAACTTCATGGGTAAGCAGAAGAAGGGTCACGTAGCCGCCGGTGGCGGTAAGGACGACAAGTCCGAGTCCATCTACGATTCACTGCGACGTCGTATTCGAGGCACCTACTCGGCCACAGGCCTTCGTGGTCGTCTGATCATGATTTCATCGAAGAAGTCGATATATGACTTCACCGAGCGAAGACTCCGCGAGGCGATGCGGGAAAACGATACGAGCGTTTTTGTCCGAGATTACGCCACCTGGGACGTCCGACCAAACGCGTTTATGGGCCAGAAATGGTGGCGTGCAGCCGTTTCTCAGAAGATTGGCCGCGTTCGCGTCCTTGATGATGGGGAAGAGGTAGAAGACCACGAGATTTGGTTCCGCTTCCCTGATGAGTATCTTCAGGACTTTCTGAACGATCCCGCAGGTGCGGCCCGAGACATTGCTGGTATTGCGCTGGAATCGTTCCGTCCGTTCTTCTCGAATCGAGAAGCCATTGACGCAATGATGAAGCCAGAGCGGGCGCACCCATTCCATATCTACGAGTGGGTCACCAGTAGGGAGATCAAGCCGATCTGGGACAACATGATGATCCGGAACGTGCACGGAGATCCGGTCCCGAGATGTTGCCCAAACGCACACCGACACGTCCACATGGACCTTTCAAAGAACAAGGACGCTACAGGGTTTTGTGTGGGCCACGTTGCCGGAGAGGTCGAAGTCTCGCGCCTGGACCCAGAGACTCACGAGAAGAGGAAAGAGGACGCCCCTCTAATCCACATTGACTTGTGCCTCCGTATCCTGGCCCCTCATGCGGGAGAGATTGAACATCAACTTGTCAGATCGTTGATCTACATGCTCCGAGAGGGTGGTCTCCCGATCAAGTCGGTATCTGCGGACCGTTGGATGGGGCTTCCAAACCTCCAGCTCATCGCTAAGCACGGATTCAAGACACAGGAGATATCGACCCAGAGAACCCTTGATCCTTACCTGTCTGCACAGGGAGCTCTCTATGAGGGGCGGATTGAGAGCCCTGTTTACACCTTCTTGGCGAAGGAGCTCCGAGAGCTTGAGCTGAATTCCCAGGGAACCAAAGTCGATCACCCGCGCACGGGCTGCTTCGCGGGTGACACGAAGGTTCGCCTCTTGGACGGGAGGGCGATCACGTTTGAGCAGCTAGTGGCTGAGTATGGAGAAGGTCAGAGATTCCACACCTATACGATGCGAGAAGGTGCCGTGTCTGTCGGAATCGGTTACGCACCACGTCTGACGGCTAAGAACGCGCCTGTAGTGGCGGTCACGTTGGACAACGGCGAGACCGTCAGGTGTACGCCTGACCACAGGTTCATGCTCCGAGATGGGAGTTATCGCGAGGCCGGGGAGCTGCAACCCGGCGACTCGTTGATGCCGCTCTACACCAAGTTGTCCACAAAGTCGGCCCACAAGATGGTCGGTTACGAGCTCTACTTGTGCCCCGGCGATGGTAAGTGGCACTTCACCCATCGGATGGTCGGAAAGTGGAAGTACCCGGGCTACACAGGCAACCAGCACGGTAATGGACTGATTCACCACGACCGGGGGAAGCTAAACAACGCGCCCGACGCGTTCTGCATCGCGCCCGGTAATCACAAGGTCGTGAGCGTTGAGCCTAGTGGGACCGCCGATGTCTACGACATTTCAGTCGAAGAGACATCGAACTTCGCTCTTGATGCAGGAATCTTTGTCCACAACTCAAAGGATCTGGCCGATGCGTTTGCGGCCGTCTGCTACTTCCTAGCCACGAACTGGAGATCCATTGGAGGGGGCGGCATTTCAATGGGCGCCTCTGTTATCGAGACTCCAGGCCTGCCAGGCGAGGCGGTTCCTACGTCAGACGGTAATTTCAGGTGGCCAGACGAGCCGCCCCTACCCACTGAGGGCGGGGAAGATTGGACCGGTCTACCAACGTGGATCATCTGATCACCAGGTCTGGACCTCACCGGTCGACTATTGGTAAAATACTGGGATGACTTTGCCTAGACGACAACAAGTCAGCGATGCACTGCATTTAATCGCAGACAGCATTCAAGAGGCAGATATTCTCTTGCGTGAAGGGATAGTGCACGGCAAGTTTGATGCTCCGAAGCCGAAGCTAAAGGATGGCGTCGAACCCCATAAACGTGGAATCATGGACCGCATCGAGCGGCGAGTTCGAGAAAAGGTCACCCCACTATCTCGCAATGTCTTGCGAGCGCGACGTGAGCGGAAAGCTCGCGACCGTTATCAAACGCTCAAGAACGTCAAGACGCCTCGTAAGGTGCTCGGATCGAGAATCCGTAAGCGATGAAATGCCCTCGGTGTGAGCATGAGAAGACGTATGTCTTAAAGTCGACAAGACCGTCCCGCAAAGCGGTTGATGTTTGCAAACAGAGAAGGCGTTCATGCGCCAAGTGCAAACGATCGTTCATGACGTTTGAAGTTCACGAAGTAGAGTTTGAACGTCTCTGCGCTCTAATTAAGCTAGAAGGCCCGACACGGAGCCCTCTACTAACTAGGACAACGGCGTCAGAGCCAGAGTCCAAGAAGTCCTAATCACCACCAGCAAACAGCTGAGGTAAGCAAATGAGCGTTACTGATACCATCGAGACCCGCATCAAGTCCTTTAAGGCCTCCTCGTTCTTTACGGCAGGAGACCCTTATAGCTTCAGCGTGAAGCTGAGTGATGAGTTTGCGCTTCCCGGAAAGTACAACCCCCGAGACTACCTGGCTCGCCTCGGGCTTGAACTTGAGGGCAAGAATGTCCTAGTTGTCTGCCCAGGCAATTCTGGCCTCTGCATCGAGGCGATCCACGCAGGAGCATCAACGGTCGTAGGGTTCGAGCCGCGCACGATCTACTTGCGGCCCATGAACACGATCGCTGAGTTCGTTGACGAGCTTGTCGGGACATCGTTTATCCGCAGGAAGGCAGACGCCGAACTCGTTGAGAAGTTCGATGTGGTCATTTGGGCCGAAGGTGTCGATGACATCCCCCACCCAAGGCAGATATTCAACAAGGTCTTCGACGCTATTGCCCCTGGCGGGCAGTTCTGCTTGGAGATTGGTCTCGGGACTCACGGAGAGCTCCCCCTGACCACTAACTGCTGGAAGCCAACCTCCCAGGCCGTTGTGTCCACCGTTGAGTCCTACGGTGACTTCTCGGTCATTGGGAAGTCTGCGGGCCGCAATCAAACGCGAAAGATATTCACGATCGCCAACAACGAAAAAATGAAGGTGGAATCCCTGTCCGGTTCGGGGTTCACCACGGTTGAGAGTGTTGAAGATTTCGCTGCAAAGCTCAAGGAGGAGCTGTCCCCTAGCGATACCGACATCGACATTACGGTGAGCACCCCCAAGAGGGGCGCCCCGGACACTGGACTGGATTCGGTCTACGATGCGGCTGCCGATGACCAGAAAACGGCTTCAACGCCCAAGAGTCAGGCCAAAAAGGACAAAGCAGCAGCTGAGGCTGCCATCAAGCCAAAGAATGGCAAGCCTAAGGCATAAAGGTAACTGGCTACGCGCGACTGATGCTGTCGTGTAGAATGCCTGGACGAGGTGCGGTATGGGTGCAAAGACAATCAAGGTCAACGGTACTTTCCAGGTCTACAATTCTGCTGGAACTATCGAGGCGCAGAAGGTCCTCAACGACACACTCCTCGTGTCTGAGGTCACTCAGCACTTTCCAATGGTCATCGCTGGCGGGGCTGTAGATCAGCAAGTAGGCTTCGGAGGGGTGCAGCTGTGTAAGCGGTTGTTCCTGCGGACCAACTTTCCGGTCATGCTTAAGTTCGATAGTATTGTCGCGCCTGCATTCTCGTTCGGTCCTGGAGATGGAATCCTGATGTCTGAAAACGGCATCACCGCTCTCTTCGTCACGGCCGGTCCAAATGCAACAGAGCTTGAGGCGATGATCGCCGGTGACTAACACCACTAGTCGCCCTCAACACAGAAAGTAACGGGAGAATCAGATGCACATCAAAAAGGACGACATCCCGCTCGTTGCAGCGCCGCTGGACGATCTCTGGATCAAGTTTGACACCCAGTCTCTAGGCGCTGTTATCTGGGTTTCGTCCGTGTCGTCTGGCGCCACGTTCGAAATTTCGAGTGGCGTGACGGCTGAGCCAGGACTTCTCACGGTTCCAGTTGTGACTACCCTAGGTCAGAAGGGTCTCGTCGCCCTGACAACACTCCCTCTTGGTGCTGGAGACGTTTCGCACCGCTACGTGCGAGTGCGCCCTACTGCTGGACAGATATCTGTTTCAGTGGCCGGACCCCTTGGGTTTAGCCACCACATGAAGGTGCTGATCACGTAACCTGGCATCAATGCCACTGAATAGGTCAGCCCAGATGTCACTACAGCGATCTGCCTTAGTACTACGTGAGTCCGAGAGTATTGCCTGTCGGGCTTATCATCTAGTTGAGCATCAAGAGCTCGAACTGGAACACGCTCTTTACCGGAGCCCCCTGATTCTCCTTGATGAAGGCTTGGCCGGAGATGCGGCCAGAGGAATCGGAAGAGGACTTGGCTGGGCAGGCAAGGGAATTGCCGGAGGGATCGGCAGGGGGATCGGTCACGTAGGCAAAACAGCGTTCGATGCCGGAAGTCACGCCGCTAAGAAGGTTGCTGGCGGTGTCGCTGATACGGCTGTGAACTTTGCCCGTGGAGCAGCTGGAGGGGGCGATGATAAGGCCAAGGAGACCGCAGCTTACGCCCTTGGCAATAGGATGCAGTCGACACAGGTCGGCGGTAAGACCGCAGGAGGTGCTTTGGCCGGTGCTGCAATTGGCTCAGCCATCGCTCCTGGCGTTGGAACGGCCATCGGCGCTGGTATAGGTGCGGCAGCCCCTCACATCGCCAGTGGGGCAGCAAAAGCTGGTAAGAGCATCGCCGGTGGGGCAGCGGCGGCTGGACGCGGCGCAGCAAAAGCTGGTAAGTGGGTGCGCCAGAAGTGGCAGGACCGTGGGGGCGGTCCAACCGCAGATGCGCCAACTGGGGACGAACACGGCCCTGTAAGATCAACACAGAATGCCCAAGATGCCCCGTTTACAAGGTGGGAAGCAGGTGAAAAGGAAAAAGCAGCCATTAACGCAAGGGCTACTGCTGCTGGTGACGACACACCGAAACTAGACACGTTTAATATGAATCCGGAAGCCGCCGCCGCCGAGCGCAACCGGACCGCTAAGGCCTCTAAGGCTACGGCTGATGCCTTACAAAAGCAGCAATGGACACAAGGTAAGGCGATAGCCAATGCCGGACCTTCCGCCGAATTCGCGGATCAAGCTCGCAAGCAGGCACGACTTGATAAGGTAGCCAAGGCAAAAGCGGCAGCAGTTCTACCGCCCGATGCTGTACCTAGCATCGGACCCAGCGCACGGGCAGCGGCAGCACCAACGGCAGCACCAACGGCAGCACCAACGGCAGCGCCAACACCAGCAGCTTCTGATGCCAGTGCGATGAGCCAGGCCTACGCCCAGGGCGCCCAGACTCAGAGGGCGCCATTCTCCTACCCAGAAGGCGCCAAGCCTGAGGTCAAGCCTGAGGTCGAGCTGACCCCACAACAAAAGAACGACCAGGCCTCTGCTGATTTTGCAAATCAGCAAAACATTAACAGGAGAAATACTCAGCAGACTAATCAGCCAACATCCAACATCCCGAGTAACCTTAAAGGTGGGGGAGCGCCAGTTGCTGCCCAAGGCCAGCAACTTCCAAGTAATCTTGGAGGAGGAGCAGCGCCAGTCGCCAGTAACCCAGAAGCCAACCCTCTCGGTGACCCTACTGGAGATGGTGAGCAGATAGACCTTCACGACACACCACCGCACGCAGCAGCGCCTCCAGGTGGTGCTGCCCAGGCTATTCCGAATATCGGAGGAAAGAGGGAAAAGTCAGCTGGCGGTGGCGGTGGTAATGCTGATGACGCGGCCAGTTTAATGCCAGGCGTCGAAAACGCTGGCGACGATGATGATCCAACAAGCTGCAACAAACAAGCTGATGGCTCCACAAAGTGCTACAACCGAAGCCTGTCGAAGAAGGGCTTGAAGGGTAACGTAGGGCGCAAGCCATCAGGAAAAACAGCAACGGCAACACCGACAGCATCGGTTAATGCGCTGATCGACTCCTTCGATTACTCACGAACCTTCAGAGCTAGGACCTGCCGGTTCAAGCTGCTAGCCTAGGATACCTGGGATATCTAGCCCTTCACTCTTAGCCAGCTTCTTAGCGATGTCGAGGAGTCCGTTCCCGACGCCTGGTTGCACGCTGCGCAGCTTGTCGATCTCTGCGTCGAGGTCGAGGCCTTCGTACTTGGCGAGCTTCCTCAGCACTACGAGGAAGTCCTCTACGCACTTGTCCGGGTCTAGCTTTCCAGTCCGGTAGACCACCTTTGATGCGGTCTCTCTAGTAGTTGCTAGAGCTTGGGCCGCATTTAGGATCTCCTGAGCCATCGGATGATCCCTAGGGATACTTAGACTGATGGGTGCGGTCGGCTGGCCTGTTGGCGGATTAGACAGCCCACCGAGTAAACCGAGTAGATCACCAAGCACTTTGTCACTCTCCGATTACTAACCAACGAACATCACAACTGCGCCGCCAGTTATGGCCAGGGATGGTGTCAGTGTTATACCGCCAGCCCCGAGGGCCGACGAGACTATGGCAGCGGAGAAACCGACATTGTTTTGGAAGGATGTCCCCCACCCACCTGTGAGGGCATCCAACACTCCAGCAATCTCTCCTGAAGCTGTACACGTGGTATGGACGTGCCCATTGCCGCCACCTGTGGCCATGTGGGTGCCGCCGACCGCCCACTGACCCGCACCGGTGATGAACCCGAAGCTGTTCGCAGATTCACTGATACTTCTGACAGTCGTGTATCCGGAGAAGATGACGAAGCCGAAGAGAGGGGTAAAGGAGACGACGCCGGTACTTTGACCGGTCAAAGAGTTGGCCCAGGCTAGAGGAACTACATCGACCTTTAAAGAGGCTGGGTGAGTGTGGTCTGATGCTGAGGCAAGTAGACTTCCAAGAGGGTTAGCAGCGCCAGACCCACTTTCGATCAAGGGTGGGGTCCCTGTTTCTAGCGCCAGTCCGGCAGGAGGCGCTACCGCTGTCGACCTGATAGTGATGTTGATCCGCCCTGTTGCTGGATCGTCTTTGACGACGAGTCCAATATCCGCCCCTTCAATGAAGTTGAGCACTCCCTGAGGCGCACTGATTGCCGTTGCGCCTAGGGTAGAGCCCGTGTCCGTGCCCGCATACTGAGCCCTGACCGACAGAGGAGCTTCGCCTGGTTGCGCGTCGAGGGCCGCATTGAAGTTTGATTTCTCTGCCGTAAACCACGCTGGGAAATAGAACTGGTAGTCACCGGCTGGAAGTGTAGCCGCTACTTCAGCGCCAGCGACCACTGTGTAGAACTCAAGAATGTAACGATGCCGGGTCATGCTGCCGACGTTGATCGCGGTCGGGCCAACGTAAGGCTTGGCGACTGGAGTGTCGAAGCTCGTGATCGGACCGCCGGTGACCGAGGATATCTCGTAGAACCTTCCATCATCGCCTTCGATGATGTCTCCAACGTCGAGATCCGCTGGGGTGTTGATGGTTCCCGCAGCTACAACTACCGTCGACGTGCTCGCCGTGAAGTTGAGTTGCTGGCCCGCCGCCAGTGTCAGGGCTCCTGGATTACTTGCCCCGCCAGGACCGTAGACCACTCGACCATAGATGATCTGGCCGGTGGTGTTGACGAGCTTCTGACCAGTGTCGGAGTCGACAATGGTTGCTACGTTCCGGCTCTCAATTACGGCCCCAGAGACCTCTGTAACGGCACCTTCTCTTAGGCTCACGGTTGAGACTGTTGCCGTTGCCGCAGGAGGGCCGCTCTGGTTAATTACCTCGCCGACAAAGAGTGATCCGACAAAATCACCTAACGTGAGTGTGAGCCCGACCACCTCTTTAACGATGGCAGTGCCACCGCTCGTAGCTCCTGTTATGAGGAGTCCCGGTGTGAAGGTTCCAACCAGTCCGGTGATCACTACGTCAATGAACTCAGATCCATCGTCAGCAATGATTACGGGCACTCCTGCTGGTAAGTTAATTCCGGTAGCAGGGGAGATGTCCTTGTACGGCTCAAAGTCCCTATTGCGGGCCGCAAATGATCCGGAGACGTTAGCAGAGGTTCCAGGGGCAGCGAGTGTGAACTCGTTGCCTCTGACAGTGATGAGATTTTTACCCAGTCTCCCTGCCATGCTTACGTTAGACAGATCAGCTTTAAGACGCGCTGGGAGTCCAGTCGTTTGAGGAAAGAGCGAGTCGAACGTGCTCCCAGCAGTTCCATCGATGAGTTGGCGTGACGCGATTACCTCTTCTGTAGTGATCGCGGCAGCGATCAGCTTGGTGATCGAGCCGCCCGGCATGAAGCCGATCCGAGTGCCGTCGAACGCTACGGGCTCGTGTCGTGTCACGGGTGCTGTCGCAGCAACCGTCAGCACTGCTCCTACCTTTGTCACGACACAGATCAGGACCTCCGCAGCGCCGGACGGTTCTGGGGTAGTTCTGGTAATAATCGAGCCTAGAGTCGCGGCCCCAACCTCGTAAGACGCCTGAAGGATGACGTAGTAAGTGCCGTCGCTGAATCCTGTGAAGTCCAGCGAGGTGGTGTCTGTGGTTACCACATCCAGCATGCGATCACTGCGGCCCGCAGATAGTGCAGAACTGGAGACAACACGCCCTATAGAAACATCCTCTTCTATGAAGAGTGCCACCGTAGCGGATATAGGACCACTAGTGACGGTCTCCCCTGTTTGGAATATCCCGACCACATTGTCTACGAGGATGTAGCCATCGCTGATTACGCGGATGGTTGCGGTCGCTCCGCTAATACCGCCGAGGATCGCGCTTCCGATAACGAATGACCCTACCAGCGTAGTGAATGTGATGGCCTTATCGACCTTGAGATCGAGAACAGCTCCAGTAGGGGACGGGACAAACCCGAGGTAGATCCCACGGGGAAGCCCGAGGAATTTCTTGTTGATGGCATCTGATGTATAGCGTTCAGTCCAACGCGCTTTGACGTCGTCCTTTGTGAAAACTTGAACTGGTCCGGCTACCATGCTTAAACCCCAGTAATCCTGTCTACGATGCGAAGGAGTAGGTTATCAAAGTCACCATCAAGGTCGGCGAACGTATCCCAGTTAAAGAAGTAAGGATCGCCAGATGGTGTCGCTGCGAGACTGTCTACGCCGCTATCGGCATCACCTTGCGTCATCGGGAAATACTGGTCTCCATCGATTGAATACTCAGGGAGTATTCCAACAGTACGCGCCGGATCGGCCTTTACGATGTAATCAATCCTAACCCGACCAGGGAAAGGTTGTGCGGCACTTGTGATGTGGACCGTTGGCTGCAGATTTGTAAAGGTTGCGCCTTCGCCTGTGCGCGTAGCTGGTAGAAGAAAGTCGGACCCGGTAATGATCCCTTCTTCTACAAGAGCGGAGGCCCCATCCCAGGATGTAACTAGAGTCGTCCCTGCGTTCAGGTCGCGGATCAAAAGAGTCTGAAGAATGTTATCGCGGCGTCGGTCATCGGTGTATAGCGTAATGCCGAGGCTCGTCTTGGCCGCTATCGCTGAGGGGAGGATAGTGTTTGTCAGATCCAAGAACGAAAGAGGAAATAGCTTACTGGTTGTTTTCGCCAACTTGGTGCTACCAGACCCAGAGTAAAACAAGCAGAGGTCGTCAGTCTTGTTGACGAACATCGACCACATACCGGCATCTCCCGATACGGTTGCGATACCAACGTCACCGACTCCTGTGAAGATGACAGCCGTCCACTGCGGGGCAGGGACAACGAGAGGGGCTTCCCAGCTCGCGTCGAGCGAGTAGATCCTGATAGGACCATTGACCGTCTTCGGCTGCATAAAGTAGAGATTGCCATCCCAGCTTGCAAAGCTCCCGAGCAGGTTCGCTGAGCCCGATGCTCCCGTAAGGAACGTGTCGCTTCCGGTATCCGGTGCAGCGTTTACGAATGATGTGCTCGACGAAAAGTTTCCAGTGGCACCGCTGTTAAGACCGGTGACTACATCACCTATGGCAAAGCCAGTTCCTGAGACCGTATCAATGCGAAGCAGGGAACCGCTGAAGCTCCTGACCACACCTGTAGTTAGGCTAACGCTTCCGGTAACGGTCTCACCTGCTGTGTAGGCCCCTACGATACCGGCGAGCGTAATGAACCTGGCTAGGGGCGCATAACTCCACAGACCAATCGCCGTTGCAAACCAAATGGCGCCACGATATACGATTGAGTCTCCACCGTTTGATGCGCCGATTACGGCCAGCTCAGTCAAAGGCGTTGACCACGTAGTTCCGTCAGTAGACGACGAGACCGAGATTCCGTCCCCCGCGCCCGCTTCGTCTGACCACAGGGCCACAACGGTGTCATTGACGATCTGTAAGCAGATTGGCGTAAGGACATGCCCAACTAGAGGAGAGAACGGCCCAGCAACGACGGACCATGTCCCAGCTATCAGCTGGTGAACTTCTATGTCCCCGACGGCGGACACGACGAGTATCAGGGGATTTCCCTGGAATACGGTGTAGATATTCACACAACGCGCTGGAAATGGCGCTGCAGTTTGCACGCCAGTGATGACAGTGCCTAAATCTGTGGCCGTAGCCTCCACCGTGTTGATGGTTACTGGCTGGCCAGTCGACCTCTTTAGCGCAAACGCTTTAGCCATTTAACCCTCTCTAGACCGCGACGTCTGCTGATACAGGACCGGTTGTCCATACCTGCGAAGTTGCTAGTTGATTTCCGACCACTGAAGCTGACCACACGGCAGCTGCGGACGAGTCCGCATTAACCCCAGCTATCCGCCACACCTGTGATGACGCACGTGCCCCATCGAACGAAATTTTATCAAACTCGACGTGAATCGGCCTAAAAGACTCTAGAGCGAGCAGAACTCGGGCCGCGACATCGGTAAAGTTCTCGATTTCGGTGTTGTCTGGGGTAAAGAAGAAGAGTCTCAGTGAGTGAGACCGGCACTCACCATCGGTGATGATCCCTCCCCTAATTCTCACAGGTCTGAGCGTGTCGGGCCATTCTTCGTATCTGTCCGTCTTGATGAGGTCTATAGGCAGGAGGTCCGCACTCACCTCATCGTAGGACGCTAAGAACTGGGTAGGGCCAGCAGTAAGTAGTTCGACAACGAAGTTAACCGTGGAACCGGCCAGAAGAGGCACAGTCTCTCCGACCATCGATCCGCCGATGTAATCAATTGTGCCGTACGAGATTGCGTCAATGGTGGCCGAGTTGGCCCCAGAGGTAATAGTTTCCCCAACAGAAAATCCTGGGAGAGTGATCAATTCGACGTTGATAGCTGATCCGCTGACACTTCCCACCAACCCTACAGAGGTGCTAGTGCCGCCAGTGACCTCGTCATCTGCGATAAACGCGCCAACTATGGCTGAGAGCGTAAGGCGAGCCCGTAGAGGACCAGGCACTAGTTGAGTGGTAATTCCGGCGATAGCGCGGCCTGAGCCCGTCAGACAGCGCAGAACTTCTCCGGGAGTGAACCCGGCAAGCGTGGTAATCCGGTCAATGATCATGAAAGACGTTTTGAAGTCTCTGAGAACTGCGGTAGTCCCAGATGTTTCTCCTACGAACGTATCCCCAGCAGCGATTACATCTGGCGAGGTGATGGTAACCGTAGCTGTAGCGAGAGACGTGGTGTCGAGGATAGCGCCTGTCCCAAACACGCCAGCAGTAGTGACAACATTGATAGAGGAGGCGCCTATGGCGATGATCGTCCCGGTTGTGGCGCCCTGGGTGACCGTGTTGCCGACTCCGAAAAGCCCGACGATTGACGTGAGAGACAGAGTAGTAGTAGGGGTAATATCGATGCGAGTAAGTGGACCGTTTTGCTGATTGCCAGTTCCGAATAGCGAACCAAGTTCGTCATCGCTGATCTGTTCCGAAATACCGTATTTCGTGGTCACGTTGATGTGTAAGGTTCCAGGGCCGATAGGACGTGGATTGAGGAGAGTTGTGGAAAGATCGAACGGAGTTGCGAGCTCTCCAATAGTGCTGAGAACATGGTCCGCAGGCCCACAGGTCTGGGCCCACAGTGGGGTGGTCGTAACGAGCAGTCCTTCAAATGCGGCAGTGATGTCGTAACCCTTATCGGTGCCCTTATTCACCCAGAGTGTGCTGGCATTGAGGACCGAGCTTCGCTGTAGGCCTTCAGACTTGGTTGGATCGACCGTAATCCCGACGTTGTAGGCCAGCTGCGGGAGTTGGTCTAACGGAACCCTGATCGCATCCCACAGAGTTAAAAACTGGTGCCATTTGATCCGTAGATCCTGGTAGGACGGTTTGAGCGCCGATTGGAACTTTCTTAGTGGCTGCTGGACCGAGCTTCCTGTTGGACCTTCTTCATCACAATCCCTGTAAGTCTCTGGAATAGCTTTCCAGAGCATCTCTTCGGCCCAATCACCAAACCCGAATTGGTGACTTCCGAACGGATTGTGTCCCCAACCGATAGAGGAATCAGGCACTAGAACTCGACCTCGCGGAAGACGGTGAACCTCTCACCGGTAACCGCAGGAATGGTGATCGTGACCAGACCAGATGGTAGATCCAGTGTGTAGTCATCTGGAGCAGATTGGATCGAACCGTTTCGGTGGAACTCGATGCGCTGCAGAGCTGGGTAATCCAGAGATGTGACAAGCATGTCGATTTGGAAGGTCCCTGAGAGGGGATCAACGACACGCGGCGCCATATGTTGGTGATCGCCGGTAGTAATGATTGGAGGGAAGGTCTCCATCAAGATGACGAATCGCTCTGGATCCGGATCGAGGAGGTTCGGCCGAAAGCTGGGTACTACAAGCGTGACCAGTCCGGTACCAGTGTCTACAGAGTAATCATCTGGCTCACTCTGGAACTCGCCGTTACGGAAGAGCCTAATCCGCTTGAGGAGCGCCGGGGCGAAGCTGGCAATGTTCAGATCAAGGATTGATGTCCCTGAAAGTGGGGGCTCTATGATCTTCGCCGTCTGATGCTCGTGTGGTTGGACAGTAGATCCGGTGCCTCCACCGAATATCTCTCCAGACTCTCCATCCTTCAGGGACTTTCCGTCAGCGAAGAATACAGTTGTCCCTACCCGCGTGGCGAGGAGAGTGATGTCGTGGAGTCGTGTGCCAGGAATTAGAGTGATCGGGCCAACAATTAGAGAGGCGATCTGATTTCCAACGAGCAGTCGGGGGTGCTTGAAATAGGCACACTCGCCATCCAGTAGTACTACAGAACCACCGGGGGCAGGCGGACCTTGAATGGTGATGTTCCAGACCGTTGTCTTGGTGCGGATTTCCACTGGGTTCGACCATATAAGAGCGCCCGTAGTGGCGCTCCAGGAGAAAGACCCACCTCCGGACCACACAAAGTTATCGTTCTCAGCAAGAGCCCAATCGGCCATGTCGGTAGCGAGAAAGTAAGACTTGATGGTCGGGTAGTAGGGCTCCTCGAACTCTGTCGGGATCGGGAATTCATTTTGTGGGGTTAGGTCGGCCATTGTTTCCTATCTCCTACAAGAGCGATATATCAGGAGAAGCGCCCATCGTAATCACCTCGAACTCCGAGATTTCGAGATCGCCGAACGAGTTGAGTCTGGTGGAGCTAATATCGTCCCCGATGTTGTTTCGCACAACCACTGTGATGTGGGAATAGTCGACCCCCGTGATAGCCTCGACTGTCTGGTAGAGGTCTCCAGCCCTAAGAGAGTCGCCAAACTCCCGACCAATCAGGAGACTTTGAACTGCCGTACGAACATTGTCGACGATGCCGATTCGTATCTCATCACTGGTGATGTTACTAAGGGTTTTGACACCAATGATGGCATCCACCGATAGTAGGTTGACGGAACCATCTGTTACGACCGCCTCCACAGTGCTTTCAGCGATACCATTCAAAAACGTCGCTAGGTTTCTTGCCAGGCCTTCACTGGCAGGGACGTAGCGCCCGATCGAATCGGCCGCGAGGATCTGCGCGTTGACCACATTAGCCGAACAGTTTGATGACAGGATAGCTTCGACGTAGTCCGAGAGGCGAGTTGTGAGCGAGGTTGGGACGTTGAGGGCGATCAGGCTAGCAATAATGCTCTGGGCTTCAGCGTCAGCAATAGCTGACCTAGGCGATGTGGCACGGCCTTTAGATACCGCGCCAAACACAGGATCAACGTAAGAGTTGATCCAGCCCGTTAGGTCGTCAGCCGTGACCGCCCGTCCAGCTGCTTGGAATACTTGAGGGGCGTTGACCTTGATGCTGTTCAGCGGCTCTGGGTCAGACCCTGGAGTAGACGGGGACGTGTTTGAGAGCACGGTCGAGATGGTGGTCGTCCCGGCCACAATTGGAGTGGTGAAGTTTCCAATCGTGTCAGAGGCAATCGACCCAAATACGCCAGATGTTACGAAGAACGTGACGATGATCTCCGCATCTTTAGGTGGAATGTTTCCGGCAATACCATCGCCGAAGATCACGCGCGGAGGGGACAGGCCATACTCGATCTCAACCTGATCAGTCTGCTCATACGCTAGTAGAGCGGTCTCCGGCCACAGAATGCCAGCTACTGAGGTAACAGGCGATCCCTGGGCGATGGTAGAGGTTCCCGGTACAGAGAGTTCGTATATCTGGAACGGCTCTCCAGTGCTACGGAACACAGCCTGAAGCGTTCTCCCCTCCCGCATCTGAACGATCTTGATCGGATCATCAATCCCATTGTTGATCGGATCCCATGTGACTGCTGAATTGATCGACACGAAGATGCCGCCATCGGTTGACCCAGCGTAGACGGTTACCGGGGTCAACGGATCAATAGCAAGGGCCTGATTGTTCGTGGCCGTCAGACCAGAAACAGCTGTGGCCCAGTTTGCGCCGCTATCGACGGTCTTAAAGACACCAGAGTCACTTGATGCCGCGTAAATGATCGATGGGGTGACCGGGTCGATTTTAATGTCTACTGGGGAGGTTGCGGTGAAACCGGCGTTAGTCTGGGCCCAGAGTGCACCAGATGTCGTCGTCTTGTAGATCCCCCCGCCTACGGTAGCCAAGTAGATCGTTGCGGGGGTGACTGGGTCGATGGCGATGTCTGTGACGTTGGTATCTGCGAGCCCGGTGTTCGATGCGGACCATGACAGGGCAGAGTTGATGGTCTTGAATACTCCCCCGCTGAACATTCCCGCGTAGATAGTAGCCGGGGTAACAGGATCGATGGCAATGGACTGAATGACAAAATCAATGATTCCTACGTTGACCGACGACCACGTAGTCCCTGAGTTGATTGACTTGTACAGCCCGCCAGCGTTTGTCCCGGCGTAAAGCGTCGAAGGGGTAACCGGGTCGACTGCAAGCGCGGTTATCTTGATGTTCGACAAGCCGGTGCTGGAGGGTCCCCACGTTAGTCCGCCATCTGTCGTCTTGAAGACCCCAGAAGTAAGCGTCCCTGCGTAGAGGGTGGTAGGTGAAAGCGGATCAATAACCAACGCCGTTATGTTGGTGTTGCTCAGACCACTATTGGCAGAACTCCACAGCGTACCGGATGAGAGTGTTTTCAACACTCCGGACGTTGTGGCCGCATAGATCGTCGCTGGTGTCGCTGGATCGATGACCAGTTCGACCACGTTCATGCCCAGGGGCAGCCCAGCGCCAACTTGACCAGGATCAAACACGAGATCCGCTAGGGTCTCGAAGCCTAGCCCGTCAGGTCCGGACGCCTTCTGACCCTTCGGAATGGTGAGTTGCACTGGAGGGGCTGTTACGAGCTGGACTCTTACATCAACTACGGCTGGAACTGACGAGGTGGTCTTGTAGCCCAACTGACGGGCGATAGTGACGGCCGCAAAACGCAAGCGTGCGTATTGAAGTGTGACGTCATCGCCCTGACGATCTCCATACCACGACAGGGTAGAGAGGGCGTTAGCGTTCGCCTCGATGAGCATGACTCCCTGCTCAGATGCGACGATGTTTGATGCTACATCTGCGCCAAATGTGGCGTTGATCGCATCAATGATCTCCTGACGATGGGTGTCGAAGTCTTTGCCGAAAAATGTGGACCGTGTCAGGAGCCGTGCGGTTGGGCTAAGTTCGATGCTCATTGTCCGTTACACCACTCGTGGGAGGGCCAAAGTCGTTCTGGCTTCAAGGTTTCCACTAGACCTCCATGTTACATGGAGGGTGATCGTAGTATCGTCCAGCTCGAACAAAACATCTTGAACAGCGACCCTTGGCTCCCATACTGAAATGGCCCGAAACACCTCAGCACGAGCGCGGAACCCGGTGGCCCTTGAGATCGAATCGAACAGAATAATGCGTAGGTAAGACCCGAAGGTCGACCGCATTACGCGTTCTCCTGGAATCGTGCTTAGGATTGTGAATACGGAGTCGTGAAGACACTTCTCATCCACACACGACTCTGGATAACCACGACTCGTGAACTTGAAGGGGACTGAGATTCCTTTGATTCTGGTCATGTTAGGTCGACTTCATGATTGATGCGTATTGGGCCAAGGTAATAGGGGGCAAAGCGTTTCCAACGAATCCAGGGGCAAGCGTGCTGATAGGCCCTGGAGTAGGTATTCCGGTCGGCGAGCCTGAGTCTCCGAGAGGGTGCTCGTGATTAAGCACAAAGTCTACAAGAAGGTCATTGGCCAGGTTCCTGGCAGTAGCCGGGTTACCGATGGTGACGAGCCCGCCGAACAACACGATCCCCGTTCCAGGGGGCCCCAGAGACACAGCCGCTGCGGGGACGTTGAAGATCCCCGAGTTAATGATCAGGGAAGGCGTAGTAATGAGCATCGATGTGGTCGCAGTAATCGCCACGGTCGCGGCCGTCTGGGCAAACGATCCCAGCGTCTCAGTGACAGCTCCTACGAAGTTGATGATCTTCGCACCGACCCCTGTCTCGACTGCAACCCCAGGACCACTAGGAGCAGGTGGCGCAGCCCCAGAGCCCATCGCGATGCCTCCAGCAGCGGACATGGTTAGAGCCCCAGTAGCAGTCACGTTGATGTTCCCGGTGTTCGAGTCGATAACGACAGACTGAGTGGGCCCAACTCTTGACTGAATTGTGATCAGGCCAGTCTTGTTATCAAGGTCGATCGTATGCGCTAAGCCTGCTGGACCAGCTGTCTTAACCGTGACCTTGCCAGGTATGTCTTCTATCTTGATCGAGTTGGCATTGATTCCATCTACATCAGCTCGGAGTCCGGAGATCATGATGTATTTGGATGTGTCGTTAAGAGCGATGCGGTGACCGTAGATCGTGTCGGCGTAAATGCCTTCCTCAACTGTTTCATCCCTCACAGTGGGAGCGGCCGTCGTATCAGAGAGCGTGATCTGCTGACTGCGCCGAGCCTCACCCTGCTTAGGACGCCCCTTGTCGTCTTTTCCTAGCTGCTCGCCGCTCCAGATCGCCACATAGGGCTCCTCTGGGTCATCGCAGAAGATCAGACCATGGCCGAACCCAGTCTTGATTCCACGCTTCAGTGGAATGCCCTTCCCCTTTTTGGCTTTGAATTCGGTCGGTAGGTGAGATGTGCTAGCCGCCTTCGACGCGTTTGGGTTCGACCAGAAACTTCCGACCTGTCGAGGGGCTTGACCATCACCGTGATCGAAGGACACGTAGATCGAATCACCGTCTTCTGGAGGGAAGTAGATGCCGTGCTCGACCCCTGCGTAAATGGACATAGGCATGAGCATTTCCGGGTGAACGTCCGGAGTAAAAACTTTAGCCGCGTCCGTAGTCCCGATTGCTAAGACGCCAATTCTCGCTGAGACACGTCCTTGCTGGCGCCTGTCATCGTTCGACTCTACAGTGGCTCCGTAGAGCCCGTAGTAGCGCCTCGACGCGAACTCTAGCCCGAGCTCGGTTACGTTTGAGATCCATCTCACTACTGAGTTAGCTGTAAATTCCATACTAATTCCCCAGATTGAGGACTTGGTCCTTTTGAAGGTCTAGTTTCTCTTCCTCAATTGCACTTGCAGTAGCATCCCCTCCGCCAGCCCCGGTTGTCGGCGAGCGCACGTCTTTCGGCTTTTTCACATCGTGCCCTTTAACCGTGAGTCGCATCAATTCAAGCTGCATGTCATAGCCGCTATTCCCGATGGTGTGCGTCGCATTCAAGACGTAGTAAGGACCATCAAACAGGACGCTAGTGCCCTCAAGTTGCACAACTACACCAGGCCACATATCAACAACACCTGGGGCGGTCACCCCCACCTTGGGGTGGGAAAATGTCTGCGCCTCCTTGACTACGGCCGCAGCTTTCTGATTAGCGTTGTGGCCTTTAGCTGGAGTGGATAGCACGTTAGGAAGATCCTTATCCTTCTCGTTTGCGGGTGACGGTGTAGTAGGGCCTATCTCTTCGTCCGGCTCGCTTACTCCGCTTCCTTTATCGAAAAGAATTCCAGCATCCTCGGGAGAGTTCCCTGTGGTCTTACCGGGCTCACCGCTTCCCGGACCGAGCAGGGGTTTGTCTGAGTCTGCCCCAGTGTCCTCAACCATTGAGCTTTTGTCGTCACCGTCAGCATCAGGATCGTATTTGTAAGAAACTAACCCTCTACCGGATACTGGTAGGAAAACCCACGGTTGCAGATTCCCGTTAATGTTCATGACGGGTATATCGTTCGGCCCCTCAGGGGCTTGACGATAAAGAAACCGATAGGAGTAGGTGTTGTCCTTAGACGAATCGTGCAAAGAAAAAATGCGGAACGTGTTGCTCGATGATGTGAAGGTCAACGAGTGGTCACGGCACAGTCTTCTAATGAGGGCCCAATCTGTGACCTGCTGCATAACCCCGCCTGGAGGGGCTGGGGGCCCCTCTTCTACCGGCCTGTTCGCTCCGGTAAGGAAGGTTGAATCTTCCGGCACTGCCGAGATGTCTAGAAGGGTCTGAGTTCGGCCTACGATCTCAGCTACGATCTCGCAATCGTTCTTGTACTCTTTGAACAGCCAGTTCCTACGACCTGTGTTCCTAGAACCAACAGAGTAGGTCAGGTCATGCCCAGAAACGGTGATCGAAATATCCTCCCCAAATTGGGCCTGCGGATAGTTGTTCCGGAACACATAGACATCGCTAAGAATGGTGGCCCCTCCCCAACCCGCGTAGCCCCATTGAACCTTTACTAGGGTTCCGAAGTTAAGCAGTTTATTGTTCAGCAGCCTGATCCCATCATCGTATGGAGGGGTCAGAACCAGCGTGAACTTCAACGGGGACCCAGCCTTTGATTCAATCTTCAGATTCGCGGCTATATTCTGGAGCAGTCTGGAATCGAGCGCGAACGAATCATCTCCTGGAACCAAGGATTCTTGCTCAGAGAAATCTGAACTTCCAAGATTGGAGATGATGCTCCCGAGAGCCGATACATTCGTTGCGCCCGCAAGTGGATCTGCACCTGGAACGAGTGCAAGCGCGTCGTTTATTTGATCGATGTCGAACTGATCCTGGTTTCTTTGGTTAGCGACTTGCTCCTTGGAGACGTTCTTAAACTGCACTCGAAAGAATGGCGCAAACAGATCACCGACGTTGCCGGTCTGGGAGGACCCAGATACAGGATCGGCACTATCGTCTGGAAGTTTGGCGCCCGCTTGACTCACTTAACGATCCCCCGTGCCTGCAAGCTCGCCCTAGTCGGGATAAAGATCCTGTGACCAGGTACGAGATCGTTGGGAGCTAGGCGGAGGTCGTTCCGGTGGAGAATGACCCAGCCCAGTTGTTCATCCAGGAGCTGCTCCGCTGCAATGTTGTCGAGGCGGTCGTGACTGCGGATGAGATAGACAACATCATCGTCACGAGGCAGGATCTCCGGGGGCCTGGTTGGCGCCCAGAAGATTACCTCGTTCACTCGACGCAGAGTCGACGTGGTAAGTGGTCCAGTTGGGTTTCGTTTAACTCCCATTTATTGACCGGCTCCAGTCTTTCCGGCTAGATCATTCTCATCAGCCTTCACTTTGAGACTCTCTTGAGCATTCGCAGCGAGTCCGACCTGGAAATGGGGCGGAACCTGCCACCACGCGGGAGGTTTGTCCCAGAACGCCCCTTGACCTTGTCCCTGACCGGGGGCAACCGGGCCAAGCCCCGCTGACGCAGCCCCGGCCGGGGTTGGGACTGCCTTTGCAGTGGCCTTACGCACGTTCTCCTGAACAGCTTGTGACGGGTCAGCCGATCCTGCCGTCTTGTAGGCATCACTAGCCTTAGCCTCGCCAAGCACCTGTGACCCGACAAGGCCTTCTGTCTCCTTCATGAGAGACATCATCTTGTTTGGATCGTGCATGACCGTGAACTTGTCAATGTTCTCGCTCATCTGCGACATTGTTGAACCGATGCGATCCGCGAATTCAATCTTGCCCGCCTTGGCGTACTGGCCTTGGTAGTGGGCAAGACGACCCATCAGGGCCTCGGTACGGCCAATAAATCCGCCGCGCATCTTGTCGGCGATTGCGCCCTGGGCGAGCTTTTCATCGTGTACAGCTTTACGGCGGAGGTGCTTAGATTTCGCTGTCTGCTCAGCACGGCCTCGTCGCTCTCTTGCATTCTTATCACGCGCCTCAGCCTTGAGCTTGTAAGACGCCTTACCCCTCTTTTCTTCTTCAGCGAAAATAGTCGCGTAACCGTCCGCAGCCGTCCGAGCTGCCTTTGCCGCTTCTTCGATCCCCTTTGTCTTGATTGTGCTCGCTTTTATCGATGCCTCGGCCTCTTTGCCCAGAGAGGCGGCTGTGGCATCGGCGACCTTCATTCGCTCTTTGTAGAGAGCGTTCGCCTTTAACAGGTCAGCCTCCTCGCCGTTAGCTGCATAACTGGCCTCAGCCATCGCCATTGCTACCTTTGCGTAGCCCTGCAACAGCGGCCCGAATGTATGCTCAATTATCCAGCCGATGGCTGTGGCCATTGAGTACTTAATGGTGTTCCACGTCTTTGACGTTTCTACGACCAAGGCTGACCATACCTCTAAGGCATCCGCTTTTACCTCTAACCACGTTGCGGTAATCGGAGCCATTGCTACGTCTTTGAACCAATCTGCCCAGTCCTGGAACCAATCTCCGACATCCTGGAACGACGCCTTAACCTCCTCCAGGCTGGACCCAAAGCTCAAGAATATCTCCTCGGCAACCCCAGCAGAAAATTCTGACACGACGTCCCAAACCCCTCCCAAGATGTTCATGAAAGAGTTATTGAGATCCGTATCAGAGGCGAACCATTCGGTGACGGCTTTCCACGCCTTCTGCCAGTTACTGACTTTGAACAGCTCTTTGATGCCGTCCCAGGCCCACTTTCCCAGTCGACCCAAGACTCGACCGATGTTCTTACCCATTTCACGAGCACCGGTCTTCCAGCCCTCAAGTTTCCCCTTCATGTTGGCCCAGATGTTGTCGAGCTTTTCGCCCATCCAAATGCCGATTCTGGTGAACACCTCTGAGAACGAGGAATTACCGGCTCGAACCATCTCCGCTTGGAGGTGGAGGAACAAACGACGAGTACCATCTGCGAGTGTACCCCGCATTTTAGGGAAGAAGAACTTCACGATCTTTGTTGGGATGCCCATCAGTAGCCCATCGACGAGGTCAACGATGCCAACAAAGACGCTTTCAACTCCCTTCAGCATCGCCTCAGCGCCGCCGAGGTTCGGGTCGGCCAGGGCTTTACCAAACCCCTCGATAGCCGTAACAACGGCCGCGATAGCCGTAAGCGGGAACAGGATCTTCTTGCCGAGAGTCATGGCGATCTTCCCAAGACCGCCGAAGAGACTAGAAACCGGACCGCCTACGATCGGGAGTCTAGTCAGAAGTACCTTCAAAGATGTGAACGGCAGGACCAGAGCACCGACAGCTGAGGCCAGCGTGGCAGCAGTAGCTCCGAGGATGGCGCCGTACTTAATCAGCTTCTGAATCTGAGCAACAACAGGTTTGTTTTCGTCCCGCCAATCAGCGAAGCTGGTTGCAAGGCCCTTGATCCTGAGGTTGAGAGCCTTCGCCCAGTCATGGAGATCCTCGAAAGATTTCGAGGCGTCGTCCACTATTGAAAGCCCAATAATGGACTTCCCAAGGTCTAGAAGGTTTTTGAGGGTGTCGAGCGCCGTAGCTCCAACTTTACGGAGTGCGCCGGACATTTGAGCGAAAGTTGCTTTCCCCTTTCCAAAATTAGACGCCGCCTCCTTCTCGGCCGCACTCGCAGCCTCAAACGACTCTTTAATCTTGCTCGGGAACTGGAGCATATCCTGTACGGTCTCGGAAGATGACGCCCTTACCTGCTCCATCAAGCGGCCTGCCATCATCTCCCCGGCCGGGCCTGTCGCGAGCATCGCATCGCGCATCTTCAAAATTTGATCAGCAAATTCGGCTGGATTATCTTGACCCTTAGTTATCAACTCATCGACTTCGCTGAACTGCAGACCAGCTTCAAATAAGGCATTGGTGAGAGGGCTAAAGCTATCCGCCAATCCGAGGAATACCTTCTTGTTTGTCGCAGACTGCTGCATGAAGTGCTGCTGGTGCTGCTGAGCTTTAGCGATCCCGCCAGCGATGTCTGTCCCGTAGACCTTCGCGAAGGTAGCACCGAGCTTTATCGTATTTTCGACCATATCCCGCGAGTTAACTCCGAGGAGTGCTCCGAACTCCACAACGGACTTCTCGGCGAATGACACGGCTATAGGGATCTGGCCGATCATTCCGGGGATCTTGTATTCCTTCTGCCACTTGGTGACATCGTCTGACAAATCCCCCAGGGACGATCCCATGTGACTAAGCGACTTGTTCGTCTTGATAACGGCGGACGCAGCTAGACCATGTCGACCGGTCAGCTCGGCCATCATCTCAAGGTTCTTGGCGCCGCCCTTACTGATGGCCCCGAAGGTGTCCTTTTGTCCCTTAAGACTCTTGTCCAAGTCTTCGGCGGTTAGTCCGGCCGCAGCCATTGCGTTGACGAGTGCGCCCGTCTTTTCGGTACTCAGTCCAGTGACGTTGGACAGACCGGTAATCGTGTCTGCCATCTGCGTCGTCTGTTGGCGATTGAGTCCCATCTGAATGCCAAAATTCTTGATCTGTCGATCAATGGCAAACGTCTTGGTAGCGGCGATCCGAGTTACATCTAGTTGAGATGCAATTTGGTTAAGGTTCGTGATGATGGCGCGTGCACCACGAAACTCTCCTTGGATTGCGTAGTTTGGGTTCCTAGGCATGCCGTCTTCCTTTTGATGCTCCTATACGCCGTAGTCTAAGCTAATCGCCTCCGAAGAAGTATGTGCTGGCTCGATACCTGTCGGAACTGATGGCTGTAGATTTGTTGTTTGACCTTTACTTGCTGCGTTTTCCTGCCGTGTGACCTCTTCTTGCAATCGGAGCATCCTCCGACGTCTTGATGAGGTCATGTTCATGACTGACTCTGGTGACCAGTGAAATACCTTGGCCAGAATTAGCATGTCGATTTCAAGCTGCGATTTTGACCCGAGTGGGGAAAACGCAAAGAACCTGGGGCCATCCACAGTCCACCAGCCGGACTGGTCGTAGATGACGGGGGTTTCTACACCCAGTCCAGAGTCTCCACGCTGAGCTCTTCCTCCTCGGGGTTGGAGAAAAAAACCTGGCCCAAATCCAAGTCAAATTTGAACTCGGTCTGACAGCCGGGTCGATTGCAATTGATTTCGATCTCTGTCTCGATACTCCCTTCCATGATGTTGATTACGTTAATGAGGTGAATGCGATCTACGCGAGGCAGACTTTGAACTACCTTCAGGTCCTCAACGTCATTCTCGCCGGTAACGGCGTAGTCATCGATTGAGACCAGCCGTCCGAGGATGGCGTAGGATCGAGCGTTCTTGGCTGTGGGACGCGCCTCAGACACACGACGCTCTCCCGAAGCCGCGAGAACTGTGAGAGTGGCCGTCTTCTTACTCTTGGGCAGCTTGACCCGCACATTGCGCTTCGTAGCGTCTTTGCAGAAGCCAACCTCTAGCTTAGACAGGTCGATGCGCTTGTTGTGGAGCGGCTTGTTGCACCCTGGGCAAATGCGCCCGTCCACCTTGTAGTTGTCACCAAGAGACAGCCGACGAATGTAGAGCAAACACGCCATGCGGTCCGCAATTGTGAACGCCAATCCACCTTTCAGATCATCACCCACAGCGCCCATGATCTCGTCTCGATCGGTGATCATCTGAGGGCCTGCGCCCTCCTTGCTTATCGTGGAGAGCTTTTCGATGCAGTTGCCAATGATCTGAGTCATACGATCTGATAGGTGCAGATCGTCGTCTCCCATAATGTCGTCCTCCAGACCAGACATTTCTCGGAGGTAGACATGGTTGTAAACACGACCCTCGGCGCTGACATAGCCGCACGGCAGCCTGAAGTCGCCGCGCCCTTTGCCGAACACTTCTAGGTTCGGGATGTTGTTGTGTGGTGCTGCCACTGTGATGCTCCTTGGCGGTAAAGCGCTTAAGTTGTTGGCTTACCTTGAGTTACAAATGCTTTGCATAGATCGTAGACTAGTTCTTCGACTGGCTGCTGGCGATCAGCAGCCACCATCGCCAATTTGGTGAAGGTGATCCGGTCAATGAAAGGTGCGATCCTCACCATTTCAGTGCCAGCATGGTTTGCTCTTGTAGACAAGAACTCATTAAGCAGGAACGCGATCACCGCGCTTTTGCCTGGGTATCCGTCCTCGGTCAGCTTTTTATCGAATGTGGTTAATGAATGAGCTGACATCCACATGTCCGTCCGTCGATCTCTGCGATCACCATCACGCACAAAGGCGACGATATCCGCCGGAGGGGGCAATGGGCGGTCGTCCTCAAGGACCTCGCATACGAGCTGTCTCACTAGGTCCGATGCGGTCCGACCCGTGATCTCGCAGTAGCCGGAGAGGAGATCGTCTATCGAATTAGAAATCGTGTAGTTAAGCCGGACATTATCTGGCGCCATAGTGATTAGCATGCCTCGCTCGTATTCCCTCGAAAGAGTCGATCAGACTCACCGAGTCTATCAGAATCATCAATGTCTGCAAGGTATTGATGTAGATGCCCTTTATTAGGCATCATTTGGCGAAATGCTGATATCAGAACCCACTTAATGCGCTCTGGGGATCGCTTAATTGATCGATTCTGGCGGGACGCATCTATCCCTTGTTGAAATTGCCCTTGCCCACGGTCACTGATGGACTTAGAACCATCACTAACGGAGACATCTATGTCAAACGATTCGACTATTGCAGAAGCACTCCGAGCTGCCCGTGGTGAGGTTGACCTCATCACTAAGCTCAAGGAGGGTTCGCTTGAAGCTCGTCGTGATCGCATCTCAGAAGCTCTTAAAAGTAATGACTGGGATGGAGGACCGGCTGAGCTTATTGCCAGCTACCCCCACCACGCCATTGCTCGCAAGGAAGGGGTCCTGATGCGGATCCCCGTAGCCGAAGAAGATGGCAACCTCACATTCGGCAAAGCCGATGTGTTCTCCGTCCCCACACCTGTCGGGGATATCGGAACCGAGGTCATGGAGACGGCGAAGCGAGCCGTCGAGTTCCTCCTCGCAGAGGACCACGAGGCCGCAGACCCGATGATTCGTGGCATTGCGGGCGCCCTCGACGTGAAGGGTGACCTCCACCGTCGCCTGTCGATGGCAGTTCAGTTGAAGAGCCTGGGCCGCAAAACGTGGTGGCAGGAGACGATCGGTGAGCAGTTCGCCGCTGACGTCGTCATTCCAGGGGTCGTTCAGTCGAGTGAGCTGGCAGAAATGTCTGACGCCATTGAGGCGATGCACACACTCCTGAAGGAGAGCACGACTTTCGCGGTTACCGCGTTGACCGAGCTCCATACCGCCGGGACCCCAAATACTGGCGCGATTGAGTGCGCTGGTGATATTGCCGAAGACCTCAAATCGGCGATGTCAATTTTGAATGACGTCAACCGCACCGATCTTGAAGAGATGATCCAAGTCCACGAGGAAGTACGGCAAGTTGTGCCGCGCCTACTCGCAGGCATCAACTTCCTCACCCACTTGACCGGGGCGACTTCCAGGGATTCCGGACAGGAGTAAGAAATGTACGACCAGAAGCCGACAACCTCGCTGATGGAGGACCTCCAAGTCCTCGGTCTCGTCAAGCAGCCAAGGGGCAATCGCCGTCTCAACGAGATGGATGATCCGAATGATCCGATGGCGCCTGAAGAAGATCCCAGCATGGCCGCGCCAGATCCGACCGGCGCTCCCGCTGCTCCGGCGCCCAAGCTCACTCCGTTCCAGCCCAAGGGCGGCGGCGGAGCTCCTCCTGCTCCTGCTCCTGCTCCTGCCCCTGAGCCGGAAGAGAAGGAAAACTACGACACGGGCGCTGGCTTCAGCGACTACGACATGTCCCCAGAAGAAGAGTACGCGTCCTACGAGTCCGCATGGAACTGCGTCAAGCAGTACTACGCCCTCAACGAGCGCAATGAGCGTCTCAACGAGTCCGACTATAAGACCGTCGTCAACGCCATGTCCTTCATCATCGAGACCCAGGGCAAGTACCTCAAGCAGGAGCCTGACCACGATCCCGATGAGCTTCCCGCCGGAAACTTCCCAGCATGGGCTGGTAACGGCGAGAACAACCCGATCGAAAAGGTCGACGGGACTAACGCGATGCGTCAGAACAAGGGCTGGCGTTACCACGACGCTTCCCCTCGCCCCAGCGAAAAGGCCGAGTCTCTCGGCAGCCTCGTCGGTGAGCTCAAGAAGCTGACGGCGAAGACCGAGTCCAACGACGAGATGCAGGATCTTGGCAACAAGATCATCGAGGGTTTCGAGGCGATCCGCGACACGGCCAGCGAAGTTGCTCACGGCATCGCTAACCAGCTCCGCGAGTCGAACCAGCGGGTCACGTCCGGCAACCCACGCGTGAAGCTCGGCAAGTTCTTCGAGGGTGTCGCAAGCGATGCGGTGCTTCTCCTCAGGGCGATCTCCGAAAGCCAGACCACTGATGTGGACGACGCGATCGAAGACCTCAACAGCCTGTCTCGCGATCTCAAGAGGGGTCTCGCACAGCTGTAACGTTTGATGCTAGCCTGATGCTTGGCTAGCAATGGTTTGTGGAGTGCCCATTGGGGGCAAGCTGGCCTTAACAACTAGCGCCGGGTTCGAATCCTGGCTTCACGATAAAGAAACAAGGGAGCACACATGTCGACCACGCTAATTACTGAGCGTCGTGTTCTGATCGACAACCAGGGCGTAGCGCAACTCGCGGCGTCCATCGTTGAATCGGAGGACGGCGGAGACAAGAAGCTCTTCGCAGAAGGCAAGATCGGACACTGCGACACCCCAACAGCTAACGGGCGCATCTACCCCACTCGACTCATGAACCGTGAGTTGGACCGCCTTCAGACACGCATCGATGAGTCGTCTCTCTACGCAGCCGTTGATCACCCAGGCGATGGCAAGAGTCGTATCCGCGACACCGGTGCGATCATCCGTGCCCTCCGCATCGAATCTGACGGAACGATCTTCGGCAAGTTCCAGATCATTGAAGAGACCGACCACGGCCGCAACCTGGCCGCAATTCTTCGCGCTGGCGGCGCCGTTGGTGTTTCTAGCCGTGGCCTCGGGTCGACCCGCCCACACCACGAGTCCGGCAAAGAGATCGTTGGTGAGGACTTCCGCCTCGTCGCGTTCGACTTCGTCCTCGACCCCGCAGTCTCCACCGCCTACCCCAAGTTCTTCTCCGAATCAGATGAGGGCATCGCCGAGAACGTCACCTCAGACGATCTTCGCGCCAAGTTCCCTAGCTTGATCAACTCGATTGAGGAGCAGGCACTCAGCATTGGATCTTCGACCACCGTCGAGGCGATGCGAGTCGAGATGGAGCAAGACGTCCAGAAGGCACTTGCGGCGAGTCGTGAGACCCTCCGTGAGGACTTCAAGGTCGAGCTCTACCCAGTGGTCGTCAAGGAGCTGAAAGAAGACTTCGCGGCCAAGCTGGTTCGGGCAACCGCTGGTATCCGCGAAGAGGTCGAAGCCGTCGTCCGCTCTGAGATGGCAGCGGATCCACAGGTCGCTGGCGCCAAGCTCGCTCTGGAGCAGATCGCCAAGCTCGTGATCCCCTTCAACCCTCCCGTCGACGTCAAGAAGGTCATTGACGAGAAGCATGAGGAAGTTCAGAGCCTCTCCCAGAACATCAAGGGCTACCAGGCCAAGCTCGCAGAAGCTGCGGCTGAGAAGGCCGAAGCTGTCGAGCACGCCCGTAACCTCGGCTTCCGCCTCTACGTCTCCGAGATCACTGCGGGCCGCAGCGATGCGACCACGATCAAAGAGATGGTCGGCGACATTGCCCTTATTACCGACGTCGAGGTTCTTCAGCAGCGCGTTGAGACGGCGATCAACTCTGCCGACCAGGCTTTGGAAGAGGCGAAATCTGCGGTCCGCGAAGAGCGCGACACTGAGCTCAAGGTTGAGCAGCAGAAGGCCAAGCTCGCCCAGAAGCGTGCGGACCGTCTCAAGGAAGAAGACTCCGAACTGCGCAAGCAGATGTCAGCTCTCGCTGAGCGCCTTGAAGAGGGCCTCGCCAGTAAGGATCGAACGATCTCTAACCTGGCCCAGCAGAACGACGAGATGCAGCAGCGCCTTGGACGGGCCAATCAGCTCGCTGCACAGATGGAGGATCGCTCCTACGCGTCCACCCGTCTGGCCGGTCACCCAAACCGTCGAGAGCTCCTGGGCCGCATCGAAAGCGGCGAGGTTCGCGGCAAAGAACGAATCAATCAAATCGCCGAACACTCCGACTGGAGTGCGGACGAAATGGGCGCCAAAGAGCGCGTCCGTACGTTCTTCGGCTCAGGCCGGGAGTTCGCCCCCGATCAGGATCGCCGTCGTCAAGAAGTGATGAACGAGCAGTCCGGCGGTCGTGGAACCCCAGTCCCCAACCTCGAAGGAATGGACATCTCCATGGAGGAGATCAGGACTTTGGGATCTGCAGGTCGGCGCAGGTAGCGCCGAGCTAATTCACAACAGCCGACAAAGGCGTCGGCTTTGATTTGCCAAGGAGGCAATGATGTTTCAAGCAAGACAAATGCTGACAGAGAACATGGATGGTGTTGCTCTGTCGGACGACAGTGTGGTCGGCGCCTACACGCGCAAGTGGGCCCCGGTACTAGAGGGCATGGAGCACGAGATCGCGGATTTCGTTCCTCCAGGCCATACCTCCTACGTGAAGAGCATCGCTGCCTTCATGCTGGAAAACGAGAGTAAGCACCTTCGCCGTCTCTCTGAGGAAACCCGCGCCTTGTCGGTCGGCCCATTCCTCAAATTCGTTTTCCCCGTTATCAGGCGAACCGCGATTCGCTTGGTTGCAACCTCGATCGCATCGGTCCAGCCCATGACGGGCCCGATCGGTGGCATCGCGTTCTACCGTCCTCGCTACGCTTCTGACAAGGGTCAGATCACGGCTGGCACGGAGATGAACAAGAACTTTAACCGCTGGTATTCCAGCAACTTCATCGACGGCGAGCCGTTCGGCACCGGCGATGGCGTTACTGCTACCTTCACGGGTGCCCTCAAGTGGCCTCCAGTGATCGGCGGAACGGTTCAGATTCGCACCCAGGCTGGCGGAACGGCTGTCCTCGCGGTTGACGCCGGTGGCACCTTCACCGCTCTGGCTGGCGCCATGGCTGGTGGTTCTGGAACCATCAACTACACCACGGGCACCGTCACCCTCAACTTCGGAACCGCGCCTGCGCTCGGTGACACGGTCGAGGTCTTCTACCGGTACAACAACGAGCTCAACGCTCGTATCCCGGAAGTTCAGCTGGACATCACGATCCAGGAGATCCAGGCCGAGAGCCGCAAGCTCAAGAGCCTCGCCAGCGTCGAAGCCGCTGATGACCTCCGCGCCCTCTGGGGCCGTGACGTCGATGCGGACCTGGTCGCCCAGATGTCCGATGAGATGACCGCTGAAATCGATCGCGAGATCGTCGGCACGATTCTTAACGGTGTCGAGTCTGCCGCCATTGTCCCTTGGGACCGTGCGACACCTTCGGCCGTTTCGGATCCTGAGCACCTCAAGTCGCTCGTGATCCGCATGTCGACTGCCTCGCAGGTCATTCACCGTCGCACCCAGCGTGCACCGGCCAACTGGGCGATCACCTCGTCTGAGGTCGCTGCTCTTCTGGAGACGATGGAAGGCTTCTCGGCGATTGACGAAGGTCACGTCTACCAGGGCGGCATCAGCAAGGCTGGTGTTCTCAACCGCAAGTGGGTCATCTACGTTGATCCTGTCTTCCCGCAAGACAAGATCCTCATGGGGTATCAAGGACCAAGCATCCTCGATACGGGCGTCATCTACTCGCCCTACATCCCGATGGAGATCACGCCGAACTTCGTTGATCCAAATGACATGTCGCTGAGGCGTGCCATCCGGACCCGACACAAGATCTCGATGGTTCGTCCTGAATTCTTTTCTATGGTTAACATCACAAACCTTGTCTAGGCAAGGGGTTAGGTCCTAGACCTGACCAGTGTGACCAAGAAGAAGCCCACCCTTCGGGGTGGGCTTTTTCGCATCTACAGGTGTTTCCAGGATCGCTGATATTTGATGTCGCCGATGGTAGCCGAGTGGACGCCGAACTCTTTGGCCAAGACGATGTTCTTCTCGCCGGAATTCAATCGCTCGCGGATTGCTATTACGTCCTCCGGCTGCAGCTTAGCCTTTCCGGCAGATGCGCCGCGTGCCTTTCGGCCTCGGCCACGCGCATACATGTCCTCAAGGTTCTTGCGCTGTGTCCCGCCGACTAGGTGCTGTGGGTTCACGCACCACGGTTCATCACATTCGTGAAGAACGAACAGTCCGTGCCCATATCCATTCGCGAGGGCGTAGCTGATCTTGTGGGTATCGACCGTTTTCCCGGAGATCCGAAGCACTCCATAGCCTCGACCATCAGCGAACTGATTCTTCCTGGTGGCACCGATCCATAGCCAGCACTCGTCTGGGGCTCCTTTATCGACGTAGGACCAGAACCTGTCCTCGTCAGGACCAGTGAGCTCAGGGATGGGCTTAGTAGGTCTGTGCGGCCTGTAGACCTTCGGCTTGGCCGTGCCCTTACGCCAGTGGCGGCCCGCAGCCACCATCTGCTGCATATTTTGTAGGTGCGTTCCAGGGCTCAGGTGAGCAGGATTGCAGCAGGACCTAACGTGGCAGCTGTGGAGCGCGTCTAAGGGCCCCAGGACCTTACCGTTGCCGAGGATGTAGGCCACGCGGTGCGCTCGGTAGAGCTTTTTCCTGACCCTCCAGAGGCCATACCCGTGGGCCTTGCTCTTGGCGATCCACGGCCAGCACTGATCGGGCCGCAGTTTCTGCACCTTAGCCCAGAATCGTGCTTCTTCTTGAGATTCGAGCTCTAGGAGGATACTCTCGCTGGCAGCCATGTGGACCCTCTCCGGTCTGCTGGTCAGGGCCGGTATAAGGTGTTAGCGCACCTTTCCCGGCTCGTCCTATGGGTATAACACATCATGGGCTTAATAGACATGACAGGGAAGAGGTACGGCAGTCTCCTAGTGGTCAAGCGAGTCGATCCTCCTCCGGAAGCTGGGCTCTACATAAGGCAGCACGCACACTGGCTGTGCGTATGCGACTGCGGCAACGAGAAGGTCATCCCAGGTCGCCACATGAGAAAAAATGGCGTCCGGACGTGCGGGCATGATCTTAGTGAACGTAGGTCGGCGGCCCGCCGAGACCACGGTCTGACATATACCGTGGAATGGTATACCTGGAGTGGGATGAGCGCTCGTTGCTACAACCCAAACAGTGCGTCTTATGGGCGGTATGGTGGTCGCGGAATCAGGGTGTGCGACCGCTGGAGGGGGAAGAATGGGTTTCGCAACTTCTACGAAGACATGGGAAAGCGCCCGTCCGATAAGCATTCAATAAATCGCATCGACAACGACGGCAATTACACTCTCAAGAACTGCGAGTGGGCGACTGACACAGAACAGGCTAACAACAAGAGCTCCAACCGCCGACTTACACTTGGTGATGAAACGCACACACTCACCGAGTGGGCTCGCATAAAGAGCACGAAACCGCACGTGTTCTACAATAGACTGAACGCGGGGTGGTCTGTTGAGAAGACGCTGACTACCCCGGCCCGCGTTAATGTCATGAACCGTAGGCTGACTGCAGACGAAGTTCGCGAGATCAAGGCCTGGCTGCGAGACAATCCAGCCAAGAAGGACGTAGATATCGCCGGTGTCTATGGAGTCAGCATCGACACCATCGCGAATGTTCGGACAGGAAAAGCATGGGACCACGTTGTAGTTGAGGGATTTACTCCGCACAGGAAGATCCCAGTCTTCTCTGGTGAGAACAACCCTCGCGCAAAGATGAACTGGGCCAAGGTCAGAGAGGTTCGAGCACGAGCCGCACAGGGAGAGAAGGTGTCTGATCTAGCGGAAGAGTTCAAGGTGGGTCGCTGGATCATCAGTGACATCGTAAATCTACGAACATGGAAAGAGGCCAGATGATTCTCTGGCACTGCAGCCTCTCTGAGCATGGTCAACATCACAAACCTTGTCTAACCGACGGTCGGCGATTGCGAAAGGTCACCCTTCGGGGTGGCCTTTTTGCATGTACGGACTAGAGATTCAGTGAGCGATGGAACAGGAACGACTCGTTGCTCAGAAGGATCGCTCTGGCGGACTCCATGAACTCCCTGATTGGGGCATCAGGGAATCTCTTTTCCAACATGGATACCTGCTCCTCAGACTGAGCTATGGCGGATGGATCCGGCACTAGGGAGACCATAGCTGTGAGCATGACCTGACAGCGAAGGCACATCGGCTCTTCAGTGACCGGAGGGAGAAGGTCGGCTTCGTTTCCGCAATCGCACGTTTGTGGTTGATTCATGTCTTCTTATACCCAGCCTTCGGTGGGGGGCTCCCCAGGAACCCGGCGCTCCCCAGGGAACCTGAATCCGCTCCCCAGGGAGCGCGACTAGTCCTGAGCTAGGCGCGACTAGTCCTGGCCGATTCCGGCTGATTCCGGCCAAACGCGGCTAGCCACGGCTAGCCACGGCTGGCTGCGGCTGGCCCGACTAACCGTAATCCACGAGTTAAGTTAATAAGCACGAATGGCACGGATCCTGCGTCTTGGTTTGGTGATTTAGTAAACACCAACAGATACCAGGATCTCATGCACCTCTCCCTTTCCTTTTCCCAAGACCTCTCCTATCGGCAAGAACTACGACTTGATCAACGACTCACACTGACCCAACGACTAATAGTCGAGGAGCGGATGCTCGCCAAGCGCCTGCTGCTAATCAAGAGAGTCCACGACATCAAATACAGGCTCTGGTGCGAGTGCGATAACTGCGGCCGGATGATCAAACCCATCGATATCCTGAAAGGCTTCAGCAACGACGTCACCGACACGAGGACTGCGTGCCCTAGATGCGGGAACAAGACACAGCCGAGACTGCTCGGCAAGGTCCAGGAGACAGGACGCTACAACTTCGCCTTCTATTGCCCAGAGCAGACGCTAGACAGGCTGGTGGACCTCGGCAGCGTGCCGTTCTATCAGCTTGAGCGAGACTACACTGATGTCCTACACTCTGCGGTCGTCCACTTCGGGAACATCTCCGCCGCCTACAAGCGGATCGGAATTGATTACGAAGTGCCAGCAATTCCGGACTGGAAACGGAGAGCTAGGCCGGTCCTTGGACTGCTGCCGGATAAGCAGATCGCCGACATAGTCGGAACAACCGTATACCAGATCAGAAAGCTGAGGAAGCGGTTCAAGATCGCCGGATTCAGCAAACGAAAGCTGCTGTGAAGGTAGAACACTGTATGGAAGATCACAAAGAATCCTGTCACTGCACGTGCCACGAACCTTACGAGACGTTCGATAGGGGCGATCTCTGCAGTGATGGGACCAGCTACTGGTGCGATCCCTGCTGGCAGAGCACGTGCGAGAACGGGTAGGGTCCTTAGCGTGCCATCCGATCGACAACGTGAACGGTGCCGGTGAGCGGGATCCAGTCGGACAAGCGCTCTCCCTGGGAGTTCTTCAGAAGGTTATTTGACCGGACCGCTGGCACTCCGTGAGCCGACCCTATCGTCACGTGCTTGTCCGGCTTGTTCGAGAGGTGGTTAAGTCCTCGAACTCGCCCTGCTTCGATCTCGTCGTTTGCAGCGCGGTGAGTTACGTGGAAGTTAACCTGCTGACCGATGTGCTTGGAGAGCGCTTTCTTATGTTCATCCGTAAGATGTTGACCTGGAGGAACAATCGTCACATGATCGCCCTGCACATTGGCGTGCTTCGGAGGGACGCCATTAAGCAGTCGTTGCTTAGATTTAGGCGACAAGGTGACCGCGACGTGATGTCGAGCTGGATCGTAGTGCGCTAGACTCGGATGAACTGGCTGCGAGGGTGCGCCTGGCTTAGTTCTAGGCTCTCTAGGACGACTGGGCCCAACCGGACGCCTATGCGGCGCCCCTGATGGAGATACGGCTTCAACTGAAACATGATTCAGCGGGGACCTGAATAACTGATTCAGCAGAATCAGAGGAGTTCTACCTGTACGAGGTCCTACCATGTTGCCCAGTATACCTCTAAGGGCGGCTATTCGAGTTTGGTGGCGGACTCGGATAGGCTAAGATGAGCTGATGCTCGCACAAAACTTCAATCTTATTGAAGGTTCGCTCTACCGGTCCCCTCTAAGGCTGATGGAAGAGATGGACCCAGAGCTGAAAAAGGTGTGGGACCGTGGCTACCACCACGCCGTCAGAGGTACCGGGGTAAGCAATTTCGATTTTCAAGGTGAAGAATATAAAGCCTACAACGCTGGCTACGATTCTGGGATGAAGAGTCACGAGAAGATTCAGGTGGCGCCAGCTGAAGAGGGTGACGAAGTCTGGGATGCCTTTGACCGTAGTCAGCCTAAAACTCCCTGGTGGCATCGAGTCTTTAAGAATGATCGTAAAGACTTCCAGTATGACATGTATGACTCAATTAGAGACGCCAGTGGGGATCTGGAGAGTAGTCAGGGGCACAAGTACGGGGAGCGGTTAGGGATCGGCGGCACTGCTATGGTCTTCAGGGGAGGATTGCACCCAGACCACGTCACTAAGCTCGAACTGGGTAACAGCGAAGCGCGACTAGCTGAATATGTAATGGGCAATGAAGCTCTTCGGAACAACGGAGCTTTACCTAATTTCCATGGGGTAACCCGCACGGAACACGCCCCGAGGGACAGGCGGATGGAACCTGGTCAGACTGTGCACGCCATCCATCGCGAGGATCTCAAAGACGTTGAATTCAATGACGAAGAGGCGTGGCGCAAATATGTTAGCGCCGCAGGCAATTCAATCGGGACCCAGCAGTTCAACTTTCACACTACTGCCGGGCGCGACAATATCGGTAGTCTTCTGGACCAGATCACCAGTGAACATCGACCGAATATGCACCCAGAGGATCTTGAGCAGTTCGATCAGTTTTCAGAGAACATAAAGTCAATGGCCCAAAACGGGATCCTGCCATCTGATATGTCCGTTACAGACAATGACCGCCATCTTGTGAACCTCGGTGTCAGACCATCCACGAACGAGGTCGTTGTCCGCGATATCGGCAGCTATCGTGTCGTAAGAAAGCCCTCTGGTCCGCGTCCGCAGATTTAGAGCTAACCCCTCTGACTCTGAGAGATAGGCTAAGATGAGCTGATGCTCGCACAAAACTTCAATCTTATTGAAGGTTCGCTCTACCGGTCCCCTCTAAGGCTGATGGAAGGATCCCCATCTGGATATTGGGACCATGAGAAAGAGGACTGGGTCCTTAACACCCCTAAGAGCCCCGCCACAGTGGCACGCGAAAAGGCAGAAATGGCTGCCAACACGAAGGCTTTTTACGACAACATGCGAGCGAATGAAACGCCCGAGGACAAGAAGAGACGCGCCCACGACCTCGGCTACCATCATGCTGTTCGCGGACATGAGCAGGACCCTAGCGCCTCCGATAACCAAGAGGCCTATATGGCCGGGTTCGAGGCGGCTAGAGGGAAGCACATTCCTGGGCTTCCTCCTAGCCTACGCCGAGACCTTGGCGGGCACTCCGGCATGCCCCGCTCCCGCCAGCACAAAAGTTTGATAGCGCTGCGTGACGCTTACGGTGATGATGGCCTTGCACGGACAATGCGTGAGACGGGAGAGACCGCCGTTAAGGAACTAAAACAGTCTCGCCCAGAGCTCCAACTCGGTGATGAGCTCGGCTGCGGCAAGTTCGGCTGCGTCTACAGGGCCCCTCCGCTATCAGATGGCACGGAGGCGATCATGAAGATCGATAGAGGCCTTGATGAAGGTGTGCTCGCTGAGGCCGTAATGCGAGACCCTGTCCTCAGCAAGCTCTCGTCCCTCCCGCGCTTTGGAAGCGTTACACCATTAAGTACTAATGACCCAGTGATGAAAAGAGGGGTAACGGCGATCCATCGAGAGAACCTTCGTGACCTTAACGCTGATGACCCACAGGAAAAGCAGCTTCAAGCATTCTTCGGGAATTGGTACCGGCCGTCCGGATTTGGACGGCATCTGAACGACATTCTCCTTTACATGAGAGCAAAAAGGGGCATGGGTCGAGAGGACTACCTGCGCGGTTACGACGAGTTAATAAAGGAGGAACGACAACGGGCGGCTAAGAGCTTCGAGCCCCATGTAGGGGAACAGTTCGAGCGTGTCGCAGCTGATGTGCGTGAGCTTGTATCGCGAGGTGTGGTGCCGTGTGACCTTCATGAGGATAATTGGGGAATTCGCCACAGTACCGGCGAGATTGTGATGCGCGATGTAGGCTGCGCTAAGGTGGCCGATGACTAGGCCCCTACTAAATCTGATAGAAGGGTCACTCTACCGGTCCCCTCTGAGACTGCTGGAAGCGCTGCAGGGCGAGCGTAAGCGCTCGTGGGACCTCGGCTATCGCCACTTCAAGAGATACGGGCCTGATGGCTTCGATGACAGTAAGGCCGTTGACAAGGCCGCTTACAAGGTCGGATTTGATGGCGCAAGAGAGGAAGCCTCACAGGGAGCCTCACAAAGCGGACTTCGCGAGGTAAGCCGCGCTTCAGCTGTCCAAACACTGAAAGCCCTTCCGAGGGGTCTTCTGGCTGGATGGTTCAGGAACGCGGACCGAAAATACAAGGCCATGCTCCTGAACCACATCAAGAAGAATCCAGAGGTTCGGAACGCCGGGCTGAACATCATGCACCAGGAATACCAGTCCATGACCAGGTCTCAGGTGCCGTTTGATGAGTTCATGGACACCCCCATCAGAATGTATCGAGGGGGTGGATCTCCTGCGGACGAGGCAGCCACGTCCTATTCCATGGACCAGAAGGTCGCCGACTCATTCGTAGACCGGAAGGGCGCTGGTCTGTCTGTGATAGAGATCAAACCAAGGGATACCCTTGGGTCCTATCAGACCACCGCTGAGACTGAGGTTTTGATTCCCTCGTGGGAAGGGAAGGACTTCATGGACGGTGACCCGCAGTTTAGAGGCCGCTCGAACTATGAGCTCCAGGCTGCAATCGGGGACACGAAGGCAGAACTGCGTCAGGACCGAAGCAGGTTGCCTGAGCTAAAAGCTCGCCACGGGGCCCTTCGTAACGAGCTCAAGGTTAGAGCTGCATCTGGCCATCAGAGCGTGAACCCTTACGATGTAGACCTGGAAGACGAGCGTAGAGAAGACGCGTGGGAACTAGGACGGTCTCACCGCGTAGACGGTCTCCCTAGAGACCCTGATCACGCCGATGTCCGGCACAAAGGAGGTTATGAGGAAGGGTATAGTTCCGCCGAGATGAGTAGGGGTCAATTCCCCCAGGCTTCATGGGATGCAGGGCATGCTGCTGCCGATGCTGGAGAACTGGCCGATCGCCACCATCCGGACGTAGAAGATCCCAATGTCTACTTGAATGGCTACATGGCCAGTATGAATAAGCGCCCAGATCCAAGGACGTCCGATCCGAACTATACCTATACGCCAGCCAACGATAACTATTACGACGTCGACCCAAATGATCACATCCAGCTACTAATTGATAGGTGGCAACAGGAGGAGCAGAGGCCTCGTCACGGAATAGGTCCTTTAATGGTTCCAGTTCACGAACTTTGGCCACACCGAGAGTATCTGCGCAACCCTGAACACAGTCGCGGTGGCGCCGAGCATTGGCATCAACTGAAGAAGAAGATGTCAGATGAGGGGTGGAATTCAGAGGAACCACTCGAACTACGCGTAGGCAGCGACGGGGGTGTGAAGATCGGCGAAGGAAATCACCGGCTGGCTATATCGAGAGAGCTAGGAGTCGACAAGGTGCCCGTTGATGTCGTCTACGATATAGGGCGTGTGACGAAGAGTCCCCAGTCAACGCGTAGGACGCTCCCTAAAGAGAAGCCTCCAGAGTGGATGACCAAGGAACCCGGACCAGATAGCGATGAAGACCCGTTGATTAAAGAACTATCAGGCCTATTTTGATACTCGCACAAACTTCAATCTTGTAGCCTATTTGAACTTGAGGTGGATCCGGTTACCAGTCTTCGGGTGTTCCCAGTAGTGGATCGTAACCTTACTCCCACCACTGGCCCGAGAGACGGCCTGACCTTTTAGGTGCCCCCTACGCTCGTCCTTACGGGTGCCAGGCTCGCCGCCTGGGTGAATGATGTGTTTACCCGTTCTGTTGTCCCGAAGGAATGACCCACCGTGTCCTGCCTGGACCGCACTTTTGAACATGTGCTCGTGGGTGTTGTTAGGCTCCTCACGGTAGGCCTGACCCTCGGCGATCAGACGAAGCGGAGATCGATGTAGCAGGGCCATACCCCCAGAATATCACACGTCGTTTTGCCTAGATCCCCTTTCTTGTCCATAAGGAGGCAGCAATGGACGACATCGATAAAGAGGTCATTGCCCTAAAGGCGGCGATGGACAAAATCCTCGACGACCGAAGATCCATCCACGCACCGTGCGAGAATGCCTACAAGGACGGCAGGGACGGTCTATGCTTCTGTGCTTGCTGGCGCTGCAGAGGGAGGGAGACCAGACACTGGCGTTAGGGCACACGTAGGGCACCCTTTCCGTATTTTCAGGAGTTGGCCGACCAGGAGCTCCAGCGATGCAACACGTTTACGCAGGGCATCCTTTGTTATCGGCTTGAGCTTCTCCTCAGGACAAGCGTTAGAGGTCACGTCGTAGAGGGGTTCCTCCTTGTTAGAGACCGTGCAGACCCTGGTCTGCCCTATCGCCGAGACGAGCCCATGAGCGCGAAGATCGTAAAGCCGTCGCACAAACGTGCTACCACGCGATACGTCCTTTGCGGTGTAGGCTTTTGTCGGCACCCCAGCCGCAACCGAAGCGTCCCGGTCCAGTTCTCTGAGAGTAAGGGGTCCACCCTCGTAAAGGACCTGGTAGACGACTCTCAGCGCCTTGGTAGCCCATCCTGATGCTTTGACCGACTCCCAGGCCTCCGCAGACGCCGGACGCTTCCACGGACTAGAGTGAAGCATTGAATCATCAATTGTCGGCATGTCGTTCTCGTTCATCTAGTACCACTTCCCGCAATCAAGGCACTCTCGCGATGGATCCCCTGTGCGAGCGAAGTTTGATGAAGATCGTGGCGGTTGCTGGACGCTGTGCGTCCCGCTCGACGTAGTCGCATATCAGCTCTACGTCGAGACCGGGCCACACATCAATCTGCTTGTCGCTACGACCCATCTGCGAGAGCGTGCTTGGCCACGCTGGACTTGAGCTTATCGATCTCAATGCACCACGTCTCCATGCCGTTGAGACCGGCGTCACGGCGCAGAGTTGGACTCTTGAACCGAATGGACTTCTGGGCGACACGGACGATGGTCCGCACCTGCCGAGGAGTGGTGGCGCCGAGATCACGCACGACGGCTCCTACGACCTGGAGCATCCCAGGGACGCAGTAGGCGCTCTTGCAGGACGCCACGACGCGCTTGGAGATACAGCGTGTGACCTCACCCTTCTTTTCATCCGGGAACTTGCCAGGAGTCCACCGCTTGTCGGTAGTCCACATAGTGAGGATGGTCCGCATTTGCGTAACGAAGGTCTCGGGAATGACCGCATCGTGGGCCACCTCGTCCCAATACTTGGTCGTCTTTCCGCCCAGGAGTCCGATCCCGAGGCGCTTGATGTGCTCGTAGAAGGTGCTGTATTCGCTAGCCAGGTCACGGGTCAGCTTTGCGACCTCGTTGTTCGAGACCAGACCGATGAACTTCTTCGACACCTTCGTCGCCTTGGAGTTGTAGATCAAGAACAGGTATCGAGCCTGCTCAAGGGACTTCACGGTGATGGTGACTGCAGGAATGCTCAGGCCAGCCTGAAGGGCGCCCTTCAGACGATGCTGACCATCAATGCACCACCGCTTGAGTCCGCGCTCACCTTTGAGGCGGGCCAGGAGAATAGGCGGCACAACAGGCGTGGGAGAGTAGAGCATGAACGCCGCCACCTCGTTGACCTGCTTATTGGAGAGCTGGCGCTGAAATCCGCCCTCCGTAGAAGTCCACTGCTGGACCTGATTCATCTCAGCGAGCGTGAGGTCCTTATAGGCCTTGGGAAGTTGGCGCTTAATGGCAGCTTTCCTGAGCTTGGACATCTCGGAAGCAGAGAGGGGTTGAGGTCCCTTCCGCTTCTTTTTCTTCTTGGTCGTCTTTTTGGTCGCCTTCTTGGTGACCTTCTTCTTCTTCTTGGTCTTTTTCTTTGCCTTCTTCTTGGTAGCCATAGGGCCCCTTTCGTTGTCAATCCTTATACCTGGATGCTTGGCCGCGATTAAAGCATTGCCATCCAGTCGAGAACAGACATATCAATGACCGCCTGACGGGCCAGACTCCAGGCTGATCTCATGTTCCACTTACCTGACTTCAGGATATCGATGGGGCGGTCCACGTGTTTACTGTGGAATGCCCCTCCCACCGTGACCGTCCACTCTTTGAGGGCATCGTCGCACGTAAGCTCAATCCCACAGGGCTCTGAGGTGGCATTGATGATCACGTCTGGGTTGTTATCGATCTCGTGATCCTCGTAGGACATCTTCTCTACGAGATAGAGTTTGATGGGCGCATTGTCTCGTTCACCTTGTGCGACGAACCTGACCCAACCTATAGCTGCTTTCATCGGTCCCAAGTCGGTATGTCCTATCACGACATGGTTATACCGACTTAGGCGCTAGCAGCTACTTAGTTCCCACTCTCACGACCGCCGCCAGGGGCGCGACGTCCGCCTCGTCTACGGCTGTTCGTGCGACCACGACCGCCCCCCTCATGGGGGCGGTGGCTGGTGCGGTTGCTGCCACGATTTCTGCCGCTTTGGGGATTATCATCTGCCCCGCCGCCTTGGGGGTCCTTACGCTGTCCAGTTCTAGCCCAACGCGGCTCGCCACGACCCGCAGGACCTGAGAATTCTCCAGGAGATGTATCTGGTTCTGGACGGGACGCTTGCCGGTCGCCCCTACCTTGGCGGGTGAATCTCGCATGGTAGCGATCGCGATCCTGCTGTCGAGCACTGGCTCTCTCTTGAGTATCCTTCTCATGCTCTGCCGAACTACCGTCAAACTGAGGGTAGTCTGGGTGTCCTGGGTAACCTGGATGGTTCTCGTAACCGCCTATGACCGGAGCACTATCGTCGTCGTAGTCATCGTAGTCGAAGCGTCGATCGTCGTAGTCATAATCGTCATCGTAGTCATCGTAGTCGGCATAGTGGTAGCGATCGAGGTCATCGTCATCCCCGTTAGCCAGACGTGCCGCTCTCTGTGCTTCCCTGTCAGCCGCTTCAACGTCTCTCTGGCGTTGATCTATTACCCTTTTCCTCTTAGCCGCCCTAAGCGTTGTCTTCCGATCAGGAATTCTTTCGACGTCCGCGTCGGACAGACCACTGATGTCCGAGTTCTTCTCACGACCACTAAGCGTCGACCGAACATACTTTTCATCGTAACCACGATCTGTGTAGTGGTTGACAATTCGGTCGCGTTCCGCCTGGCGTTCCCGCCCGTAACGGCCAATCCCTGGATTACCCTGTGTAAACGCGTGCCCAATGTGTTCTGGGCTATGAGGAAGAGCGCGAGGCGTCTCGTTGTCATGCGGCTCGTAGATGCGCGGTCCGTGTGGGTGATCCCAGTTAATCTTGCTCCCCTTCTTGGAATAGATGGGCGAGTTTTCTACCTCTGGAGTTCGGGCTATTTCTGCCCGCTTAGTCCAGCGATCCGATGCTGGGTTAGCGTCATGGTCCCAACTGACTTTATTCTCCGGCTCCATCTCTTCAGGACTTTTGGTGTTGTATTGATGTTTATCCGGGTCGTCATCACCAATACAGGTGTTGTGCTGTGTTGCCTTAGAACCTGAAGGGCACTTACCACCGTTCCACTGAGGACGAGTGAACCAACCCTTACCGTTGAAGCGCCAGTTGTGTTCTTTATCTGGAGGACCAGCACGCCTCTTCTCATGACCGGCCCGCTGTTGGGCGTGCGTATCTGTTGGATCTGCGGCTGCTCGACGCTCAAGTGCGCGGAGCCCACGATCCATCTCGCTGAGCAATTTCAACGGTGATCGACCGATGGAATCTAGAAGGATGAGGCTGGATCTGGTGAGCATGATGCTCAGTATAACTCCTTGTTGGTCCCCTATTGTAGGTAGAAAGGACTAGATAGGAGCCCTATGAGCAATGACGCAGACGCACGTAGACGGCAGGCCATAGCCAAGCTCAGCAGCGCAATAATGATCATAACCCACCTAGTCGGCGAGCCTGAGCTATCTGACTACTACAAGGAGCGACTCAGTGAGGTCTTAGAGAGCCTCACTAGATCCCGATACCTACTCGTTGAGCATGAGGAGCCGGATGGGATCCTAGACGAACTAGCGCAACTATGAAGTTCAGACCAGTGCTTCCTTTGGGTATACTTTGGTCATGTCCAAGCATCACCTCAATCTGATCGAAGGCTGTCTCTACAGGACACCTCTCATTTTAGAGGCGAAATCGCCGACCGACATGTCCTGGGACCTCGGCTTCCACCACGCCAATCGTGGCAAGAAGGCTGAACCTAACGGCCCCACCGTCAGCGACGGTGACGCCTACATGGCTGGGTATAACCACTCCAGGCAAAAGGTGACAGCCGCACAGCCGGATCACGGTCAAGGTGGCGACCAAGAACTACGTCCCTCTAACTGGGCCGATAGTCGACCAGAACAGGACATCAAACCCAGTATGAGACTCAGTCTCCACGATGTGCCTAAATCCGTGCTAACCCTTGCGAAGGCCCTCGAAGCGGCTGGAGGGCGTGCGCTTGTGGTTGGTGGAGCGGTACGTGACAAGATCATCGGCAGCTCTCCGAAGGATTGGGACGTCGAAGTCTACGGGATGGACCCGGACAAGTTGACGGAGGAGCTTTCCAAGCTAGGTCGAGTTGACGCCGTTGGAAAGAAGTTCGGCATCCTGAAAATCGTCATTGGGGACGAGGACTTTGATGTGTCGATCCCTAGACGTGAGAATAAGGTGGGCCAAGGACACAAAGGCTTCATCCCCGTCCCAGACCCGACAATGACGATCAGTGAGGCGGCTAAGCGGCGCGACGTCACCATCAACACCGTGTCGATGGATCCGTTCACCGGGGATGTCTACGACCCCTACAACGGGGTCGATGACATCAACAACCGCGTACTAAGGGCCACGGACCCTGAAGCGTTCGCCGAAGACGCGGTTCGGATACTTCGCGGTGCCCAGTTTGCCGCCCGATTTCAACTCTCTGTAGATCCTGAGACGATGCAGCTAATGGCGGACGCCGCTCCGGAACTCGCCCTTGAGCCCCCGGAGCGCGTTGGAGATGAATGGCGGAAGCTCCTGCTAAAGAAGGGCGTAAAGCCGTCTATTGGCATGGAGGTGCTAAAGCGGTCTGGCGCCCTGAAGATCCTTCACCCCGATCTCGCCTCTCAGGCTGATAGTGAGTCCTGGGAAAGGCTTAAGCAGGTCACAGATCGTTCGATTGGCCTCACCGCCGAGTCGGAAGAAGACTTCAAGGTAATGGTTCGTTTTGCGTCAGTGTTCCACAACACTAATCCGCGTGGAATGGCCAAGATGCTCCACTCAAGTCTGAGGATTCCTAAAAACTCTGGGCAAGCGATGAGGATCGAGCGACTGGTCGGAGCGCTACCTCACGCTAACAGCGAGATGTCGGACGCTGATATCCGACATCTGTCCAAGCGTCTTAGCCCTAAAAATATCCAAGACCCGACTAACACATCAATCGAAGCCTTCGCTCTCCTGGTCGGGAGTGTTCGCGGTGAAGAAGAAGGAGCACAGCTCCTTCAAAGGGCAGAAAATCTAGGTGTGAGCAAAGCGCCACCTGTTGAGCTCTTCACAGGAGATCACCTGAACAGTTTCGGGGTTAAGCCCAGTCGGCAGTTCGGAGAGATCCTTAGGCAGGTCTACAAATTGCAGCTAGACGGCCAGGTTGTAGACCTTGATAGCGCGAAGGTAGCCGCCAGGCAACTCGCCGGGCTTCCTCCAGAAGATCCAAGCCAGCAGCGAGAATCGCTCAACCTGATCTAAATCAGGTCAGCAGCTATCTGCTGGCTAATTAGGCCATTAGACATTCGGCTCTAATGCTCTGTAAATGATTAAGCCTAGTCAACCGTACTGATGCGTAATACGCTGCATTGGAGGGTTGTATGGGACAATTTGAGATAGGACTCATTTACAAGAAAAGTGGACGCCTCCACATCGCGGTGGACCCCGACACACTTGTCAGCTGCAAGAACGGCAAAGCCAGCAAGATTAAACCGACATCAAAGTATGAGGTGGTCCGGTCGATCTCAGTTGAGGCTCTCACAGAGAGCTGGGGTATTACCCTCGATGCGTTCGACAAACTGGTTGGCGCCTACCTTGGTCCACCAGAAGGTTGCGTCAAGGCAAGGCCGCGTGGAACGCGCCGCACTACCCAAACTGAAGAGGACTACTGGAAGCGTTCGCGCACTGGCAGGATCGCTCGGCCTCGTCTCTAATAGGCGCATGACCAAGTGCACTAACGAGATAACCGGAATGGATCTTACCTGCGGCGAGGTTGGGTCCCACGACCTCAGACGCTACTGCTCTGACGAATGTGCGGACCGAGAGGGAAAGGCAGAGCTAGCGGCCCTCGGCATTACGCAGGGAATGATGGAAGAGGCGCGTGACGGCTACTACGAGTGCAAGGATATGATCGAGCAACGCAAGGGCAGAAGTTCTACTTCCGGCGAAGAGACACCATCGTGCTCCCCCTAGTCGTCAGACTAAGGGTGATGATGTTGTGGGCCAAGAGCGCGTCGATATAGACGTCGATGACTGAGATTTCGAGGTTGAGCTCACGGCAGAGACGTTGTTTCGTCCGAGCGCCGTGGTCCACAAGATTCTGTAGGATTTCTTGAGCTGTGATACCACGGAGGTTGACGTCGGTGGGCGCCGTCAGCCCCTGGCGGATTCGGTCGTCCTCATCAGCACGGCGACGGATATCGGCGGCTACCCTACGACTGTAGGGATTCAGCTCTACATGTTCAGGGCAGTATGGTTTGCCCTCACGTGTGGCTAGCACGCACTCATCCGCAGAGCACGAACGAGTATTGGAGAGACTTGATTTGACTCTCGCCGGGAGCACTACTTTCATTTCCATCTCCGTTCTGTCGGAGCCCAAACCGTAGACATTCGCAAATGAACGTCACTAGGTCCAGAACTCCTAGTCTGCTTTTACCCAGTTACGACAGGTATACATAAGTCATGAGGACACCTAGTTGGATTGCAATGGAGCAGGTTCGGCTCGACTCCAAACTTGCATTCACGATAGAACCGGCGCCGCCCCATCCTCCCAGGTCAGAGCTAGCCTTGGAGAAAGGTCAGAGAGTGTTCCTTCTAACCATTGAGGGAGAATTTCCAGCACGGGTAGTTAAGGCCTGGACTGGAGGAAATATGCTGATCCCCGTCAGGGCTCTCCTCGATGGCGCCGAAGAGTCCCGATGGATTCGAATGCACCGTAAGAGCTTTAGAGCTTTCTCAGTGCTGGATTTGCTGGCTGATGTGTAGAGGATTCGTACCACTGAGAGTTTGGAGCTATCGCTGATTCTGGAAAGCATCACATCTGATACACTTAGTGGATGATATTACCGAAAACCCCCAGATACGGCACCTTCGATCAACTCATGGAGAATCGTCCGGGGCACGGCGGCTACGGAGATGTGACCTGGAACGTAGGACCTCACTCATCCCCCATCCAAGAAGGTAGGGTCGTGTGGGCAGATGTGGGACGTCTGCTGACCATGATTCCTAAGAAGAAGTTGGCTGAGTCGATTGATCGATTCGTGAACTCGGCCAGTCAATCCATGGTTCGCGGTGACGTTGTAGAGGTCCCAAAGATCGTATTTGAGGGAATGGCGGCTGTGATCGACCCAGCGCACCATGGCGCTATGGTCGCCGCAAGTAGGCGAGGTGCGACCCGCGTACCAATCGTCTACCAGGAGGGCTCTCCTGGCGTCCTAGGGCTAGGCGGTGTCGAGCCTATCTCTCCGGGTCGCCCTGACCAGAGCCCTGACCAGAAGTGGCGCTGGAACGGTCGTAGCTGGTACACCAACGACAGCTTCGGCAAATAGCTTTATTTATCGATTTTCAGGCCTCATCGCCCAAATAAACCTTCCCAGTCGGGTAAAAGGTTGAGAGCTTAAGTATGTACTAACCCCCCCAGGAGAATTCTCATGATGATCTTTCCATCGTCCATGAAGCCCAAGGCACTACTACAGAACAAAGGTCAGCCTCACCCGTTTAAGTGCGACCTCTGCGGTGAGTCCGATGAGGGCGTATGCGTTCAGCCAGACGATTCGGAGCGGAGCGCCTGGGCCGTATTGCCTGAGGAATGGGAAGAGGTCGAGGATCGCAGACCGAAGGTCAAGCAGAAATTCATGATCGTCTGCTCCAGTTCGGAATGCCTCCACAAAGCCCACGAGCGGGCCAACGTCGGGTAGCCATTGGCGTTAGGATCATCGCCGAGAACCAGGTTGCACGAAAGCCGTGAGAGTTGTAATTTGGTCGATACGGGGCCAGAATCTAAAGAAAAATAGATTCTTCGAACATTCGGGCCATGAAGTCGGGTATACGAACATTGCAGCGACGATGATTCTACCCACGACACAGACAACAGGAGGTTAAACCAATGGCCCACACTTCGACCGATACCAACACCTACATTGGCGTTCACGTAGGCGCCGCCCTTAGCAGGGCAGCAAACAAGTACAAGACGCTCTGGGAGGCCATTCTTGAGGCCATTCAGAACGCCATTGACGCGGGGGCCAGGAAGGTCAACGTCAACATTAACCAGCAGACCCATACCGTCTACGTCCATGACGACGGCGAAGGGGCCTCTGTAGAGCACATGAACGCGGCCCTGTTGCTGGTCGGCAACTCCCTGAAGCCGAAGAGCGAGGGTAAGCTCGGCCAGTTCGGAATTGGCGTCATCGCCAGCTTTGGTAAGTGCGAGCGCTTCATCTTTACGACCACCCCAATTGACGGTAGTAACGGCACCAAGAAGTGGACCTTTGAGTGCGCGAAGCTGAAGAAGCTCTCTAACACTGGCCGCATTCCGTGCGTGGACGTTACGAACGATCAGTGGTGGCGTTCTGAACTCATCATCAAGAACTACACGAAGGATCAGCTGCGTTCAGCCATCAACTTCGACGAATTCTGCACCGCCATCTACGACCGCTACAACACCGCCATGCTGCGGTCGCCGAAGACTACTGTCTTCGTCAAGTTGACGACCCCCGACGGCAAGCACCACGCGGCAAAGCTGACGCCGCTGAACTACACGGGCAGACCTCTGAAGGTTTGCACCTACGATAGTGACATCTGTGGGCAGACCACGATCCGCATGTTCATCGCTAAGAAACCTCTTGGGGCGAACAAGAAGCGTAAGGGCCGCGTCAAGCTCATGGACTCGACGGGTTACACGATCCCCCTCTCTGACAAGGCTCTGTCTCACCTCCTCACCAAGAAGGACGTGAACACTCTCACCAGTGGCTACTTTGAAGGCGAAATCGTCTTCTCCGATAAGCTACGGGTAGACCCCTCTCGTAGATTCTTCAACGAAGACGAGATCACGCTTGAGGCCACGAGCCACATCGAACTGTGGTTGAAAGATCACGGGCGCAAGCTCATCTCCAAGATGGAGGATGAGGAGTCGATGACTCGTTACCGGAATCTCGGAATTGGCTCGCTCAAGATTATTCGCAGCCTGGCGTCGTCGATGGGACTTAAGCACGTCCTCAAGTGCCCTAGCTGGGGCCACCAAGGCGATGCTCACACCAAGAACAACGCCGAGCGTAACGGCAAGATCGCCGCTACGTCCATTGATGGGACCGGCAAGCGGACTCCCAAGGACAAAGACAAGGACAAGACCAAGACGCCACGGAAGCCTAGAGAGAAGAAGGCTCACAACCCGCTTGCGGTGGGCGGAGGTGATAAGTCTAGAACTCAGGTGAAGGATACTTCCACCGGACTGATTCTCGATTTCGTCCCCTCTGACAAAGAGGCTCTTTGGACATTTGACAATGTGAATGGGATCATCGCTATCAGCATCAGCCACCCTGTGTGGGTAGAGTCCGATCGCCTTGAAGGGACCACTGAAGGCGTTCGCAATTTACGTCTCCAGCATCTCCAGGAGCGGATCATCCTCCACGTTCTCGTAGCTCTGAAGCTGGAACAGGACAAGAACGACGGAGGCATCCTGGTCAAGCCCGACGCCTACGCTCAGGAATTCGTTAAGTACGAGCACTTTTTAACCATCCAGGCAGATCGTATTGCCAAGCGTGGCCGCTTCCGCCAGAGCGGAAAGCACACGTTCGGAGGAGAGAACAAATGACCGACACTGACGCACAGATTGCGCCGACCCTGCTAGAGCGGGTGATCGACTACACGAATATCCTCGACATGGAACGGAAGAGAAAACTCGCCGACTTTGTCGGCGTCCAACCGCAGACCGTCCGTCAATGGCAGAGGGGGAAGTCCGTACCGATGGGGCGAAGGGCCCTCCAGCTTCACTACCTACTCGAATGGGTAGGGTATGGAGATCATCAGTGGAGAGAGACGAACGTCTCGGCTGAGATGGTAGGCAGGTGCTTGGCATTTGGCCTTATCTCTGACGAGAAGCTCCTAGATGCGTTCAAGGGTGAATGTGATGAGCCGACCAGAATCACGCAGATTTTGAGCGGCCATAAGCACATCACGCCGAGAAGCCAAGAGATCATCAACGACCTGGCCGATGAATTTAGTTGGCACGTCCAAGACGCCCAAACAAAATGGGCGTGTCTCAAGGTCTCCAACGAAAAGGAACGACTGCTCTCTGAGCTAGCTACTCGTCTCCGTAATATCCTGCCGCTGGTCAAGGACATGGTCTCGGACAACTGGTCCGAGGGAGATCGCTATGAACTCCGAGATCGTGCCGGTACCTATACCGTGTTTGAGCTCTACCACGCTATGGGTGCTCTTTGCGGAGAACGTATGCGGCAGGCGAACGAATCTGATCGCTCCGAAGCTGCACGGGCGGCATTGATGATCACAAAGGAGTAGTCCGCGAAACCAACTAGAAAGCGCCCCAAAGGCGCTTTCGTTATGTACAGAGATCCGCTAGGGTTTACCCATGTTCCACAACTACCAGACTAAAGAAGACATCCAGGCGATCATTATCGACGCGCTCGTCTCGATGGACCGACCATCGTTGATGGTCGAAGTGTCGTCATGGGCCTGGCATCGAACACTGATCGATGGGACCGCAGACACTGTCCGCCAAACCATCAAAGTAGAGATGGCCCACATGCAGAATGTCGGCGTCCTCGATACTGTCTTTCGTAGAGGTGCCGGTTACGGGATCTACTTCGTCATCCAATGCCCATTGTCCGCGATTGCAATCAAGCAGGTACAGCAAAACAGCCAGGCATAAACCTGGCTGCTTTGAGGCCCGTTAGTCGAAACCGCAGGGTGGGTATTAGTCGTACTGCGAGTTCTCGGTGGGGAGCACTGGCTCCTGAATGACGTTGCTGTCGCCCGAGGAATCGGGTGGAAGCGTGCCGGTGCTTTGCTGCAGACCGAGCTGATCCGCGAGCGGAACAGCAATGTAGTGGTCGGGCAAATACTGGAGACCAGCAACCCGAGCACGGGGGACTGCATCAAGTGACGCGGCTGCGGCGACGACGGCAGGAAGACTTTGGGCCGCATTTAGAATGTCGCCCCGGAGGTAAGGAAGCCCCTCGAAAGTGAGGTCGGCAGTCAGAACGTATCGAGCCATGTCAATCTCCTCTGTTGAGAGTATTCAATCTACATCAGAAGGGTAACTGATGCCACAGAAGTGCCGAAAACAATCGAGCCGCCCAGTAGGCGGCTCGACCGCCCTATGACGGCCCTCACCCGCGCAGGGTGAGTTACCTAGATGGTCCCAATCATTGATGCTCTTCGCAAGGGTCTAGCGGGGCATCAGGCCTTATGATGTGCTATGTAGTGGTGTCGGCAGGAAAACGCTAAACTGACGTCACCCCAGGAGCCTCTAATGGGCATGACCGAAGACGAAATCAAGGCTTACGTTCTCCGACGCCTGGGCTCTGGCATCATTGACGTCGAGCTGACTGGCGCTATGCAGAATGACGTCATCAAGGACACCAAGCGCTGGTTTGGATTCCGTGTTGGCCAGAAGCGAGTGGTCCAGATTCCGCTCACAACAGCTACTAACGTCTACATCCTCGAACCGGACGTAACTGAAGTTCTGCGGGTGTTCCTACCGTCATCCCACTTTCCAGCTGTGGATACAGACGACTTCTCTTACACCTATTCGCTCCTATTCGGACAATGGCGCTCCCCAGGAGCATCACCAATGCCGTATTCCGACCTCATTCAGCGCCTCCAATACCTGAATGTGAGCAAGAGGATCTTTTCTGCGGACCGTGAATGGACCTATGACAGGGACACGCATGAGCTTCAGATCATGCCCCGCCCATCCATCGTGGGCAACGCGCTGATCGAGGTGTGGACTAAGGACATCGATACGCGTCAATTCGGCCCAGAAGACGAGGACATCTTCCTTCGCTACTCACTGGCGCACTCTAAGACGTTCCTCGGTGAGATCCGATCGAAGTACGACAGCATGTCTATGGTCGGAGGGGATCGGAGCCTGAACGGTGAATCCCTGCTTGAGGCTGCTAAAGCGGAGAAGGAGCAGCTTGAGAAGGACGTGATTAACTGGAGGAGAGCTACCCCACTCATCATGGAGTAGAGTCGTTTATATGAGCAAGTGGAGACCAATTCCTGGGTTTGACGGTTACTGCGCTTCTGCGGATGGGGAGATTTTCTCTGCAAAGAGGAACGTAGTAATGAAGCCTCAGAAGATGTCGAACAAACACAACGCTCGCCATCTTTACGTGGGACTCTACCTAGGTAAAGGGCGGCGCATGCGCCGTGGGGTGCATCAACTTGTGGCATTAACTTACCTGGACCCCAAGCCGACCACGGAGCACGAGGTCAACCACATCAACGGCGATCCGACGGACAACCGGTCGACGAATCTGGAATGGCTCACCAGGGCTGAAAATGAGGCGCACGCTGTAGTCAATAGGCTCAAGGCCAGCGGTAAGCGACATGGCAGGAGCACGAAACCAGAACGAACGGCACGCGGCACGCGGCATGGCCGATCTAAGATCACCGAGGACATCGTTAGGGAGATCAGAACTTTCAGAGAAGAAGGAGTAACCGAGCCGGTATTGGCAGAGAGGTTTGGAATCTCCAGATCGCTGGTAGGTCAGATCGGGCGCTGTGAGATCTGGAAACACGTAATCAACTGGCGCCGTGCAACTCCTTTGATCATGGAGTGATAGATGCCTACGCATAAGCTCCCCAATGGTTTTCCTGAACCAGATTCGCTGATTCGAGACCCTAAATGGAACGA